>OAZY01000228.1_pt1 | contig 54712 bp, 69 predicted proteins | sample 1494931 | NCBI WGS metagenome assembly OAZY01 (sample SAMEA2579921, study PRJEB22360) | human gut metagenome | biome: human gut; feature: human-associated habitat; material: faeces | place: Denmark | collected 2008/2010 | reverse complement strand
GAGGAAACGCCGCAGAATTATTTTCAGGGATACGGCACATCGCTATTAATATTTTGACGAATGATAAGGTATTCAAGGCAGGGTTAAGACGTAAGATGCGAAAAGCAGCCATGGACAGAAACTACCTGGCGTCAGTCCTTGCGGGGAGCGGGCTTTCGTAATCTTGCCCTGGTACAGTAAACAAACGAAAGTTGTTATTTCAATGGTCAGGGCAAGAGCATGAAGTGTTTACTACACACTATGCTCTTGTCCTGGAGTCAGGTCTTGTTTGGAGGGATAAATGGTAGATATTGTCGAGGCCGATAAAACGGATATTTATTTCATTCAGGAGAGTGTTTATGGCAAAATCGGGTTGCCAGCTTTTGGTAATACAATAGGACCATCCGCACAGCAAGTTGTTAAAAAGGTATTCGCTGTCGTTAAAGAACGAGATAAGACACATGCAAAACAGAGATTATTGTTGGAATATAATGGTAACAAACTCTGGATGAATGCTATTGATGGCAGTGAAGCTATCCTACCAACAGAATTTTCTAAGCGATACGAACTTTCATTATTTAATACTACTAATTTTGGAGAAGATCCTTTTCCTGATGTTAATTTATATAATAATATGAAATCAAGTTTTTTTGTAAGGTTTGGTGGAACATCCCATCCCGAGGCTTGGGCTATTTATAATGCAAGTACGAAAGAGGTTAAATATATAGAAACTGCAAGAGAAATTGATAAAATATTCAGTGATTTTAACTTGAGTGGTACATTGCCAATTCACATTGGTCGATGATTTTTTAAATTGTGTGATTAAATAATTGAACATTAATGATGATTTATAGCATTATTATTCTATAACATGAATAAACGGATTGAATGTGTTATGTTAAAAATAAGTTTATACGTAATAATATTGTTATTTTCCTTTCAGATTAGTGCAGCCATTACTAGCAAGGAAAGTGAGGTTGTTTCACCATTATTAATGGATGTTAATTCTTCACTAACAATGGAAAATATTTCTGAATTATCCACATCATCGGAACCATCGCAACAGGGGGTATTTCCTGTAATATGTACTCGACTTCATCCTGGCTCCGTAATGAAACGCCAGTTATTAACCGGCTGGGGGCCTGTTTTTATAATTGGTGATGATCCTTTTTCTCTGCGCTGGATGAGTGAACATCTGGAGATCCTTAAATCGCTAAATGCCCTTGGTTTGGTTGTTAATGTTGAATCAGTAGAACGAATGGAGGTATTACAGCAGCGGGCTGATGGGTTATTGTTATTGCCAGTTATCTGCGATAATTTCGTGCAAACTCTGCAATTAAATGCTTATCCGGTATTAATCACAGAGATGGAAATATCACAATGATTAATAACATAATTACTGCAAATAATATCGTAATTTTGAAAATGGTAATTCTGTTCACGGCACCATAATTAGAGTTATGTCTTGTATCCGTTCAGTATAATTTCACGAATGCTTTATTAACTGGATGCGAGATTGCCATTCATCAAATGATAAAGACGTCATCGCAATTGATGGAAAAGCGCTTCCACACTCCTATGATAAAAGTGGTCGCAGGGGAGCGGGCTTTCGTAGTCTTAGCCCGACTCTCCCCGGCCCTAAACACAACACCCACTCACCACAACCTAAACTCATCCGCATCCCGCCATGCCGGAAACTTTTCTCTATATTCCCGCAATGCCGCCATCGACAGCTCCGCATCAATGCGCGTTGCCTGATGCGCGTCGGCGGTGGCGATAATCTCGCCCTGTGGATTAATCACCCGGCTGTCACCGCGATAATGGCAGCCGTTGCCATCGCTGCCGACGCGATTGCATCCCGCCACATACGCTTGATTCTCAATCGCGCGGGCCGTCAGCAATGCCTGCCAGTGCAGAGAGCGCGGAGCCGGCCAGTTGGCGACGTACAGGGCGAGGTCGTAATCGTTGAGATTGCGCGACCACACAGGAAAACGTAAGTCGTAGCACACCAGCGGCAAAATACGCCAGCCGCGCCATTCCACAATCACTCGCGCATTGCCCGCTTTATAATGCAGATGCTCATCTGCCATGCGGAACAGATGACGCTTATCATAAAAATGTACCGTGCCGCCTGGCTCAACCAGCAAAAAGCGGTTAACCGAACCAGACTCCGTTTGTAATGCAACACTGCCTGCAATCAGCGCATTGCACTGCTGCGCTTTGGCTGTCATCCAGTTCACTACGTCATCTTGTGCTAGCGACGAAGCTGCCGCTTCCATGGCAAAGCCGCTGGTAAACATCTCCGGTAGAACGATCACATCGCGTCCGGTAATATCTTCCAGTTGACGATCAAAATGACGCAGGTTGGCAGGACCATCCATCCACACCAGTGGTTGCTGCAAAAGCGTAATCTTCAAACCAGGCACGGTGTACAACTCCTTTATGCGAAGGGTTTTATAACTTTAACACCTTATCAGGCAGTTGCCTTAGCGCAGAATAAATTGATAACAAATGCTGATATTGGAAATATCTGATTTGCAAATTATCGTGTTATCGCCAGGCTTTAGGAGGTTAATAACATGGGCAGGATAAGCTCGGGAGGAATGATGTTTAAGGCAATAACGACAGTCGCCGCTCTGGTCATCGCCACCAGTGCAATGGCGCAGGATGATTTAACCATTAGCAGCCTTGCAAAGGGCGAAACCACCAAAGCTGCGTTTAATCAGATGGTGCAAGGGCATAAGCTGCCTGCATGGGTGATGAAAGGCGGTACTTATACTCCCGCACAAACCGTAACGTTGGGAGATGAGACGTATCAGGTGATGAGCGCGTGCAAACCGCATGACTGTGGCTCGCAACGTATCGCTGTGATGTGGTCCGAGAAATCTAATCAGATGACGGGGCTGTTCTCGACTATTGATGAGAAAACGTCGCAAGAGAAACTCACCTGGTTGAATGTGAACGATGCGCTTTCGATTGATGGTAAAACGGTGCTGTTCGCGGCGTTGACCGGCAGCCTGGAAAACCATCCGGATGGTTTTAATTTTAAATAATTAGCGGATAAAGAAACGGAGCCTTTCGGCTCCGTTATTCAATTACGCGGCTTCAACTTTTCGCACTTTCTCCGGCAACTTTACCGGCTTCGTCGCAAGCTCTTCCGGATCAAAGTCATCGACATTAATACTGCGCAGACGGCTTTCTTCAGCTTTCACAAGAATAGCGGCTTCATCTTTATCAATCAGCCCCTTCGCCAGCGCGTTATGCGCCAGTTCATCCAGACGGGTAAACGGCAGGTTTTTACCCAGCTCTTTACAGATCCGCTGATGAATTGGGTCGGCGGCAATCACATCCACCAGCGCCTCTTCCAGTAAACCAACCGGGTTATGCTCGCTCGGGGTCAGGTACTGACCGCGACCAATACGTGAACGGGTGGCGTTCGGCACTTGTAAAATCTTCGCCACCTTATGATCCAGCTTGTCAGACGGTGCCAGATAATGACGTCCGGTCGGGAAGATCACCACATTCAGCAGCCCGGCAACCACGCGGTTCGGGAAGTTTTGCAGTAAATCGTCCATCGCCTGCTCTGCCTGATACAGCGCATCCTGTACGCCCCAGTGCACCAGCGGCAGGTCGGCTTCATTACGGCCTTCGTCGTCATAACGCTTCAGAACGGCAGAGGCGAGGTAAAGCTGGCTTAAAATATCCCCCAGACGTGCCGAGATACGCTCGCGACGTTTCAAGCTGCCGCCCAGCACAGCCATCGAGACATCAGAAAGCAGGGCGAGGTTGGCGCTCAGGCGGTTCAGGTGCTGATAGTAGCGTTTAGTGGCATCGCCGGTTGGCGTGCTGCTGGTTAAACCGCGCGTCAGGCCCAGCCAGAAGCTGCGAACTTTGTTGCTACCGACGTGACCGATATGTTTGAACAGCAGTTTATCGAACGCGTTTACGTCATTGTTCTTCGCCGCTTCCATCTCTTCCAGCACGTACGGATGGCAACGAATCGCCCCCTGACCGAAGATCATCATGCTACGGGTCAGAATGTTGGCCCCTTCAACGGTGATGGCAATCGGTGCGCCCTGGTAAGCACGGGCCAGGAAGTTGCTCTGCCCGAGCATAATGCCTTTGCCACCAGTGATATCCATCGCATCAATAATCGACTGCTGCCCACGGTGGGTACAGTGATACTTAACGATAGCCGACAGCACGGCAGGTTTTTCACCGAGCATAATGCCGTAGGTAATCAGCGATGCCGCAGCATCCATTACATAAGCGTTTCCGGCAATACGCGCCAGCGGCTCTTCAATCCCTTCCATCTTACCAATAGAGATTTTGAACTGACGGCGGATGTGCGCATACGCACCCGTTGCCAGCGCTACCGATTTCACGCCGCCGGTTGAGTTGGAAGGCAGGGTGATACCGCGGCCTACCGAGAGGCACTCCACCAGCATCCGCCAGCCTTGTCCGGCCATTTTCGGCCCGCCGATAATGTAATCGATCGGTACGAAGACATCTTTACCGCGCGTCGGTCCGTTCTGGAACGGCACGTTCAGCGGGAAGTGGCGACGACCAATTTCCACGCCCGGCGTGGTGGTCGGGATCAGCGCACAGGTAATACCTAAATCTTCTGCGCCACCCAGCAGTTTTTCCGGGTCGGATAGTTTAAACGCCAGACCAAGCACGGTCGCAATCGGTGCGAGCGTAATGTAACGTTTGTTCCAGGTCAGACGCATCCCCAGCACCTGCTGGCCCTGCCATTCCCCCATGCAGACAATTCCGGTATCCGGAATCGCGCCCGCATCGGAACCCGCTTCCGGGCTGGTCAGTGCAAAGCAAGGGATTTCCTGACCACGCGCCAGACGCGGCAGATAGTGATCTTTCTGCTCGTCAGTGCCGTAATGTTGCAGTAGCTCACCCGGGCCTAATGAGTTTGGCACACCGACGGTAATCGCCAGGATCCCGCTCACGCCGGAGAGTTTTTGCAGCACGCGAGACTGGGCATAAGCCGAGAACTCCAGCCCGCCGTACTCTTTTTTGATGATCATCGCGAAGAAACGATGCTCTTTAAGGTACGCCCACAACTCCGGCGGCAGATCCGCCAGCTCATGAGTAATCTGGAAATCATTCGCCATCCGGCAGGCTTCTTCTACCGGGCCGTCGAGAAACGCTTGCTCTTCTGCGGTCAGGCGCGGCTGCGGATAGTTATGCAGCTTTTTCCAGTCCGGCTTGCCCTGGAACAAGTCGCCCTCCCACCAGGTGGTGCCCGCATCAATCGCTTCTTTCTCAGTGCGCGACATCGGCGGCATTACCTTACGGAAACCGCGAAATACCGGCGCGGAAATCATCGACTTACGCATAGGCGCAAAGTTAAATGGCACGAGGATAATGGCCAGAGGCACCAGTACCCACGCCGACCACAGACCAGCAACGCCGAGGGCGGCTGTCCAGGCGAGCAAAATCAGACTGCTGATAAATAAGCTCACGCGGTGATAGAACAACGCGCCGAGCAGGACAACCGTAGCGAGAATACTCAAAATCATCATAACGAAAAGCCCCTTACTTGTAGGAGGTCTGACCACTTGTGATGATATGGTTGTAGTGGATGTAAAAACATTTAGCAATGTGTTTACAATATAATTACAACAAAGCTCACATTGTTGCTGTTTTTATCCGCACTTCAGGTCAAAAAGTCCTGGTCATAGCACCTGCCCGTACTTCTCGCTTTTGGCGGTATCCGGTACACTGCATTTTGTCTATTACATTTATGCTGAAGGATATCCTCATGTACCAGGATCTTATTCGTAACGAACTGAACGAAGCGGCGGAAACGCTGGCTAACTTTTTAAAAGATGACGCCAATATTCACGCCATTCAGCGCGCGGCGGTCCTGTTAGCAGACAGCTTTAAAGCTGGTGGCAAAGTGCTTTCCTGCGGCAACGGCGGCTCCCATTGCGACGCTATGCACTTTGCCGAAGAGTTGACCGGTCGCTACCGTGAAAACCGTCCGGGCTACCCGGCGATTGCCATTTCCGACGTTAGTCATATTTCCTGCGTCGGTAACGATTTTGGTTTCAATGATATTTTCTCCCGTTACGTTGAAGCGGTAGGTCGCGAAGGCGATGTACTGCTGGGGATCTCCACCTCAGGTAACTCTGCAAACGTGATCAAAGCGATCGCGGCGGCGCGTGAGAAGGGGATGAAAGTGATCACCCTGACCGGTAAAGACGGCGGTAAAATGGCTGGCACAGCGGATATCGAAATTCGCGTACCGCACTTTGGTTATGCCGACCGCATTCAGGAGATCCACATTAAAGTGATCCATATCCTGATCCAGTTAATTGAAAAAGAGATGGTTAAGTAAGTCTGGCGTAGGCCGGATAAGGCGTTTACGCCGCATCCGGCATTTGTGCGCTGATGCCTGATGCGACGCTGACGCGTCTTATCATGCCTACAAATCTGTACCCGAACCGTAGGCCGAATAATGCGTTTACGCCGCATCCGACCTGAAAATACTTAAATCAATCTTCGCCGGGGGCCATGCGCTCCCGCTGTTGTGGAGGTTACCCATGTGCGAATTGCTCGGGATGAGCGCCAACGTCCCTACCGATATCTGCTTTAGTTTCACCGGGCTTGTACAGCGTGGTGGTGGAACCGGGCCACATAAAGATGGCTGGGGCATCACCTTTTACGAAGGTAAAGGCTGTCGCACATTTAAAGATCCACAACCCAGCTTTAATTCCCCCATCGCCAAACTTGTCCAGGACTACCCGATAAAATCCTGTTCGGTTGTGGCTCATATTCGGCAGGCCAATCGGGGCGAGGTGGCGCTGGAAAATACTCACCCGTTTACCCGCGAGTTATGGGGACGCAACTGGACTTATGCCCATAACGGGCAACTGACGGGCTACAAATCACTGGAAACCGGCAACTTCCGCCCGGTCGGTGAAACCGATAGCGAAAAAGCCTTTTGCTGGCTCCTGCATAAATTAACGCAGCGTTACCCGCGCACACCGGGCAACATGGCGGCAGTGTTTAAATATATCGCCTCACTGGCGGATGAACTGCGGCAGAAGGGCGTTTTCAACATGCTGCTTTCAGACGGGCGCTATGTAATGGCGTATTGCTCGACTAATTTACACTGGATCACCCGCCGCGCGCCGTTTGGCGTGGCAACGTTGCTGGATCAGGATGTGGAAATCGACTTCAGCTCGCAGACCACACCTAATGATGTGGTCACGGTGATTGCGACACAGCCGCTGACGGGCAATGAAACCTGGCAAAAGATTATGCCAGGCGAATGGCGCTTATTTTGCCTCGGGGAGCGTGTAGTTTGATGCCAGCTGTGGTTGCACAACTTCGTGGCTTAACGGCTTGCTGACCACGTAACGGCCATTGACCACAGAAACGGTCGGTGGCTTACGGGTTTGCTCAAAGTAGTCGTAGCCCGGTTTCAGTTGCTCCCAGAAGTCCTTAAAGTTGGAATACTTATGGCGCTTCATATTAGCGTCGGTCATACGGAACGGGTAAATACTCACTTGCACGCTCGGCTGACCAAACACCAGCGCACCAGTAACGAACTGGAAGATCTCATCAATACCCTGATTGGTCATCGCGTAGCAGCCGATGGAAACACAATCGCCGTGGATCATCAGGTATTTCCCTTCATAACCATGCGCACGGTCATAGGCATTGGGGAATCCAATATTAATCGCTTTGTAGTAACGGCTGTCTGGTTTTAACTGATTACGCTGGACGCTATAAAACCCTTCCGGGCTTTTGAAATCGCCCTGACGCTGTTTTGGTCCTAAGCCGCCGGAATATTTACAGATTTTATAGCTGTCGAGCAGTTGATATTGCTCGCCCATTTTGACGTAGAGATCGAGCGTACGTTCTTCCTTGAAGATCTGGATGTAGACAGGGGATCCCATCAACTGCTGCTTATACTCTTTGCTCACTGGCGTGGTCGAGCTACTGCTGCCCAGCAAACCGGCAAACGAAACGCACGGGATCAACAACATCGCAAGAATTAATGCGATTTTACGCATACTGCTTATTCCTTGATAAAACGGTTACACACGCCAGGACGGCAAAATGGATCCCAAATCGGAATAGTCTGGATTTGGAAGGCTCACATTATCACCAAAAGAGTTTTACGCAAGCCTGTCGGCGCAGGGTTTACAAATTTAGCACAGGGGCAGTTTTCATTAGTCCGAAAAGCGCATGTATCATTTATTTCCTAAGATTATGAAACCTCAATAGTAATATGCAAATAAGCAATTAATAATCCCGTTTACTCCTCCGGTCTTTTAAAATTCTCCCCTTCATTCAGCCGGTTTATGTCCTTCATGTCTTCGTTCTTTCACGGCAGATTTCTGCATCCAGGCGTGTTTTCGTTATGCGTTTTGCTCCCTTTACTCGCCAGCGCCACCACATCACATATCTCTTTCAGCTACGCCGCCCGCCAGCGGATGCAAAACCGTGCGCGTTTATTAAAACAGTACCAAACCCATCTGAAAAAACAGGCCAGCTATATTGTGGAAGGCAATGCCGAAAGCAGAAAGGCGCTGCGCCAGCACAACCGCGAACAGATAAAACAGCATCCAGAATGGTTTCCTGCGCCGCTCAAGGCGAGTGACAGACGCTGGCAGGCGCTGGCGGAGAACAACCATTTCTTAAGCAGCGACCATCTGCACAACATCACCGAAGTGGCGATTCACCGCCTGGAGCAGCAGCTTGGTAAGCCTTACGTCTGGGGCGGCACGCGGCCCGATCAAGGCTTCGACTGTAGCGGGTTGGTTTTTTATGCCTACAACAAGATCCTCGAGGCGAAGCTCCCGCGCACGGCCAATGAGATGTATCACTACCATCGGGCAACGATTGTGGCGAATAACGACCTGCGCCGGGGAGATTTGCTGTTTTTCCATATTCACAGCCGTGAGATTGCCGATCATATGGGCGTGTATCTGGGAGACGGTCAGTTTATCGAGTCGCCGCGCACCGGGGAAACCATTCGGGTAAGTCGGTTAGCTGAACCTTTCTGGCAGGATCATTTTTTAGGCGCGCGCAGGATTTTGACGGAAGAGACGATTTTGTAGGACGGATAAGGCGTTCACGCCGCATCCGGCAATAGTGCACCGATGCCTGATGCGACGCTGCCGCGTCTTATCATGCCTACGAGTCTGCGAATTTTTTGCGAGCTGCTTTCCCGATATAACACAACTTCATTGTCGACTTTTCCTTTTCTTCTTATCGTTGAGAAAAAGGAGTCGCCATGTCTGAATATCGTCGTTATTACATCAAGGGGGGAACATGGTTTTTCACGGTAAATTTACGGAATCGTCGAAGCCAACTTTTGACCACCCAGTACCAGACACTCCGTAACGCCATTATTAAAGTTAAGCAGGCCAGACCTTTTGAAATTAACGCCTGGGTAGTTTTGCCAGAGCATATGCACTGTATCTGGACATTACCCGAAAGTGATGATGATTTTTCCTCTCGCTGGCGGGAGATTAAAAAGCAGTTCACCCATGCTTGCGGATTGAAAAATATCTGGCAACCGCGTTTTTGGGAGCATGCCATTCGCAATACAAAAGATTATCGCCATCATGTTGATTATATTTATATAAATCCAGTGAAACATGGCTGGGTAAAGCAGGTGAGTGATTGGCCATTCTCAACGTTCCATCGCGATGTAGCGCGAGGGTTATATCCCATTGATTGGGCGGGAGACATAACGGATTTTAGTGCCGGGGAGCGTATTATTTTATAATTGTGCGCGGATGCCTGATGCGACGCAGGCGCGTCTTATCATGCCTACAAACTTGTGCCGGATCGGTGGGCCGGATAAGGCGTTCACACCGCATCCGGCAATTGTGCACCGGTGCCTGATGCGACGCTGGCGCGTCTTATCATGCCTACAAACCTGTGCCGGATCGGTGGGCCGGATAAGGCGTTCACACCGCATCCGGCAATTGTGCACCGGTGCCTGATGCGACGCTGGCGCGTCTTATCATGCCTACAAACCTGTGCCGGATCGGTGGGCTGGATAAGGCGTTCACACCGCATCCGGCAATTGTGCGCAGATGCCTGATGCGACGCTGACGCGTCTTATCATGCCTACAAACTTGTGCCGGATCGGTAGGCCGGATAAGGCGTTCACGCCGCATCCGGCAATTGTGCACCGATGCCGGATTCGCCCCAAAGGCCATCAACTCAACGCCCCCATAATCTTCAACTCCAGCTCATCCGGCACTTCGTTATACGACAGCACATGCAGACCCGGCGCAAACAACCTTGCATAACGCGCCAGCAAAGGACGCAGCTGCGGCGGCACCAGCAGCACAGGGGCTTTCCCCGCTGCTTTCATCTGCTCCTTCACCTGCGGCATCGTACTCTGGAACTGGTTGAGCATATTCGGGTCAACCGGCACGCTGTCGAGCATCACTTTGCCGGCCTGTTGCGCCTGATTCACCACATTGGTCAGCAGATTTTCCAGCTCATTATTCAGCGTATACACCGTCAGCTCCTGTTTGCGAACGAACGGATGGGTAATGCTGCGCCGCAGCGCCAGGCGCACATCGGCCGCCAGCAGAATATGATCTTTGGTCAATGTGCTACTGGCGACCAGCACAGTGGCGATGGTGACGATATCGCGCAGGGAAACGCCTTCGGTCAGTAATGCACGGTACACTTTCAGCAACTGGCTGTAATTGAGCGCTGCGCTCAAATCTTCCGCCAGTCGCGGTGCCATCGACGACAAACGATTATGCAACTGCGTAATATCGTCATAGTTAAATAAATCAGGAATATAGCTGCGCACAATCTTATTCACATGGGTGGCAATCACGCTGGCGCTGTCGATCACCTGATACCCCATATTCAGCGCCTTCGCTTTCTGCGCGGGCTGGATCCAGGTCACCGGCATCCCGTACGCCGGGTCGTTCCCCAGCACGCCGTCAATCTCGCCGTAGGTTTCGCTGGAGGGCAGGGCCATCAGTTTATCCGCCGGAATATCCGCTTCATCAGCCTTTATGCCGTTGATGAAAATGGCGTACTGACTGGGCTTAAGGCGGAAGTTTTCCCGAATGCGGATCTCCGGCAGCAGCACGCCGTTGCCGTCAGAAATCCCCTGCCGCACGCCGCGAATCCGCTGGGTGAGCGGGTTACCTTGGGCTTTATCGACTAGCGCCACCAGCTTGTAGCCGAGGCTTAAGCTGATGGGCTCGATCAGCGGAATGGTTTCCCAACTGACCTGTTGCTCGCTGGTTTCGGTGATGGTTCGGGTCAGCGTTTCGAGGCTTTTCTCCTCCGCCTCCGCCGCCTGCGGGCGTTTGCTCATCCGCCAGCCGGTAAAGCCAAGCAGGGCGCTGAACAGCAAAAATGGCAGATGCGGCATCCCCGGCACCACCGCCAGCACAAACATGATCCCGGTGGCGGTGTAGAGCACCGACGGGCTTGCCAGCAGCTGGTGGCGCACGTCATGGGCGATATCGCCGTTGTCGCTGACGCGGGTGACGATAATTGCCGCTGCGGTGGAGAGCAGCAGGGACGGGATCTGCGCCACCAGCCCGTCGCCGATGGTCATCAGCACATACTGCTGGAAGGCGGCGTCGGCGCTCAGGTTGTATTTGAAGATGCCGATACAGACGCCGCCGATCAGGTTGATCGCCAGAATCATCATCCCGGCGATGGCGTCCCCGCGCACAAACTTCGATGCCCCGTCCATCGCGCCGTAGAAATCGGCCTCGCTGGCAACATCTTTACGCCGGGTTTGCGCCTGCGCCTGGTTGATCAACCCAGCGTTAAGATCGGCGTCAATCGCCATCTGTTTACCGGGCATCGCGTCTAAGGTAAAGCGGGCAGAAACCTCGGAAATACGCTCGGCCCCTTTGGTGACGACGATAAAGTTGATTGTCAACAGCGTCAGTAAATCCGAGCGTGAAAGCATTATCGCCGCGCTGCACGGGCAGTCGATTTTCAATGGCGGCGGGTTGTCGCCGTTAAATAAAATCAGCCCGTCTCATCCGCCAAAACCTGCCACCGTGGCGGTGCCGGAAGAGACGGAGAAAAAAGCGCGTGACGTCAATGAGAAAACGGCGCTGCTGAAGAAGAAATCCGCTACTGAGCTTGGCGAGCTGGCGACCAGTATCAACACCATTGCCCGTGATGCACATATGGAAGCGAATCTGGAGATGGAGATTGTTCCCCAGGGACTGGCGCGTGCTGATTAAAGATGACCAGAACCGCAATATGTTTGAACGCGGCAGCGCACAGATTATGCCGTTCTTTAAAACTTTGCTGGTGGAGCTCGCGCCAGTGTTCGACTCGCTCGATAACAAAATTATTATTACCGGGCATACCGATGCGATGGCCTACAAAAACAATATCTACAACAACTGGAACCTTTCGGGCGATCGCGCGCTTTCGGCTCGTCGGGTGCTGGAAGAGGCCGGAATGCCGGAAGATAAAGTGATGCAGGTGAGCGCAATGGCGGACCAGATGCTGCTGGACGCGAAAAATCCGCAAAGCGCGGGCAACCGACGCATTGAGATTATGGTGCTGACCAAAAGTGCGTCCGATACGCTGTATCAATACTTTGGTCAGCATGGGGATAAAGTGGTGCAGCCGCTGGTGCAAAAGCTGGATAAGCAGCAGGTGCATTCGCAGCGAACGCGCTAGATGCTGAATCTTTACGCATTTCTCAAACCCTGAAATCACTGTATACTTTACCAGTGTTGAGAGGTGAGCAATGCGTAAAATCATTCATGTGGATATGGACTGCTTTTTCGCAGCGGTGGAGATGCGCGACAATCCCGCCCTGCGCGATATCCCTATTGCTATTGGCGGCAGCCGCGAACGTCGGGGAGTGATCAGCACCGCCAATTATCCCGCGCGTAAATTTGGCGTACGTAGCGCTATGCCGACAGGGATGGCGCTCAAATTATGCCCACATCTCACCTTGCTTCCGGGGCGCTTTGACGCCTACAAAGAAGCCTCAAATCATATCCGTGAAATCTTCTCGCGCTACACCTCGCGTATTGAACCGTTGTCACTGGATGAAGCCTATCTCGATGTCACTGATAGCGTCCATTGCCACGGTTCTGCGACCCTCATCGCCCAGGAAATCCGCCAGACAATCTTCAACGAGCTGCAACTGACGGCGTCTGCGGGCGTGGCACCAGTAAAGTTTCTCGCCAAAATCGCCTCCGACATGAATAAACCCAACGGCCAGTTTGTGATTACGCCGGCAGAAGTTCCGACATTTTTACAAACCTTACCGCTGGCAAAAATCCCCGGCGTCGGCAAAGTCTCGGCGGCAAAACTGGAAGCGATGGGGCTGCGGACCTGCGGTGATGTGCAAAAGTGTGATCTGGTGACTCTGCTCAAACGTTTTGGCAAATTTGGCCGCATTTTGTGGGAGCGTAGTCAGGGGATTGACGAGCGCGACGTTAACAGCGAACGGTTGCGAAAATCTGTCGGCGTGGAACGCACGATGGCGGAAGATATTCATCACTGGTCTGAATGTGAAGCGATTATCGAGCGGCTGTATCCGGAACTTGAACGTCGTCTGGCAAAAGTAAAACCTGATTTACTGATTGCTCGCCAGGGGGTGAAATTAAAGTTCGACGATTTTCAGCAAACTACTCAGGAGCACGTCTGGCCGCGGCTGAATAAAGCTGATCTAATCGCCACCGCGCGTAAAACCTGGGATGAACGCCGCGGCGGGCGCGGTGTGCGACTGGTGGGGCTGCATGTGACGTTGCTTGACCCGCAAATGGAAAGACAACTGGTGCTGGGATTATGATGTATACTATTATGTCTATTCTGGTGTGCATTATTATGAGGGGATCACTGTATGCATCGAATTCTCGCTGAAAAATCGGTCAATATCACTGAGTTACGTAAAAACCCAGCTAAATACTTTATTGATCAACCGGTTGCGGTTCTTTCTAATAATCGCCCCGCAGGATATCTCTTAAGTGCCAGCGCATTCGAAGCGTTAATGGACATGCTTGCTGAACAAGAGGAGAAAAAGCCCATAAAGGCGCGCTTCCGTCCGAGTGCTGCAAGATTAGAGGAAATTACACGCCGCGCTGAACAATATCTTAATGATATGACGGATGATGATTTCAATGACTTTAAGGAATAAGGATGCGGGTATTCAAAACAAAACTTATTCGCCTGCAACTTACAGCAGAGGAACTTGATGCGTTAACGGCGGATTTTATTTCCTATAAGCGTGACGGTATTTTGCCAGATATATTTGGTCGCGATGCACTCTACGACGACTCGTTTACCTGGCCATTAATCAAATTTGAGCGAGTTGCTCATATTCATCTGGCAAATGTGAATAATCCATTTCCGCCACAGTTGTGCCAATTCAGCAGAACGAATGACGAAGCGCATTTGGTATATTGTCAGGGTGCGTTTGATGAGCAAGCATGGTTGCTCATTGCCATTCTGAAGCCTGAACCTCATAAACTGGCTCGAGATAACAACCAAATGCATAAAATTGGAAAAATGGCAGAAGCGTTTCGCATGCGTTTTTGAATTTATATTATGAATAACATACAAATAAGAAACTATCAGCCTGGCGATTTTCAGCAACTATGCGCTATTTTCCTTAGAGCGGTTACGATGACCGCCAGTCAGCATTATTCACCACAACAAATTGCCGCCTGGGCGCAGATTGACGAATCTCGCTGGAAGGAGAAACTCGCGAAATCACAAGTGTGGGTTGCGATCATTAATGCACAACCGGTTGGTTTTATTTCCCGCATTGAACATTATATCGATATGTTATTTGTTGACCCTGAATACACCCGCCGTGGGGTTGCCAGCGCTTTGTTAAAACCTTTGATTAAGTCTGAATCCGAACTTACGGTGGACGCCAGCATAACCGCAAAACCCTTTTTTGAACGTTATGGTTTTCAGACAGTTAAGCAGCAGCGCGTTGAATGCAGGGGAGCGTGGTTTACTAATTTTTCTATGCGATATAAACCGCAACATTAAATTCAGCTTGCAATGAAAATAACACCCGCCTGGTATGTGCGCGTTTTCTTATTCCACAAACTGCAAGGAGGTAAATCATGACAAATCCTTTATCAATGACTCTTTGCAGACCTTTCCAGGATTAATTATTTTTTTCTTGCCCTGGATTCGTCTGCCATTTCCTGATTTTTATATTTATATACTCTAAATAATTCGAGTCGCAGTACATGCAACTTGAAGTATGACGAGTATAAATGGAATGATACATGGGCAAATATATTCGTCACTTATCCGATGCGGTATTTACCATCGCATCTGATGACCTGTGGATCGAGAGTTTAGCGATCCAACAATTACACACCACGGCAAATTTACCCAACATGCAGCGCGTAGTAGGGATGCCAGATTTACACCCCGGACGCGGCTACCCGATTGGCGCAGCGTTATTCTCTGTTGGTCGTTTTTACCCGGCAAGACGTCGCGGTAACGGTGCTGGAAACAGAAACGGGCCGCTACTCTGACACGCTGCGTTCGGCGCTGATTTCTCTGGATGGCGATAACGCATGGGCATTAAGCGAAAGTTGGTGCGGCACTATTCAGTGGATTTGTCCGAGTCCGTATCGGCCTCATCATGGGCGCAAAAACTTGTTTCTGGGCATGCTAACAAGCGGCTGGCGCGATTGCTGATTGCCTGGAAGCTGGAACAACAGCAACAGGAAAATAGCGCGGTGCTGAAATCGCAGCGGCGAATGTTCCATCACCAGATTGAACGTGGCAACCCGAGACGGACATTTACAGGGATGGCTTTTATCGAAGGATAATGAAGGATGAAACTGCCGGAAGGCGATTAAACGCCATCCGGCAGCAAATCAAATAATTACTTCGCCGGAATTTCTTTCAGCAGTTCAGTCAGCAGTGTCCAGTAATGACCTACGCTTTCGATGTGAACTTGCTCATCCGGAGAGTGTGGACCGGTGATTGTTGGCCCGATAGAAACCATGTCCATTTCCGGATACGGTTTTTTGAACAGACCACATTCCAGGCCCGCGTGGATAATCTGGATGTTCGGCGTCTTGTTGAACAGACGCTGATAAGTTTCACGTACCAGATGCATCACCGGAGAATTAGCGTCCGGCTGCCAGCCAGGATATGCGCCTTTCGCTTCGGTTTTCGCGCCAGCCAGTTTACCCAGCGAATCCAGCATGCTCACCACGTAGTCTTTACCGCTGTCGATCAGAGAACGGATCAGGCAGTGAATTTCTACGTTATTGTCAGTCATGGTCACCACACCGACGTTCAGGGAGGTTTCGACCACACCTTTTGCCACGTCGGAGTTGCGGATCACACCGTTCGGGGTGGCGTTCAGCAGACGAATAAAGGTATCGCGAGATTTCGCAATCAGGGCAGCTTTATCGTTCGCAACAGAGTCCAGCAACAAGGCCAGATTTTTCTCTTTCTCTGCCAGCTCGTTTTTCAGGATCTCCTGATAGGTATTCACCAGAGATTTCAAAGCGTCGACTTTATCAGCTGCGACAGCAATGGTCGCAAAGGCTTCACGCGGGATGGCGTTACGCAGTGTGCCGCCGTTGAAATCGATAAGGCGCAGGTCCAGTTCTTCTGCATGACCCGCCAGGAAGCGCACCAGCAGTTTGTTGGCATTACCCAGGCCAACGTGGATTTCACCGCCGGAGTGACCGCCTTTCAGGCCTTTTAAGGTTAACTTGAAGGTTTCAAAGCCAGCTGGAACCGCTTCACGATCTAAATGCAGGTTGGAGGTAAAGTCGATACCCCCCGCGCAACCCATGTAGATTTCACCTTCCTCTTCGGAGTCGGTGTTAATCAGAATATCAGCCTGCAACCAGTTGCTCTGTAAGCCAAAAGCACCATCCATACCGGCTTCTTCGGTCATGGTCAGCAGCACTTCCAGCGGGCCGTGAACCACGTTTTCGTCAGCCAGAACCGCCAGCGCAGACGCCATACCAATGCCGTTATCCGCACCCAGCGTGGTGCCGCGCGCTTTAACCCATTCACCATCAATATAAGGCTGGATAGGATCTTTAGTGAAGTCATGCACGGTGTCGTTATTTTTCTGCGGCACCATATCGAGGTGGGCCTGCAAGACGACCGGTTTACGATTTTCCATACCTGCGGTAGCAGGTTTACGAATCAGGATATTACCTACCTGATCGCGTTCGACATGGAAACCTTTCTCTTTTGCCCAACCAACAATGTATTCAGCGAGTTGCTCTTCATGATAGGACGGGTGAGGAATAGAACAGATTTTGGCAAAAATATCCCACAGCGGCTGTGGAGATAATTGAGACAGTTCAGACACGTTAAGTCTCCTTGTCGATCACCCGCAAAACAGTATTGCAGGTCACAGGGTTAGCAGAAAATGTTGTCAACACAAGACAGGCTTGCGAGATATGTTTGAGAATACCACTTTATCCCGCGTCAGGGAGAGGCAGTGCGTAAAAAGACGCGGACTCATGTGAAATACTGGTTTTTAGTGCGCCAGATCTCTATAATCTCGCGCAACCTATTTTCCCCTCGAACACTTTTTAAGCCGTAGATAAACAGGCTGGGACACTTCACATGAGCGAAAAATACATCGTCACCTGGGACATGTTGCAGATCCATGCACGTAAACTCGCAAGCCGACTGATGCCTTCTGAACAATGGAAAGGCATTATTGCCGTAAGCCGTGGCGGTCTGGTACCGGGTGCGTTACTGGCGCGTGAACTGGGTATTCGTCATGTCGATACCGTTTGTATTTCCAGCTACGATCACGACAACCAGCGCGAGCTTAAAGTGCTGAAACGCGCAGAAGGCGATGGCGAAGGCTTCATCGTTATTGATGACCTGGTGGATACCGGTGGTACTGCGGTTGCGATTCGTGAAATGTATCCAAAAGCGCACTTTGTCACCATCTTCGCAAAACCGGCTGGTCGTCCGCTGGTTGATGACTATGTTGTTGATATCCCGCAAGATACCTGGATTGAACAGCCGTGGGATATGGGCGTCGTATTCGTCCCGCCAATCTCCGGTCGCTAATCTTTTCAACGCCTGGCACTGCCGGGCGTTGTTCTTTTTAACTTCAGGCGGGTTACAATAGTTTCCAGTAAGTATTCTGGAGGCTGCATCCATGACACAGGCAAACCTGAGCGAAACCCTGTTCAAACCCCGCTTTAAACATCCTGAAACCTCGACGCTAGTCCGCCGCTTTAATCACGGCGCACAACCGCCTGTGCAGTCGGCCCTTGATGGTAAAACCATCCCTCACTGGTATCGCATGATTAACCGTCTGATGTGGATCTGGCGCGGCATTGACCCACGTGAAATCCTCGACGTCCAGGCACGTATTGTGATGAGCGATGCCGAACGTACCGACGATGATTTATACGATACGGTGATTGGCTACCGTGGTGGCAACTGGATTTATGAGTGGGCCACCCAGGCGATGGTGTGGCAACAAAAAGCCTGTGCGGAAGAAGATCCGCAACTCAGTGGTCGTCACTGGCTGCATGCGGCTACGTTGTACAACATTGCCGCCTATCCTCATCTGAAAGGAGATGACCTGGCCGAGCAAGCGCAGGCTTTGTCAAACCGCGCCTATGAAGAGGCCGCTCAGCGTCTGCCGGGCACCATGCGGCAGATGGAGTTTACCGTACCCGGCGGTGCGCCCATCACCGGCTTTTTGCATATGCCGAAAGGCGATGGCCCGTTCCCGACAGTATTAATGTGTGGTGGTCTGGATGCGATGCAGACGGACTATTACAGCCTGTATGAACGTTATTTTGCGCCGCGCGGCATTGCGATGCTGACTATTGATATGCCGTCGGTGGGCTTTTCTTCAAAATGGAAGCTCACCCAGGACTCCAGCCTGTTGCATCAGCACGTCTTAAAGGCGCTGCCTAACGTACCGTGGGTAGATCACACTCGCGTCGCGGCCTTTGGTTTCCGTTTCGGCGCTAACGTTGCCGTGCGTCTGGCATACCTTGAATCGCCGCGTCTGAAAGCGGTTGCCTGTCTTGGTCCGGTAGTTCATACCCTGTTGAGTGATTTTAAGTGCCAGCAACAGGTGCCGGAAATGTATCTTGACGTTCTGGCGAGCCGTTTGGGGATGCATGATGCTTCCGACGAAGCGTTGCGCGTGGAGCTGAATCGCTATTCATTAAAAGTGCAAGGATTGCTGGGACGTCGCTGCCCAACGCCAATGTTATCAGGCTACTGGAAGAACGATCCGTTCAGCCCGGAAGAGGACTCACGCTTAATCACCTCATCATCTGCTGACGGTAAATTGTTAGAGATCCCATTTAACCCGGTGTATCGGAATTTTGACAAAGGTCTTCAGGAAATCACCGACTGGATCGAAAAACGATTGTGTTAAAAATTTGCTAAATTTTACCAATTTGGTAAAACAGTTGCATCACAACAGGAGATTGCAATGACGTTACCGAGTGGACACCCGAAGAGCAGATTGATCAAAAAATTTACCGCACTAGGCCCGTATATTCGTGAAGGTAAGTGCGAAGATAATCGATTCTTTTTCGATTGTCTGGCTGTATGCGTCAACGTGAAACCGGCACCGGAAGTGCGTGAGTTCTGGGGCTGGTGGATGGAACTGGAAGCGCAGGAATCCCGTTTTACCTACAGTTACCAGTTTGGTCTGTTCGATAAAGCAGGCGACTGGACGAGTGTTCAGATAAAAGATGCCGAAGTGGTTGAACGACTGGAGCACACCCTGCGTGAATTTCACGAGAAGCTGCGTGAGCTGCTGGCGACGCTGAATCTGAAGCTGGAACCGGCGGATGATTTTCGTGATGAACCGGTGAAGTTAACGGCGTGAGTGAAATGTGCCGGATGCATCACATCCGGCAATATCCATTAAAACTGATAGGTCATGCCAACCGCGACAATATCATCATTATTGATGTTCAGCTTATTATCGCTATCCAGTTGGTTTATTTTATAATCAACAAATGCCGACATATTTTTGTTGAAATAATACGTAGCACCAACATCGATATAATTGACCAGATCTTCATCACCGATGCCTTCAATATCTTTCCCTTTCGATAAGACATAACCCAGCGACGGACGCAGACCAAAGTCAAACTGGTATTGGGCGACCGCTTCAAAGTTCTGTGTCTTATTGGCAAAGCCGCCAGTTATTGGCGTCATTTTGCGTGTTTCAGAATAGAAAGTTGCCAGATAAATATTATTTGCATCGTATTTCAGACCTGTTGCCCATGCTTCTGCACGCTTGCCTGTGCCACGGCTTTGCAGGTTCTGCTCGTTGGTGCGATCGGAGTTGGTATAGGCTCCACTGATGGCGAAATCGCTGCCGCCGAAGTCATATGTCAATGACGTGCCGAAGCCATCGCCGTTTTGCTTTTTAACGTCGCGGTTTTCGTTTTTCCCTTGATATTGCAGGGTTAAGTTCAGACCATCGATAACGCCGAAAAAGTCAGTGTTACGGTAAGTAGCCAGACCGCTGGCGCGTTTGGTCATAAAGTTGTCGGTCTGCGCCGAGGAGTCGCCACCAAATTCCGGGAACATATCGGTCCAGGCTTCCACGTCATACAGCGCGCCCAGGTTACGACCATAATCGAAAGAACCCAAATCTTTATATTTCAACCCGGCAAAAGCGAGACGCGTTTTTTGCTGTGCAGTATCACTCTCCGCTTTATTACCGGCAAACTCTGCTTCCCAACGACCATAACCCGTCAGTTGATCGTTAATTTGTGTTTCGCCTTTAAAACCAAAACGGATATAACTCTGGTCGCCATCTTTACTGTCGTTATCACTCATATAATGCATGGCTTTAACTTTGCCATAGACATCCAGTTTATTACCGTCTTTGTTATATATTTCTGCGGCCTGTACGGATGCAGATGCCACAATGCCCATCACCACTAATGCCAGAGTGCTCTTTTTCATTTTCATTCCTGATTTTAATTAACGCGCGAATATTCAGCGGGAGAGTCCCGTTGAAAACAGGAAAGTTTTTAACCTGAGATTGTTAAAGATATATTACAGATTAATAATATTCTTAAAATGTGGTAATTTATTAAATCTGTAATAAAAGCGTAAACAACTGCCGCTACGCTTGCTGATCCCGCGCAACAAAACGCCATGCTTTGCTCGCAGATGGTTGGCAACCGACGACAGTCCTGCTAAAACGTTCGTTTGATATCATTTTTCCTAAAATTGAATGGCAGAGAATCATGAGTGACAGCCAGACGCTGGTGGTAAAACTCGGCACCAGTGTGCTAACAGGCGGATCGCGCCGTCTGAACCGTGCCCATATCGTTGAACTTGTTCGCCAGTGCGCGCAGTTACATGCCGCCGGGCATCGGATTGTTATTGTGACGTCGGGCGCGATCGCCGCCGGACGTGAGCACCTGGGTTACCCGGAACTGCCAGCGACTATCGCCTCGAAACAACTGCTGGCGGCGGTAGGGCAGAGTCGACTGATTCAACTGTGGGAACAGCTGTTTTCGATTTATGGCATTCACGTCGGGCAGATGCTGCTGACCCGTGCTGATATGGAAGACCGTGAACGCTTCCTGAACGCCCGCGACACCCTGCGTGCGTTGCTCGATAACAATATCGTTCCGGTAATCAATGAGAACGATGCTGTCGCTACTGCAGAGATTAAGGTCGGCGATAACGATAACCTTTCTGCGCTGGCGGCGATTCTGGCGGGTGCCGATAAACTGTTGCTGCTGACCGATCAAAAAGGTTTGTACACCGCTGACCCGCGCAGCAATCCGCAGGCAGAACTGATTAAAGATGTTTACGGCATTGATGACGCACTGCGCGCGATTGCTGGCGACAGCGTTTCAGGCCTCGGAACTGGCGGCATGAGTACCAAATTGCAGGCCGCAGACGTGGCTTGCCGTGCGGGTATCGACACCATTATTGCCGCGGGCAGCAAGCCGGGCGTTATTGGTGATGTGATGGAAGGCATTTCCGTCGGTACGCTGTTCCATGCCCAGGCGACTCCGCTTGAAAACCGTAAACGCTGGATTTTCGGTGCGCCACCGGCGGGTGAAATCACGGTAGATGAAGGGGCAACCGCCGCCATTCTTGAACGCGGTAGCTCCCTGTTGCCGAAAGGCATTAAGAGCGTAACTGGCAACTTCTCGCGTGGTGAAGTCATCCGCATTTGTAACCTCGAAGGTCGCGATATCGCCCACGGCGTCAGTCGTTATAACAGCGATGCATTACGCCGTATTGCCGGACACCACTCGCAAGAAATTGATGCAATACTGGGATATGAATACGGCCCGGTTGCCGTTCACCGTGATGACATGATTACCCGTTAAGGAGCTGGCCGATGCTGGAACAAATGGGCATTGCCGCGAAGCAAGCCTCGTATAAATTAGCGCAACTCTCCAGCCGCGAAAAAAATCGCGTGCTGGAAAAAATCGCCGATGAACTGGAAGCACAAAGCGAAATCATCCTCAACGCTAACGCCCAGGATGTTGCTGACGCGCGTGCCAATGGCCTTAGCGAAGCGATGCTTGACCGTCTGGCACTGACGCCCGCACGGCTGAAAGGCATCGCCGACGATGTGCGTCAGGTGTGTAATCTCGCCGATCCGGTGGGGCAGGTAATCGATGGCGGCGTACTGGACAGTGGTCTGCGTCTGGAGCGCCGTCGCGTGCCGCTGGGGGTGATTGGCGTGATTTATGAAGCGCGCCCGAACGTGACGGTAGATGTCGCTTCGCTGTGCCTGAAAACAGGTAACGCGGTGATCCTGCGCGGCGGCAAAGAAACGTGTCGCACTAACGCTGCAACGGTGGCGGTGATTCAGGACGCCCTGAAATCCTGCGGCTTACCGGCGGGTGCCGTGCAGGCGATTGATAATCCTGACCGTGCGCTGGTCAGTGAAATGCTGCGTATGGATAAATACATCGACATGCTGATCCCGCGTGGTGGCGCTGGCCTGCATAAACTGTGCCGCGAACAGTCGACGATCCCGGTGATCACAGGTGGTATAGGCGTATGCCATATTTATGTTGATGAAAGTGCAGAGATCGCTGAAGCCCTGAAAGTAATCGTCAACGCGAAAACTCAGCGTCCGAGCACATGTAATACGGTAGAAACGTTGCTGGTGAATAAAAACATCGCCGATAGCTTCCTGCCAGCATTAGGCAAGCAAATGGCGGAAAGCGGCGTGACATTACACGCAGATATAGCTGCGCTGGCGCAGTTGCAGGCAGGCCCCGCGAAGGTGGTGGCTGTTAAAGCCGAAGAGTATGACGATGAGTTTCTGTCATTAGATTTGAACGTCAAAATCGTCAGCGATCTTGACGATGCCATCGCCCATATTCGTGAACACGGCACGCAACACTCCGATGCGATCCTGACCCGCGATATGCGCAACGCCCAGCGTTTTGTTAACGAAGTGGATTCGTCCGCTGTTTACGTTAACGCCTCTACGCGTTTTACCGACGGCGGCCAGTTTGGACTGGGTGCGGAAGTGGCGGTAAGCACACAAAAACTCCACGCGCGTGGCCCAATGGGGCTGGAAGCACTGACCACTTACAAGTGGATCGGCATTGGTGATTACACCATTCGTGCGTAAATAAAACCGGGTGATGCAAAAGTAGCCATTTGATTCACAAGGCCATTGACGCATCGCCCGGTTAGTTTTAACCTTGTCCACCGTGATTCACGTTCGTGAACATGTCCTTTCAGGGCCGATATAGCTCAGTTGGTAGAGCAGCGCATTCGTAATGCGAAGGTCGTAGGTTCGACTCCTATTATCGGCACCATTCTAACGTCTCCCCAAGTCTACTCAAGTATTTAAAAACCTCTTATAATCCGCATGTTAGCGCCCCTTTTAGTCTTTTGATGTCTACTTAAGTACCCCAAAATCTACAGTCAATTGGGGGTACTTTTGGGGGTATTTGCTGTTCGGTTTAGTGGAGGTACCCCCAAGTGAAACTCAATGCCCGTCAAATAGACACTGCCAAGCCAAAAGAGAAGGCTTACAAGCTGGCTGATGGTGGTGGTCTGTATCTCCTGGTAAAACCTAGTGGAGGAAAATACTGGCGCTTTAAATATCGTGTAGCTGGTAAAGAGAAGCTGTTAGCACTAGGTGTGTATCCTGAAGTTACCTTGGCTGATGCTCGTGCAAAACGTGAAGAAGCTAAAAGGGGTATCGCTGGGGGTATCGATCCGATGGAAGCGAAACGAGAGGAAAAGATTGCCCGGGAAACGCAGTTAAACAATACCTTCAAAGATATTGCCCTTGAGTGGCACAGCAGCAAATTAAAAAAATGGTCTGCTGGTTATGCTTCAGATATCCTCGAAGCCTTCAACAAAGATGTGTTCCCTTACATTGGCAAAAAACCAATTGCCGAAATCAAACCACTTGAACTTCTGAATGTGCTGCGACGCATCGAGGGGCGCGGTGCTACAGAAAAAGCCAAAAAAGTGAGGCAGCGGTGCGGGGAAGTTTTCCGCTATGCAATAGTCACTGGTCGCGCAGAGTATAACCCTGCCCCAGATCTTACTAGCGCGATGCAAGGCCATGAATCTAATCATTATCCTTTCCTCACAGCCAAAGAATTGCCTGATTTTTTCAAGGCATTGTCCAGTTACTCAGGAAGTGCATTGGTTGTTATGGCGGCTCGTCTACTGATTATCACTGGTTTGCGAACTGGCGAACTGCGCGGTGCATTATGGGATGAAATCGATCTCAACAAGGCTATCTGGGAGATACCTGCTTCACGGATGAAAATGCGTCGCCCTCATGTGGTGCCTTTGTCTAAGCAGGCTCTTTCTCTTATTGGGCAGATTAGAGAATTAACTGGTAATTATCCGCTTATGTTTCCCGGCCGTAATGATCCAAGGAAAACAATGAGCGAGGCTAGCATAAACCAAGTATTTAAACGCATCGGCTATAACGGAAAGGTTACTGGTCATGGATTCCGGCACACCATGAGCACGATTTTACATGAGCAGGGCTATAACACCGCGTGGATAGAAACGCAGCTTGCACACGTTGATAAGAACTCAATTCGTGGCACGTACAATCATGCGCAATATCTGGACGGGCGGCGCGAGATGCTCCAGTGGTACGCCGACTATATGGATTCGCTCGAACATGGCGGTAACGTGGTGCACGGCAAGTTCGGAAAATGTGGATGACTGGTTGCGTATACAGTAGTAGACTTTGAGCGACGAAAGAAAAGGCTGTGTCTAGGGTCGCTCCCGAAAATCCGTACACCTCGACGGACTGGTACAGCCACTACAGTAGAGGACGCTGAGGTGTGCGTATGATTGATATTCATGCCGAATTAAACGAATACAAAAAAGATTTTATTTCTTTACGTGAATTTCTTGAGGTCGTGCTTAAGGTCGCTGGTGATGATTATGATGTTTCAGATGTCATAACTTGGATACTCAGGAGAATAAGCGGAGAACATATCCGCCTGTACACAGTAAATGAATTTAAGCTGTTGGAATCTTTTTGTAACCCGTATCGGGATGAATTTGATTATGATGTTCTTTATAGAAATCTGAATGCGGTTCGGAAACGTGGTTGTTTACCTAGTGAGAGGGATGAAAATGGTTTTCTGGTGTCCGGTTATTGGGAAGATCCCGAATTTGAGAACATTGGATTTATAAGGGGTGAAATTTTCGCAATTTTTCCCGATGTCCTTGACGCGTTAACGAAGCTGGAAGGCGCTAACTCTTCTGAAAATGACGAGGCACAAGGACGCGATATTGAAAAGAAAGAGTTGCGTACAGAGGATGATTTATTATCCCAAATCGCAATGCTGGAAAAAGAAAACGCAGAGTTAAGGGCAAGGATAGAGCAGTTAGAGCAAGAGCGCCCGATACACTTATATAAATACTGGGATAAAGACCCATTAGCTAAGGCTATTGAGATTAGAAACAGAGAGTGGGCCAATTACGATCCAGAAAATGATTTTGCCACCAGGGGAAATCAAGAAGCGATAACCAGGGAGCTTAAGCAGTGGGGGGCAAGTAATGCACTTGCAACGCTCATAGAGAGGACTGCCTGCCCTATTAACCGAGACAACAGCCAAAAGAACGCAAAGCCGGATTAACGCACCATACCGCATACCCTGAGGATGATTTACTGTTACCCTGAGGGTATTTTTTTATCTTCCCCGTCAATTTTACCATCACCCTTAGGGTAGATTTCCTCCCGATTACCATCACCCTTAGGGTTAATTTCCTTCCGGTAACCATTAGGCCTGAGGGTATGAAAATATTCGTTATTTCTGTGCCATGATTACCTCGTCAAATTGAGTAGACGTTATGAGGTAAATATATGTCAAATACGCTTATTCGTTTAACAGAAGTTCAGCGTAGAACTGGATATAGCAAGGCATGGATTTATCGCCTTATGGGGCAAGGTAAATTTCCTGCATCAGTTAAAATTGGCTCGCGAGCTATTGCTTTCGTTGAGAGTGAAATTGACGAGTGGATTAATCAGCGTATTGCGGAATCACGCGGAACAGCTACCTGATTAAATGGCTACGGGGCTATTGCCCCCAGCTATCCACCAGCAAATAAAAGTAACTTAATTCGATAGCAGGAGTTTTTATGAAATTTCCAAAAACGCCCGTACAGGGGCGGGGCTTCGTTCGGCCTGAAAACCAGAATCTGCAAAATTTCGGCGAAATTATCCCGATTATTTCCGGCGTTATTGGCGGGAGTGAAACCACTATTGTTAGCGCCAGAGCGTTACATAAGGCGTTAGGTGTAGGGCGCGTTTTCCGTTCGTGGATCAAGGGGCGCATTGAAGAATACGGGTTCACGGAAGGCGTGGATTATGAGGTTGTTGAATATTTGAGCCGACCCGATCCGGTGAGCGCAAAATCTCGCCAGCAAACCGCTCTTGAGTACATCATCACAGTGAACATGGCGAAAGAACTGGCGATGGTCGAACGTACCGAACAGGGCCGCGCCGTTCGCCAGTACTTTATCAAATGCGAGGAGGAGCTACACAAGGTTGCGCCTGTTCGTTCCGCAGCGTTACGCCGGGAACTGAAAGCCCGTATCACAGTTGCCAGCTACTTTAAGCCAATGTGTGCCGCGCTGGAGGCGTACCGGGCTGAACTGGGTAAAAACACACTCCAGCACCACTACACCACGGAAGCGAGCATGCTGGCGCGTATCGTGCTGGGTGGCATGACTGCAAAACAGTGGGCACTGGCGAACGGCATTACAGGCGAACCACGCGACCACATGAGCACGTTGCAGCTTGAGCACCTTTCTTACCTTGAGCAGAGCAATATCACGCTGATTGAGTTAGGCCAGGACTACCACCAGCGGAAGGCTGAATTAATTCGTCTTTCGCAGCGTTGGTTAGCCCGTCGCATGGAGGAAAACAGCCATGTGTAACGCTCTGACCGTTACAAAAAGAGAAAGCGCCCCGTTGCCGGAGCGCCTTTGTGAACGAATAGCCTACTGCGCCATATTGCTTACTGTCTACGAGGCAGATTATAGCGTTGTGGTCGCACAGAGTGAAGGCGCTGATCACTGTTACTACAGTACGCCAGAAATGCAGAATATTTTGCTGCAAAATGCCGTTAGCCACGCTGTCCGGAAAGCAAAAAATTTTGCTGGTGGCGCGACTGATGCGATTTTGTCAGGTCACCAGGTGCTGATCAATCTGATGTCTGATTTCGTTCTGGATAAAACAAAGGCGACTGCAGAGGGCCACCAGTGGGAAAGCTACACACTTGAACACATTGCCAACAATGCCAGATTTGCGGCTGGTGGGCAATGTGATCAGTGTGCTGGCTTGCTGGTGGGCTATTCATGCTCTTTAACATTGCCATGCCGCGATGTTTTCCAGGTATGCGATCCCATTTTTGTGCGCCTGTACTCTTTAAGGAATTGCTCAAGGGCAAAAGCACATGGCGCGAATCTTTCTGATTCATGCTCTATCTTTCTGCGCCGTCTTTTCCGTGCCGGTGATGGTGTATTGGTTGATTCTTTGTTGGTCATTCTGTGTACCTGTAAAGCAATGCGCCGGAGTTCCTCACACCACGGCGATGATAGTTATTATTCTGATTCTTTGGCCTTGCGGCGCTGGAGTTCTTCACGTGCGACGGTGACGAGCTGCCCGATCTCCTCGGCAGCTTTGACTCCGATTTTTTCCACCTGCGCCAGCGCATCGAGCGAAGAAACCAGGGGATTTTCTCCGCTTCCTTCTGCCTGGCGGCGGGCGATCTCACCGCGCATGGCGGTTACTATGAATCCGGCGTTGCTTTCACCGTCCAGTTTTACGGATTCCATGCCTTCAAAAGCATCATGTGGGATACGAATTGAAATCTGTTTTGATTTGTCGTTGATAGTGTTTTTTGCCATGTGCATTCTCCTAAACAAAAGATGTGATTCAGTATACACAAAAAAGAATCACAAAAAATACTTGACCTGTGATTCAGTTAAATTTAATTTAAATCACACCTCAGTAAGAGGATGTAAACGACAACGCCCCGAACTGTTTGCGGCAGTAGCGGGGCGTCTAACCAAACCGTTAAATGAGGTAACGATTATGGCTGGAACACAGCATACCCAAACTCACCCTAAATTTATATACACCTTCCTGGCGGTGCACCGTGATTGCATAGCTGACGGTAAAAACACTGTACACGTAGCTGCTGATACGCTGGTTGATGCCTGCGAGATGCTCAATGACATGGGCTATATCTCGGCAACATGGAAAGGGCGCGAAGAAAACACGCTGTTTATTCAGAAATGCGAGAACAATTTTATCTGGCGTTTTATCGCCCTGAGCACAGCACAACCGCGCGTAATTCACATCGAGGCCACCAGCGAACAGGAAGCACGCCAGCAATCCCCTGATGGCTGCGTGATGGTATTCGCTGCCCGTATTCGCTGCCCGTATTCGCCAGGAGGTGGAGCATGTGTAATGTAACATGGCCTGATGCAGCGGTAGACGCTATCAAAACGCTGATGGATTCACTTATTGAGATTTCTGCTATCGCTGGTGTGGCGCATAAACACGCAGCCAGAGAATCAGAATGCATCTCCCATTATTTAGCATTTGTGCAGCTAAAAGCCGATCAGGCACTGGATAAGGCCGGAAAAATTATCATGGCTGATGTGCAGGAGGTGCACCATGCATAATTCGGCTATTTCTGAACTTAACAGCATTCAGTTTGATGAGAAATTTACCGGGCAGCTACTGGTCAATGTAGAGAATGGACGCGTAGTAAGTAATTATCACCTGCCGGATGGTGCAATTGCCGGAAGCGTTGAAGCATTCCTGGCACTGGCGGAGCGTGCGCGACTGATTAAGCCGTCAACGTGCCATCACGATGATGATCTGCGTTTTACCGGGTGTATGGTGAGTCACTACGAAAACGGCGTTGAAGTATCCCGCGAACGTCTGTGTGATGATTACTGTTTCGGCACATTGCCGGAATTTATGGAATTGCTGACCAGTTGCGGTTATCAGGTCATTCAGGGGGGTAAACATGCGTGATGATCGTTTTAATTCCCTGAAACGGGAATTTGATGGCGCACCGGAAGATACAGCGGGCGCATTGTTGAGCGTTGCTGACATGATGAAAGCTGCATATTTTCTTATCAATACCAGTGGCTACAAGTCAGAGGGTGAAATGATTCTTAGTATTGCGTCGGACTATGCGGAATATGTGGCAGAGACGCGTTACAGAAGAAAATCTCCGGAGGATGTAAGCCATGCATAATCATGAAGCGCATGTACCCGCAGTGCTTAATATGCCAGATGATTTCACCGGACGCATACTGGTTTACCTGGATAAAGGGAAAGTGAAATCACAACGCCGACTGAAAAGTAATGAGATTGTGGGTTCTCCTGAATTTTTTTCTGAACTCTGTATTCGTGCGGAAATAAAACCGGAACTGCTGACAGGAAAATAAAACCATGAAAAAGAAAAATTCTGGCTTTACTGCCAGCGGTCTCTCTCGGCCTGAAATCAGACACGGAGATATTTACCGCGACACCAGAAGTGGGGGACGAGTGGTTATTCGTCACGTTACGCCAGGCAATATCACCTACCGCCGTGAGGCTTACGAATATGACTGCGTAATGCCGCGCCGTCAGTTTGAGCGTGATTTTATTCTGGTGGAAAACAAACAACAGGCAGTGGCAAGACGTGCAGCCACGAATATAAAAAAAATCCGGGCAATGTTGGTTGCGGGAGGTAAGAAGTGAAAAACGCACCGAGTTTGAAATATCAGCCGAAGGATAAATTCACTGAGGTAATCATTTTTGCCGGGACGGATGCTTACGCCCATGCTCAACACTGGATTGAAAGCGAAGGACGAAAACACGGCGATAACGTGCCACCCGTTTATCTGGGGCCAAAGCAACTGGCAGACCTGGCGAATATCCGCATTGTCGACGATGAACGTCGCTTTGCGCGTGTCTATCTCGCGGGGGAGATCGAACCAATCCAGATCAATGTTATCGCTGAAAAGCTGGCGCTGGCTGGCGTACAGGAGGCGAAATTATACAAAGGCATCACCGACCAGGAGCCGGAAAACTGGCGCGACTACCTGCAACGGATCCGCGAACAGGCAGAGAGTGGGGAAGTTTCAGCGATGAAATTAGCCACAAAAAATATTGACCTATCCAGGCCAGCACTAAATCAGATGGGAGCCAGCCAGAGAGGGGAAGTGTTACTTGAATATTATGGAAGAGCACTGGCTATAAATGATGATTCTGATGTAGTTCACCATTACAACGGAATTGTCTGGGTGCCTGTATCTGATAAGGAACTCCAGCGGTCTATGGCGAAGATTTTTATTGATGCTGGAATCAGTTATTCGCAAAACGCCATTAAATTTGCCGTAGACACAATGAAATTGAGCCTGCCTGTTATGGGCGGGGCAGACAGGAATCTTATTGGATTCAGTAACGGGGTATTTGATACCCGGACGGGAAATTTTCGGGAGCATAACAAAAATGACTGGTTGTTAAATGCCAGTGAATTACCGTTCAGCCCACCAGCAGAGGGGGAAACGCTGGCAACACATGCGCCGAATTTCTGGAAGTGGCTGCGTCGTTCGGTGGCAGATAATGATCGTAAAGCTGATCGCGTACTGGCGGCATTATTCATGGTACTGGCGAACCGGTACGACTGGCAGTTATTCCTTGAGGTAACAGGCCCAGGCGGAAGCGGTAAAAGTGTGATGGCTGAGATTTGTACCATGCTGGCGGGTAAGGCCAACACAGTATCGGCAAGCATGAAGGCTCTGGAAGACGCAAGGGAACGCGCGTTAGTAGTTGGCTTTTCGCTGATTATCATGCCGGATATGACTCGCTACGCTGGCGATGGTGCAGGAATTAAGGCAATTACTGGCGGCGACAAGGTGGCAATTGATCCGAAACATAAAGCCCCCTACTCCACACGTATTCCGGCAGTAGTGCTTGCGGTAAACAATAACGCCATGTCATTCAGTGACCGAAGCGGGGGGATCTCGCGTCGTAGGGTGATATTTAATTTCTCTGAGGTCGTACCGGAGAACGAACGCGATCCCATGCTGGCGGAAAAGATAGAAGGCGAACTGGCGGTAGTGATTCGCCATTTGCTAACACGATTTACCGACCAGGACGAAGCTAAAAGACTACTTTATGAGCAGCAAAAATCAGAAGAAGCGCTGTTGATAAAGCGCGAAGGTGATTCACTGGTGGACTTTTGCGGCTATCTGATGTCGTTGGTTAAATGTGAAGGAATGATGGTGGGCAATGCGGAAATAGTGCCATTTAGCCCGAGGCGATACCTGTATCATGCTTATTTAGCCTATATGTCAGCGCATGGCCTGGGAAAACCAGTATCACTGACACGCTTTGGTACTGATATGCCAGGAGCTATGGCGGAATACGGAAAGGAGTATAAGCGGGCTAAATGCACTAAAGGCCCGGATAAAGGGCGAGTGATAACAAATGTTCTGTTAGATGATGATGCTGATGGCTGGTTGCCAGCAGCTACAGGGATTAACGACAGAACATAATACGAAATTTATAAGCTGAAACGTAAAGGTAGACGGTTGGTAGACAGATTCACTTAACCCTCTACCAACCATCTACCAATTAATATTTTGAATTATAAAGATATTTTCAATGTGGTAGAGAGGTAGACAGTTATTTCTATATTCCTACACCACGGGGGGTATATAAAAAACAGATAGTTAAGGGGGCATTTTTTAAATTTCTCTTTTAACTGTCTACACTGTCTACCATTTAGTAAAAATCATTAATTATCAATGTATTAATGCGGTAGACCGTTGGTAGACAGTTTGCAGATTGTTTTTTTGTTATGTGTTAATAACATTAAATAAATCAATCAATTATATCGGTAGACAGTTGGTAGACAGTTGTAACGATGGGGCAAAGCATGACTAAGCTGACCATTAACAGAAAACCAAAAGGTATTTACGGCACGCCGCAGAAAACGACGCAGGCGGCGCAGCAGCAGGATAAAACCACATCGGCGCATAAAGTGATGCCCGGTAACCAGAAAGCGCAGCAGAAGCCCACAGGGGCGACACCGTGGCGGCATATGACCAAGCGCCAGCGCAAAAACCGCAGGCGCGTTAACCGCCTCACTGAGTTGTGGCCTGAATTATTCAGCCGGGAAGCACCGAAGCCGCTAAAGGTGGGGATATTTGACGACCTGATGCAGGATCTCGCCGTCAGGGGGCTGGTATTCGGGCCAGGGGCATTACGTGCGACGCTGGCATCTTATGCGCAGTGTCCGCGCTATTACCGTGCCTTAATGGCTGGTGGGGTACGCTACGACCTGAAAGGCCAGCCGTGCGGCGAGGTGACACCACAGGAACAACAGGACGCAGAAACGCGGCTGGTTGCGCTGAATGAGAAACGCAAACGTCAGCGTCAGGCAGCAAAGGAGAAAACAGGCGCATGATTCACGACAGCAAAGCGGAAGCTCTGGAAGCGCGTGGTCTGTACCGGAGAGCGGCGGCGCGGTGGGCTGAGGTCATCATGCTGGCGAATGATGACAAGGCACGGGAGCAGGCGGCAAAACGTCGCGCGGAATGTATCCACAAGGCAGCACGCCCACCAGCAAGGCAGGATAATTTCGGGGAGATGCGCAAAACCATCAGCCGGGCACATGCCGGGATGGGATTACATCAGCCCAATGGTGAGGCATTCAGGAAATACCAAAAAAAGAACAATTGTAGTCAGTAACAGAGGATGGGATTCTCTTGGTTTTTTGTTGATGCTTTCTGAGGAAATCTACTACGTTGCTGAGCAGATGAATATTCAATTGCATCTGGGTTCCTGATAAGATTAATCTGAATATTTTCATTTGGAATAGGGATATGAATAAAACTTTAATTGCAACATTAGTCGGTATAGTAATGTTAACCGGATGTGGGCCAGAAGAGTTAACTCCAGAACAGAAACAGGAAGTAGCGGCTCTTAAAGCTGAACTGTCGCAAACGGAAGGTGAAATATCAGCAGCTAAGGAAGTTGACCAGCAGTTTTCTGGTGGGTTGATAAAAAATCTGACAACAGCAAGACTGGAAATATTAGGAACTAATAAAGCGCTTTTGGAACAGCGTATTAATGCTATTGAATCAGGCGCCAAAATTGATGTTGTTGTATCTGGAGTAAAACCTGATCCTGAGCTTGCTGCTTCAATTAAAACTGAAATTGACAGCTTAGATGCAAAAATCAACGAAGCCAAAGCTGATGCTCGTCAGTATAGTGGTGGTCTGATAAAGGTACTAAAATTATCTACTGTTGCCACTGAAGAGCAGACTATGGCAATGTTGCAGCAAAAGTACCTCACAGCCAAGTATGGCCTCGCTGAAGTTAAGCTGGCATCAGTACAAGATAATGACGCAAAAAACAGTACTGAAACGGAAGTAACAGCCAAAAATTCCCAAGATCAACTTCCTTTACTCCCGCCAGCGGATGGTCCGTTTGGCTTAGAAGCCGGTCTTACACAGAAAAACATCGAAGATATGATCGGTGCTAAGCTCAAGCCACTACCAGACAGTGTGAATCTGTATACTTCTGATAAATTACCGAAGCAAAACGCAGATTTTGAAATGTATGGTTTGTTGATCTCCCCGAAAGCTGGTTTATGTCAAATACGGGCTTTAGGAAAAAATATTGATACTGATAGCTATGGATTGGCTCTTAAATCCAAGTTTGAAGAATTGAGTAATTCTTTAAGTTCTCTGTATGGAAAGGCTGATACTACAGACTTTTTGCTGGCTGGTTCAATTTGGAAAGATCCTCAGGACTGGATGAGGGGGCTAAACAAAAAAGAACGCTTCTTATCTGCCACATGGAAGGAAACAAAAGAAATACCATTAAAAAACAATATTGATACTATCTCTATTGAGGCCAGAGCGAACAATTCCACTCAGGGATATGTCTATCTGCAGTACTCATTTACAAATGACGAAATTTGTCAGGCAGAAATTGAAGGGGCGAAAAAAAGTTCCCTTTAAACAATCCGTGCAAAGCCCCTTAGTAAGGGGCTTTTATATATTAATGTCCAACGGGGGGATTAGATGAAAGATAATCTAGAAAAACTAATTGAAAATACTTTAAAAGATATTCTATTAGCTAATGCTGCTCTAACATTCATTTTTGCAATACCAATGGCTATTATCAGTAGGCATGGGATGGGCATCACAATCTGGTTTATAACTGTGCTCATTGCACCTGCTCTGTGTGCAGTAGGTGCATGGCTTGTATCTCGAACATTCGGCCATGCTGAGGAGTTCTTTCATCGTCGGTGGGCTAAGCGAATTTATGTTTTTTATACTCTTGCGGCTGCCGAGTTTTTGCTTGTGTACTCAATCGCGCAAATAATGAAAAATCTGATGAAATAATTAACAAGTTATTATCATGGGGTTTGTGGCTGTTAACCTGCAGTGAGGCGACAATCGTGTATTTATAAAAACTTCCCCTTTTCACTCCCCGCTGTTTCTTCTGCTATTGCCTTTATGTTTGCATGCACCAACATCTGCCATACCTTTGCAGAAAAATCAGAGCATTCAGTGCCGAAGGTTGGTTTATTGATGCTTTTCGTTTCATTTATTGCAATTGTCTCTGGTATCATTTCAATTTATGCAATAATTGCAATTATTGTCATTCAGAAGGGATCATCATGAAAAATCACGGAGTAAAGCCAGTTTTACTTTCCCGGAGGCAGATCGAAGCCCTGCAACGCATCCAGGACGAAGAGCGTCAGAAATCTGTGCTTGGTGTGGCACCGTCGATTCATGTTACTGCCCGGCAACTGATGGATAAGGCACTTAAAGAGGTGAGGCTGTGAAATTAAATATCAGAGTGGATAAACGCCAGCTATGGCAGAAAAAAGAGAACAGCGAGGCATTCAGGGCGTTGCTGGTGGAAAATCTTCAGCACCGGTTCAGTGGAGAGTTGCCTGATGCTCTGGGGAAGAAACTGGAATCCCTGACGGTGGAAATTGGCGATTATGGCTTTGTTGATGTTGAAAGCACGACTGCCAACACAGAAATCGTAAAACAGGTCGTCAATGATGTAATGAAAACCACGCTTAGCCAGCCATCCTGGCGCAACTGAATCAGTAAGGGGCGGTTATTGCCCCTTTCCTCCATACCCACAACGCATTCCCTTTCCGCATGAAATTATTTTTTATCGTATACGCATGAGGTGAGCTACATGTTGATGAGTAAAGCCGAATACGCCAAATACAAAGGCGTAAGCCGCCAGACAGTTTACGACTGGATCGAGAAAGGCGAAGTGATCATGTCTGGCAAAAAAATTGATGTGGAGGCGACAGAGCAGCGGAACAGCCCACCGGCACAAGGGAAAGACACCGTTTCTGAAATGTGGCCAGAAAGAACGCTGGAAATGACGTGGGGCGAGTTCTGGAAAGCAGTTAAGGCCAGAGACGGTAAAATTCCTTCGCCAGTAACGGACGATGACATACAGCAGCGTGTGCTGTATGCAGCCGGGGAATTAGGCTGGGAAGTGCACTTTCTTGATGATGGTGCTATCTGCCTTGAGGATGATGAAGGGCAGCATTACTTTGAAAAATACAATTTGCGAGGTAATGCCAGGCTGGCAATTCGTATGCTGCGTTGCGAACTCTGCTATGTTGCCAGCGATTGTCCCGATGAACAGGACACATGGAGTGAGGCAGGACTAAACGCCCTGGCTGAATGGGAAAAATCAGGCCATCAATGACCTCAAAAAGTGTCAAGTTGAGCAGTTTGCCAGGTTGACACTTTACACTCTGAACGCGAAAAAGTGTCAACCTCGCTGGATGCCTCGCCATTACTGGCCTTGTACCATATTCACCACGTCAAAAAACCGAAAAAATAGCGAAAAGTGTCAAGTTGCCATGCTTAGAAATGCTAAGGTTTGATAAGGTTTTTCGCGAAAAAGTGTCAAGTGTGTCAACCTGCGGTATTAAGATTTATTAAGGTCTTAAGCCGGAAAGTGTCAACCAGCCCCTAAGATTTCCTAAGGTGTAAATCATGACCATCACCGAAGCCGATATGCTGGAGATGCTCCGCAGCATTGCCGAAATCAAACAACCAGCAAGCAAAATTAACAGGTGTTCAGCGCCTGTTTCCGTTGTGCTGCAACAGGAACGCCACCAGCATGATGATGTGAGGCCGTATCAGTGGAAGAAACCGGACAGGCTGCGGCGATAAAGGGTTGTTTAAAAGGTAGTTCAAAATTGAGTTCGCTAGCCGTCTAGCTTATCGATGCGTTAATTGGTTGATATTTTTTATGTCGTAATATTGTGTTCTGTGGCTGGTGGGAGTTTATGTTGAAAACTACCGATTCTGATAGGCTTTTTGCCATACGTATGCAGGAGAATTGACCATGTGAAGCAGGCAGGCATGTTGAGGAGAGCACTTACGCAGGATTGCTTAATCATTATTGAAAGACTCTGTGTTTCAAGTATCCTAATCAGTTAACTTCAGGAGCAAATTTTGAGCTTATACGGATCCCCGTATTATGAGCCTCAATTGAAAATTTTGGGTAAGTGATTTAAAGATGATTGCAGGCGCGAAAAGAGGGAGAAACGAACGCAAGGGGCTTCACTCTTGGCATCCATACTATGCGGGCTATTCAGAGTCATTTGTGGCTTCTGTTTTGCAGGCTGAAGGAGTTAAGTCGTCCGCTACCGTTCTTGATCCTTGGATGGGAAGCGGTACCACTGGTATAGTTTGTCAAAAGCAAACCATAAAGTGTATTGGAGCAGATATTAATCCTGTTATGAGCTATTTTGCTGCAGCCAAAAGTAGGGATAATATTTCAGCGCTGGATTATACCGGAGAGCAACTCCTGGAAAGGATACTGCTTTGCTTTAGAAAAAAAACAAAAGATATAACTGAGTCATCGAAGGGCTATCCACTTATTGAACAGTTACAAAAGTTTTATAAATGTATCTGTGATCAGTTTATGGATAAAGGACAAAATGATATCGTAAATCCTTTAAAAGCATTTTATTGCAGTGTTTTATTTTATACTGTTCGCAATGTCCTTGATGTTAGGTCAACTTCAAATCCTACATGGATTTCTAAAAAAGTAGACTTTAATAATAAATTTGATATTTGTTTTGAATATAATAAAAATTTTAAAATTATGCGTGAGCAGTTAAGTGAATATTATGGCAGCGCTAATGGGGGGGCATGTTACTCGATTTTAAACGTGGATAGTAAAAAATTAAATATTAAAAGTAACACAATTGATCTTGTTATTACATCGCCACCGTATTTAACACGAATAGACTATGCCGTTTCTACTCGTCTTGAGTTGGAAATAATTTTAGGGAGTGAGGGATATAAGTCTCTTAGAAAGGAAATGATGGGCACGACGACTGTGCCTAAAGTTGCGGATGAAATTAATAAAAAATGGGGGCCATTGTGTATGGATGTTTTGTCATCGGTAACATCGCATACATCAAGAGCATCTGGAAGTTATTACCTTAAAAATAAAATTAGATATTTTTCTGATGCGTATGAGTCATTAATGGAAATCTTTAGAGTTTTAAAGGTAGGTTGCTCTGGTTATTTTGTAATACAAAATTCATATTATAAGGAAATAGAGATTCCGCTTTATGATATTTATTGTGAAATGGCGCTTTCTATTGGGTTTTCAGAAGCGAAATGTGTGAGAGAAGATCAAGTTAAAGCAATATTTGGACAAATAAATACCAAGTCAAAAAATTATATTAAAGATAAAGTTTATTTTGAAAAAATCATAAGGATAACAAAATGAATGACGTAACTAAATTGCTATCTCAGATAGATGAAAAAAGAGATGAGGTAGTAACTGATTCTTATACCATATCATGGCGTGAAGTAATTAATCTATATAAAGAAAATGAGATAACCATTTCTCCAGACTACCAAAGGCTTTTTCGTTGGGATAACGCAAGACAAAGCCAATTTATCGAGTCATTACTTTTAAATATACCTACGCCAACACTTTTTTTCTACATTGATAATAATGGTAAGCAGGAGGTTATCGATGGATTGCAACGTGTGAGTACTATAATTAGATTTTTTTCAGAGGATATTTTTAATAAGGAAGAAATAGATAATGCAAAGAAACAAAACTCTGTAAATGATGTCCGTAATCCAACTGTTCTTGATGATGTGCCTATAATTACAGAATTAAATGGATGGACTGCAAAAGGATTGCCGGACAAAGTTAGCCGAACTATAAAAAATGCGCGAGTAAATGTTGTTATTTTGGAGCAAGAAACAAAACCTGAAACTAAATATAATGTTTTTAAACGACTGAATAGGTCTGGTGTTCGTTTGAGTGACCAGGAAATACGTAATTGCATGGCTAGATTAGCAGGGAATGAATTTGCAGATCGCTTACGTAAGATGGCCGAAATTGATGGTATTGTTCAAGCTCTTGGAATAAATGAAGATGGCCAAAAATCTCAAGGTGTTGAGGAAGCTTTGCTACGAGTTATGGCATCTTTGACTTATGCGGATAAATTTAGCCATAGTGTAACTGACTTTTTGGATGAATTTATGTTCTACGCGGCAGAACATAATGTTATTGATATTAATTTTGAATTAAAAATAAAAAGAACTTTTGATTTGATAAATATTGCTGGTTTATCTGGTAAAGCATTTAAATTTAGAAAGGATGGTGCTCCAAGTGGCCCGTTTAGTACTAATTTATTAGATGTTGTTGCTGTTGGTATTTTTAGTAATGTAGATAATTTAACACCTGCTGAGGTGGCGAAAAGATTTGATTATTTAATGGATGGTGAGATCAAAGAATTAAGAGCTTGTACTGGTTCTGGATCTAATACTAAAGCCAAATTAGAGAAAAGAATCGCTCTTGGGAAGAAGGTGTTTGGATAAAATGAGAATATCAGATTTCGATGATTTCAAGGTGATGTTGGAAAAGACGAAAAATGAAAGTCTTGGATTCCTTGAGAGCATAAAGTCTATTAATGAGTTTATGTCGAGATCAGGTGATAAAGACAAGGAGGATATGTTTAGAATAATATCGGTCCCAATGATTTATTCTTCTTGGGAGGGTTTTTTTACTGAAACAATGTCAGTTTGCTTAAATACATTGAAACTCTCAGATAGAGAGGCATTTAGATACTCTGCAGAAATTCGAGCACTTTGGTTGCAACGAGAACCATTTTATAGCAAGTATGTAGATATGATAAAAAATATTTATGATGCTGACTCACACCGAAGCATTGTCCATAATGGCGCCCAAATAAAAAAGAAAGTTACGAAGGGGGCGTTTAAACTAACAAGTGAGGTAATTCAACACATTGACAGGTTTAATAAATCCACATTATCAGATTGCGATGTTTCTGAATTAGTTATGACATTTTCCAATGTGAATGAAATGGTTGTCAAGGTGAATTTCGATGCTATAGGTTTGGATTATTCATCACTTGATTTATCGCAACTAGGTGAGGTTGTTGGCCTTAGAAATTCTTTGGGACATGGGGAGTTTAAAAGTAGTGTTAACCCTAGGAAATTTAATTCAATAATTGTGTATGTGGAAAATCTGATCATCGATTTGAATCAATGTGCTATAACGTGGTTGGATAAATTAGAAGATGAAATAACTAAGCCTGAAGATAATGAGACTATTCAGTGAGTGAAAGTTAGATAACTCCAGTTGTAAGCAATTTTAATTGGGGTTATCTAATGACAACCCTTAAAATTATTAATATATTCCAGAGCTTCACTGCCACATCGACTTCATTTATCATAGTAAATACGTTGAACTATTATACTCTTTTCTTATATCATTTTTATCGTAATGGACTCAGGTTGCTTCAATAACTTATATCATTAGTTGTAGCATCGGCAATAGGGCACAAAATAGGGGAGTACAGGAGAGTCAATTTTTTGCACAAATCATGGTATAGAAAATTTGTTGGGGGTACTTTTGGGGGTATCTGTAAAAATGGAATAGGTAAATTCGGTTAAATATCATGCATTTATGATGTGTGTTTTTCTCCTATTATCGCACCATTTAAATCAATAAGTTACACATCATTAGTACCTTCCTTATTTTTTGACTGGGACAAATTTGGGACCGATGGGTTCAGGATCGAGTCTATTTGCCGTGCGTGTTCGGTAAGGTGATTAGGTGCAAGGTGAGCATATCGACGAACCATTTCGATAGACTCCCAACCTCCCATTTCCTGTAACACTGACAACGGGACTCCGGCTTGAACCAGCCAACTTGCCCAGGTGTGTCTCAAGTCGTGAAATCTGAAATCATAAATACCAGCCCGTCTCAGCGCCGCTTTCCAGGCTGTGTTTGCGTCATACCGCATCTTCCTTACTGTTGGCGCTTTCGTTCCGTCTGGTTTGGTACAGCTTTCCTTGTACACAAATACCCAACGGTGATGATTCCCGATTTGTTTTTTCAATACGCGACATGCAGTATCATTCAGCGCAACGCCAATTGCGCGGTTTGATTTACTCTCTTCCGGGTTTATCCATGCCACCCGGCGCTGCATATCTATTTGTTGCCATTCAAGGTTGATGATGTTCGAGCGTCTTAAGCCTGTTGCCAGTGCAAATTCAACAACAGACTTTAATGGCTCCGGACATTCATCAATCAGCCTTTGTGCTTCATGGGGCTCCAGCCAGCGGATCCGTTTATTCTTTGGTTGAGGCACTTTAATAATTGGTGCCTTATCCAGCATTTTCCATTCACGCTCTGCGGCTCTTAGCAGGGCCTTTATACCTTTATAAATGAAAGATGCGTAGCCTTCGTTGCAACGGACGCTGGTTTTGGCGTGTATTCTGGAACAGGTTTCCCTTTTTTTCTGCATGCTTCTGCCCTGAGTTTCCAGTTTTCCTCATGACGCCGGTTTGTCATTTTCTGCATCGCTGAATAAATTTTTGATTCAGTGATGTCTCTTAGTTGCATCCCTGCGAAATGTTGAAGCCAGAATCCGATCCGGCTTTTGTCATCGTCCAGTGATTTCTTATGTGCTTTCTCTTCGAGCCACCTGACACACGCTTCCTCAAACGTCATATCAGGTATTTCACCAAGTTTGCTGACCCGCCATGCTTCAGCCTTTAGCTTGTCATGGAGCTCTGTCGCCTGCCTTTTGTCCTTTGTTCCAAGAGACTGTTTAAATCTTTTACCGTTCGGCAATGTGAAACTGGCGTACCATATTTCACTTCTGCGGAAGAGTGACATTTTCTTTCCTCTGTTATGCCATCACCCGCGCTCACCTTGATAGTATGCAGCGGAGACTGAAGCGCCGCAATGCAGGCTTGTCGCGTTGTGAGGTAAGGAGATTTTGGTTTAGTGGGGTCTTTGCGTGTTGCCTGTAGGCGGCCTGTTCGTATCCAGTTGGTAGCGGTAGGTCTGGATATCTTGAGAAACTGACAGGCCTCATCGAGTGTGAGGCTGTATGATTCCATGGTTACCTCTGCTTTTTGAACGCATGTCACGTAACTTCTTAATGTGTTCTGCCGTTTCGATCTCTTCTACTATCCGATCTGCATCAGCTTTATTCACAGGTTCAAAGTCATGATTAAAGCGGAACATGCTGGCGATACATGTTCTGCCTTTTCGGATGTAGTGAACTTTGTTGTGGGTAGAACGCAGGATTTTGCAGGGAGTACCGTGGTGGTCGACGTACCAGGTGTTAGGAAAAATGATTCTGAACATTTTTACACCTCAGTTGGACGATGTTGAAATTTGCTGCTTTGAGGCCATCACAGTCCCCATTGTTTGTTCTTAAGTTCGATCTCCTCCTGGCAACTTGCACAAGTCCGACAACCCTGAACAGCCAGGCGTCTTCGCTCATCTATCGGATCGCCACACTCACAACAATGAGTGGCAGATACAGTCTGGTAGTTCAGACGACGCATTTTTATTGCTGTATTGCGCTGTAATTCTTCGATTTCTGATGCTGAATCAATGATGTCTGCCATCTTCCATTAATCCCTGAATTGTTGGTTAATACGCTTGAGGGTGAATGCGAATAATAAAAAAGGAGCCTGTAGCTCCCTGATGATTTTGTTTTTCATGCTCACCGTTCCTTAAAGACGCCGTACAGCATGCTGATATGAGACAATGTTGATTCATTAAGTTGATTCCAGACTTCCTTTGGTAAAAGCTTGTATCAGTCTGTTTGCTGCTGCTTTCTGCGCTGCCACATTGGCAATAACAGATAGTTTTTCCTGGCTGGCTTTCGTGCAGATCCCCGCCCAGTTATCCATCAGAAAAAAATCCTCTCTTTCTGCAGAGCTGGTAGTTGCACATAGTTTTTCGATCATAGAAGTTATTTCTGCGATGGAATGATTAACCATCATCTGTTGAACCGCAAAACCGAAAGCGTTAATCATTACTCCATGGAACTGAATATAATCGCGCTTGTACGTAGCGTGGTGTACACCATGTCGGATTGAGTCAATCTGAGTTAATGTAATCCATGCCTCCCATACAGATTCTATATATCCCATTTCAAGTTGTTGATTGCCGTTCCTAGCGAACTTTGACGTTGCATCAGTGAGTGCCTTGAAACTCACCCACATATTACTTTTTAATGGCACTACGTTGTGTTCAAAATCGGTTATATCGGCAAATACAGTATGTTGGGTCAGGAAGGATATCATTCCCTGAGCAATATCATCCCGGCCGTTATACGCCATATTGATGGTCGCTGATGGCTTAGAAACGTTGTTATTTATGTCCGAAAAGAACTGCTGCCGGGTTTTTAGCGGCAGATTCATTGTAAGCATCATGGGAACCATGAGCGTTGATGGGGAGCTTCGGCAAAATATCTCAATGCCAGCTGCACGATGTTGACCATCAAAAAGTTTTATTTCGGCGTCGAGGGGAATTCTGGCTATACCAACATTTGTGTTGCCAAACGGTACAAATTCTATATTCGAATCACAGTTACCTACGAGAGGGGGAATGATAAAAGGCTCATTTCTTGAGTCTGCGTTAGTGAGATAATTTAAAAATTTTCGTACTCGATTTGGATTAATTTCTCGCTGAGAGCGTTCCAGTGTATGGCCGTAATTATCTGAAGCGAGGAAACGAGCCAGCGATCTTCCTGGTATGGTAAGGAAGAGTGTAACAGTACCACCCTGTACACCTTGCGATGCCGGAAATTCGAATGAATGATTACCAACCTGACTCATATATCCTCCTGTTTATTATTTATCTTCTCAGCCAGCCGCTGTGCTTTCAGTGGATTTCTGATAACAGAAAGGCCGGGAAATACCCAGCCTCGCTTTGTAATGGAGTAGACGAAAGTGATCGCGCCTACCCGGATATTATCGTGAGGATGCGTCATCGCCATTGCTCCCCAAATACAAAACCAATTTCAGCCAGTGCCTCGTCCATTTTTTCGATGAACTCCGGCACCATCTCGTCAAAACTCGCTATGTACTTTTCATCCCGCTCAATCACGACATAATGCAGGCCTTCACGCTTCATGCGCGGGTCATAGTTGGCAAAGTACCAGGCATCTTTTCGCGTCACCCACATGCTGTACTGCACCTGGGCCATGTAAGCCGATTTTATTGCCTCAAAACCACCGAGCCGGAATTTCATGAAATCCCGGGAGGTAAACGGGCATTTCAGTTCAAGGCCGTTGCCGTCACTGCATAAACCATCTGGAGAGCAGGCGGTGCGCATACTTTCGTCGCGATAGATGATCGGGGATTCAGTAACATTCACGCCGGAAGTGAATTCAAACAGGGTTCTGGCGTCGTTCTCGTACTGTTTTCCCCAGGCCAGCGCCTTAGCATTAACTTCCGGAGCCACACCGGTGCAAACCTCAGCCAGCAGGGTGTGGAAGTAGGACATTTTCATGTCAGGCCACTTCTTTCCTGAGCGGGGCTTTGCTATCACGTTGTGAACTTCTGAAGCGGTGATGACGCCGAGCCGTAATTTGTGCCATGCATCATCCCCCTGTTCGACAGCTCTCACGTCGATCCCGGTACGCTGCAGGATAATGTCCGGTGTCATGCTGCCACCTTCTGCTCAGTGGCTTTCTGTTTCAGGAATCCAAGAGCTTTCACTGCTTCGGCCTGTGTCAGTTCTGACGATGCGCGAATGTCGCGGCGAAATATCTGGGAACAGAGCGGCAATAAGTCGTCATCCCATGTTTTATCCAGGGCGATCAGCAGAGTGTTAATCTCCTGCATGGTTTCATCGTTAACCGGAGTGATGTCGCGTTCCGGCTGACGTTCTGCAGTGTATGCAGTATTTTCGACAATGCGCTCGGCTTCATCCTTGTCATAGATACCAGCAAATCCGAAGGCCAGACGGGCACACTGAATCATGGCTTTATGCCGTAACATCCGTTTGGGATGCGACTGCCACGGTCCGGTGATTTCTCTGCCTTCGCGGGTTTTGAATGGTTCGCGGCGGCATTCATCCATCCACTCGGTAACGCAGATCGGATGATTACGGTCCTTGCGGTAAATCCGGCATGTACAGGATTCATTGTCCTGCTCAAAGTCCATGCCATCAAACTGCTGGTTTTCATTGATGATGCGGGACCAGCCATCAACGCCCACCACCGGAACGATGCCGTTCTGCTTATCAGGGAAGGCGTAAATTTCTTTCGTCCACGGATTAAGGCCGTACTGGTTGGCGACGATCAACAATGCGATGAACTGCGCATCGCTGGCATCACCTTTAAATGCCGTCTGGCGAAGAGTGGTGATCAGTTCCTGTGGGTCGACAGAATCCATGCCGACACGTTCAGCCAGCTTCCCTGCCAGCGTTGCGAGTGCTGTACTCATCCGTTTTATACCTCTGAATCAATATCAACCTGGTGGCGGGCAATAGTTTCAACCATGTACCGGATGTGTTCTGCCATGCGTTCCTGAAACTCAACATCGTCATCAAACGCACGGGTAATGGCTTTTTTGCTGGCCCCGTGGCGTTGCAAATGATCGATGCATAGCGATTCAAACAGGTGCTGGGGCAGGCCTTTTTCCATGTCGTCTGCCAGTTCTGCCTCTTTCTCTTCACGGGCGATCTGCTGGTAGTGACGCGCCCAGCTCTGAGCCTCAAGACGATCCTGAATGTAATAAGCGTTCATGGCTGAACTCCTGAAAATGGCTGTGAAAATATCGCCCGCGAAATGCCAGGCTGATTAGGAAAACAGGAAAGGGGATTAGTGATTCAGGCCGTTACCGCGTCCGTCGAGAAAAACTTCCACGAGCAAATCACGGGTATAAGTGCGCTCGATGCCGCGATGCAGATATAGCCGTCCGCGTAAATTAGCTGATGCTGTCCAGGTGCCATCTTTGTGCTTAACCAGCATTCCTGGCCGGACGGCACCGCGATTGACGGTCTGTGTGCCGTAATGTTGATGAACCATAAAAACTCCTGCCCGTAAGCTGGGCTGCTGAACATATGAAGACTTCTGCGCTTAATCTGGCGGTGGATGGCCGCCGTTAGTCATAACTAAGCCGCCTCGGTGAAGCGACTGAGGTATGAAGTGTTGAGTTGATTCCAGATGGTCACACCGACGTTCACACGTCCGTTTCACCCCTCGCACTCCCCGGAACCTGCTGAAATTCAAGCTGCGGATCTAAGCGGTCATCGCAACGGTGAAGCGGGTGAACTGGTGGTTGCCCCATCGCTGTGTCGTTGCGATGGAATGATAATAGCTATTGCTATTGGCTATATCAATACGTATTGTTATTGCTTGATGCGATTGGTTATTAAATCATTGATAGCAAAAAGAATTTATTTTGTGGTTTGCATCGCGTAGCGATAGCTGAAGTGAGATTGTGGTTGTTTTTTAGACGTTGAGTGTGTTGGGGAAGGGGGGAAGAAAACCCGGCGCGGTGGCCGGGTTATGGTTTTTTCATGTATAAATTTACGAGCAAAGTTATGACTGGCATTGCAACGGATAAGAGAAGAATTCCGAGCATCCAAGCCTTTAAATTACCTGTTTTTACTTCGACAAAATCCTTACTTGCTTTATGAGATAACTTTTCGTCAATATCTACAAGTTTTTGAAGTATCGTAGAAACATCAGTTTTTATAGAAGAGGTAATTTTTGTCAGCTCTCTCACATCCGCGCGAGTTTCCGCTAAGTTTATCTTGATGTTTTCAACGTCGGCTTCAAGTTTTGCAACTCTGACCTCGAGCATGCCATTCCCCCCACCATCACTACCACCGTTTCTATGGTTATTTCTATCATCCCCCTCAGGGAAAAGAGGAGCAATATTATCAAAAGGATTCATTTATTCTGGCCCGGATGTCATTATTGGTCAACTTCGTTATTCTTTAGCCAGTAGAAAACAAGCCATGCCAAATAACTTGTAACGAATCCGCAATGTTTGCATATCACTCTAAACTCATAATCCATTAAGTTTTTTTTTGTCATATTCCATTGCTCATTACTATGTGGAGCATCAACCTTGTAAAGCCTTAAAACAGTATATTTTTCAATATTATTAAGATCTGTTTTCCCTTCCTTGCTGTTGAATTTATCCCAATGCCAGTCTTGCACTGCTATAAGTTCAGCCTTACCGCAAGATAAGCAGTTATGATTTGCCCCAACATGCTTTAAATATGCAGAAAATTGAGCGGTTGTAATATTTTTCACTTTATTATGAAAATCAGATACTTCATCACTTACAGATTTGTCATCATTACTCATTTTTGGTGCCTTATATCAAGTGATGCGTGGAGTTAATCAGGGGGCAGGTATTCATGAATATAAATAGCAAGATTTTTATCCATGCTTCCTGTACGTCTGCGGCATGCTCCCGATGACTTTCCCGAAGATGAACACTCGGTTCATCTCGTCTTTCTCGATCGGGTCCCACGGTGAGTAGCTCTTGTTATCAGAGATAACCAGCAGCTTATCCTTCATCATTTGCAGACGTTTTACATGAGCGGTTTCGTCGTAGAGGAACGCATAAATCCCATCGCCGTCGAACGATTTGACGCTGATATCGACGAACAGCAGGTCACCTGGTTCGATCGTTCCTGACATGCTGTCGCCACGCACGTTAATGATGCGGATGTTTTCTGCTTTGCGGCCATCAAACATGTGACGCGCATCATCATGGGAGTACTCAACCGATCGCAAAACTTCAACGAACTCACGGTTAATGACGCCTGGCCCTGCACTTACTTCCATATCAAGAACGTCAATCTTGAAGTATTTGGAAGAGCAGGTCGCCGGTTTTCCTGGCTGAACGCCATTATCCCTCATAGGGCCTATGCCTGAGGAAAGCCATTCAGTGCGAACCCCAAGTGCATTAGCGATTTCGACAATTCTTGTAGATCCGCGTGCATTGCCGCTTGTCAGTCTCCAGATTGTGGGTTGAGCTACACCAGACGCCTTTGCAAGAGCGCCTTGAGACATTCCAGATTGTTCCATCGCTAGGTTTAAGCGATCAGCAAGAGTTTCTTTTTTCATAAGTTTTAATTTATACGCTTGCGTATCGATGGTCAAAACACGTTTTGCTATTGCTATGGTTAATACGCATTGCTATTATTTGTTCATTGCAATACCAATAGGAATTGATAATGACAAATCAAACCATTCAACTCGCAATCAGTATTACAGGTAGTCAAAAACGACTGGCAGATCTATGCGGTGTAGCCCAACCCACTGTTTGGCGTTGGCTACACGGTGGCGGAATTGATGCCCGCTATGTAATGAAAATTGTCTCAGCCACTGGTGGAAAGATTAAACCAGCAGATATTCGTCCCGACCTCGCACCATTGTTTAACGCGAGTAATTCTGCCGCCTAAACTGCGGCGTTAACTGATAAGGCAATGACTATGCAACCACTTACATACCAACAGACTAGCGGATTTAGCCCGACTGCGGTGATAAATCGTTCTCAAACAAAACAAGCTCCAGGCCACGAAAAAATCCGTGATGCCGTCCGCGCCTGGTCGGCTGCAGATAATCAGGATGTTGTTGCCGCACTCATTGTGAATGAGTATCGGGAGCAGGGCGGCGGCACCATCGATTTCCCTGATGATGTCAGCCGTGCACGCCAGAAGCTGTTCCGCTTCCTCGATAACAAATTCGATTCTGAAAAATACCGAAATAACGTGCGTGAACTGACCCCGGCAATTCTGGCGGTACTACCGCTGGAATATCGCGGTTACCTGGTTGAGCAGGATAGCTTTATGGCTAGGTTGGCTGAAATGGAAAAGGAACTCAGTGAGGCAAAACAGGCTGTCATTCTCAACGCACCACGCCACCAGAAACTGAAGGAAATTAGTGAAGGTATTGTGTCGATGTTTCGTGTGGACCCAGATCTGGCTGGTCCACTGATGGCGATGGTCACCACCATGCTGGGGGCAATATGACAGGTTCAGAAATGGCGAAAGCCGGTCTGCTGGAACAGAACCGACTTTCAGGTGCAAATCGTAACGCACTCATTGCGGGAGGAATTATGGCAAACACTGCTGAGATATTCAATTTTCCAGTGCCGGATGTGGCACAAAAGGAGCCGCGCGTGGCAGATCTCGATGATGGTTATACGCGCATTGCTAATGAGTTGCTGGAAGCTGTGATGCTGGCCGGATTAACACAGCACCAGCTTCTGGTCTTCCTGGCTGTCATGCGCAAAACATATGGCTTTAATAAAAAACTGGATTGGGTGAGCAACGAGCAATTTTCCGAGTTAACTGGGATATTGCCGCACAAGTGTTCTGCTGCAAAAAGTGTTCTGGTAAAGCGTGGGATTTTAATTCAGAGCGGGCGGAATATCGGCATCAATAATGTGGTCAGTGAATGGTCAACATTACCCGAATCTGGTAAGAAAAATAAAGTTTACCTGAAAGAGGTAAATTTACCTGAATCAGGTAAGAAAAGTTTACCTAAATCAGGTAAAGGCGTTTACCCGAATCAGGTAAACACAAAAGACAAACTAACAAAAGACAATATAAAACCTTTTTCGTCCGAGAATTCTGGCGAATCCTCTGACCAGCCAGAAAACGATCTTCCTGTGGTGAAACCGGATGCTGCAATTCAGAGCGGCAGCAAGTGGGGGACAGCAGAAGACCTGACCGCCGCAGAGTGGATGTTTGACATGGTGAAGACCATCGCGCCATCAGCCAGAAAACCGAATTTTGCAGGGTGGGCTAACGATATCCGCCTGATGCGTGAACGTGACGGACGTAACCACCGCGATATGTGTGTACTGTTCCGCTGGGCATGCCAGGACAACTTCTGGTCCGGTAACGTGCTGAGTCCGGCCAAACTCCGCGACAAGTGGACCCAGCTCGAAATCAACCGTAACAAGCAACAGGCAGGCATGATAGCCAGCAAACCAAAGCTCGACCTGACAAACACTGACTGGATTTACGGGGTGGATTTATGAAAAACATCGCCGCACAGATGGTTAACTTTGACCGTGAGCAGATGCGTCGGATCGCCAACAACATGCCGGAACAGTACGACGAAAAGCCGCAGGTACAGCAGGTAGCGCAGATCATCAACGGTGTGTTCAGCCAGTTACTGGCAACTTTCCCGGCGAGCCTGGCTAACCGTGACCAGAATGAACTGAACGAAATCCGCCGCCAGTGGGTTCTGGCTTTCCGGGAAAACGGGATCACCACAATGGAACAGGTTAACGCAGGAATGCGCGTAGCCCGTCGGCAGAATCGACCATTCCTGCCATCACCCGGGCAGTTTGTCGCCTGGTGCCGGGAAGAAGCATCCGTTAACGCCGGGCTGCCAAACGTCAGCGAGCTGGTTGATATGGTTTACGAGTATTGCCGGAAGCGTGGCCTGTATCCGGATGCAGAGTCTTATCCGTGGAAATCGAACGCGCATTACTGGTTGGTTACCAACTTGTACCAGAACATGCGGGCCAATGCGCTGACTGACGCGGAATTACGGCGCAAGGCTGCCGATGAACTGACCTGTATGACAGCGCGAATTAACCGTGGTGAGACGATACCTGAACCAGTAAAACAACTTCCTGTTATGGGCGGTAGACCTCTAAATCGTGCACAGGCTCTGGCGAAGATCGCAGAAATTAAAGCTAAGTTCGGACTGAAAGGAGCAAGTGTATGACGGGCAAAGAGGCAATTATTTATTACCTGGGGACGCATAAGAGCTTCTGTGCACAGGACGTTGCCGCGGTAACAGGTGCAACCGTAACCAGCATAAATCAGGCTGCGGCTAAAATGGCGCGGGCAGGAATCCTGGTCGTTGATGGTAAGGTCTGGCGAACGGTGTATTACCGGTTCGCTACCAGAGAAGAACGGGAAGGAAAGGTGAGCACGAATCTGATTTTTAAGGAGTGTCGCCAGAGTGCCGCGATGAAACGGGTATTGAGGGTATATAAAAGAACATCAATGGGTACACAATGATGAAACAGGTGAGTTGAGTTCAAACTGTAGTACAATTCTCTCCAGTTTGAACAGGAAAGAATATGTTATGAACCCTTATATTTATCTTGGTGGTGCAATACTTGCAGAGGTCATTGGTACAACCTTAATGAAGTTTTCAGAAGGTTTTACACGGTTATGGCCATCTGTTGGTACAATTATTTGTTATTGTGCATCATTCTGGTTATTAGCTCAGACGCTGGCTTATATTCCTACAGGGATTGCTTATGCTATCTGGTCAGGAGTCGGTATTGTCCTGATTAGCTTACTATCATGGGGGGTTTTCGGCCAACGGCTGGACCTGCCAGCCGTTATAGGCATGATGTTGATTTGTGCCGGTGTGTTGGTTATTAATTTATTGTCACGAAGCACACCACATTAAAAATAATTTCTTTTAAAAGACTGCAATATGGCGGTTCATATCTTTACATGGGCCGCTTTTGTTAATGTTTTTAGTTTTTGTGTATTCTTTTGTGCCTTCAAGATTATTGCGTAAGCAAATTGCAATACGATTATTGTTGTATATTCAAGATAGTGTGATCGTAATTGTCTTTTTAAATAAAAATTAAACAAAAATTATATCTCACCACTAAGGTTTATAAAAGCATACGTTAGCAGGTGTCACCATGAAAAAAGCCATAGCATATATGCGATTTTCATCACCAGGTCAGATGTCTGGCGACTCATTAAACCGACAGAGAAGACTTATTGCTGAATGGTTAAAGGTAAATAGTGATTATTATCTTGATACCATAACATATGAAGATTTAGGATTAAGTGCATTCAAAGGAAAGCATGCACAATCAGGAGCTTTTTCGGAATTTTTAGATGCTATAGAGCATGGTTATATATTGCCAGGAACTACATTGTTAGTTGAAAGTCTGGACAGACTTTCAAGAGAAAAAGTCGGTGAAGCGATTGAACGTCTGAAATTGATTTTGAATCACGGTATTGATGTTATAACTCTTTGCGACAATACAGTCTATAATATTGACTCTTTGAATGAGCCATATTCATTAATAAAAGCCATACTTATAGCACAAAGGGCAAATGAAGAAAGCGAGATAAAGTCAAGTCGGGTTAAATTATCATGGAAGAAAAAACGGCAGGATGCACTGGAATCAGGTACGATTATGACGGCGTCTTGTCCGAGATGGCTCTCCTTAGATGACAAAAGAACGGCTTTTGTTCCAGACCCCGACAGGGTGAAAACTATTGAGCTAATTTTTAAACTCAGGATGGAAAGGCGCTCATTGAATGCAATAGCCAAGTATTTAAATGATCATGCTGTAAAGAATTTCTCAGGAAAAGAAAGTGCATGGGGGCCTTCTGTAATTGAAAAATTATTAGCGAATAAAGCTCTGATAGGTATATGCGTACCTTCATATCGTGCAAGAGGGAAAGGGATAAGTGAAATCGCTGGCTATTATCCCAGAGTCATATCAGATGATTTGTTTTACGCTGTACAGGAAATTCGGTTGGCACCTTTTGGTATTAGCAATAGTAGCAAGAATCCTATGCTAATAAATCTACTTCGAACAGTTATGAAGTGTGAGGCTTGTGGTAATACCATGATTGTTCATGCGGTATCTGGAAGTTTGCATGGCTATTATGTTTGTCCGATGAGAAGATTACATCGATGTGACAGGCCATCAATAAAGAGAGATTTGGTTGATTATAATATCATTAATGAATTGCTTTTTAATTGTAGCAAAATTCAACCAGTTGAAAACAAGAAAGATGCTAATGAAACTTTAGAGTTAAAAATTATTGAGCTTCAGATGAAAATTAATAATTTAATCGTTGCATTGTCTGTCGCGCCTGAAGTTACCGCTATAGCAGAGAAAATAAGACTATTAGATAAGGAATTACGAAGAGCTTTGGTATCATTGAAAACTTTGAAGAGTAAAGGTGTAAATTCATTCAGTGATTTTTATGCTATTGACTTAACCAGTAAAAATGGACGAGAGTTATGCCGTACACTTGCCTATAAAATATTCGAAAAAATCATAATTAATACGGATAATAAAACCTGTGATATCTATTTTATGAATGGCATTGTTTTTAAACACTATCCTTTAATGAAAGTAATATCCGCCCAGCAGGCGATAAGTGCTCTCAAATATATGGTTGATGGTGAGGTTTATTTTTGAGTAATAATCACTTTTTCAACCGTGCTATGGTATGAAAGTAAAGTAACTACTATGATATTAACTATCGAGCAAGAATATCCCCAGGCACTCAACAGGGCGCAGGTCAACGTGAATCGGTCATGACACGACACCGATTTTGCGGAATCAATGTTGCTTATGAATACAACATCCCGCTTAGTACATGTTCAACACATCAGCAAATTTTGAACTGGGTGTGGCACTTAACTGAAAAAACATGGATGACACAAAATGTTACTCGTCGCTTCATTGAAGTAGCTTGTGGATATCACAAGCTAGACTATCGCCAATGATATTCAATTTTTGATTTTTTAGTATCAACCTTCCATAATAATGTCACCGGAGCTTGAACAACTCCGGTGACTTCTGCGCATTTAAGGGGACTTAAATGCGACCACAATCTGAACTCCTTACCTTGTCACAGATGCAGAAATGCACCTGCGATTCTTTGCATCCAACGTTTGACCTCTGCGGAGGTGAAGCGTGAACCTCCCACAAGACGGCATCAAATTACATCGCGGCAACTTCACCGCTATCGGTCGGCAGATCCAGCCTTATCTGGAGGATGGCAAATGCTTTCGCATGGTGCTTAAACCGTGGCGCGAGAGACGCAGTCTTTCCCAGAATGCACTCAGCCACATGTGGTACAGCGAAATCAGTGAGTACCTCATCAGCAGGGGTAAAACGTTCGCTACTGCAGTATGGGTAAAAGATGCACTCAAACACACATACCTCGGTTATGAAACCAAGGACCTGGTTGATGTCGTAACCGGCGAAATCACTACGATCCAGTCGTTACGCCATACCTCCGATCTTGATACCGGAGAGATGTATGTCTTCCTGTGTAAGGTTGAAGCCTGGGCGATGAATATTGGCTGCCACCTGACTATTCCGCAGAGCTGCGAGTTCCAGCTGCTGCGCGACAAGCAGGAGGCGTAATGGCTACACCGCTTATTCGTGTCATGAGCGGACACATCTACAGAGCACCAAATCGTCGTAAGCGTAAGCCTGAGCTGAAACCATCCGAAATACCAACACTGCTCGGATATACCGCCAGCCTGGTTGATAAAAAATGGTTGCGACTGGCAGCAAGGAGGAACCATGGCTGATTTGAGAAAAGCAGCGCGTGGTCGGGAATGCCAGGCAAGAATCCCTGGCGTATGTAATGGCAATCCTGAAACGTCTGTACTGGCACATATCCGGCTGGCTGGATTGGGCGGTACCGGTATCAAACCGCCAGACCTGATTGCCACCATTGCATGTTCTGCCTGTCACGACGAAATCGACCGCCGCACACATTTTGTCGATGCTGAGTATGCAAAAGAATGCGCGCTGGAAGGTATGGCGAGAACGCAGGTTATCTGGCTGAAAGAGGGGGTAATCAAGGCGTGAATACTTACTACATCACACTACCCTGGCCGCCGAGCAATAACCGCTACTACCGCCATAATCGCGGGCGCACGCACATCAGCGCAGAGGGGCAGGTATACCGCGATAACGTCGCCCGAATCATCAAAGGCTCCATGCTGGATATCGGTCTGGCTATGCCAGTGAAAATCCGTATTGAGTGCCACATGCCGGATCGCCGTCGCCGTGACCTGGATAATCTGCAAAAAGCAGCTTTTGACGCACTCACCAAAGCAGGTTTCTGGCTGGATGATGCTCAGGTCGTTGATTACCGCGTTGTGAAGATGCC
>OAZY01000223.1_pt1 | contig 55331 bp, 68 predicted proteins | sample 1494931 | NCBI WGS metagenome assembly OAZY01 (sample SAMEA2579921, study PRJEB22360) | human gut metagenome | biome: human gut; feature: human-associated habitat; material: faeces | place: Denmark | collected 2008/2010 | reverse complement strand
CTCTTTTTCTTATTTTAGATTAGTATTCTTTTCAAAATTTTTCAATTCATTTTTTAGACATTATTTCTATTTAACTGGTACTAAATTTATACTAGCACTAAATCCCATCTGAGCGAACAATGCAATATCTTCTTTATAGCGATGATAAAAGTCAATTGCATTTTTCTTTAAATAATTATCTAATGGCGGAATTGCTTCATTACCAAATACCCCTTCAGGCAAAGCATCAGCCGTTGAATAACCTTTGCCATCTTCTAAGACTGCGCCTTCACACTGATTAGCCGCTATTGCACCACCCCATAAAAATCCTTTAGGAAAACTTTTTTCTACCATCTTCATGACTACACCTCTTGCAATTTATTTAGTGCAAAAGTCAATACCGCTTTTCCATCCATCTTGCCATAATCGCGCATATCTATTAAATATGCTGGTACTCCATTAGCATCATCCGCAATACTTTTTTCTAGATAACGCACCTGTGGTCCTAAAAGAATAACATCTGCATCTTGGCTGTGATTTTTTACTTCTGTTGCTCCGACTGCCCAGATTTTTGTTTCAATTCCTTTTTCCTGTGCTGCTTGTTCCATTTTTGTAACTAATAGACTAGTTGACATTCCACCAGCACAACATAATAAAATTCCTATCATTTTAATTTTCCTCCATCTCATCAATTCTTTCAATTTTAAAAATTACTGGTCTTGTCCCATCACTACAACAAGCAATCATCATCTTTTCATCATTAGTCCAGCCTTTCATAATTGAGCCACCTTGCAAAGCTGCATAAATATAGCGACTGACGGCATCCCAAGCCTCACTGCAAAACTTTCCATTCATCATATTCCAAAAATCATCTTTGCCATTACCACGCTCCAAAATAAATTCCTGTCCCCCTCTTTAAACAATGGACATTTACCAACTTGCGGATCCGCTAAATATTGATCCGCTAAATCTTGATAATACTCTCTTCTTAATACCATAATTTTACACTTAGACATCTGTTTGCTCCTTTCAAATCCTTTTTTCTACACTTTTAATTTAACATCAGAAAATAAAAGAAACAACAAGCTCGTAAACTGTTGTTCCAGTGTTTCATTTATATATTATTTTTATAATTTATTTTGATACTTGTGGTCCACTAAAGGCATTTTTTAATCGTTCTAAAGCTTCTTTTAAGACCCAAGTAGGGCAAGCGATATTAATTCTTTCAAATCCTTCTCCTTCTTGACCGAAGACATATCCCTCATCTAAATATAGATCAGCAGCAATCATCCTCTTCTCTAATTCTAGATAGTCATAACCTAAATTTCTAAAGTCTAGCCAAGCTAAATATGTTCCTTCTAATGGATATACTGTAACTGATGGAAGATTTTTCTTGATAAAGTCTACCAGTATGTCATAGTTATGATGAATCAATGTCTTAAATTCAGCTAACCATGCATCTCCTTTAGTATAAGCTAATCGTGTTGCTTCAAAAGATAATGTGTTTAATGTAAAAAATCCTTTTTTCTCTTGTTGCGCAATAAATTTAGCTCTTAATTCTTTATTCTTAATAATAATATTAGATCCTTGCAAACCTGCAATATTAAAACTTTTACTTGGTGCTGTACATGTTACAGTAATATCTCCAATCACTTCACTTAAAACAGCAATTGGATAATGTGTATACCCCGGCATAGTTAAATCTTCATGAATCTCATCACTAAGAATTATAATTCCATTATTTAAGCAAATATCCGCAATTTTTTCTAGCTCTTCTTTTGTCCATACACGCCCTACAGGATTATGAGGATTACAAAGAATCAATAACTTTGTATTTGCTTGTTTTGCAAGTTCTTCAAATTTATCAAAATCAATTTGGTAACTATTTTCATGATTTATTAAAGGACATCTTTGTACTCGACGATTATTTAACTCAATTGCCCGATAGAAAGGATAATAAACTGGCGTAAAAATAATTACTCCGTCATTTTCTTCAGTAAATGCAGTTACCCCATCGCTTAACGCTGGTACTACACCATTAGATAAAACGATCCATTCTTTTTCAACTTGATAATTGTGTTTATCCTTCATCCAGTTAATTACTGCATCGTAATAAGCTGCTGTTCCATTTGTATAGCCAAATACAGGATTATTCTGCATAAATTCAAGCATCCCTTCAGCAATCTCTGGTGCTAATTTCAAATCTAAATCAGCGACTGAAAGTGGAGCTATATTTTTAGCAACTGCAGGATTATGATCTTTCATCCCGTTCCATTTAGCAGAACCATTTTGACTCCGATCAACTAATGTTTCAAAATCATATTTCATTTCTCTACCTCCATTATTAAGCACCTATATAGTTAAGTACCTTAATAATAGTATACTCTCACAATTTATAAAGTCAAATAAAAAGAATCATAACGATTCTTCATTGTCTTGTGCATATTCTTTATTTAAAGCTCTTTGAACCTTAATATAAATATCTATTTCTTCATTGCTAAAACTAATTAAATTCTTAAAATAACGTTTCATAATTTTCTTATCAAACTGACCATGTAAATCAAAAATCTGCCTCCCGCCAACCGTTAAGTATAAATTATACTCACGATTATTATGAGGATTCTTGGTTCTTGAAATTAATCCTTTTTGTTCTAGCTTCTTTAAAATTTGACTGCTGGCACTTAATGTTTTTTTTAATTCTTTAGCAATCATCGAAGCATTTATTCCAGGGTGATTTCCAATTATTGCAAGAGTGTGAGTTTCTACTGGATAAAGCATCACTTTGCCAAATTGTCGAGGTTTACTATCATATTCTTGTATTAAATCATAACTTTCGTCAATTACTTTAATCATATTATCAAATCGCTCTTGATCCACAAAAATCACCTCAGGTATCATTCTATCAAATAATAACCAATGTTGCAAACAATCATAAAAAGACTGGTTTTACCAGTCTTTAAAGGATTACATTAAATGTGATTCTTTGGCTGTGTATTCTTGAACTACTTTTTGAATCTTTTGTGGAGTTTCTGGTTCTAATGGATACCAGCCTTTAGAATACATAAGATCAAAGACCTCACGTTGAATCTGATATACCTCTTTTTGAATATCTATTAATTTATTTGCTAGTTGTTGATGAGAGCATTCAATGATAAAAGTCGTATAATCACTTAATAATGATTTTAAACATAATAGAACATCATTGATTCTATCATAATCATTAAACGTATTTTCATTTGGTAAAATTGGTTGTTTCGTTGGATTTGAATAATTTTGATTATCCATTTAAACACCCCAATAATTCACTATAATGATTTTTAATTGTGCTATTAACACGTCCTAAAGTCATCTTAATATCATTATCTTCAACACTTTCTTCGTAAGCTTTTAACTTCTTCGATAATACATATAAACTATTCAATTGATCATTAAAAGAGCCACTATCTTTAGTAGATATCATTTTTGGTGGTTGATTCATAAAATTCCTCCTTCAATAATATTTTGGTTCTTTTATAAAACAACTATGCATAATCATATACAAAAGATTAAAATAAAAATATTTTTTATTTTCTACTTATAAATTTTTCAAATCTGACTAATACTAGAGTATCTTTATTAAAAAATAAAAAACATTATTATCTTCAATAATGTTTCTTTACCAAATTAACAGCCCTAAATTTTTATCCTGCTACTTTTATTTTATTTTCAATATATGCCATTACTGCTTCTTTAGGGATATTTAATACCGCTGCAAATTCTTGAAGCAGTAGATCTTCTGCTTCTTTTTTGTACCGCTCATCAGTTTGACTCAATCGCTTATTTTGTAACAATAAATTTTTTTGCTTTGCTTGAAGATTACAAATCAATTGAATCAAGCCATCACAAGTATATTGACTTATCGTTTCTTTGTAATAATCTGTTAATTGTCTTAAATTTTGATTTTCAATAATCTCTTTTTGTACTTTAGGATGTCTGGTCAATAATCGTTCTAACTCCTCTATCGAAATCAAATGACGCATATATACTTGTGTATCAATTGGCACATACGTCTTACCGTCCATAAAAATAGGATTTAAAGTATAATACTTTCGGGAATTGGGCTGCTTACCAATACTAATTACTCCAATATTTTCAATCCTACAAACACTTTGATTACCATATATAATCAAATCTCCTTTTTCATACACATAACCACCTAGCTTTCTATTAAGTATATGCTTATTTTTATGCAGCTAAAGACTACATCTTTTTATATTTGATTTTACTATTTAAATCTTGTTAATAATTTCAACAGTTTTACATGTTTCGTATATCATTAGGGCTTGCTTTAGCAATGATGGTGACAGTATTTTTTAGCTAAAAACCTTTATTGTTGTAATATCGTTAATCCAACTAGAATTTGTTAAAACAGTAAGATAGATTGACCATCGTTTAATTGGTATTTCACTTTCCATTCAATATTTTATTCCTAATGAAGATACTATTTTAGTTGAAATATTATTAGGTACTTCGGTTTATTTTTACCAGAATATAAATATAAATAAATTATCAATATTGACAGTGCGCTAAATATATCGATCGATGGTTCTTTTAGATACTAAAACAGCAATAGAAAATCAACTTATTAGTTTAATCAGTGAAATATTTATTTCATGACCAAACTAATATTATCTACTAACTAAAAAATGCAGACCATTGTTTGCCTACATTTTTTGTGCATATTCTTTTACTATTTTAGAAATCAAATTTAACAAAGCTTCTTCGTCATTAACTTCATAATCAGGTTTAATATCCATTGCTTTAAGTCCCTTTTTATTTAACCAAATACATTTCCAATTAGCATTTTTGGCCCCAATCACATCATTTTCATAAGAATCACCGACATAGATACAATCTTTATCCGTAATTAAATTAAATATCTGTGGATCTGGTTTTGAATAACCAACAACCGATGAAATGTAGATATCCTCGAGAGCAACCCAGTTGCTCATCTTTAGTCTACGTAATTTTTCCATTTGATGATAAGCAGGTCCATTAGTAATTATCCCTATTCCTATATGATTATCTTTTAATAAATCTAATATATCTTTGATTGCATTACTAGTTGTAATGTCTTGTTGATATACATAATATTTTGTTTGAAATGCTAAAGCATGTGCTTCATCAATTTCAAGATAATATTCTTTTAAGGCTGCTTGGATACGATAGATATACATTTCATTTATTGTAACTTGACCAGACTGGCTTGCCTCAAATATTTTATCACTATATTTACGAAATTTGATAAAAATTTGATATATAGGCAAAGTCTTTATTTTAGGAAATATTTCAATAAATGCCTTTTTAAATGGAATGAACTGATCATATAGCGTGTCATCAACATCAAAATAGAATTTCATCTTTTTACCGTTTATAATTTATTAATCATTTTTACAACATTATCTACTGTAAAACCATATCTTTTAAACAGTTCATCAGCAGGTGCTGAAGCTCCGAAGCTATCCATTGTTATATATTTGCCTTTTAAGCCAACAAACTCTCCCCAGGACATTCTTGAACCCGCTTCAATTGCGATTCTCTTTTCTATACCTGGCGGCAGGATACTTTCTCTATATTCCCGGCTCTGCTGTTTAAATATATCCATACTCGGCATACTTACTACCCTTATCGCTTTGCCTCTGATCCGTTTCTTTGCTTCTACTGCCAATGTCACTTCTGATCCTGAGGCTATGATGATTATTTCCGGTGTTCCTTCACACTCATCAATAACATATCCTCCTTTTAATGCTTCTCGGCTAGATCCTTTGATCTGTGGTAGATTTTGTCTTGATAAAACCAGTGCTGTTGGTGTTGTTTTTGATGTCATCGCCAGATACCATCCAGCATTAGTCTCCTGTGCATCGCACGGTCTAAACACATTGAAGTTCGGCATCGCTCTCAGCATCGTCAGCTGTTCTACCGGTTCATGAGTTGGCCCGTCTTCACCTACACCGATACTGTCATGCGTCAATACATATATCAATGGCAGATTCATCAAAGCTGACAATCTAGCCATCGGTTTGACATAGTCGCTGAATACAAAGAACGTTGATACAAAAGTCTTCAATCCACCATAAAGCATTATTCCGTTTCCAATCCCTGTCATCGCCTGCTCTCTTACCCCGTAGTGTAAATTCCTTCCCCTGTAATTCTCGGCACTAAAGTCTCCTACTTTATTTAAATATGTTTTTGTAGATGGTGCTAAGTCTGCTGAACCACCCATGAAATTTGGAAATAGTTCCTTTATCCGGTTCATCGCAGTTCCCGACAAATTTCTTGTTGATTCAGGTTTATTTTCAAATTTCCAGAATTCCACATCGTTTTCAAGTACTTTATTATAGTCCACCTCAAAATACTGCTTCCATAATTTTTTCATCTCTGGATATGTTACCAGATAGTCATCAAACATATCCTTCCAAATCTTATAGATTACCTCGCTGCGTTCCTGCTGTTTTGCTGTATTGAGATAAACTTCCTCATCTATCGCAAATGTCCTATCCTCATCAAGTCCCAGTGTCCTTTTTAATTCCCTGACATTTTCTTCACCCAGTGGCTCTCCATGTGCACTGGCTTTTCCCTCTTTAGCCGGACATCCTTTTCCAATTCTGGTTTCCACTTCAATAAAGGCCGGCTTTTGAGATACCCTAGCTTGATTTATCGCACTTAATATTTCGTCAAGATCGTCTCCATCTTCAACCGTGAATGTATCAAAACCAAATGCCTTCATTCTTCCCTGAACATCTTCTCTAAAGGCAATATCCGTGCTTCCTTCAATCGAAATATTATTTGAATCGTATAAAACGATCAGTTTCTCCAGTTTTAAAGTGCCTGCAAGTGAAAATGCCTCTGACGAGATTCCTTCCATCAGACAGCCGTCACCGCCTAGTACATAAGTAAAGCTGTCAAATACTGGATATCCCGGTCTATTAAAAATCGCTGCCAAGTGTGCCTGGGCCATTGCCATTCCTGCTCCCAATGGTCCTGTCGTTGCCTCGACCCCTACAGTATGTCCGTATTCAGGATGCCCCGGAGTCAGTGAATCAAGCTGTCTAAACTGTCTTAGATCCTCTATCGTTAATACTGATTATCAAATGAAAGAATGGCATTTTGTGCAATATAAACATCCTTCAACCAAAACATTGCAGCCCTATATCTGTTTGGCTCATATTTATATAGCCTTTCCAAATTATCGGCTAACTGTAATGAAAACGGACATAGGAAGCATCCAGTTCTTTCATATCCTTCTTTTGTATATGCTTTTGACAAAGGAATGTTATATTGATTAATAAATTGCTCTATTTGTTATTCTTACCTAATAAATTCAGCATTGTGTTTTCTGATTTATTGCCTTTTTGATACCTTGATAAGAATTGACTTTTGATTTTGCTTTTCATTGGCTTTCCTTTGTTTTTTACAATCCACGAAAATGTTTTTTCAGGTCTTATGATTTCAACGTTTTCATACCAGTTATTTTTAACCCATCTTACAAAATCTTTAGTTGCACCTAGTTCTATACCTGTATCACTAAATACAGCAGGTATAGCATTATGTGGTATCGTTAATATATCCTCACACATCTTGATTATTGCTAATATCACTGTACTGTCTTTACCACCACTGAAAGACACATAACATTTACCATCAGTTTGAAAGTAAAGAGATTCTATTCTGTGCATTGCATTAGCAATTTTTTTATCTAATTCATTCATAATGACCTTTCTATACCCTGTGGGGTATTATTTTTTATTCTTGGCACACTTCAACAACTTTTCCCATTGCTGCCTGTACCCTTCTTTTAAAATCTTCTTCATTTGAATGTCTACCTGACAGATGCATCAAATAGATTCTCTTAACTTTTGATAGATCGATAGATTTTAAATATTGAATAGTTGTGTCTATGCTCATATGGCTTTGGATAAGCCTTTTTCTTTGTGCATCTTCTTCAACAAGTTCAATATCATAATTCGCTTCTATCATGATGTAATCAAGCCCGTGGAAAGCGTACTTGATCATATATGTATCGGTTGCAAATAACAGCTTTTCATTCGTCACAACCGAATAAATAAGGAAACCAACCCAAGGAACATCATGATTCATTTCCAAAGTAATTATTTTAAATGTGCCTATATCAATCTGCTTTAAATGTTTAAGCCTTTTCGCCCTGTGATGATTATTAATCGCTTTAGCTTCAAACACTTCTTTTAGTGCATAGCACCTAACACCCGCATTCAATAAATCTTTTAGCGACTTAGAGTGATCCCCATGTTCATGAGAAATCAAACAAGCATCAATTACACCAGGAACAATAAAATTTGTTTTTCTTTTTAGTTCTTTAAGTGATATCCCGCATTCAATGAGTACAGTAGTTTGGAAATCGCTTATTAAATAAGCGTTTCCTTTACTGCTGCTTGCTATAGATTTAATTTTCATTACCAGTCCATACCCATTTGCTCTTGTTTCACTTGCGCTATGGCTTGTTTTTCTTCTTTAGGTGCATTTGGTTGTGTTTGTGGTTTTGGCTCTGTATGCGCTTGTTTTGGCGATTCCTGTGGTTCTTGTGAAATATCAATGACCTGTGATGCCTGTTCTTCTCTTACTTGGTATTGCACATCATCATAAACATCAGGTTCACTGTATTCATATGAAGTTACACGATTCAAAGTATCAATTAAAATATCTTGATCATCACGTGTATTTATAAAGTTTTTGATACATCTGTTGATAGCTGATTTCTTAGCCATTTCACCCATGAACTTTTGATGTGCTTTAGATTTTCCATAAGCACTTCCCATTGACCATGCATTTTGAATATCTTCTAATGTCATTATTGCTGTGTATGTTTCAACTCCCCACACTTCAGGATCAAGAATAATTCTTGCCCATGCACCAATGATATTCTCGCTTTTTCTTTTATCAAGTGGACATGGACCAGTGATTTTAATATCGTCATTACCATATACATCAAGTGTTAGTTCGTAGCATGTGTCTTTATAAATGACATCGCTTCTTACATCAATAACACCTTTAATACGTTTCACCATTGTTTGCTTCCCAAAGTAAGAAGTCATAAGCGTACATTGGTCACCCATCGGTACAAAATAGCATTGATTTTTAGAAGGGTTCAAACCGCCAATGCACATATCAAGCAAAGCATTAGCAACTGATGCATTTGTACATTTTTGTAGTTTTGAATCATTTTGATAGATAAGATATGCAGCTTTTAAAGCGTTCCCTACACTGTAATTCCGAGGGAATGAAACTGTTCCCTGCTGTTGGTAAACTGACAATGTATTAAATACCGTATCAGTAATATTTTTTGGTAATACTAATCCCTGTTTTTCTAACTGTTGAACAGATAATTCAATTTCTTGTTTTGGTTCTTTTGTTTGTACTTGTGTCATTTTTCTTTCTCTCTTTCTTTCTATTTATTTTCAATTCTTAATGTTCCATCATTTTCAGTTACATATAATCTTACTTGTTGTGAATTGGTTTTAATTGTTTCATTAACTGATTCAGCATTATCAATAAAGATAGGTGCATATGTATTTGAATAATCACAAATTGTATTGATAACATCCAAGCCCGCATTTATCTTCATTGCATTGTTTAAATCAGTGTAATTAACACCATTAACCGTTACTTCACAAACTTCGTTCAAACCGCCATTAATTTGTTCTTCAAATAATCTAAAGTTGCATAATTTGAAATTACTGTTGATTTTTTCGGTTAGCATAGCCACTTTCGTTTTAATGAATAAATCAGTTAAATAAAGCAATTTATCTTTTTCGTTATATTCATCATTAAGTTGCTTTTCTCTTGCTTCAAGTTCTTCAATACGTTTCTTTTGATTTTCAGCAAGATCAGCACTTATAACAATTGCATCTAAAATATCTTTTTCTTCTTTTAAAGTTTTGATTTCTTCATCTATTTTTGAAGTTTCAGCATATGTATTGGATTTCAAAAATTCAATTTGACGTTCTGTTTCAAGAATCTGTTCATCAATTGCATTAATTTTTGGTTCCTGTTCTTTTGCAAAATCCTCATTGATGCTTGCAATTTTTTTAGCAACCTCTTTTAATTTAAGTTGATAATCATTGATTAGAATCTGATGGTTTTGAATATCTTTTTCTAATACCTCAATATCTTCAGTCAGAGATTCAAACTGTTCTTTAAGTCTTTTTCCGTCCTTGTTGATATTTTCTAACTGTTTAGATTTATTGATATTGAACTTCTCCATGAATCCTTCTACTTTATCAGCAGGTAAAAGCTGTCCACAATGAGGACAAATATTTTGTGATTCATCATACTGCATAGCATTTACTTCAAGATATTTATTTCTCAAATCATCACGCATTAATTCATTTGATTTCTGTTGTGATTTCTTTGCTTGTATTTCATTTTCAGCACGTTCTTTTTTACGCTCCAATGAATCAATTTGAATGTTCAAACTATACTCTTCATCTTTAAGTGCTTTGACATCAGGAACTTCATTTTGAACTAATAACTTTTGATTTCTTAATTTAATTAATTCAGTTTCTTTTTCAGCAGCTGCTCCACCGTTTAAAACTGTTTGCTTTTTATTTTCCAGTTCATTAATTCTTTCATTAATAAACTTATATTTTTCTTTATCAACTTCTTCAATTTCAGTTGGGATTGCAAGGTTCGCTTCATTAATTTTTATTGGAATAGTTTTTAATTCATCATTTATTGGCTTCATTTGTGATTTTAGCTGCGCTCTTAAATCATCAACACTCTTGCCATTCAATAACTGCTGTAATGGCGCTAAATCATTAAGTGAATTAATCACCAGTTCATCAGATACATCACCGCAAATATCAATCAAAGTTTTTCTTCGGTCCTGCCATTTCATTCTTGTGTTGAAATAAAATGGATCAGTGATCATCGAAAAGATATTACTATCAAACAGTTCATTAACTGTTTCATCGTATTCTTTCTTTTTGCGCGGCACATCATCAACGAAATAATCCGTTGTATGCCCAGTAAATGATGCTGTAGTGCTTCCACGCTGTTTAGTGTATTTTTCTTTGAATACCTTTTTAAATGTAGTCTCAGTTGCACCACTTGAATCCTTATTAAAGAACAGCCAGTTGAAAGCATCTACTAATGTCGTTTTACCTGTTGCATTTTTTCCATAGACATTTGTATCCAACAAATTGAAATCAATATCCAGTTCTTTGATTCCCTTGAAGTTTCTCAACTTCATCTGTTTCAACCTTACATTTTTCATTTTTCTTTCTCCTTTTGGTTATATTTCTCAATCACCCAGTCACTGTCCTTTGTTACTGTCTCGAGACTGGACTTTAAATTTCTAATTACTAATACCTGGTAAACACTTAGCACAATGAACATTGCTAAAGCAAATATCAGTATTTTGATAAAAGTACGATCTTTCATAGGACCATACCTACAATTGATGTCACTATTTCAGCAAGAAAATATATTGCTGCAACAATGGTTAAAATTCCACGAGGTCTTAAATTATTTAGATTCATAGTTGGCGCTCCTCTTAAAGTCCTCAGTCATCGCAATAGATGCCACAGTTTCAATGATTTCATCTAAAGTCATGCCTGAATCAAATAATTCTTTCACTAAAGCCTTAATCTTATCTTCCACTTTGACTTCCTCCTGAATATCTCCTATAATGAAGATGGTTGATTTTTGTTAGTCGTTGTTCTCAGCAACGGCTTTTTTTATTTCCTGCTGAATAACACTCTGAATTAATGGCATAAATTCATTTAATGCTTTTTCTACAATACGTCCGGAGGCTTCCTCCAGGTACTCGCCATCCACTGACACATGGTCATTTTCCATATAATCCCAGAATGCTTTACGAGGGATATGAGCACTTCTGCGACCACCAGGACTTACAGTAATGCTTCCAGGGAACGTTCCTCTTTCGATTGCATTAAGTATCCAGTCACGCCCTTTATGTGTTATTTTCATAACCTCTTCAACACTAATGTTGTATTCATCCACTTTCCTCACCCCTTTCTATAATCTGTCACCTAAAAACTTGTTAACAAAATACACCTGCCCTTTTCCTGTTACCTTAGGTGTTTTCGTAGTAACATTGCACCCATTACCATCAATGTGTGTATGTTCTTTGATTTCAAATAATTCCATATCCATACTTTTTTGAGTAGGCATATTCCAGTCACTACCCTTTCTTTTAATTAAATAGCCTTTATCTCTCAGTTCAGCGAATAGTCTATTTGCACCGATATTGATTCCATTTTGTTTTAAAATCTTTGCTAAATCACCTACCAATATTGAAGTTTTGCTTGTTGCTACTGCATCGGCAAATAACGCTTTAGGCTTAAGTTCTTGATTTTCAAGAAGAAGCGCATCGCATCTTTGTTTAGATAGTTCCAATGCTCTGTTCATAATGAATTCAGGACTGTTTAATTTTGCTTCCATCTTGTTAAATGCATTAATATATTTAAGTTTCCATTCAAGTGCTTCTTTACCAGTGAATCCCATTGTTAATAATGTGAATCCATCACGATTCATTAAATACATTGGATATTCCTGGTGGTTTTGTTCGTGGATGTATTTTGTTTCGTGGAATAGGTCTGTCCAATTTTGGACACCCCCATTAGATATTATTTTTCTAATATCTCTTAATACATGTTGGTGTTCCTTTTTAAAATCCTTTGCCACTTGTAAGCTAGTTACAAGCATTTGATTATTTTCATATTTAATTTGCACTTCATTCATATGACCACTCCTTTAAATTTCTTCTAAACAATCCGCTTGTGTCCTTAACAACTCAGCAGTCATTCCCTGTTCAATTAGTTTCTTGCCCCGCTTTTCTAAATGTCTTAGATTGTATAAGCGTTGTCTTTGCAAATATTTCAATCTTTGCTCAAGCCTTGCAAGTTTGACTTCTTTTGAATTGGTTAAACGTTCAATTTCAAGCTCAACTTCTTCATCAGTTAAATATTCTCTTGCCATATTTTTCACTTCCTTTCTGTTCACACCTCATTTTTTGATATAATTCATCAATGAAAGCGAGGTGAATATAATGCGTAGCTTTACTCCTGAAGAAGCAAAGCGACTTCGTGATGATACTTCTAATGATTCAACTATAATGATTCGTTATCTTGAAGAGAAATTTGAAGAACAAGATAAGCAAAGTAAAATAGATAGAATCATTGCTATAATTGGTGCAATATTTGCAGCATTAGCTGTTATTGTTCCATTTTTTATTTAAATGTTTTTATCGCTATATTTAATACTGTAATTACAATTGCAATAGTAATTATCATGATATTAATAGCAGTTAGTTCAACGGTACGAACCCCTTCAAGCCATTGGACTATTTTTTTGTATGTTTTCTTCATAACGCTCCTTTCTTTTCCTACCACCTTATTTTTGATACAATCCTTCAATGAAAAGGGGTGATTATAATGTCTGATATGGCTTTTGAAATTTTTGAACAATTAAAAGAAAATCCGAATTTCTATTTTTCTTCTGATGCAATCATCAAAGACCAACAACGAGATGCGATTGAAGAATTAGAAAACAATGGATATATAATTGTAGAAGCCAATTCAGTAGGTTATGTTATAGTCAAAGTGCTATAACAATATTTAGCGTATTTTATCTGTTAGCGCAGTTTAATACGCTTTTTTATTTTGCGTTTTAATCGCCAATATTCAATTTTAAATAATATCCATATTTCTTTAGGTAGCTTTATCAATGATGGATAAACTAATTTAACTTCAACAAATTCATCATTGTCTTTGTAAAATTCACTATCCTTTGTATGAATGAATTTTCCATACTTACCTTCTTTTTTGTATAAGCTGATATCGTGATAACCTTTAAATGGTCCATGTCTAAATTGGACGCCATATTCATTTCCATTTTGGTCTTTCACGAAAATAAACTTAATACCTAAATCAGTGCCAAATATTTTCATATAGCTCTCCTTTCTTTGTAGTTTTTTACTTTTAACTCTATTTTTACGGTTTTTAATTTGTGTCTTTTTAGGACACCCATTTTTATTTAGAGTTATAATTTATTTGGTCGACAGAGTATTTTAGTCTTTAGTAACTTTTAAAGTTACTAACTGTGCAAAAAAAATAGGCATAGGATCCTGTATTTCAAGCAATTCAATCATTTTATCTATTTCATCACTACCAAAAATACCAATTTTCATCTTTTCATAAAATGTTTTTTCTGTCATTCCCAATGCAAAAGCTACTTGTCTTTGAGAAGTATTTCTTTCAGCTATAAGACCTTTTAACTTTTGTGTATCAATCATATCATCACCTCCTTGTAACTTATTACGTCACCATAATAGCATGCTTTGTGTAACTTGTAAAGTTATTTTTTACATAATTTTAAACTTATAGGTTACTGTTTAGGTGTTTTTTGTTGCATGTTAAGTTATTTATGTTATAATTTTATTGAAATTCAATAATAGGAAGTGATATCATATGACAATTGGTGAAAGAATAAAAAATTTAAGATTAAAAAATGACTATACCTTAGATGAAATTGCAGATAAACTTGGTACATCTAGACAAACAATATTTAAATATGAAAATAATATAGTGACAAATATACCTAGTGATAAAATTGAAAAGTTAGCACTAATTTTCAATGTCAGTCCTGCTTATATAATGGGGTGGGAAAATTCGCAATTAGGTGACTATGAAGAAAATATTGAATATTTGAAAAATCAACCTGAATTATTAGAACTATATAAGGAAATAGTTGAAAATGATCAACTTGCTATTCTATTTGATAAAGCAAAAAAACTAGAACCAAAGGATCTAGAACAAATACTAAAAATCATCGATACATTTAATAAAGAAACGAGATGATTATATGGAATTTGAGGACTTTCTAAGATGGCACAATATTAGTTTAGTGCTGGAAAGTATGTCCTCTTATGTGAGGGGATTTGCATATTATAATGGTGAGTCATATTTAGTTACCATTAATGCACGCTGCTGCAAATATCAACAGCAAACAACTGCTATACATGAACTTATTCACATCTTTGAAAACCATTTTACGTGTCCACAAGAATATGCCGAACAATGCGAAAAAGAAGTTCGTGATATTATTGAATTATTAAAAAAGAAATTTGGAATTAAATAACTGGAGAGAGGGGTCAACTATATGAACAAAATTACAAAAGAAGAATTTGAAAAATTAAATAAATGGTATTACAGCCCTTATTTTGCTATTTTTTTAGCATTTTTTGGGGTTCTTTATGGAATACCATTAATAATTGCTATTACTTTGCAATTCATTAGACAAAAGAAAATTAAACTATTAATGCAACAATATCAACCTTTAATAGGTCATGAAGAATATGTTTTTGGTATCATTGATTACAATTCTAAATTAGAGGAAGCAAAAAACAATTACTCTAAAGAAGTTCAGAATTTGGAAGCAAAAATAACCAGTATAGAAAAAGAGTATTCTGAAAAAGTCCAAACTTTAGAAAAAAGCATTAAAGAAAAAGAATCTGATCTAAATAAAAATTTAGCCATCAATGTTAAGAATCTCAAAATTGATATTGAAAACTTAAATGAAGAGAAACAAAATTTATTAAATGAACTAGACACTTTAAAATCAGAAGTAATAAAAAAACATTTCGATTTTGCTGATTTTGAAAATGTTACTTCTGAAGAATACAAAAATAAATTAAGTATTTCTCGTATTAATGAAGAGAATGATTTAAAAAATGGCAACCTACTTACTATATCACCTTACATTGAGGACAAAAAGTTTATAGCAAACAATACAAAACAAATAACCCGTTTATTTAATGCGGAATGTGACAATGTAATGAATAAAGTCACTATAAAAAATATCGATACTTCCCGAAATAAAATAACGTTCATTCAATAGTTTAAATAAGATTTTTGAAACTGATGGTATTCAATTAAATCAAAACTGGTTACAGATTAAACTAGATCAACTAAACACGCTATTTCTATATGAAATGAAAAAAAATAATGAAAAAGATGTACAAAAAGCAATTAAAGAGCAGATGGTAGAAGAAGAAAAGGTAAGAAGAGAAATAGAAAAACAAAAGCAAAAATTAGAAAAAGATCAGAAGCAATTTAGCAATGAAGTTACACGAATGATGAAATATCTCCAAAAAACTTCTAATGATGCTGAAAAAGAACTATATATGGATAAAATACGTGAATTAGAAGAAAAAAATAAAAAAATTGGAAGAAGAAAAACAAGTTGTTCTTGATAGGGAAATGAACGCAAGAGCTGGATTTGTATATATTATTTCTAATATTGGCTCATTTGGAGAAAATATTTATAAAATTGGTATGACACGTAGACTAGAGCCTATGGACAGAATTAAAGAATTAAGTAGCGCTTCTGTTCCTTTTGAATTTGACGTTCATGCAATGATTTTTAGTGATAATGCCCCTGAACTAGAAAATTGCATCAAACATTCCGTGATAGAAGTGTAAATAAAATAAATTTTAGAAAAGAATTCTTTAAGGTTATACTCGATGAAATAGAAGATGTAGTAAAAAGAAATTATAATAAAACAGTAGATTTTATTAAAGTTCCTACTGCCGCAGAATATAGGCAAACTTTAGAAATTGAAAATAATAAATAAATAAAACCACCCCACTGCAATGGGATGGTCAAAGTGATACTGCAATATCACTTAATTATAAAAGACTCAACCAAAAGTCCTTTTACGTGCCTAATTATAACAAATTAGCACGTCTAAGGCAAATTAAAGAAAGGACGTGTTTTAATTATGGCTAGAAAGCAAACTTTTAAGCGCAGACCAAATAAAGCAGGAACAGTAATAAAACTATCTGGCAAGAGAAGGAAGCCCTACTGCGCTAAAATAACTACTGGACGAGATATAGTAACCGGTAAACAAATTCAAACAGTAATTGGAACTTTTGAAACATGGGATGAAGCTGACGATGCTTTGACTTTATATAGGCTTAGTCAAAAAAATAAGATTACTGATATAGAAGCTGAAGCATTAGCACCTGATACATTTCAAAAACTTGTTGATCAGCGTGAAAAGAATATGCCGACGTTTAGTGAATTTTACAATAAAGTATATGAAGACTATATAATCAAACTTTCGAACAGTTCACAAAGAGGATACAGAGCATGTTACAAGCGCCTAAAAGAAATACATGATTTTAAGATCAATAGATTATCATTAACTGTTTTACAGAGTGTATTTGATAAATACAAAGATAAAGTATCTAAAGATAGTCTGTCTGATACAAAAATATTAGTAAAAAAAGTATTTGAACAAGCTATTATAACAGGTGCAATCACAAAAGATGAAAATTTAACTGAATACATTAACATTTCAACCAATTATAAAAAAACAAAAATAATACATACTCCATTTACCATAGACGAGATAAATACCTTGTATAAAGATAATACGTTTGAATCAAAATTAATTTTAATCTATATCTTTACTGGAGCACGTCCTAGCGAACTTTTAAATCTTTCCAAAGATAGATTCCATATCGATGAAATTTGCAAAGACGATGGTGAAATAAAAAAAGTCTCTTATGTTATTGCAGGTATAAAAACTTCAGCAGGACAGGATAGAATAATCCCTATTCACAATGTTATTAAGCCCTTCATAAAAGAGATTTTTGGAAATAATGACATATTTATGCCATACACACAAAAAGTTCCATATGAGGTATATAAAAGAGATATTTTTTACCCTACTATGAAAAGATTAGATATGAATCACCTACCACACGATACCAGACATACTTTTGGAACACTCGCAGAACTGTACAAACTAGATAGCTATATGGTAAAAAAAATATTGGGGCACAAATTTCAGGATTTGACAAAGGATGTCTATACCCACGTAATGGTAAATAAATTAAATGAAGAAATAAACAAAATCAAGGTTTTATGAGCCTTGATTTTGTTACTTATTTGTTACTTACGAGGTACATTTAATCAACTTTTATCACTCAAACCCCTTGATTCACCGTCGTTTTAAAGCTACAATCGTTTCAACATGCTCAGTATGAGGGAACATGTCAACCGGATACATTACCTCACCACGATAGCCAATTTTTGCAAAATACTTGATGTCCCTTACCTGAGTACTTGGATCACAAGAAATATAAACAACTTGTTTAGGATTCAAGATTTTTACAGCATCCATAAATTCCTGCGTACTGCCACTGCGTGGAGGATCCATAATTACACAATCAACTTTTTGCTTCTGTTTAGCTAATTTAATCATAAAAGCAGAAGCATCATCATTAATAAATTTAATATTTTCAATCTTATTCATTTTAGCATTATTGATGGCATCTTTAACTGCATCTTTATTTAATTCCACACCAGTAACTTCCTTAGTTCTATTAGCTACAATCATTCCAATTGTCCCAATTCCACAATAAGCATCTATAATTCTTTCTTGACCTGTTAAATTCAATAAATCTAGAGCTTTAGAATACAGTAATTCACACTGTTGATGATTAATTTGATAAAATGATTTTGGCGAAATCTTAAACTTCAAACCACACAATTCATCAACTATAAATCCCTTACCATAAAGAATCTTTTCTTCATTACCTAAAACCACACTCGTTTTACGTTTATTTACATTTAATACAACCGTCTTAATACTTGGAAAATTTTTAATCAACTCATTACAAAAATTTTTGGATCCTTTAAATACATTATCATTGCAAACTAGTACTACCATTGTCTGATCAGTAACAAGAGCACGTCGAATTAATACATGACGCAATAATCCGCGATTACGATTTTCATCATAAATACTAACTCGATATCGTTTTAATAAGCTTTGAATCTTCTTAATAATCATATCACTGAGTTCTTCATGAAGAAGACAACGATCATAAGGAATAATCTTATGACTATCCTCTTCATAAAAGCCAAATTCATATCTATGATTAAAAGCAACAATTATTTTATTACGGTATTCATAAGGATGCCCCATTCCAATAGTATCCTTGACTTCATACATGTCTAATTTATTATCTTTTAACAGCTTCTTACAATAATCTGTTTTAATCTTTAATTGTCTCTGGTAATCAGTATTAATGTATTTACAGCTACCACATTTCTTCTCTATTAAACATTTCATTTTATCACCTAGCAACAGTATAACATAACTAAAGCAAAATACTAATCAATTCCTTCTCTCATTATTATTTCTTCATAAATAAAAACAAGGTATAGTTTGTTACCAAACTATACCTACTATTAATCTTCAGATATCTCTTCTTCAATGTGCCCCACTACTTGAAATGACTTATCAGTATACTGCATAATTTCAAATTTATTACCATCAGGATCATGCACCCACATTTGATAGGTATGTGATGGACCTTTAGAAATAGGTGTATCTATTGCAACTCCACATTCAGCTAGTTCTCGATAAGTTTTTTCTATATCCTCAACCAATAACGCAAAGTGTGAATACCCCAGCCTCTGGTTCCACTCATCATGTGGCGCTTGTCCTTCATCCTTTGGAAATAGTTCAATAAACTGTCCAGGGGCAATTTCAATATAAACAATGATAATTCTGTTTGGATCAACTTCAGCTACTTCACTATATTTACCACGATTTAGTCCTTTATAAAGTCCCGCCCTTGTTACAATTTTAACTTTTAATCAAATCCTAGCTTATTTTCATAAAAGTCTCTCATCACATCCATTTGATCAGTGAAAAAAGATACATGCATCAAGCTTTTAAATTCCATTTGTCTTCTCCTTTAATTATCATTTGTAAATACTATTTTTTCTTGATTTCTTGCCTCATTCATGACTTTAGCTACTATTAAACTTAATTCCAGCATCTTTTTAGCAAAATCATAATCATTATTATCAATGATTCTAATAAATTCAATAAATTCATAATATAAGCGATGTTCACAATCATCAACTCGATAAATTTCTTCAGTGCCATCGTTAAAAATAATTTGATATCCGGTCATCTGATTAACAGGTTTATCAATTTTAATAACCCCTTTATCACCTTGAATCGTTGAAATAATCGGCGCTTTGCAATCTTTAGCCCCTATACTTATCCCCTTAAACGAACCATAATCGTACATTAGAATACCACTTGTATCAATTTGATTCTCAATATTTGCCATATACCCAATACTTACTGGTTGACCAAATAAACTTATTATTGCATTAACATTATAAACATTGATATCCATCAAAGCTCCACCTGATTTATGATAATCAAATGCCGGTAAAATTGTTCCTTGTTTAAAAGCATCATATCGTGAAGAATATTGACTATAATTAAAATTCATGATTTTAATATTTCCAATTCTCTTTATATCTTCTTTCAATTTTTTAAAAGTAGGTAAATAATGGATATTAACTGCTTCTAAAATAATTAGATCGTTTTCTTGAGCAATTTCTTTTAATTCTTCCAATTCCTTAACATTTGAAGTAATAGGTTTTTCCATTATTACATGCTTACCTTTTAATAAAGCTTTTTTAGCAAAACTAAAATGTAAATGATTTGGCAAGGCAACATACACTGTATCGATTTCACTTCGCAACATTTCATCATAGTCATAATAACAATGATCTAGATGATATTGCTTAGCGAGAATAGTAGTCTCTTTCTTAGTTTGTTCAGTCCCTAAAATCGAAATTGATTCAATCTTTAACTTATTTATAGTTGTTAATAAGTCTTTAACAATCATCCCTGTTCCTAAAATACCTAATTTCATTTAATTTGCCTCCCTAATTATTTCTGTTAATTCCAATATCCTTTTTGTATCTTCCAAACTATGAAGTGCACTCTCAGTTTTATGAGCTCGTACATCATCAATAAAGCACTGAATCTCCATAGTCATATCATCTCCAATAATTGGATAATTGCGTTCAACCACAGTACCATCATTTTTTATGATTTTATAATCAATAATACGATTAAACATTGGAATCTCTATTTTTCCAAATTCACCTTCGATAATTGCTAAACGCTCTTTATTACGATCAATTGCCCCTTCCACAATCGCAGTACATTTATTATTAAAATTAATTTTTGCTTTAAAATACCATTCAACTCCAGCAACAATATCAATCTGTGAATTAACATTCTTTATATCTGAATCCACCAAAGCTAATACAAAACCAAGCAAATAACTTCCTACGTCATTCAGTGCCCCACCTTGATCAACGTTAAATAAATATGAGGTAGTTTGGTGAGCAGTAGCATCAAAACAAAAATTAGCTTCAATTTGTTTGATTTTACCAATCAATGATAAATCCTGTTTTAAATGTTCTAAACCAATATTAAATTTAGTCTTTAATGCTTCTAAGCAATATCCTTTTTCCGTATATACTTTTGTTTTAATCTCCTCAATATCTGCAACTGTCAATACCATTGGTTTTTCTGATAATACCGCAATATGATTATCAAGTGCTTTTAAGATCCATTCCTTATGATATTTATGAGGTAAGGCAATGTATACAGCATCAAGTTCTCGATCCTGTAATAATTCGTCATAATCTTGATATATTTTAACTTCTGGGTGAGCCTTTACATATTCATCATCACTTGTTAAGGAATGAGATGCAATTGCATAAATCTTTCCTTCGTCAGTGTATTCAATACTTTTAACAAATTTTCTTGCAATATTCCCAAATCCAATAATTCCAAAATTCATTGATTTTGCCTCCTTTTCCTTGTTATAACATAACTATTTATTATTTAAATATATTTATAATATTCTGGAAACAAAGTACTAAGAAAATAAAAAAAATACTGTGATTTTTGTACTTTTAGTACAATCACAATACTTTTATATAACCGTCATAATATAATTGACCCATAACCAGCTAATTGGCATAACAATAACGATTGCAGGAATCATATCCGCAATTGGAAATTCTTTAACCTTGATCATTCTAAATCCTGTAGCAATCATTAAAAAGCCACCACAAGCTTTAAAATCATTGATCATTGCTGGTGTAGTCAATGGAAAAATAAACTTTGCTGATAAAAATAAAATAAAAAAGATTACAAACTGCGGAATGGCAATTACAGATACCACATACCCTAAATTACAAGCAAAAATCGCAGCAGTAAAAAAATCAAGAATTGATTTAGAAATCAAAACTCCATTATCACCCGTCATTCCTGAAGTTAAGGAGCCATAAATTCCTGTTCCACTAGCACAAAATAACACAATAATAGTAATTAAAGTAGATTGAAACTCTTCCGAACTTAAATCACTACCATTATTTTTAAATATTTTGGCAATTGGCTTTTGCATTAAAATTGCTCCCTTATTGATCCAATCACTAAAGTGCAGTGATAATCCCACAATAGTTCCAATAATTATTGAAAAGATTACTGCCGGCATATTTTCCATTAATCCAATTGCATTGATTCCCATAGCCATAGCACAAATCCCAAAAATCAAGGTTATTTCTGTCTTAAGTCTATGACTTAATTTATGACCTAATAATGCACCAAATATTCCCCCTAATACAATTGATAAACTATTAATAATGACTCCTGTTGGCATTATTTTTCCCCCTTTATAATTTGAAAATTATTTCTCTAAAAGATTCCATTCACTCTCTTTATAAAGAATATCATTTTTATTAGATAATTGCCAATTAAAATAGTTTCTTGTCTTATTAAGAAAAAAAAGGACATAATTCTATAGGCTACAATATTTGAACCATAAAATACATGATGTTATAATATAAAGACAAAAAGGAGATGAACTATATGACAAAAGTAGATATTATATCTGGTTTCCTTGGAGCTGGTAAAACTACATTCATAAAAAAATTAATTAGTGATGTATATCCAGGAGAACAAATTGTCTTAATTGAAAATGAATTTGGTGAAATTGGAATTGATGGAACTTTTATGAATAATGCTGGAATTGAAGTAACTGAAATTAATTCAGGGTGTATTTGTTGCAGTCTAGTTGGTGACTTTGAAGCTTCATTAAAAGAAGTATTAGAAACATATCATCCTGATCGAATTATCATCGAACCTTCTGGTGTTGGAAAATTGTCAGATGTAATTAAAGCTGTTAGTGATGTACATAGTCATGAATTAGAACTTGATAATTATATTGCTGTTATCGATGCTAAAAAATGTCGATTATACACAAAGAATTTTGGAGAGTTTTTTAATAATCAAATCGAGTACGCCTCACTTATTATTTTAAGCCGAACTCAAGATATAACAGAATTTCAGCTAGATGAGTGTTTAAAAATTATTAAAGAACATAATAATCAAGCTAATGTCATTACAACCCCATGGGATCAGCTTACCAAAGAAATACTAATTAATGCCTTTAGTAATAGTGATAATCTTCGTGATGAATTGTTGGAACAATTAGATATTTGTCCTATATGTGCCCATCATCATGATCATCACCACGATCATGAACATCATCATGATCATAATTGTGAGTGTGGTCATGAGCACCATCATGCTGATGAAGTTTTCACCAGTTGGGGTAAACAGACACCTAAAAAATATTCTAAATCTCAATTAGAAAAAATCTTAAAAGAACTAAGTGACAGTTCCGCCTATGGAAATATTTTAAGAGCTAAAGGATATGTCGATAGTATTGAAGGTGATTGGTGGTATTTTGATTTAGTCCCTGGAGAATATGAAATTCGTATAGGAAAACCTGACTTTACAGGTCGAATTTGTGTCATTGGCGAAAAATTAGATAAAATAAAATTAGATAGATTATTCGATGAGGTCGCTTAATGGAAACAAGAGTATATATTTTCGCAGGCTTTCTAGATAGTGGTAAAACCTCATTTATTAATGATACTTTAATGAATCCTGATTTTTATAGTGAAGAAGACACCTTATTAATTAGTTTTGAAGAAGGTGAAGTTGCCTATAATGATATTTATTTAAAAAAATCTAATACTTCATTGGTAACATTAGATTTTGAAAATTTTACCACCTATGATCTAAAACATTTAGAATTAGAATATCGTCCTACTCAAATCATGATTGAAGCTAATGGAATGATGGACCTGAATATTTTTGTAAAAGAAACGATTCCTGAAAACTGGAAAGTGGTCCAAGTATTAACAACTTTTGATACTACTACTTTTTCAATGTATTTAAATAATATGCGTTCTCTTGTATATAGTCAGGTTGTCTTTAGTGATCTTGTTATTTTTAATCGCTATGATCCAAATATTAAAAAATCCATGTTAAGAAATAATATTAAAGCGATTAACAGTAATGCTCAAATCATTTATGAATTAGCTAACGGCACTATAGATACAATGAATCCTGAAGAAGAATTACCATTTGATATTAATAAAGAACATTTAGATATACAAGATCATGATTTTGGAATCTTTTGTATGGACGCTATGGATCATCCTGATAAATATAATGGTAAAACAGTCAAAATTAAAGGTAAGTTTATCGGTCTAGATCGTGTCATTGAAGATGGTTTTGTCCTAGGGCGTCAAGCTATGGTATGCTGTGAAGAAGATACCTCATTGATTGGGCTTGTCTGTATTAGTAAGCTAGCAAATAAATTGATTCCTGAAGAATGGATCGTTGTTGAAGGAAAAATTACAGTTGATTATGATCCGGAATATCAAATGAATGTTCCTATATTAACAGTGGAGCACCTCGATGTAGTCCCTCCATTAAAAAACCAATATGTGACATTTGATTAAAAATAAAGATGCCTGCTTTATTATAAAAAAGCAGACATCTTTATTATTTTCCGAGTTTTTCAACTATTTGAACTACTAATTCTTGACCATTCATCTGACCATAAACGAATGGATCAATTACTTCGATCGGTTTTTCTGGCAATAATTCCTTAACTCGATACAAATCATGTTTTATTTGAGGAGCAATAAAAATATAATCAGCATATTTCCCCAATTCATTAATTTTTAAGATTGGATAAGCATATACTTCATAATTATACCCCTCTTGACTAATATACCTTTTCATACAATTAACTAAAATACTTGTTGAAACTCCCTGTGCACAAAAGATATATATCCGCTTCATTATTCAGCCTGCAAATTATTTTCTTCATCAAGACATTTCTTATCGTATACTTTGATGAATGGATACCAAATAAGGCCAGATACAATGAACATTACAACAAAGATAAGCACCGCACGCCAATCTAAAGTACACAAGTATTGGAAGAACGGCATCGGAATATTAGAACTAGCAGCAATTACAGCTTTACCCATAATGCCAAAATTCATACAGCACCAAATTATTCCCATATTGATTGTGTAAAAAGCAATCCATGGAATTCCTAAAATTGGATTAAACATAATTGGAGCTCCATATTGAATTGGTTCCGCAATATTAAAAATTGCTGGAACAATCGATATTTTCCCCATTGATCTTAATCGCTCACTTTTACATTTTAAGAATAATAGAGGAATTATGTAACAAAATACTCCAGACATTTGGAACATTGGTAAAGTGAATATTTTTGTAGCAGTTTCTCCGGCTGCATAAGCAGCAGCATTAGCACCTGTATTGGCAATCAATAACGGAAGAATTATTCCAGATACAACATTAAACCCATGTACTCCCAAGAATTGTAAAAATGCAATAATAAATGCCATCAACATACAGAACCATAATGATTCAGAACCTTGAATCGCCGGTGTTAATAAACTCATTATCCAAGATGGTAATAGCATCCCTGTGAAATTTTGACAAAGTAAAGATAATCCATAGAAACCAGCAACGATCAAGCACATCGGAATAATCGCATCAAATGAAGCAGCTACTGCTGGAGGAACACTATCAGGTAATTTAATTTGAATATTACGTCTCTTTAGTAATTGCATGATTTCCACGGTTACCAAAGCAACAAAAATTGCTAAAAAGATTCCTTGTGATCCTAGATAAGTTGCATCCATATTATTATCAACAATTGGTGCTGCCAAAACAATAAATGATAACAGCGATACAATCGGCGCTTGTAATAAATCAAGTTTATATGTTCGTGCATGGTAATAAGCGATAGCGCTGCAATGACTCCAAATAAACCGAAAACCATATTATACGGGAATAAAATTGCATCCTTTATCGTCTCACTATAACTAGGTATGAATGGAAATATATCTGGTAATGCTGAAATAAGCTGGAAAATACTCCCAAAAATCGTTAATGGCATTATTGCCATTAATCCAAAACTAATCGATTGCAAATGCCTTTGTGTTGCTAACTTATTGCCCACTTCAATAAGTTTATCTTGTAATTTTTTCATTTTATTTTCCTCCTATATATTTGCTGCAATAAAATACGCATCATTAGTTGCTCCAACTACTTGTCCTAACTTTTCACAATCACCAAACATCATCGTTTCATCAGCTATTCCATACAATTTAAAAGCTTCCTCACGATTTGGTTTCATTCCAACAGCAATTATGGCATTATCACATTTAATAATAGATTCGCCATTTTTATTTATTATTTTAACTCCGCTTTCACTAAATCCTAAGCATTGACTATTTATTAAAATGGTCAACTGTTTTTCAAATCGTTTTAACAAACGCCTTAATCCTGCTCGATATAAAATATGACCTTGACTAGCTATTTGGTCAGTCATTTCTATTACTGTTACTAATTTTCCACGTTCTAATAACTCTACTGCTAACTCTATTCCAACTTGTCCTCCGCCGACAATACAAACATTATCTTTTAAAGAATCCAATTTAGGATAAACGTTTTCAAAATAATCAACATATTCTAATTGTTCCCCTGGGAAATGGAGGCGAATTGGTGAAGCTCCAATGGCAACAAGCACCACATCACCATTTAGTTGCTCTAATAAATTTTTAGTAGCGGTCGTTTTATACATAACTTGAATATCTCGCTTGTTAATTTGGTTTTCTAGATAATCTCGATATGCTTTTAATTCCTGTTTATGCATTTCATGTTGGGCCAAATTTAATTGTCCCCCCAATTTATCACGTTGTTCAATCAAAATAACTTGATGTCCCCGATCATGTGCAGTTATTGCAGCTTTACAACCAGCAGGACCACCACCAACGACAATCACTTTTTTAATAATCTCACTTTTTTCTAACTTTAATGGTACCCGATGTTCCCGACGATATCGAGGGTTTACAGAGCATTGTACATTTGTATGTTCTGTAGCACTATGATAGCATTGTAAACAGCGAATACATGGTACAATATCATCGCTTTGCCCCTGCATTGCCTTTCGTGGTAAAAATGGATCTGCGACTAGAGGTCTACCCATTGAAATAATATCAACTACACCTTCTTGTAATAATTGCTCAGCTTCTTTTGGCGTCATTATTGAACCAATTACACCGACTAGTTTATTAGGAAAGTTTTGTTTAACTAATTTTGCCCAATGAATTAGTTAGATGCGGTTCAAAAATACTTTGACAATGTTTCCCATTAACACTATACCAAGCTTCCAATCCTAATTCAGGCTCTATTATTTGATCTTCTGGAAAATATCCTGGAATCATATCCATCCCAGCTGATACATTGATCAAATCAACATCATCTTCGATTCTTTTTAATAATTCCAACATTTCTTCAAATTGGTAAGACCCTTTTAAATAATCACTCGCTCCTAACAATATAACAATTGGAAAGTCTGTGCCAACAGCATTACGAATCGTTTTAACGTGCTCTATTGTAAAGCGCATACGATTTTCTAGCGAACCCCCATATTCATCTGTTCTTTTATTAAATACTGGAGATAAAAACTGGGTTGTTAATTCTTCATATCCAACGTACAAATAGATAAAATCAAAACCAAATCGTTTGATTGCCAATGCATCATTTCTTGCCTGTTTCATAATTTCCTGAATATCTTCAAGCGTTAATTCAACTGCACGAGCGCCACTTCTTGTTAAATATGGTGATGGTGCTAAAACCTGCTTACCATCATAATGAGCTCGAATATCATTAGCTGCATCTTGTTTTAGTCGTGGTACACACCAAGTTCCAACCTTAGCCCCATACTGACGGGCTACTGAAATAGATTCACGAATACCATCGCGATCATGTTTTGGAAATTCACCATTGTCATTAGCCGCAGATTCAATTGATACAAAAGTCATTGCTGCTCCACCTACAGACTTATCTATAATACTAAAATTTCCATAGTGAGTCGTAGATAATAATTCATGGCTCTTGGGAATCCCCATCGTTGATGCAATAATTCTATTTTTCAACATCATTGTATTAACTCTTAATGGTTGAAATAAATATGGATAATACTGATTCATTTTCCAACTCCTCCTTGCTCTCTTATTGTATGTCAAATAGCTTTTGCATCCAAACCAGCTTTTGCCACGATCATGGCAAAAGCTGAATCACAATTTTAAGATTTCTATCAAGAAGTTTGTTATAATATGATAAAGGAGTGATTATTTTGCTTGAACTTACCTCTAGACAATTTTTAATTATTCGTCTATTACAAAAAAATACCGTTCCACTAAATGCTAATACGCTATCAAGATTACTAGATATTAGTCCTAGAACACTTAGAAACGATATTTTTCAAATTAATAAAAATATTGAGGATTTTCATATTTCTTCATCCAAAAATGGCTATCAATTAACTTTATTAAGCGAAAATGCCCATATGCTTATAAATGATATTAAAATATCCGAACAATCAAAGTCTACCAATATAATTTTACAATATCTGCTTAATCACCCATCATGTCACTTATTAGAGTTATCAGAAAATTGTTATATGAGTGAATCCAGTGTTGCTCGCTGTATTAAAACAATCAAACCGCTTTTAAACAAATATCATCTAACAGTTGAACGAAAAAATGATATTTTTTCGTTACATGGTAGTGAATATGATAAAAGAGCTCTTTTTGCTCATTTAATTGGGATTGAAGCTTCACAACCAATAACTAGCCTACAACACTTTCAACAGTATTTTCAAGATTTTCATCTTTCTGAAATAGAAGCTATAATCGACTCTGTTTTAAAGAAATATAATATTCGAGTTGACGATATTCACTATCAAAATCTTGTGATGAATACATCTATCACGCTTCAAAGAATTTTTGTTGGAAGAGACATCGAACCCCTGCCGTTTTCATACTCCTTATCTAATGACGAAATTATTTGCCAGCTGTCCAAAGACCTATGTCATAACCTAGAAGAATATTTTAATCTTCATTTTGCTCAAACAGATAATGAATATATGCAAGTCCTTTGCATTGGCTCGATTAAAATAAACGAAGAAAATTATGAAACCCAAATTTTATATAATGATTATAGTTTTGTTTATAAAATTAAAGAAATTCTCGATGATCTTGTTGAACACTTTTCATTGCAACTTAATTATCAAATGTCTTTAAATCATTTTGCTTTACATATTCATCGTTTATTTTTTAGAAATCATTCTTCGCTTTACTTTCAAAATGACTTCCATAATAACCTTAAAAATACCCATCCTTTCATTTATGAGTTAGCTGTTTATTTTGCCTATAAATTTCAAGAAAGTTTCAATATTACAGTGAATATTAACGAAATTGGCCTATTGGCAATTCATTTAGGTTTAATGATTCAATCTAATGAAGAAAATAAACAATATCTAAAAGCACTATGTATTTGTCCAGAGTATAATGATTTACGAAAGCATTTTGCCAATCAATTTTTATTAAACTTTGGTGATATTGTACAATTAATTAGTTTTATTTCTTCTAAAAAGAATATTCAAGACTATCATTTTGATTTTTTGATTTCTACTATTAATGACTATGAAAGCCCCGATTGTATGGTAATCAGCCCCTTGCTATTATCACAAGATATTGATAAATTGAATCTTAAAATCAATCTATTAAAAGAGAAAAAGAAAAAAGATCTGCTAAAAAAGGAATTATCTAAATACATTGATCCTAAACTCTTTTTTAGAAATGTTGATTTTACATGTAAAAAGGATGCTATTTTATTTTTATGCAGTCAAATGTTAAAACATGGTGATGCTAAAACAGATTTTGTTGATAGTGTATTTGAACGCGAAAAAATATCAACAACTTCATTTTTTAATAAATTTGCAGTTCCTCATGCAATTCATTTTGGTGATGTAAAAACCCGAATTACTTTTTTATTGAATGACAAAGCAATTCTTTGGGGTGATACCTCCGTTCATTTAGTCATGCTTATTTCAATAAATGAAAAAGACATAATGACTTTCAATACAATCTATTCTTCAATTATTGATCTTTTATTAGATGATGAGTCTTTTGATGAAATGTTGAAAATCAAAACATTTGATGAATTATCAGTTTATTTAGAAAATCATGTTTAAAAAAGTTGTAATGCTTTATTCATTACAACTTTTTAATCTTTATGCAAAGATATTTCATTTATTAAAATATTATGTTCCCGATGATTTGAATCCACAAAATTAACTGTACCATTTTCATTCAACTTAGTAAATGTAACTAAACCATAATCTTGAAATTCAACCTGTTTATCCTTTAAATAAGCAATATCATTAGCATAATCAAGAATTTTATCATACGAACCTTGCTGATAAAGACTATAGTATATCTTAAAATATGTTAACATTGCTATCATTAGTGATTTAACTTGATATGTCTGGCCAGTTTTCATCTTCATTGAAGCATAATCACCGTTTATTGAATTAACATTTAATCCAACTCCAACTACAACCCCTTCTAAATCAGTTTGATAGATTGCCTCTACTAAGATTCCACAAATCTTTAAATCATCAACATAAATATCATTGGGCCACTTAATTTTAGCTTTTATTCCATAACGATCTAGTAACCCCGCCACACTACAAGCAACTAGCTGTGTCATTTTATGAAGGTCTTGAGTTTTTTTAAAATCTTTTACCAAAATACTCATCAGCAAGTCATCACCATTCTTACTTTGCCAAACGTGTCCATTCCGACCCCGACCATTTGTTTGATAATTACAACGAACTACACTTAGATTAGGAAGTTTATTTAAATTACGTTTTACGTAATCATTTGTAGAATCGACTTCGTCTAATTCAATATAACTCATAATATCACCCCATTACTATACTTCTATTATATTAGAAATTTAGGAAAACAACAAATATTTATTATAAAGTTTTATTCTAATGCACCCTTTACTTTTTTTCTAGTGAAATAACGATCTTGACGATTAGCTAAAGCGCTAACCCGGGCTTCTAGCAGTATTTTTCTACCACTTTCATTACGAGTATAAATAACCTGATAATTACCAATAAACGGCTTCATATAGCCAGCAAATATATGCGCATCTTCTTTTCTTTTAGCAAAACTATCAGGAATTGCAAAATAACAATCTAATTTATTTTTTCGTTTAGGATTATAAAGAATATAACGTTGATTATCAATAGATGCAAAAAATTCATTGATGCATTTGGCAAACAAAGCCTTATCATGCCCTGTTCCCCCTAATAAATATATTGCATGTATCGCATTAAAAGAATCTGTTTCAACGCGACTATTCAAAGAATCCAGCTGATTGGTTTTTTCTAACGCATTTCTAATTCCTTTGCCAAATATTTCTAAACGACCTAAAGGATTTGCTAATGTATAAAGTTTTTTGATGCTCAAAAGAATACTCATAACAAATATTCCAACATAAATTATCACCACTAGATATTCTAAAATATCTATCAAGGTCAATGATTTTAGAAATGGTATTCCAATGACAGCACCAATAATCCCACTAAAAACAATTATCAGTAAAGTTCTTAAAGCATCCATAAACATAACGACAGTTATAAATTCTTCTTTAACTTCAGTTTCTTCAACAATTTCAATTTTGTCATAGACAGCTAACGAATCTTCCCATCTTTTCTTTAATTGACTACGCTTTGAAGATAGTTTAAGCATATCTTTATTAATTTTTTTTATATTTCCTGGACTAAATGGCAATTTAATTGCGCTAAGTCGCAAGATTCCATTTTCAATTATATCCTGCTGATAATGCAACCCTAAAAAATGTTCCATTCTCCTTGCAAGCGTTTGAAAATCTTCACTACCGCCATCATCATAATGACCTGTTAACTTTTCTTTTGGTCTAACACAAACTAAATGCCAAATATTACTTGTTTTATTGGGCGTTTTCTCAAAAACTCTAATAGCTCGTCCACGCATTTGGTTACTTAACATATATGAGCCTACAAAGCTAGCCAAAATAAGCGAATTAACACACGGTGAATCCCAACCTTCTCCAAGTAAAGATTTAGTTCCTATCAAAACTTGCATATAACCCTGCGCAAATACCTCACTGATTACCCCTGTTATAAAATTACGGTTTCCACTAATTTCAACTTTTACATAATCATCTAATTTTCCAATTTGATGGAAGCTGATTTTACTAGGTTCTTCAACTAATTCTATTAATGCTGTTTGAGCATCCTTGGGGATAATAATCATTGTGCCACATAAAACACCAAATTTAATTGCTGTCTTATTTTTAGCACTATCACGCCTTAGTTGTTCAAAAAATGGTAAAACGCCTAAATTATTCACATCTTTGCTTTCATCACCTAATGCCCGTTCGTATTCTTTTCGAATATAATCAGTAAGAATCAAAAGTCGTAATTCTTGTTTCATCGTTTTATATTCATAATTAACAATTTCTTTAATGCTTTCACATTTACCAACCGAATTTATTAGCATTTTTTCAATTGCTTGATTTAAACACAAAGAAACTTTTCGTTTTTCGATTAAACCTTTAGACTTCAATTCACGAATCAATTCATCACGGTATTGTTCTTCAACTCGATATGAAGCAATATCATCATATAAAAAGCCTTGCAGTAAAATTTCTAACCATTTAAGTGATAAGGGTTCTAACGATTTATATCCTAAAAGCTTTTGATACTTATTCGCACTGCACACTCCCTTAGTATTTAAAAAAATTATCATTGCTGATAAATAGCTCGGATCATCTAATAGCTCATCATCACTTACTTCCTCAGTAAAAAAGCGATGACTCATAATAGCCTTACAAAAATATTCATCTTGTATTAGCTGCTCCAAAATACTTTGACTATTTTCCTCAAAGATACTTAATTTTTGTTTTTCTTGAGAGGCCGGATAATTGAAATAAACATAATCTTGATGTGGACATAAAGTACCATCTTTAACTAATTCTGGAACTGTTATCTCTTCATCAATATCACCACACATATCCATATACCTAGTCCACATGCTTAGATTAGAATCATATGGCGGAGTTGCTGTTAGAGCCACTGTGAAAATATTATTAAATGCTTTTTTAAATTCTTCTAATGATTTCCACCACTCACTTCGAAGATGATGACATTCATCTAGACATAAAGTTCCTAATTGGCATTCTTTAAAATTACTGATTACATCAAAATTATGATAATCAACTTCTTCAACTGTTTTAAATTCATCATTAGTCTCTACTAGTTCACCACAATAATGACTCATCGCACTATGTAGTGCCTGATATGTCACGACAGTAATTAATTTTGGTTTTTTTAAATCTTGAGAAAGATATTGATCGCGATTTTCTTGTTTAACTAAAAAAGCTTCACAAATACGCTCTACCCATTGTTCACGAATCGTTATTGATGGGACTAAGATTAAAGCCGAGTAATCGATTCTTTTTATTAATTCAATTCCCAAAGTTGTTTTTCCTGAACCAGGTGCAGCAACAATATGAATTTTACGATCTTGACTATAACGGTCATATTTATCAAGAACACGTTGTTGATAACTGCGCCAAGTGCCCTTGAAGCAAAATTTGTTCTAACATCCAATCCCTCCTATTACCTTTATTTATACATATCAACCTTAAAACATCAATACAAATAAACTTAATTTTATGATAAAAATTCTCCTTCCACTAAAAAAGTAGTACAATAATAATCAAAGGTGGTGTAATTATGACGATGTATATTCAAACCCAAAATCAATATACCCAATTCCAAAGTGATGAGTTAACTGATTTACTTGGTAAGATTAGTTTTACTATCAATAAATTTGGACTTTGGCAAAGTAATCATGATACTAGAGCAAATTATATTACTGATGATATTGAAATTGTCTATTATCGAGAAGGTGGGTCTATTACAACCATTGGCAATAAAAAATACACCTGCCCACCCCACAGCTTTCTCATCATCGAACCCTATAAGCTCAACACTTCAATAAATACTGGAAATACTAACTACAGCTATTATTTTTTTCATTTTGATATTGAACCCCTATCATTGCGCCAACAATTTATTACTCTCTTAACAAAACACGGGCATTTAATATATAAAGAAGAAATAAAAGACTTCAAAGAAATGCTAGAACATTTATTAATCGAAGCTAGTGAAAAAGAAATTGGCTATTCAAGCATTATAACCTCTGCTTTGATTCGAGTTGTTGTAGAGATAATCCGCGCTCAGCTTAAAAGGAATAATGACCATATTTCACAAATAACAGATTTACCACATATCGAATTAGTTAATGATGCCATTAAGTATATTCATGACCATCTTCATGAACCAATTAAACTAACCGCAATGGCTTTACAACTAGGTGTTTCAACAAGTATGTTATATAAATCTTTTATTGCAATTTTAGCAATTCCTCCACTAACTTATATTCATCAACAAAAAGTTCTCTATGCTCAAAGAATGCTGGCTCATGGTAAAAGTGTTACAATGATTGCAAATGACCTGGGATATTCATCAGCCTATCATCTATCTAAAACTTTTAAACAAATCACAGGGGTCAGTCCACGTGAATATAAGAAAAATATTAAGTTATTATAAGCATATACGAAAATGTATATGTTTTTTAATTGATACAATATGTTTTATATATATGTAAGTGCTATCATATCTTTATAAGGGAGGTATGAATTTGGAAAATAAATATCAAAAACTCTTTCAACCAATAAAAATTAATCAGCTGGAAGTAAAAAATAGAATTTTTATGTCGCCAATGTCAACAAACTTTGCGACAAAAGATGGGTATGTTACTGATGAAATGATCTATTACTATAGCAGAAGAGCAAAAGGTGGCGTTGGTCTGATTGTAACTGAAGTAACAATGATTGAGCCAACCTACAAATATATTGCTCATACTTTATCAGTTCAAGATGATTCCTATCTTGAAGGATGGCAAAAATTAGCTAATGAAATTCATAAGTATGATAGTAAGGTCGTAGCCCAACTACTACACCCAGCATATATGGCAATTCCTTTCCCGGAAACACCACAATTAGTTGGTCCAAGTGAGGTTGGTCCATACTATGCTAAAACTCCTCCGCGACCTTTGACAAAAGAAGAAATCAGTATAATTGTTGAACAATTTGGTGATGGTGCCTTACGGTTAAAAAAAGCAGGAATAGATGGTGTTGAAATTCATGCTGCACACGCACATGCATTACTAGGAGGATTTTTATCTCCACTCTATAATAAACGAATTGATGAATACGGTGGTGACATAACTCATCGCATTCGTCTACTTTTAGAAGTAATTGCAAATGTTCGAAAAAAATGTGGGCGTGATTTCGTTATTATTGTTCGTATCAGCGGTGATGATTATGAAGCCGGCGGACAATCATTACACGAAGGATGTTATATTGCTAAAAGATTAGAAGCTGCTCAAGTTGATATGATCCATGTTTCTGGGGGAACTACTATCCACCGCGGCAGCTCAATTGCACCCCCTGGAACACCACAAGCGAGTCATATTGACAGCGCACGAGAAATAAAAAAATGTGTTAATATCCCTGTTTCAACCGTAGGATGTTTGAATGAACCTTGGATTCTCGAAGAAGTTTTAGAAAGAGATTTAGCAGACGTATGTATGGTAGGTCGCTCACTCTTATGTGATCCTGATTTTGTTAATAAGATCAAAAATGGTCAAGAAGATGATATTCGTCCATGTATTGGATGCTTGGGATGTTTAAGCTCGACCATGTTAAAAGATCATGTTGAATGTGGAATTAATCCATCATTGACAAGTGAGAATGAAGAAACTGTAACACCTGCGACAATATCAAAATATCCTAGTTATCGGAGGAGGTCCAGCTGGATTAGAGGCAGCTTGTATTTTATCAAAGCGTGGACACAAAGTTACCCTTGCTGAACGTCATCATACATTAGGCGGCGCAATGATCGTTGCAGGTTATCCTATTGCTAAACAGCACTTTGCTCAAACTACTAAATATTTCATTAAACGAGTAATCGATTGTAATATCAAAATTGAATTAAACACGATTGTTGATCAAGCCTATTTATCACAGCATCATTATGATCATATCATCGTCGCAACCGGAGCCAAACCATTACGACTTGATATTTTTAAAAATCATCCTCATACTGGTACCGGACAAGATGTGCTTCTTGGCAAAATGTGGACAGGTAAAAATATTGTCGTTGTTGGAGGAGGCTCTGTTGGCTGTGAAGTTGCTGATTTTGTTGCCCCATTAGTTAATGACCGCCATCCAAATAATAAAAAAGTAACTGTTATTGAAATGAAATCAAATATTATTATGGATGATACTTCACCATCACGAAGTATTTTAGTTCAACGGATGGCTGATAAAGGCGTGAACATTATTACTGATAGTAGAGTCGTTAAAGTTACACCAACAACTCTCGAATATCAAAAAGATGGCAATACTATTACAATTGAAAATGTTGATACAATCATTGAAGCTACTGGTTATTATGCTGATCATGAGTTAGAAAAAACCCTCGATCAAATGCAACTTAGCTACAACGTAAAAATATTTAATCAAAGGAGAAAATATATGAATTTACTAAAACCTATTAAAGTTGGAAAAATTACTTTAAAAAACCGAATTATGTTTCCCCCAATGACAACCGGGTATGAAGAAAGAGATGGTTCAATCGGTGAACAAAGTTTTAATTTCTATAAACGTTTAGCGCAAGGCGATGTTGCTTATATTGTTTTAGGTGATGTTGCTCCAGTCAATACTGTTTCCCCTACACCTAAACTTTTTCATGACGGTCAAATCGAAGCTTTCAAAAAATTAAGCGATGCCTTACATGAGTATGATTGCAAACTAGGGATTCAAATCTTTCATCCTGAATATGATGTTGATGCTCTAGCAGAATTATTTAGAAAAGGTGATATGCAGGCTGCACGTGCTAAATTACATCATGACATGCTACATTATATCGATGAAGTAACTGAAGCCCAGCTTACAGCAATTATTGATAAAATCGGCGCTTGTGTTAATCGTGCTGCCGCCGCAGGGGTGGATGTTATTGAGGTTCATGGTGATCGTCTTGTCGGTTCCCTTTGCTCAACCATTCTAAATCACCGAAATGATAATTATGGTGGTTCATTTGAAAACCGTATTCGCTTTGCTCTCGAAGTTGTCAAAGTAATTAAAGAAAATGCTCCAGATATTTGCATCGATTATAAACTGCCAATTATCACTGAAAATCCGCTTCGTGGTAAAGGAGGCCTAAAAATTGATGAAGCTATTAAATTGGCTACTATCTTAGAGGCTCATGGAGTTAATATGATCCATGTTGGTCAAGCCAATCATACTGGAAATATGAATGATACCATTCCTGCAATGGGAACTCAACCATACTGTTTTATGAATAAATATACAAAACAAATTAAAGATGTTGTTACGATTCCAGTGTCTTCTGTTGGACGAATCCTTACTCCCCAAAATGGTGAATCCTTGATTGATAACGGGATTTGTGACATTATTGGTTTAGGTCGTTCATTATTAGCTGATCCTGATTATGTTAAAAAATTAAAAAATAATGAAGCTGCTCGAATTCGTCATTGTATGATGTGTAATAAAGGCTGTACCGATGCAATCCAAAATAGACAATTTTTAAGCTGTGTTTTAAATGCTGAAAATGGTTATGAATACAAACGAATAATTACCCCAGCAGCAACAAAGAAAAAAGTTGTAGTTGTTGGAGGGGGACCAGCAGGTTTAGAAGCTGCTCGGGTAGCAAAAACAAAAGGACATGATGTTATTTTATTTGAACAAGACACTAGATTAGGTGGTCAACTTAATATTGCAGCGATTCCACCACGTAAAGCTGAAATGAATCGGGCTATCAATTACTTATCAAATGAAATGAAAATATTGAATGTTGATTTAAGATTAGGTAAAAAAGCAACTAGTACAGATATATTAAACGAACATCCTGATAGTGTTATTATCGCTGTTGGTGCCAATAATGCTTCCCTACCAATTCCTGGCAGTGATTTAACTCATGTGTTAGATGCTTGGAAAGTTCTTAACTATGAACAATTCCCTAGTGGCCATGTAGCGATTATTGGCGGTGGTCTAGTCGGAGCGGAAACCGCAGAATTTTTAGCACAAATGGGCTTGGACGTTACTGTCATAGAAATGCTTGAAGAAATTGCAAAAGAAGAATCATCAACTGTAAAGCCAGTAATGTTTGAAGATTTTGAAAAACATCAAGTTAAATTATTGACTAAAACAAAGGTAATTGAAATTAAAAACGATTGTATCAAAGCTGCTAATGGCGATGGTGAATTAACGATTCCATGTGATTATGTTATTTTAGCTACTGGAGCTAAACCTAATCCATTTGATGTCAGTGAATTAACAGCTCACAATATTGATATTCATCTTGTTGGTGACTGCAATGAAAAAGCTGCTGATATTAATAATGCCATTACTCAAGGTTATTTAGCAGCCAACAGTATTTAAAACTCTTATTATCTAGACTAAAAAGAATTAATCATAACATTTAAATGTTTAAGATTAATTCTTTTTTATTCTTATTAACTATCTTCTATTACTAGCCATTCTAAACCACGTATAATTTTTTCCTTTGATTGATACTGATAATTGATAAATATTTTCTGGCCAAGTACATCCGCCAAAGCCTCCATCCCCGATAGCATGAATATCACATCCGGTTTGTTTCATTAAAAGGGCAACCTGCCGAATTGTATCCTCATCGGCACATTCGACCGAACTATTTAAAAAACTCATGGCTAAAGTACCTGGTTTATAGCGATGAATATATTCTACTAATTCTCTAATCATATCTACTGTGATTCCTGCTCTAGTCCCTGGAGCTGGTAAATCGATACAGTCAGCACCAGCATCAATAAGTCTTTTAATAACATCTTTCTGCTTTTAAAATATGTTCTTTTGTTGCTAACATTCCAGCCAATCGGTAAAGTGTTTTTTCATCAGAACGCTTTTCTCCCTTCTTAGGACACCCTAAATAAACACCAATTGGACAATTACATTTTTCTTTAAGCTCTTTGATAGTTAAGCCGCACAATCCTGGATTATTTTCAAAATTATCTAAATCTATAGTATTAAGCATAACCATATCTGCACCAAACGAACAAAGCAATTCAGCATTTGTCACACCCATTACCGTCCCTGGGCCAGCAAAAATTAAATGTTGTCCCATGATAACTCGACCTTCCGATTTATAGATAGATTCTTTTAATTCTAAAGGACCCATTTTGTTTATCTCACTCTTTGAAGCATTTATCAATCTTTTTACGTTGCTCATAATTTTTCCTCATTTCTAGATTTTGTTTTCTTCAAGTGTTTTTTCTTGATTACTTTTTTTCTCTGCTTCTAAAGCCTGATTGTCACAAATCTTAAAAAATGGGTAATAAATTATACATGATAACAAGCACATAATTACAATCATGATTCCTAAACTAATTCCCCCACCTAAAATAAATCCCGCAATTGGACCTGGAATTGTCATTACACTTAACATTAAGGCGGGAATATTCACAACACCTGTAACCATCAACAAATAACCAATAATCATAAATACAAGTGGTGTTAAAATAAACGGAATAAACATAATTGGATTTAATACGATTGGAAAACCAAAAATAACAGGCTCTACGATATTAAACATCCCCGGAACAAAACACACTTTTCCAAACGCTTTAAAACGTTCGCTTTTAGCAAATATTGCCATATCGCAAGTAAGCCCAAATAAACATCCTGGTCCACCAATAAACTGACAAAAAACAAAGAAAAACATATAAGTTGTGACTAAGGTTACAGGTTCTCCGGCCATATAATTATTTAAATTTGTAATTGCTGGTTCCATCCAAATTACCATCATGACAGAAAGTACAACTGAAGTACCATGAATTCCAACCCACCATAACAGCAATAATATTAACATACTAATCAACATGGCTGGAAAACTATTACCTAAACTTACTAAAGGCGCTTGAACCATAGTATAAATAAAATTTTGAATATTTCCATAAGATGTTACAGCAAATCCAGACCTTACCAATAAAAACAAGGCTGATACTAAAAATGCTGGAACAACAGCTTCAAATGGTTTAGAAACCATTTCCGGTACCGAATCTGGTAATTTTATTTTCCAATTATGATTAACGGCAAAAGCAAAAACATATGCCCCAATAATCCCACATAACATGGCAGTGAAGATACCACTAGCACCTAAGTTATCAACTGGGATAACATTTTTTATCAATGTTACAGCTCCATTTGTATTATCAACATTGTTATAAGAAAATGGTGTAACCAACAATAGTGATAATAACGAAACAATTGCTGTTTGAAATGGATTAACATTAAACTTTTCACCTAAATTATAACCTAAAGCAAAAATGAAATATAATGCTGTTAAATTACAAACAGCAACCCCTACAGCTAAAGCATCAGATATTCCAGTAGACGATAAAAAATTTGTATACCAGTCTCCCAATGGTAAACCCTGAAATAATGAAAATACAGCTCCTCCTAATAACGCTGGCATCACTTTCATAAATGCGCCACTTATTGCACTTAAAATAAAATTGTTTTCAATCTTCTGTGCAAAAGGTATAACTTTATTTTGGATAAAATCATTCATAATTTTTCCTCCTCCTAACTTTATAACTACATTTTATCTAGAAGTATAATCATTTAAGAGTACATAAAACTTTTCATTAGTCCAAAATAAAAACCAATAAAAAAAATAAGTGCTAAGGTTTCATTTTTGAAACTTTAATACTTATCCTTGGTTATTTAATCTTGCTAATAAGCTTTCAATAATCTTCATTAATTCAAATTTCTTCTTAATCTCTGGCTGTTCGTGTATCTCTAAAAAACGTTTATGAGTATACGAGCTCTTTAAAGATATGATATAATTATTTTCGTCATTTAAATGTCTATAAATATTCCTGATCAAAGCATTGGATATATTATAATCATAGTATTTTTCTAAACTTATCTGAAGATGACTATAAAAATATAACGTATGTTCATCCATATTAATAGCTAAATTGTTATCTTCTTCATTAATTATATAAATATCATAACCTAATACATAAAAATATTTCAAATACATTTTTCAAATCAACATTGCTTCTCGCTCACCAAATAAAATAATTTGATGACAATGATTACATGCAATAACTAAATCATCAAGTTTATCACGATCATCGAGCAAATAAATAAAATCACAAATCACAGCATTAAATTCTCTTACAAAAGTCTTTTTAAAATCCGTGAAATGACTAGTTTTTATACTTTTACAAAATCTAATGATTGATGATTTAGATAGACCGGTATCATAAATAACATCCTCTAAAGATAGTTCTATTAGCTTTTCCCTTTGGTTTAAAAAATATTTAACAAGAATTTGATCCGTATTATTAATTTTTGCATTCATTGATAAATCTAAAAGGATATCGATCATTTTATCACTGCTCCTGATAAATAATCTCGTGATAATAAAATTTAATCAAATCAAAATAATACAACAACAAATACTCAGTCTCAAACATTTCATTATTAGATAATATATTAATTACCTCAAAAACATTGTAATGAAAATTTATTTTTGTTTCGCCTGAAAAAATAATAACTTTATTAGCTTTATTTCCTAAAATCGACACTAAATTATCATCAGATAAAAAAAGTCTACCAGTACCTGAAATCAATATAATTAAATCATTATCCTCTATTTCAATAGAATTATCTTTTAATAAAGACGACATTATCACTGTCTTCCCCATTGAAATCATATCAATTTGAAAATTAAAAAGAATTGGAGTTATCGTAGGGGAAGCAACAATAATAACTCTCTGACTTTGAGCTATTTCTTTAATGATCAACTTTAATTTCATTTTATCATTGAATTCTAATGGATAATCAACTAAATGTGAAACCGCTACAGCTAATCGTTTTTTGTTAAAAATCTTATAACCTCGATATATCTGATCTTTACGAACATCCAATTCACTTTCTAATCTTTCTTTAAAAATCGAATAATTAGAATAACCAAATTTTTTTAAAAACTGTTTTACTTGGAACTGAAACAAAACAGCCATCAGCCACATCTTGTAAAGTAATACTTCCTATATGATTAATATTTTCTATAATATATTTGGCAATATAATAATTTAAATCTTTATTATTAGAGTTATTAGCAATTGATAAAAAATAAGCAAAGCACATAAACATATTATCTTCCTCCACTCATTATTACCATTATATAATATTAATTAAATTTATTCATTTAAAAATTAGCTTTCTTGTACCAGCAAAAAGCTCCAATCAAATTTGCATCATTATAATAATGACACACTTTGATCTCTGGTGGAGTTACCGGAACTGGGATGCAATCAAATAAATCACTCACTTCTTTCTTTAACATTGTTAATAATAACGGCTGAGTACTAATCCCTCCACCAATACTAATATTCTCTAAATCTAATAACATTTGCATATTAAAAATATATCTTGCAAGATTTTTAGTATAATCCCGTAGTATTTCTAAACTAGCAATATCATTATGATTAGCCTTGTTAAAAAAGGCTAATACATCGACCGAATTTCGCTCTAATGCAAATCGTTTTTCATAATTTCTCGTTAAATAACCTACACCGCCAATCAATCCAAATGTATTTTGCCAATCAAAGTCATGTTTAGAATCAATTAAAGAAAACGTAGCTGCTCCAGCAAAATAATTACACCCACGATATAATTCCCCGTTAATAATAATTGCGCATCCAACTCCAGTACCCAATACTAGTACTTCCCCATTACTCGTTTCTTTTAATGAGCCTCTATACAATTCTGCTAATGCCGCACAATTACCATCATTTTCAATCGAAACTGGTACGTGGCATTTACTCCAAAGGATTTGTTTAATATTTTTATTATCATTAAATCTATAACTACCACCATTTTTTATTAAACCTGTAAAGGGATTCATTTCCCCACAATAACTAATCGCAATTCCGGATAATTTCATGTGTATAGTTTTAAATAAATCCACTACCCAGGTAATCATTTCATCATGACTTTGAAATATTTTATTTTCTTTATTTACATCATATAACTGAAAATTTTCATCAATAATTGCATATTTAACTCCGGTGCCACCAAAATCTAAACATAAATATTTCATTATTTAATCCCTCATTTCTTAACACTTTAAAGTTATCATAGTTAAAAAAATATAAATACTATATAATTTTTGGTTGTATCAAAAAATGAAACATAGAAATCTAATATGAACTGTTAGCTATGATTATTGTATTGCAGCAAATAAATCTTTATCTTTGTTAATATCTTCTTGAATGACTTTTTTGATATATAAAGCTAACATATATGGCATTTTTTCTTCAAATGTATCTAACTGGCAATTTAATAATTCCTTGACTTTAGTCATTCTATAATTAATCGTATTTCGGTGCATATATAAATTTTTGGCCATCGCTACTTGACTGCCATCATGAATCAAGTAATAGAACAATGTCTTTTCTAATTCACTATGATGTTTTTGATCATAATCTATTAAAGGCTTTAATAAATGCTGATACATTCCTGATAAAATTTGTTTATCCTCGATTGAAAATAAGATTTGATAAACTCCCATCTCTTCAAAAAGAATCATCGGATATTTAAATTGTTCTGCCATTACAACTGCAGCTCGAGCTCGTTTATAACTTAAGATTACTTGTCTAAAATCTGTCATTGGCGTTCCAATACCTAAGTGAATAAATCTTGAAGGCATTCGCTTCTTTGTTCTTTTATACATTTTATCAGTAATTTTCTCTAATGAATCCGGATCTAAATTATTTACAATTAATACAAAATATCCATCAAACCAAAAAAATGTATATGGGCTTTGTATTTTTTCAAAACATAATTCCAATTGAAAAGAAACTCTACGTCGTTCAATTGCATCAAACTGATCAGAATCTTCAATTCCAATTAAAACAACTTGAAAAAAACCATCCACATCAAATGCACCTAACAATTGCTGCCGAACCTCCTCAACAACTTGAGGAGTTGTAAAAACATTCTGAAATAATTTTGAAATCTGATTGTCTTCTCGTTGTGAATATAAACAGCGCATACTAAAATCCTTAATTAAATCTGCCATGTGTACTTCCCAGGGTGTCGTTAACAGCGGAAAATCCTGCTCATTACAATAGTCAATTATATCTTGAGGAATTTCAAATATATATTTACCTGTATTGATAACTAATCCAACACTATGGTATTTAACCAAACACTTGATAAAATCAAATAACGAATCGTGACTTTGAAATCCTAAACCTGTTGTAACTGCCAATTCTTTTCCCCATAATTGTTGAATAATTGTCGTATCCTCAATCATGTGAACCCAACTCATCGCATTTGAACAGCCCTCACGACCAGCTAACAATTTTAAATGATATTGCTCTTGAGTTTGTACTAACGCATCTTCAATCGTAAATCCCATTTTACTCACTTCCTTTATATTTATTTTACCATTATTTGTGCATGATGCACAAATAAATCTTATTTTTTTATTATTTCTGTCTCTATAATTATTAAAATATTAATATATAATATAATTGTATTAAAAATAGAACATCTAGGAGGGACATAACATGAACATTTCTTATGGATATTACGTACTAACTGACAACTTTGATACTTGCCCAACTTGGGTTCGTGATGAAGGATATTTCAATTGTGAAAACTTTTCAAAATTCTTTAAGTTTTTTAAAAAGAAATAAATAATAATGAGCATTCATAACGAATGCTCTTTTTCTTTTAAGATTTAAATTATGCTATTAGATAATTATTTTATATTTAAAGCAGCTTCATAACCTTCTTTAACTGCTGGTAAAGCATTACCTGCCTTAATTGCGCCACCTACTACTTGAACATCTTCACATAATTCATTTGCAATTTTTTCTAACGGATTATAGGCTTTATATCCAAATGCTAAGACAACTAAGTCAGCAGAAATAACTTCTTTTTCTCCCTGTTCATTAATAAATGCCACTCCATCATCTAAAATTTCTGTCACAGTACAATTAGCTCTGGCAGTTACTCCTGATTCATTCATAATTGGTAATAGACAGCTCATATTAATGGGATCCATATCAGTCAAAACAGCTGGTTTCATTTCTAGAACTGTTACATGACGATGCGTTTGAGCAATAAATGTGGCAGTTTCACAACCAACTTCGCCCCCTCCGCAAACAACGATATGCTCAACTTTTGTAGCGATTTTTCCTAATAACACATCTTCAGCATTGACTACATTTTCTTTATCGATACCTTTGATTGCCGGCACCAGCGTTCTTGCTCCAGTAGCCAAAATAATAGCATCCGGGTTTTCTTGTTCAATCATCTCTTTTGTTACTAAAGTATTTAAATGTACTTTTACATGCAGATCCTCTAAATTCTTTTTAAATACAGATATTAATGTTGTTAATTCTCCTTTACCAATTGGATAAGCTGCAGATCTAAATTGACCGCCAACTTCTTCCTGAGCCTCATAAACAGTTACATTGTGACCTATCATTGCCGCAGTTTCAGCCGCCTGCAGACCAGCAGGTCCCCCTCCAACAATCATTACTTTTTTTGCTTTTTCTACAATGTCCATTGAATTTTCATATTCACGTCCTACCCGTGGATTAACTAAGCAAGTGACTTCTTGATTAAAAAATAATGGCATTTCACATCCTTGTAGACACCCGATACACATTTTAATATTCCCATATTTTTCTGCCTTTACTTTATTAGGTAAATCTGGATCAGTCAATGAACCACGCCCCATTCCAATAAAATCAGCTTTATCCATGTTAATTAATGTATCTGCCATTTGCGGATCGTTAATTCGATTAGTTACAATTACTGGTAAATCAACCAATTTCTTTACTTGTGCTGATATCTCCATATTCAATGCATGTTCCGTAAACATTGGAGCAATTACTGCTCTATTTCCAGGTGAAGCATAAGAGCCATTAGAAATATGAATACCATCAAAACCTAATTCTTCAAAAATCATACATAATTCATAAGTTTCTGCTTCAGTTCTTCCACCATGAACATATTCATTACCAGAAAGACGGACGATAATTGGAAAATCATCACCAACTTGTTTTCTCATTTCTAAATAAATTTCAGCAACTATTCGTACTCTATTCTGTAGACAACCACCATAGTTATCAACTCGCTTATTGACAAATGGTGATAAAAACTCCGCTAATAAATAACCATGGGCACAGTGTAGCTCAATTCCATCAAAACCAGCTTCTTTAGCGCGTTTAGCAGTACTACCAAAATCTTTTACTAATTGATTGATTTCAGCAACTGTGATATCTCTTGGTTGTTCTTGACATAAGGGACATTCAATTGCTGAAGGAGCAACTGGCATATGATCTTCATTAGCAATTCTAGTAGTTTGTCTACCTGGATGATACATTTGACAAAAGATTTTTGATTCATACTTATGAACCATCGTTGTTAATTGTTTATTTCCTTCAATCAATTCATCTTTATATAAACCGGGAATTCTTTGATATCCTTTACCATATTGTTGAACTGCATAATCCTCAGTAATAATCAAACCCCAGCCGCCTTTAGCCTTTTCTTCAATATATTTCATATAACGCTCAGTAATTTTACCTTCAATCGTACAATAATTTGTCACCATTGCCGGAACTACTAAACGATTAGGAATTTTTACAGTTCCTATTTGATAAGGGGTAAATAATTTTTTTAAAGCCATTTTAATATCCTCCAATCCTTTTATAACTTTATTTTACAGTATCAAATGATTTGAAGGTCAACTCTAATTTATTATATGTGATATTATTCACATATTCTTTTTTAATCACATATATTTTACTAAAACAACATAAAAAACTCTCAAGCTATTTGAGAGTTTTTTATAATCGGAATTTGTATTTCTAAATACCGTTTAAAATGATCACCTTCATATCCACGCCCCCTAATAATCCCCCGTATTGGTAACTGTACATGATAACCTTTATCTTGAGCATACATTACTGCTGCTTCATAACACTCATGACTAAACTGTCCTAACGGTCCCATTTCTATTACCGTGCATAAACAATAATGAGCCGGAATAATTGTATACTTCTTTTTATAAGAAATACTTAATCCATTAAAATATTCCTCATCAATAGCAAAATACCATTCATCTTTATCTTTATTAAAACAAACATAACTATCAATAAAATTAATATATTTATCATTTAATCTACAAAATCAAAAGCATATTTTTTATTAATTTTCTTTACCCAATAATTTGATAAATTTAAATCAGCTACCTCCAGTTGCATTGCCAACTCTGTGACTCGTTTTTTCAACATGACTTTATAATCAATCTCTTTATTTAGTCGCCTTTGGAAAATATGTAACTGATTTTGAAGCTTTTCTCTATAATTAAAATTAATAAAATTAGGAATTTCTTTTATTTTCATTCCTAAATTCTGATACTGTAAACATTCTAATAAAATATATATGTCAAAAATACTATAATAGCGATACCCATTCTTTTCATCTCTTATAGGATCAATAATTCCCATTTTTTCATAATACCTAATCATTTCACTTGATAAATTAAACAATCGTGAAATATCCCCTATTTTATAATTGCTATTCATAATATCAGCTCCTTTACAAATAATTTTATCACTTAATCTTCCTATTTAAAAAATAATTTTATTATTAGTTTTTATAAATCAACTATTGGTAGATTTATAAATTAATTAAAACTCGTTATAATCAAAATATAAAGGAGAAATCAATAGATGGATTGTATTAAAATTGGAAAATTTATTGCGACATGCTGTAAAGAAAAAACTTAACCCAGATTGAAAAACTAAATGTAACAAATAAAGCTATATCAAAATGGTCGAAATTTTATCGATGCTTCATTTTATCACGATTTTCGCAATATCTTAGGCATTACTATTAACGAATTATTAGCTGGTGAACATCTCAATACTCAAGATAATCAATATTACTATGAAATGAATCTTCACAATCGTATTAACAGTTACAATAACATAAATCGAAAAAATAAAATAATTATTTTCATGATTTTTAGTACATTGATTTTTTAGTCATTACGTATTTACAAATAAAAACTATATGGATTTTTATCATGGATTCAATACATCTAAAAATCATTATTTAGAAAAGCTAATTCTTGATCTATTTCATTCTTTATCAGTCCCTGGCAACACACATCCAAACTTTGATGAACTTTATTATTGGAAAATATTTGAACAGTCTGATAGTAGTAAAATGTACTATATTTATACCATAAATACTAAGCAATATTATTTTATTGAAAATATATTCTAAACAAAATAAAAGGTATCACGAATTATATGGGAGAGGGTCCGTGATACCTTATATGACTATTATAGCATATTTAAAAAAATAAGCATTTAATCTGATTAAACTTTAATTAGTTTCTCCAAAAGAAATCTAGATTTCAAGTATTTTAGTCTAAATATATTATACTTTTAATCTCCATTACAAAGATTTAGAAATCTTTATCAAATCAACTAAAACAATATTTTGTGACAATAAAAAGGGAGACTTCTCGAATATGACTACTCAACTATATTTGCTTAAAATCAATTCCTTTATCTTTGATCAACATTTGAATTCCCTTTTCCAGTCTGTTCAATCCTGCTTCTAAAATCTCATAGCTTGTTGAAAAACATAGTCTTACAAATCCTTCCGACATACTCCCAAAAAAAGTATCACCACCTGGAATCAATGCTAATTTTACTTTTTCCTGCATATAGTCAGTGAACTCTTTAGATTTCATGCTAAGCTTTCTTATATCTATATATAACAGGAAAGTTGCTTTAGGAAGTGAAGATGATACTAGTGGCATAGCATTAATTCGTTTATATGCATAGTTTCGCATTTGTTCCAAATGGATAAGGAAAGCTCCCAACCACTCCATTGAGTCATTTAAACAAGCAATTCCCGCAATTTGTGAAAGTGAACTTATTCCTCCAGCAGTAGACATGACATTAGCTTTTTCAACTACTCTTTGGTACAAGTCTTTATTAGTTGTATAAACACAGCCAACACGTAATCCTGCAATACCAAAAGATTTAGAAAATCCATAGACAGATAATACTCGATCATAATTATACTTACCAATATTCAAAATACTAACAAATGCTTTTTCTGAATATACGATATCTGACCATATTTCATCATTCATAATATACAAATCATATTTTTCCGCAAGTTCGTAAATCAATTGCAAATCTTCTTTTGTATATAATAATCCTAAAGGATTATGCGGATTACAAAGTCCAATCATCTTTGTTTTTGGAGTTATATATGACTCCAAATTACTTAAATCAAATTTCCCATTAATAACTGTAACTGGATATTCAATTAATTTTGCTCCAGCATGGCTCATACTATGTCTAAACAAGAAATCAACAGGATTAAAAACAACCGCTTCATCACCATCTTTTAATATCGCTTCAGCAATAATATGCATTCCTCTTGACGCACTATCAATGGGTAAAATATACTCTCTTTCTACATACTCATGCTTTCTATTTACTAAATAATTATAGATAGCATCAATAAATTCTGGTAATCCCATTTTGGGTGTGTACGAAAAATAACCATCATTTATATAATTGAGCAAAGCAGTTTTTACTTGCTCAGACACTGGAAAATCAGAATCTGCAGCAGTTAGCGGAATAATCCCATCGTCCATTTCTGCCCAGCGATAATTATAGGCTTTCTCTTTCAGTACATTCAAATTTACATGATTATTTGAAAATTGTTCCATCTATACCACCTCCGCAATAACTCCTATCTCGCATCCTGCACCTTTTAGTAATTCTTTTACAACAAGACTGCTTCCTGCTGGCTTGGCAGTAAAATGTTTTTTATATACAACATTAAATTCAGCAAAATCTTCCATCAGTGTTAAATAACAAATAGTTTTTACAACTTTAGCTGCTTCTAAGCTTATCTTTATATTTTTAATACTTTGTTCCATTTGCATCCCCATTCCCTCTACAATCTTTTGCATTTGAGAAACTATTGGCAGCTGTTCGCTAACAAAAATATAACCTTGACTTTTCACACCTTGTACATATGGTATAATCGCCTTTGAAGCTAATTCTGTAGCTATTTTATCTACCATGAATATCCTCCTCAATAATAAAAGTAAAACATTTTCCAGGACTTAAGAAATCTAATAAAAATAACTCATTTTTAGCAATACACCCGACTAAATTTTGACTCCCATCATTTTTTATATCTTCTTTAACAATATGCAATTCTCCTTTATAATGCTGAATATTATCATTGATAATAACAACATCACCTCGTTTAAAAAATTCTTTATCGCTTTTTCGTGGTTTAACTGACTTTTCTTTATAAACAAAGCGAGGCCATCTCGAACGAATCATTAAATGATTGTATTCACCTACATTATGTTTATCGTAATTAAATATAATATCTTTTTCGGTATCTAAAAGATTATCTTCCAACTGGATAGTTAATGGCAAACGGGTGATTTTTCCTAGCGGTACTAAACGTTCATGTCCAGCAAAATAATTTTCTTTATCTGCTGTGGTTACATAAATATATTTCATAATATTTTTAATTTCATCAAACTCTTCAGCTGTTGCAAAAGCATTACCAAAAATAACTTCGTCTACTCCTAATGCAATCATATGCCTAATTTGTAAGTTAACTGGTAAATCACGATCACGCTCAATTGTTGGTAATCCGTCACTTACTGGCCATGGTCCATGCGCTCCATGACGGTTTGAAGATATAAATATTTGTGTTTTCATATTTCTTTGGGCAAAGAAATGATTTACTGTCAGTACACTTTGGTCATCAGCTCCTGTGTTTCTTAATGGATAAAAATTATATGAACCTGTAATTTTTTGAGAATCTGCCCCCTCTTTTAAAATATCCTCCACGTATTTCACTTCACTAGCATTTAATTGAACTTTAATACCCAAATCATTATTAATAAGTTCAATATCTCTTTGATCACCAAAAGTTCCATCTAATCTTAAAGTATCGATTCCCATTTTTTTGAAGATAGATAAATCTTTAGCTGTTGCTCCCATTCTTGTTATAAATGCAGCATTACAATCACCATAAATCTCCATTTGATATTTATGAGCAATATCTGTCAATTCCTTAAAAAAATTAAAGATTTCTTCATTTGTTCCATCTATCGAAAATAAACTAGTAAATACTTTTGTAAAACCATTTTGACTTGCTAGCTTTAAATAACTTTCTATTTCCTCTTTAGTCTCCTGCTCTGGATACAATGATACACCTAGCTCTAACATATATTTCTCTCCTTATAAATTATCTAAGTCAATGTTATCTAAATCAATGTCTTCCTCAACGCTTTCGATACCCTCTAATTCCTCTTTGATATATCGTTTATCCAAAGCAATTGTAAACGGTAAATAAATAAGCATGTCAATAATAAATAAAACAATCTGCATAATTGCAATAGAAACGCCACCAGCTAAGAACCCAGATATTACAATTGGACAGGTCCAAGCAATAGAAGCCCCACTGGCATATGCAACTACCCCAATACTCGTTGCAAAATATGCTAAGGCAATGTTAACCAAAGGACAAATAATCATAGGAATTACCATATATGGATTTAACATCATTGGTAGTCCATAAACCATTGGTTCTGAAATATTGAATAACGCTGGAACAGCACCAATCATCCTCATTTTTTTCATTCTTGCAGATTTTGTAAAAAAGAACATTACAACAATAAGTGCTAAAACACAATCGCCTCCACCAAAAGCAATATAATGATACTCAAACGTTGTATTAAGAATACTTGGTGATCCTACCCCTGTACTAAAGTAAGCAATATTTTGAGCATCCCAAGCCAATAACCATGGTGCACAAATTGAATAAATAATAGGATCATTGATTCCTAAAGCCCATAAGATCATTTTAATTAAATATAAAAACATATATCCACCTAAAGAACCTACTAGTAGTCCTAAAGGAGCCCCAATAATTTGACCAAATAAATCAAATGCATTGGTTCCAAATGCAGAACAAGCAGCATAAATAAGAAAAAATACCAAAATAACAATTGCTGAAGGAATTAAAGCAATAAACGAATCAATTACCGCTTCTGGAGTTCCCTTAGGCATACTGATTTTCCATCCCTTACTATGAATCACTTCGTATAAACGACCTACTAATAAAGACGTTAACATTCCAATCAACAAACCATTAGAACCAGTACGACTGACAGAAATTGCCCCGTCACTATATGGCATAATCAAGACAAAACATGCAACTGCTAGAATACATAAATTTATTTTTTCTAAGTTTTTAACCTTAGCATAAGAATATGCAATTCCAATAGTCATCAATAAACCCAATATGTTATAACATGCATTCATCCCCTTAATAAGTAGTGCTGATAACGTTACTTCACCGATTTGAACAGAGTTAACAAAATCAACTACAATATCAAGCGGGAATGCCACAATAATCATAAAGACAGAACAGATCATTAATAATGGTAAAGTTGGTGCTAATCCTTGATGAATAATCAAAATATAATCATTACCTGCTATCTTTCCAGCAATATTTGAAATTTTATTAATTAATTTTTTATACATAATCATTTCCCCTTTTAACTTGTCTTTGCTTTCAATAATCTAATCGATTGTTTCAATACTGCTTCTCCATCCATCATCCCATAATCATCAGTATCAATCACACCAACTGGAATATCTGGATATTTGTCCCTAATAGCTTCATATCTAAAACTAATTTGTGGTCCAATTAAAATTAAATCTGGGTGATCAATACTAACTTTTTCATCGATATCAGAAACTGAAAATGCTTTAACTTCAATCGGGAGTCTATGCTTATCAGCACATTCTCTCATAGATGCAGTCATCAAACTTGTTGACATCCCCATGCTGCAAAACAAATAAATCCTTTTCATCAATATTCCTCCTTACTTTTTTCTTTATAAAGCACAATAAATTCTTCTGAAATATTTTGAATAATTTCTGCACTATTCATTTGATCTTCAGCATGAACCAATAATAAATTTATCTCTACTTTATCATTCTGTGCTTCCTTTTGAATTAATCTAGCATGAATACGGTGTCCCTCTAATAAATTTTCATTTCCCTTTTTCATTAAATCAGCAGCAGCTTCTAAATTATTTTTTCGTGCTTCCCTGATTGCTTGAATAAACATACTTTTAGCACTCCCAGATTTAGCAATCATTTGACTACAGTTTAATGTTAAATCATTCATCCTTCCACCTCCTCTAATTTCATTATAAATACGATTTATCCTGATCTACGATAAACATTTACAATGTAATAGGAAAATTTCAATTTCCTATTCATAGGAAATCGAAGGTATATAATTATTCTTTTTTTGATGATATAATATTTAAAACTATTTTAATAACAATTTTTTAATTTTTATTAAGGAGGTGAACCATTATCTACTAATGGAAAATTATGTATGATCGACACAGAGAGATTATTAAGATTTTAAAAGAAAAGAATAACTATGTTACAGGAAAAGAACTTGCTGCCATCTTTAAAGTAACCGATAGAACAATTAGAAATGACATTAATGAAATTAATGCTATAAATGATAATATTATTGTTTCCAGAAAAAAAAGAGGATACAAGCTTACCAAAATGCCAATTTATAATGATAAAATAAATAATATTCCTCAAAACCGACTAGAACGCGGTCAATATATTTTAAAAAAATTATTATTTGCAGATAATAACTCAATTAAAAAAACTAATTTAATAACAGAAATATGTATTAGTGATTATTCATTAAATAAAGATATTAGAGAACTTAATCTTGAATTATCAAAATGCCATTCTCTAACTATTATTCAAAAAAATAATTGTATAATTTTATCTGGTGAAAATTTCAATAAAAAATTACTCTTAAAAAAACTTATTAAATTAGAAATAAAAAATAATTTTGCTAATATGTCTTCAATATCCAAAATGTTTCCTCATTTTGATCTTATCTCATTTAAAAATATTTTTATTCAGCTCCTAAAAGATAATCACTATCAAATCAATGAAAGCTACATTCCTGTTATTATGCTTCATATTGGGGTAATTATTAACTTTATGGATAATTCATTTTTATCTGATAAAATCAATTTTGATTATTATCATTTTAATTCCTTAGAAGAAGAAATTGTTTATCAGTTTTTTTCGAAAATATCTTATGAGATTCATATCAATGTTTCTTATGAAGATATTAACACAATTTCCCAACTTCTTAAATCCGCCAAAACTCATGATCAACTGGTACTAATAGAATCTAATAATAAAATTCAAATTCTCATTCGCGATATATGTACCGCACTCAAACAAATATTTGGAGCCGATTTAAAAGATGATGAAGTCTTTATTAACAGTATTTATTTACATCTAAATTCGATTATGAATCGCCAAATCAAGGAAAAAACGCTTGAAAATGTATATTTAGCAGATATAAAAAATAAATTTCCATTATTATTTGAAATGGGAATGTCTGTTAAAGACATAATTAGTAAGAGCTTAAAATGTAATTTATCAGAAGATGAAATTGGATTTTTATGTTTGCACATAGGTGCCGCCTATGATCGATATATTCAAAATAATAATAAATTAAGAGTTGTTCTCATAATTCCTTTTGAAAACTCAATCGTTAGAAATTGTATAAAAAAGATTAATCAAAGTTTTGAATCCAAATTAACAGTTATTAAAATTATTTCATATCTTGATGAACCTTCTATCAAATATTTGGATATTGATTTTATCATTACCACAGTTTCACTCCAATTTAGTAGCAAGATAAACATCCCTGTTATCGAGATATCAACTTTTGTAACTAGTGAAGATGAGTATAAAATTCATAAAGTCATTCTTGAATTTGAACAAAATCAAAATTATGAATTAATTAA
>OAZY01000204.1_pt1 | contig 60106 bp, 60 predicted proteins | sample 1494931 | NCBI WGS metagenome assembly OAZY01 (sample SAMEA2579921, study PRJEB22360) | human gut metagenome | biome: human gut; feature: human-associated habitat; material: faeces | place: Denmark | collected 2008/2010 | reverse complement strand
ATTCAGCAGAGGGTGTCTTTAGTTTGTGCAAAATTTAGGATTTGCTCATTTATAGTAAATAATTATGGATTGCACCAGGTCCAAGTATATTTTTATCTGAACGTGTTTTACAATATTCTTCTCGCTTCTGCTTTAATCTTTGACGTATTGCATTTATATGTTTCTGACGAATATCGGTGGTTTGGGAATTATTTTTTTGTGGCTGATTCATTATTATGCACCTCCATGAAATACCTTATAATAAAACTATATACCTGATACAGGAATAAAACAATACCTTGAATAAGGTACAAAAATAAATGAACATGTTCTGGAATGGGGTATATATTCGTGATACACTATAAATATCAAAGGGGCCCCATGAAAGTGTCTTAGGATAATAAGGAGGTACGATCATGGAAGAAATGTTACGCAAGACCAAAGTATTACTAAAATCATACCAGATGGCGAAATTTGCAGTGATGGTTAGAACACAGGAAGTGGAAGATGAACTTTTTGACAGTGATATGAAGTCTATAGAAAATCTTATTGATTCTGTTTTGGGAGAAGATTTAATGCTCAATGGAAAATATCTTGAAAATAAATTGGTAGAAGTGCGTGCTACAGCCACGTTGCTACATAGAATGGAGCTGTGTTTACAATGGCTTCGCAAATATCCAGGGAAAGGTGCGATATATTATGACATGCTATATCAGTTTTACTTTTCGGGGTTCAATAATGGACACAAGGTGGTTGCGGAAATGTTTGATATGTCAAGAACCACTTACTATAGATATTTTAAGAAAGCAGAAATTACATATTCTAAATTATTATGGACTAATAATCTTACAGAGGGGAGTGAAACATAAGTGAAACCGTATTGGTACTAAAATGGAAGATAAATGAAAGAGTGCTGGTACTGACTTGAAAAAATCAATATGCTAAACTTGATATGCTGAGAGAAATAGACCTTCGCAGACAGTTGTTTGTGGAGGTCTTTCTTTTCTCAAATATTTAGGCGTATGGCTGTGCCCGGAAGGGTATGGCCTTTTTTTATGCCCAAAATGAGGTTACATATTTGTTATGTTGTTTCGTTTTCGGCATAAATGCCGGAAGGGAAAGGCATATCGAAATGCAGGCAAAAGGCTGGCACTATGCCAGATATCCATGACCTTCGATTTGTTGCAAATCAATTTAATCGACAAATCGGAGGAACAATCATGGAAGAAAGAAAATATACATTTTATGACAGATACCAGAAAGTGAAATATGACAACGTGACAGCAGAGGAACTGGAAGTTCTCAATACTTCTTATAATAAGGAACATTATATGTTTCATCAGCAGCATCGGAGAAATAATACCGTATTATTCTGTGGGTTACAGTCGGAAATCAGTAGTGCAACAGATTTTATTGCTGACAGAGATCAGAATATTGTAGCTGATATTACAAATGAGATCTTTTTCAAGGAGCTGTTCAGTGATCTGACAGAGAATGAAAAGAAAATCGTGAGTGATTATTTCATCATGGGAAAACAGCTGAAAGAAACAGGAGAAGAACTTGGAATCAGCACCCGCCAGGTAAGCAGGAACAAGAACAGTGCTTTAGCAAAAATGTTGAAGAGAATGAAAGCAGCTGGCTATGAATCTTATGCGGAAGCGGCTGGTGATTTTCTGCAGGAAAATGATTATATCCCAACACTGATGGAGACACAAAATTCTATTATGAAAAGACGCTCAGGAGAAGTGAGATTGCCGTCTGATCATAATGGCAATAAATAAACGTAATTGAATATCAAATTATCAAAAGGGGCACTGGAGAAATCCAATGCCCTACTTTAATTTCAGTATATCATTCGGTGTGCAATCCAGAAATTCACAGAGTTTTGCAAGAATTGAGAAATCAATTCTGGACACTTTATTTTTACAGTAGTTGTTAAGCTGTGTACGCTGTAAATTGCAGGCTTCACATAGCTTATTTTTGCTGATATTCTTTTCTTTAAGCAGATTTTCCAAATCCATATATACAATCATAACGGCACCTCGTCTTTTACTAAAATTATAAATACAACTGTATTGAAAAATAAGCTGTTCTGTCATACACTTGTATTATGATACAGGTGGGTGAAGGAGAAGAAAGATGAAAAGAAGGTGGTTTATCTATTTGATAATCGGTATAATAATGATTACAGGTGGTTGTCTGGGATATTTGCAGTTTGGAAGAGATATGGATGTGTATGGTTCCTATGCAATGACAGCGGACAATTACCATGAAGAGCGTTTGATAGTAGTGCTAAATAAACTGTATGTGGCGGATCAGAAAGCCTGTGCAGAAAAAATTGTAAAATGCTGCAGGAAAAATTCATTTAAAAGCGTGCGGTTTAGCTATGACCAGTCGATTCCGAATGTGTTATACGTGACTGTGTATGCCCCAAAGTGGCAGGCAGAGAAGGGAAAGCAGATGTTTGCATTTTCTTACTTGCCGGAGGATAGTGATGGAACGTATAGTACTATAGACAATCCAGAGGAATTTATACTGGAGATAGAAGAATAGGATAAGGGATATCTGGTTATTATAAATCAATAAAAGACTTACTAAAGTAAAGATGAAAGTATATTGACAAATCGAGGTTTTTATCATATTATAATTATACAAGAAGTTGGTGCTTATGATATACTGGCTATATTAAAAGAATCAACACTTGTGTTGGGTGTGCCACTACCGAGGACGTTGAAATGTGGAACGATATAGGTTGGTGTGCTGCTACCAAAGGCGTTGAAATGCAGAACTATATAGGTTGGTGTACCACTACCAAAGGCGTTGAAGTGTGGAACGATAAAGGAAGCGTCAGCTTCCTATTTTTTTTAGGGGATACATATGAATTTTGATAAAGTACAATTCGTTTACATTGATGTAGACTATATGGAATATTTAAATGGAATAGATTCTGAAATCTTTTTCAATAAAGAAGATGAAAATTATAGATTGAAACCTCACCTGGGGATTTTATTGAACAATGAAGGAATGAAGTATGTAATTCCATTAACATCTGCAAAAGAAAAACATAAGGGATGGGCAGATGTGACTGCTAATTGGTATAGAGTTTATGAAGTTATAGACATCAAAAAGGATCCAGTAGATAGAGATGATATTATTGTTGAAGTGAAAAATCAGGAGATTTTGAGGAAAATAGAGCCTGAAGATCAGAGAAATGCAAGACAACGTATACTTTCAGTATTGGATATGAGAAAGATGTTTCCGGTAGATAATACCGTATACACAGAAGTGAAATTTAATATCAGCAGTAGTGGATCAAGGAGTGATAATCAAAGAACATTTCTTATGATTAAGGAATATAACTTTTTAAAAGAGATAGCAGATGATATTGCAAAAAAAGCAACAAAAATATATGAAAAACAGATTAGAAAGAATAAAGTTCTTCCTTACCATTGCGATTATCGAAAACTTGAACAGGCACTTGGCGAATATAAAAAAGATGAAAAATAGATTGACATTTTGTAGTAATCAGTAGTAAACTATACTTGCGGAAGGGAAGTGATATGTTTGGCAAGAAAAACACCAAAAGATGGTAAAGAAGAAAACATACGAGTACGGGTGACTCCGGAGCAAAAGCAGAGGCTTGTCGAGTATGCAGAGCGACATTATCAGAGTATGAGTGGTGTTGTGTGTCAGGCATTGGATCTCCTCTACGCAAGAGAAGAACAACAAAATAACAAAGAGTAGAATGGAGTTATTTTGGAGTTTATCTCTTCACGAACGGTACGGAAAATATAAATTTTCAAACAAAAGTTCGATTGTAAAGCGTCTAATTATATGCCTTGCGTGCTATGAAACGCAGTCTGCAAAGGAGTTTGAGTAACGGACTAAAATGCCGAAAGCCTGTATTTATGCGGGTTTTCGGCATTTGTTTTATCAAATGGCTCTAGTTTGGCGCTATTTGTGAGAGCAATAATGGCAAGAAAACAGATGAAATCTAATAAGGAGCATTATATGACGAAAGTGAATTTTTATGATAGTATTAATGATTCAATGCTGAAGTTTGCAGTTATTATTGCCAGACATAATGGTAAATGGGTATTTTGCAAGCACAAGGAAAGAAATACATGGGAGGCACCGGGGGGACATAGAGAAGATGGTGAGGATATTCTTAAAACAGCCAAACGAGAACTATATGAAGAAACAGGAGCAATAACTTTTGATATTACTCCAATTTGTATATATTCTGTGACTGTACCAGATAATTTCGATGGAATGGAGACTTTTGGAAAATTATTCTTCTCAGATATACATACATTTGAAAAAGAGCTTCACAGTGAAATTGAAAAAATAGCAATTATGGATGAACTACCGATTAATTGGACTTACCCAGAAATTCAACCCAAACTGCTAGAAGAAGCAAGAAAAAGAGGATTTTGCCCCAAAAAGGACGAAATAAAATGACTATTTTTTGATGTTGGGTCGACATTGGTTGATGAAAGCAAAGTTTATGAAGACAGGATGAAAAGGATAGCGGATTTATCAGGTTTAACTTACAAGCAAATTTATAAATATGCCATGTCGTTTTATAAAGAAAACAAAAAAGGAGATTTAGAGGTAGCAAGGCAATTGGGGGTGAAATTACCTAAATGGGAATCGCAATACGAGAGGCTGTATACAGATACTAAAGATTGTTTGAAAAAGTTAAGTAGAATTTATAAAATTGGTGTAATTGCAAACCAATCATTAGGAACTTCTGAGAGATTAGAAAATCTTGGGGTACGAAAATATCTTGATTTGATTATCGCATCAGCAGAAGAAGGCGTTTCAAAACCAGATAGGCGCATATTTGAAATTGCATTGGAAAGAAGCAGTTGTAAGCCAGAGAATGCAGTCATGATTGGTGACCGTATCGATAATGATATTGTACCCGCAAAACAGTTGGGTATGAAAACTATATGGGTAAAACAGGGATTTGGAAGTTTGTGGAATATAACAGATGAGAGTGAAAAAGCTGATATGGAAATTAATAACTTATCTGATGTATTAAAATATTTATAGGGGATGAGTCTATAAAATAAGATTCAAATTACAATTGTTCTTGCAGAACATATGATATATGTTAGGGTGCAAATAAAGAGTTGGGTTTATTGCTAAAAAGGAAAATGAAAATTATATGAAAAACATGAAAATAGATGCCAATGGAACAGAAATCAGAGTGATGGGCGATGTTGTTAATGAAGAAGCTTACATTTCGCTCACTGATATTGCAAAATATAAAAATCCAGATAATGCCTTTATCGTGGTGGCAAACTGGATGCGTAATCATTCTACGATTTCATTTTTGGCTTGTGGGAACAAATTCACAATCCCAATTTTAAACCTATCGAATTCGATAGGTTTAAAGCAGAGTCTGGTGATAATGCGTTTACGTTGACACCGCAGCAGTGGATCAAAGCAACGGATGCAATCGGTATCGTATCCATACAGATGCGGTAAAAGAATTTTTGATAACGCCCACATTATCTCCGCAGGAAATGGCATATACATATGCTTCAGAAGCAGATATTCTAAATATGGCTTTGTTTGGGAAAACAGCAGCACAATGGAGAAGTGAAAAAGAAATAAAAGGGAAAATTCCTAATATCCGAGATTTTGCTTCAGCGGAAGAATTGGTTGTGCTTATCAATCTGGAAGATACAAATGCAGACCTGATAAGACAGGAAGTACCTAAATTTGAAAGGCTGAAAATATTAAGAGAAAAAGCGTACAGACAATTAGAACTTTTAAGAAAGAACCAAGATACGATAGAGGCACTAAAGAAAAATCTTATTGAAGATACAGAAACAAATGGTTGATTTCCTAAGCAAACTCGCTTATAATCTGAGTCGTAACATATTGCTATTATCCACAGTTACGGAGCGGATGTTATCAACAGCGATAACAAACTGATAACATTAGCCCCTATAGGCAGGATAATATGGATAAATCAAAGAATCGAAAGAAAAGCGAACACGGCAATAAATAATCTCTAAACAAAATTGATTAGTAATTGTCGAGTTTGAATAACGAATTAAAATGCCGAAAGCCTGTATTTATGCGGGTTTCCGGCATTTGTTTTATCAAATGGCTCTAGTTTGGCTCTATTTGTGGAGAGAGTAATAGCAAGATTAAGGAGAAATTATGAAAAAGATAATTATATTAAGAGGTAACTCTGGAAGTGGAAAAACAACAGTAGCTAGAGCGTTGCAAAAGAAATTTGGATACAATACAATGATGATTTCACAAGATGAGATTAGGAGAAATATCTTGTGGGTTAAAGATGGCGTTGATACTAAGGCATTACCACTTATGATAGAACTTATGAAATATGGGTATGAGCATTGTGATGTGGTTATTTTAGAGGGCATCATGTATGATGAGTGGTATAGTCCTTTGTTCAAAACGGCAAATGAATTGTATGGAATGGATATATATGCGTACTATTTTGATATACCATTTGAAGAGACGGTCAGGCGGCATAATACACGAGATAAAAAACAGGAATTTGGTGAAGAAGATATGCGTAGATGGTGGAGAGAAAAGGATTTTTCATCAGTTTTTAATGAAAAAATTATTACATCTGACATTGATGCAGACAGTATTGTTGAAATGATATATATAGATTCAGCAAATGAAGGATAAGGGTATTACGTATGGCAAGAACAGAAAAAGTGATAATGAAAAATATGTGTATGGTGTTTAGTGAAAATAGGGTACTTGTCCAAGATAAGACTGATGACGATTACTCTGGAATAACATTTCCGGGAGGACATGTGGAAAGAGGAGAATCATTTACAGATGTAAAGGAACGCTATTACAATAATAAGGTTGCCAAAATCAGAAAGAAGCTGGCTTCTTTATCTACAACAGTTGATAAGGAAGATTTGCTTGGCTGTTTAGATGGTTATTGTAGGAAGCTGTGGACTGAGAGAGGATTTATGAACTAAAAATGTAGCTGTGACGCACCCTGTGGGATTTGGGATGCGTTACTTTTGGGTTGACATTATTCGCTATATGCATAAAATAATTATATTGGACTTTTTATACACGTTTGTAGATTAATGAACTGTAGTTGTCGTAATTGAGGTGTATATGGAAGGATATATGACAATCAAGCAAACAGCAGAGGAATGGGGAGTTACACCACGCAGAATCCAGGTTCTTTGTGTAGAAGGAAGAATTGAGGGTGCAACGAAGTTTGGAAGGGATTGGGCTATACCCACTGATGCAATAAAACCTGTCGATAAGCGGATAACAACTGGTAAATATAAAAATTGGAGAAAACGAAAAAATAGCATAAGAATGACATAATCTGTCCCACTGACTTTCTATAATGAGTCTGTAACATAAAACAAGGACATCTTTATTGGAGGAGAAGAACTATGAGAAAACGTTTGTTGAGTTTGGGATTGATTATGGTTTTATGCTTTTCACTTACAGGCTGTAAGAGTTCCGATTACAAAAAGGCAGTTGAGTTACAGAATAGTGGGGATTATGCAGGTGCATTGGAGCTGTTTAAAGGTATTGGCGACGATTATAAAGATGTATCGGATCGAGCCACTGAATGCCAATCATTTATTGATTCAATAACTGCATTTGATGAAGCTAAATCTTTGCTCGATGATAAGAATGCTGAGCTTGATAAAGCAATTTCTGAGGCAAATGATCTTGTAAACGGAGAAAATACAGCATTGGATGAGTCGCTGAGGTCTTTGTTAGAAACAAAGATTTCGGAAACAAAAGCAATTAAGATAACTGCACCGACAATGGCGGAGACGGTTAAAGAAATAGATACACAAACAACTGAAATGAATACAACGGATTATTCGGATGCGCTTAAGAGTCTTAATGAGGCATATACAGCATTTAATAATAGTGTTAAGCAGTATGAACTGGTAAATAATCCGGCGGAATCGTATGTAATAAAGTGTTTGGAAAAGGTAGAACATGTTATAGGTATTTCTGCTGTTACGGAGGATAATGATCCAAATGGGCATTTGGGGAAAGCCGGAGGTTATACAGCAACGGTTTATTTTACCTGTGATTGGGTTAATCAAGCAAATGTAATTGGAAATACAATTATAGATAAAGGAACAGATGGAGGGGGAGCTATTGAAGTCTACGCAAATGTAGAAGACGCCGAATCCAGAGATTCATATTTAGCAGGTTTCGATGGGGGAGTACTTGCTTCAGGCTCTCATACTGTGGTAGGAACGTGTGTGGTAAGAACTTCAGACGAACTTGCAGCTTCAAAACAAAAAGAATTAGAAGCAGCCGTAATTGGGGCCTTAACAAAACTTGAATAGCAGAAGTGATAAGGGTGCTCGCGGTTAATTCGTGGAGTACCCTTTTATGCTTTTAGTAGGTTGAAAGTGGTGAAATTTATGCAGGAAGAAAACAAGGGTGATAAGATAAGACGCGTTTTACAATTATATGCCAAGCTTTCGGACGGTTATGTGATAAATAAGGCGGAGGAAGCAGCTTATTATGGAGTTACAGAGCGTAGTATTACTAGAGATATTGATGATATAAGGAATTTTTTGGATGAGGATTCAGAAAGAACCGGAATTGTAAACAATGTTGTTTACGACAGAATGGCTAAAGGATATCGGCTGGAGACTCTGTATAAGATAAGGCTTCAAAACAGTGAAGTTTTAGCTCTTTGTAAGATACTGCTTGATAGCAGAGCTTTCACAAAGAATGAAATGGTAAGTATGTTAGATAAACTTATTACTTGTTGTGTCCCAAAGGTGAATCAAAAGCGAGTTAAGGAATTGATTCAAAATGAAGAATTTCATTATGTTGAGCCTAAACATGGCAATGAGTTTATAGATTTAATGTGGGATTTGGGTCAAGCAATAAATGAAAGCAGATATATTGAAATTGATTATCTTAGAACAAAAGACAAAGCAATTGTTCACAGAAGACTTCAGCCAGTGGCAATCATGTTTTCGGAGTATTATTTTTACTTAACTGCATTTATAGAAGACGAAGAGGTTAGAAAAGGCTTTGATGTCATAAACGATTCATTCCCGACCATTTACAGAATAGATAGAATCAAGAATATGTCTGTACTTGATGAAAGATTTCATATTCCGTATAGTAGCCGCTTTGAGGAAGGCGAGTTTAGAAAAAGAATTCAGTTTATGTATGGTGGAAAGATTCAAAAGGTTAGGTTCCGATATAAAGGTCCTGATATTGATTCTATCCTTGATAGATTGCCAACCGCACATGTGCTTGATGAAGAAAATGGCGAGTATATAGTTGCTGCCGAGGTGTTTGGTACCGGTATTAATATGTGGATACGAAGTCAGGGCGACTATATTGAAATGATAGAGGAAGTATAGAACAAGTAAAAAAGGAATGGAAGGTACTTAAAAATGACAAAGATTAAGATCAGAAGCAATCCGTATAACAGAGAAATTTCATATCTTACAATGGATGAGGCGACTGGACAATGGGTTGATGTAAGGGAGACAGATGAAAGAAGTAGATTAAGGGAAACGGATTCGGAAAGATCTTTTTTGCCTTTTAAAATTAAGGAAATCATAACCATTATTATTAAGGAATACTATGTTGGAAGAGAAAAGGTACAGCTGTATTTTGAAGGAACACAGGACGAGTATTACGAGGTAGAAGCTGTATGCGAATCAGATGATGTGAAGGATAAGATAGAACTTATTCGCACAAATACTATCCTTGAAAACGCCCGTTTTATTAAGGGGGATATTAAAGAAGTTTTCGAGAGAGTCAATCCGGTTATTGAAAACATTATGAAGGAAGACTTCTCTGTAAAGAGAGGCCTTAATAAAGTGTCGCAGGCATTAGATGATGTGATACCTCTTTGCGTTTTTGGTAATTATAGCGCAGGAAAATCCACGTTTATTAATGCGCTTATTGGAGTTGAACTTCTTCCAAGTGGTGGAGATCCAGTAACTGCAAAAATATATGAGATAAGAAATTCTGAGTTCTTTGATCAAGCTAAGATATCATTTGAGTTTCATGGAGAAAGAATAGAAATCTCAATTGAGGGCAAAGAATTTAGAGTTTTAAAGGGAGATTCCGAAACTGATATTGTAAAGAGCATCAAAGAAGAGATTGATAATGAGGGTTCCCATGAGTTATATGCAATGGTACGTATAGCCATGGATATCTTGAATAATTACGAAAAGAAAGATAAGGAAGTCACAGAAATTGGTAGTGTGATTACTTTAGTAGTGCCATTTTCTACAAGTGGTGTTATAGGAAATTCTTCGAATAAGTTTGTTATTTTTGATACACCCGGATCAAATTCTAATTCAAATCAGGATCATGCGAAAGTATTGGCTGAGGCAATGGATGGTTTTTCAAATGGCATCCCTCTTTGGGTGACACAGTATGATGCGCATGATACAAAGGATAATGCAGAACTTTGCGATAAAGTATTAGCTATTGACTCATTAGATAAGCGCTTTACGATGATTATCTTTAATAAAGCGGACGACGCAGACCTTCCGGAAGGAGGATTTTCTGAGAAACAGGTAAAAGAGATTCTTGAATATAGAGCTATTGAAAAGATGTATGCTAGCGGTATTTTCTTTGTTTCCTCTATTATGGGATTGGGCGGAAAAAATGATGGAGAGTTTGTAGATAGGTTTTACAGAAAGACTTTTAGAACACAAAGCCCAACATTTTCTGATCCAGAAGATATTGATTATATGTCGCTTTATAAATATAACATCATGCCGGCGCAGGTAAAGCAGAATGCTTTAGATTATTGTCAGAAAAATGAGAATCTTATTTATGTAAACAGTGGTCTTTATTGTATTGAAAAAGAGATAGAAAACTTTGCTAGTAAGCATTCTTCCTATAATAAATGCCAAATGGTATTAGCTTTCCTTAGCAACGTAATTGATAAGACAAATGCACGTATTGATGAGCGTACAAAGGTATTAAAGGATGCAAGGGATAGAAGCACTCAAGAGCTTGATGCAAAGACGGTTAGGCTTCAAGAAGAAATTGATCGTTCATCAAAGAGTATGGAAGAGGCTAATGGAAGAACTTCAAAGAGTGATGTTGGTGAATATGCCTTAAGCAAGCTGAATTATTCGTTTGATGCAACGCAACTTGCCAATATGGACGCTGATCGTAGAAAGCAGAATTTTGAGGAGAATGACTTTGCTTCAAAGACAAAAGATTATCAGGAAGCAAAGGATAAATTTTGGGAGCATTTAAAGGAAAGTAGCCAAGGTTTATTTAAGAGAAATATTGTTGATTCCGTTAAGACTATTGCAAATGATTTGTCCAGCGATTTTAAGGATGTTCAGCATTCTAAGGATAAAATGGATGCAAAAGAAAAAGAGCTTGATCAGTTGAGCTCGGAGCAGATTCTTAAATATGTTATCAATTCGTATAAAGTTAATATAGATGATGCACAGGAGAAATTATCCATGCATTTAGATGAGTACTGGAGAAAAAAAGAATTAGACTTTAAGAGAGCGTTGATTCTCCAGATTACCAATACGGATGCATTATCAGATTCTCAGCGTGAAGAGATAGCTGATATGATACAGAATTATGATGTTAATAATTTTAAAGAACAGGCAGATTCAGTATTTGTAAGAAAGAGATTCTTGAAAGGAAATTTGTTAGGCATTCGTATTAATGATGATGAAAAACTAGACATCAAGCGTTTGGCTAGAAGTTATAATGACCGGATCAAGAGAATAGTTAATGATATGTCTCAAAGCATGAACGAAGATTGTTTTTCTCAGTTTAAGATTTGGGAAGAAAAATTACTTGCTAAGATAAATGCTAATCTTACGGAACTAAATCCAGAACTGAAGAGCTTGGCAGAGATTATTAGAATTGAGACGGAAAACATTACTGAATTAGAGAATAATCAGACTATGATACAGGCTTCATTAGATACGATTAAGGATTTGATGTCTTGGAAAGAAGCGGAGGAGGAATAGTAGATGGGTATAAAAAATGTCGTAAAAAAAATAGGCGGCAAAGCGGGAGATAAGGTTGCACAATTATCATCTTTGAGTCCGGCACAAGTTGAGAACGTGCAATTATTACGTGAAAAGTATCTTCTTGAAATGCCAAATCCAAATGATCCCACTGCACGTGAGCAAACGGAACGCCTCATGGCTGCAAGTAGTGTAGAAATCTTTAATGCATATTTACCGCAGATTAAAGATCTTTATCTTCCAATTAAGAACGAAGCGGAGTACGGAAAAGAATTTGATGATGCGCATAACATTCGATATATAAATATTACTAAGTGGGTTACGGATAAGAAAGAGAATAACCTTGAAAAGCTTGTAAATGTCTATGCGGTACTTTCAAATGAGGACTGTAATATTGCACTTGTTTTTGAACGTAAGCAGAATAAAACAAATGTATATCTTGCTATTGTAAACAACAAGAATTCGACAAGCAGTACAGATGCTGACAACTATAAGGATCAGATTGTTGAAGCTATTAGAGGTAATTTTCCGGGAGCAGAGTGGAAGGATTCCGGTTTAGGGGTGTTGCCATGTTTTAAGGATGATAAGAATTATTCTGTGGCGACTGCCTCTAATATTCCAACAGAGAAATCTGAGAAGTTTATAAGCCAGACGATAGAAAAGCTGATTGATGGTATTATTCCTGATACTAATAAAAAAGAGTATACCATTATTCTACTTGCGACACCTATTCTGGATGTGGAAGATAGAAAGCTTAAGCTTGGCGAGTTCTATTCTGGATTAGCGCCATATGCATCATGGTCTACAAGTTTTCAGAGAACGGAAAATGAAAGTAAAAGTTCATCTGCGACTGTAGGAGTAAATGTGGGTGCGAGTGCTGGTGTACAGAATGGTGTCAATAGTTCTATTACTGATACGCAGGGAACGACGGATAGTACTTCTCGTACAGATACCGAGTCAGAGAGTGATACAGAAACGGAAAACGAATCACTAACAGAAAATGAGAGCGAGGCTGATTCAAAGGGAACATCAGAAACTGATACTGATACAAAGGGAAGTAGTGACAATGTTGGGGGATTTGCGTCTGGAACTCTTGTTGCAGGTGGTGGAATAATGCCGGCGTCTGCTTCTGCTACGGTTGGAGCATCCTATAACCATGGATGGAATAGAAGTACAGCTAAAGCATTAGGAAAAACAGCTCAAAAGACAATTACAAAGGGACTTGCAAAAACTGTAGGAAAGAGTACAGGGCGTACAGTTGGTACTGCTGTTGCAAATACGCTTGGCAGAGCTGTGACAAGTTCAATGGCAGCTACAAGAGGTGTATCTAAAGCAGTAAGCTTTGGTGGAAATGTAGGGGCTAATTTTGCTCGTTCATCTACAACAACAGCGATGTTAGGAAAGAATGAAGGCATTACTCAAAACTATACAAACTTCAATGTGCAACATGCCCTTGAATTGCTTAAAGAGCAGATGAAGCGATTTGAGCAAAGCACGGCTCTTGGAATGTGGGATTTTGCAGCGTATGTCTTGAGTGAAGATCCAAATGTTGCAAACAATGTCGCACATTCATATTTGGCTTTAACACTTGGTGAAGATTCTTATATGTCAAAGTCTGCTATTAATACATGGCGAGGGAATGTTGAGGATGAAGCTGGACAGGCAAAGGAGATTACAGAATATATTAAGATGTTAAGACATCCTTTGTTTGGATTGAACCCGGGTGTAGTAGGAAAGGTCGAGGATGATGAAGTTAAGGTGGAAGTAGACGAGGATACAGAATTTATTGTTTATCCACCTATCGTAACTGCAACAACAAGTCTTTCAGGGAAAGAATTAGCATATTCATTGAATTTTCCACAGAAGTCCATAGCAGGACTTCCAGTATTAGAGTGCGTTGAATTTGGAAGGAATGTTGTTACTTATGATGAAGTAAGACAAGATGCTCCAGAGATAGGACTAGGCAATGTTTTTCATATGAATCATACGGAAAACACGAAAGTAAGTCTTTCTAAAAAATCTTTGGCATCGCATACATTTATTACAGGAAGTACGGGATCCGGTAAGAGTAATACAGTATATCATATGCTTGATAGAGCACGAAAACAAGGAGTAAAGTTTCTTGTGGTTGAACCTGCTAAGGGAGAATATAAGAATGTGTTCGGTGGAAGAAAGGATGTGACTGTCCTTGGAACAAATCCTAAGCTCAGTCAGCTTCTTAGAATAAATCCATTTAGCTTCCCAGAGAATATACATGTATTAGAGCATATGGATCGACTGGTAGAAATATTTAATGTTTGTTGGCCTATGTATGCAGCTATGCCGGCAGTATTAAAGAATGCGGTTGAAAAGTCGTATGTTGACTGCGGATGGGATATTGTTAAATCAGAAAATAAATATGGCGAAGAACTATATCCGTCATTTGCTGATGTTGCAAGAAATGTAAAAGAAATAATTGATAGTAGCGAGTATGATGCTGAAAATAAAGGTGCGTATAAGGGTTCATTATTAACCAGATTACAATCATTATGTAATGGTATTAATGGAATGATTTTTGTTGCGGATGAGATTCCGAAAGAGCAATTATTTGAAGAAAACGTAATTGTGGATCTGAGCCGAGTTGGTTCAAGTGAGACGAAATCATTGATAATGGGAATGATGGTGCTGAAATTACAAGAGTATCGTATGTCTTCTGCTACCGGTATGAATGCTGAACTTAACCATATCACGGTACTTGAAGAGGCTCATAACCTGCTTAGAAGAACTTCAAATGAACAATCAGCCGAGGGAAGTAATCTCTTAGGAAAGAGTGTAGAAATGCTATCTAACGCAATAGCAGAGATGAGAACCTATGGTGAAGGATTTATTATTGCAGACCAAGCTCCAGGGCTGATGGATATGTCTGTAATAAGAAATACAAATACAAAAATTATACTCCGATTACCTGATCAGGCAGATAGAGAGCTTGTGGGTAGAGCAGCTAATCTTAATGAAGATCAGATTACTGAACTTGCCAAATTGCCATGTGGAGTGGCAGCGGTATATCAGAATGAATGGATTCAGCCTGTATTATGTAAAGTAGACTTGTTTGCTGCGCCAGAGAAGCCTTTTATGTTTGATCCAGATGATAATGATTTGGATAATTATTGTAAGACCGAAGTCGAGGAATCTCTTTTGAATTGCATTATGGAGAAAGAAATTCTTAGAAGAGGCAATAAAACTGACTTAAAAGCACTGAAATCAAAAATCATAAAGTCAAAGCTCGAAACATGTGTTAAGAGAGATTTCATGGAATATCTTGAACATGATGGTGAAAATGCAATCGAGACACTAAGAAAACTTATTTATGATTTTTTGTCAGCTGAAAATGCGATTATTGAAGCAAAACAGTGTAATGATATTGTTGAATGGACGAGAACCGTGGTTGATAGGTTGAACCCATCGCTAAGGGCATATCCTAACAAGCAAATAGATCTTGCACTTGCATTAATTCTTTATGAGCAAACTCTTAGAGATGCGTCATATGGATCTGTATTTTGTAAGTTTACAGAGGTTTATAAAAACGAGGGAGGAGTGTTTTAATGCAAGAGATTAGGTCAAGTGAAGTAAATGAGACAAAAGCTCCAGAGGTCGAAAACTATAGAAATATACAACCGGAAAATGGTATGACGGTCTCGGAAGCGAAGGACTTTTGGAATAAGGAATTTACTGTAGAACCAATAGAAAATACTGATTCTGAGTTTGGTGGGAAGTATAATTCATATGAAAAAAGGCTAGGATGTGTACCTGCTGATGGAGAGACTGGAAAGTTCGAAGGCGAACGAGGAAACTCCAAGTTCATTCCTTCAGATGAAACTGAACGAGGAGCTGTATGTAAAGAAAAACTTGCTGAATATGGGAAGGATGGTATCGAGTATAAGAATCTTGAACCGGATTTTTCTGAAGTTTCGGAGGGAACAGTAAAGATTGATAATATGACCGAACATCGTGATGATTATTATGATGAGAATGGCGAATTACAACCCGGAAATTTTTCTCAGGCAGATGCCAAGTTGGCTGAGAAATGGAATGAACAGCAAAAAGATGGTAGAACAGACTGGACGGATGAAGATGTCTATGAGTGGAGGCATGATCCGGCGCATCAGTGTTCATGGCACGAACGATGTGATACAAAGACTATGGATTTGGTGCCATACGATATTCATAGTTATTGTAAACATTTGGGCGGCGTTTCGGAATGTAAGGCAAGAGATTCTGTAAATGATGGAGGTGGATTCGATGAATAAAATTAAAATGAATATTTGGGGGAGAGATTTTGATCTTCCTGTAATGATTAAACAGTTTAAAGGTAAGGAAATTACCGATATACAAAAGGACGCAGTAGAGAAATTTACATCCTGTGAAAAGGTTGTAAATGAGGCTAAAAATGATGTGGAAAAGTATGTTATTAAGAATGGACTTAAGGATATGGGAATGGATAGTGTGGATAATATCTTTAAGTATGTTATTCCAAAGACCATTTCGGTACCGAAGGCTAAGAAGCGTGTTGTAGCTATCATGTGCAATTTCAAATTTGATATGGAGCATGGAATGGCTATTGTGTTTGAAGATGAGAAGATTAAGAAGATAGGGCCGCAGGACATTGTGTTGTAGTGGGGGATTGTCATGTTTAAATTTGGTGAAGGAGCTTTGGGAGATGAAATAAAAGATACTGAGATATCTTTTAGCGAAGTACCAATGTTTAACACGGATATTTCTCCTGAAGAAGCAATGAGTTTTTGGGATAAACAATTCGAATCTGTGCCAGAGATATCTATGAAGGATATTTTAAACCGGAGTGAGGATGAATTCTCTTTTGACTATGATTTATCAAACATGAAAGAACTGATGGATAAATTTGATAATAGTAAATGGGCAGATTTATCTGAGGATGAACGGATGGATTTTGTTGAACAGGCTGTGTCTAAAATAGCAGATATTCTTAGCCTTAATGAGATTCCGGAAGTTATGTATTTTGAAGATGATCCAAGCAACTGCGGGTATTACTATTCGGGTTTGTGATGCTAGAATATAAATAGTACAAGCCAAAATGAGAAATTCCAAATACACATAAGCATGATACAATAGAGGCATGCTGAAGGAGGATCATTGCAAGTATGAAGAACAACATAGATGACATCAACGGATGGCTCTATCACAGAATACGTATGTGTATATGGAAACAGTGGAAGAAACCGAGGACAAAGGCACGTAACCTCATCAAGATGGGAGTGCCCGAAGACTTGGCAATGCAAGCGGGTAATACCCGACGTGGACATTGGTTCGCAACGCATACAGTTGCAATAAACATGGCAATGACAAAAGAAAAACTGATAAACAGTGGCTTTTATGATTTAGCCACAGCCTATCAGTCTGTGCACGTCAACTATTGAAACCGCCGTGTACCGAACGGTACGCACGGTGGTGTGAGAGGACGGCGGTTAGTCACCGCATCCTACTCGATCAGTCGACTAAAGAAAAACATTTTATAGCTTTTACCTTTTTCCCCGGTTGGCATACTGGTGGCAAGTGCTGCATGGAATTGACCTCACTCTGCCGGCGGGAAGCTTTACCGCACTGGTAGGCCCAAGCGGCGGCGGAAAATCGACAACCGCCAGACTGATCTCGCGGTTCTGGGATGTTACGGAAGGAAACATTACCATCGGCGGTGTGAATATCAAAGACATGTCGCTGGAGCAGCTTTCGGAGATGGTCAGCTTTGTGACGCAGGATAACTTCCTGTTCCGATGCTCCCTTCTGGAAAACATCCGACTCGGCAACCCGGCGGCATCCGATGAAGAAGTGCGGGAGGCAGCAGGAAAGGCGTGCTGCGAAGAATTTATCGAGAAGCTGCCGATGGGCTATGACACACCGGCGGGCGAGGCAGGAAAGCGGCTGTCCGGCGGAGAAAAACAGCGGATTGCGATTGCCCACCGGCTCACCACAATCGAGCAGGCCGACCAGATTCTCGTCGTGGATGACGGACAGATCGTCCAGAAGGGCACCCACAGAGAGCTTGCGTCTGTTCCAGGAAAATATCAGGATTTTGTAGAAATCAGAAGTCAGTCGGAAGGCTGGAAGATTGGTTAATAAGTGTGGCAGATAATCCATTGAGATCGTCTGCCACATTTTTTGTCAGTCTTCTGCCGGCAAGTCAGAGAGCAGGACATTTCCGTTGACGGTACTTGCCTGAATGGTGAATGCAGAAATACCGGAGCGGGTGAATGTTTTTGTGTAGGAATCCGTTCTTCCATTGGAGACGAGGCGGATTTTTCTGGTTGTCGTGGATGCATGAATGGACGCATCGGCAAGGTCGTGCGGGAGATGGAGTTTCACGGAACCGTTGACGGATTTTGCTGTCAGGTACTCGGAACAGGTTCCCTCGAAGAGGACTTTGCCGTTGACACTGTTTAAGGATGCGCGGGAGCAGTCGCCGGTGATTTCAAGTCTGCCGTTTGTGGCGGAAACATCGAGGCTGTCTGTGCGCAGACGGGTCAGGACGATCTTTCCGTTCGCAGCCTGTATGCGGCAGCTGGATGCGGAAAGGGAATCGCCGGTGATTTTGCCGTTTGTGGCGGAAATTTCGAGCGTAGTAAGGGAGAGGGTATCAAGCCCGGCCGCGCCGTTCAAAGAGCGGAGCGTCAGCTTCTGTACGGTGGACGGCACCTGGAAGGAGAACACCTCTTTCTGGTGATTATTGCAGAAAAGATGTTTCCAGAATACGGAAGGGATGAGCTTTTTTTCTCGCAGACAGAACGTATTGCCATCAATGCCTGCCTCGAAGCGGTCCGGATCGAAGTCGCCGGAAAAGTCAAACTCAACCGAAGCGGAAGTGCCCGGAGCAAAGTCGGCAGAAGCGTTCCGCAGGGAGATTTCCATAGCGGTGATGGCGGTGGAAGGGGCGTACGGGTAGTTCGGATGTGTTTCTTCAGAATTGGAGTGGGTTTTCTCCTGTGGCAGCACGTTTGCAACAGGCTGCTCCGTTGTGGCATATTCCTGACGGAAAAATTCGAGGACATCGTCGACATTACCGAGTTCCGCACAGATTTCCTCATCGGAGAGACCCTGGCTGCGGGCGTCGGCGAAATGGGATTCGAAATCGTTTAAAATTTCCTCTGCGGCGGCAGAATCAAAGGATGCAAGGCCCTGTTTCAATGCATTCATATAAGTTTCATACGTTGTATTCATCATGATTTTCCTTTCTATCGTCAGATCGTTTCATCTGAAATCAGTCGGTTGATCTGCTGGGTGAAATCCAGCCATTCCTGTTTTTTCTCCTGCTGATAAGCTGTTCCTGCTTCAGTCAGATGGTAATATTTCCGGGCAGGGCCGGATGCGGATTCCTGCAGATACGTTTCCACGTAACCGGCTTCCTTGAGTCGTTTTAAAATCATATAGAGCGTTCCTGCGGCGATGGACATTTCGCGGGAAATGGCGTCTGTCAGCTCATAGCCGTATTTGTCCTCTTTTGTCAGCTGGGAGAGGACACAGAGCTCGAGGACGCCCTTTTTGAGTTGTGGATTCATATGAACACCTCCTTGTTGAGTAGATCATAGCACAGACTATATCATAATGCAATATAGTAAAAGAAAAAAATACAAAGAAAAATGTGTTCGATTTTGTACATGGAAATGCCTTGAAAAGAACCGCGGATTTCCGTATAATCAAGCAGAACCCTGAAAAACGGCAGGAATTTTCCGGGCATCCAGGAAATGGAAAAATACCGGAAAATACAGATAAATGCAAAGATGGTTAGTTGGAAAGAAGAGGAAAAAACATGAGTGAAATGAATCAGAACAACAATGGCCCGGTAAAGGGCGCGATCCATTCGATCGAGAGCTTCGGTTCCGTCGACGGACCTGGCGTACGCTACGTGATTTTTGTGAAGGGCTGCAACATGCGCTGCCAGTTCTGCCACAACCCGGACACCTGGACAACAAAAGATGCCGACTGGCAGACCGCAGACGAGGTGCTGAAAAAAGCGCTCCGCTATAAAAACTACTGGGGAGAAAAAGGCGGCATTACCGTAAGCGGCGGAGAACCGCTGCTGCAGATCGACTTCCTGATCGAGCTGTTCCGCAAGGCAAAAAAGAACGGCGTTCACACAACACTGGATACCAGTGGAAATCCGTTCACAAGAGAGGAGCCGTATTTCAGCAAATTTAATGAGTTGATGAAATACACCGACCTGCTGCTGCTCGATATCAAGCTGATTGACGACAAGGCGCACAGAGAGCTGACCGGCTGCACCAACGAGAACATCCTCGACCTGGCGCGCTACCTTGACGAGATCGGCAAACCAGTCTGGATCCGCCACGTCCTCGTCCCGGAACGCAGCGACTACGACGAATACCTGATTCGCCTCGATGAGTTTTTACACAGCCTGCACAACGTACAGCGCGTAGAGGTTCTCCCATACCACACCCTCGGCGTATTCAAATGGGAAACCTTAGGAATCCCATACAAACTCGAAGGCATCAACCCGCCGACCAAAGAGCGCGTGGAAAACGCCAATAAACTGCTGCATACGGCGGAATATACGGGATATCTGAAATAAAAAGCAGAACAACAAGAAAAATCTGTGAAAAAGTAACAATTTTTATAAAAATTTTATAGTATTTCTGTTCAAAAACCAGAAGAAAAGGAGTATAATCTCTGTTATGGACGAGAGCATGGTTACAATGTGACGGACATGACAGGGACGACAGCAAAAACACTACGCCCCTTTTTGATTCGCCGCGGCAGTTGCTACATCCACCAAAAATAAAAGCAAAAAGAAAGAAGGATTTACAATGTTTGGTTCAAAAGAGGCATCGGAAGACAAGCTGAAAAAAATGGTGGAAAAAGGAAAATGGGACAAATTAAGAAAACAGTATCTGGATTCGGACAAGACAACGCAGGTAGCGCTTGCAAAAGCCTGTGCAGCTTCGAGAAATGATGGTTCTGTTAATATTCTGACTTCTCTTCTGGAAGTAGACGATGTGGACGTAAAAATCGCGGCCGTTACGAGCCTTGGTGAGGTTGGAGACGATCACGTAACAGCACTGATCCGTCAGCTGGCTGTCAAGACACCGGCAGATCAGACGGAGCTGAAAGCAGCGATCACAAAAGCGCTGGAGAAGATTGTCGAAAGAGCATAAGAGCAGGATCAGTGAAAAAAGGAAAGGCGAAGAAGTTTCTGTAAAAAGAAGCTCCTTCGTTTTTTTGTTGCAAGGCATATCAGAATCTGCTCCAGCGGATTGTTTTTGCCCGAACAGAAATCTTACAAAATCGTAATAATAATGCAGTTGTATCTATCCCGCAAAAAATGCTATAGTGAAAATAACACAGACACAAAAGCAGAACGCGGAGCGAAAAGCATCCGCAGAAAAAAGGGAGGAAACAAGATGGAATTTGTATTCGAACATGCAACCATGATTGCCGTGATCGCTGTTGTGGTGATCATTCTTGCCATTCTGGCGAGCGGTTATGTGAAGGCGCCGCCGGATACCGCATTTATTATTTCCGGTTTCCAAAAAGGCCAGCGGATCCTGATCGGTAAAGCCGGCATCAAGCTCCCATTCTTTGAGCGGCTGGACAAGCTGAGTCTGAAGCTGGTAGCGATCGATGTGAAGACGAGCGACGCTGTGCCGACCGCTGACTACATCAATATTCAGGTGGATGCAGCCGTCAACATCAAAGTCGGGGACGAACCGCAGAAGCTCCAGAAAGCATCCCAGAACTTCCTGAACCGCGACAGCGAATATATTGCCAAGGTTGCAAGAGAAGTCCTTGAAGGAAACATGCGTGAGATCGTTGGAAAGATGCGTCTGGAAGAGATGGTTTCCGACCGTCAGAAGTTTGCGGAGCTGGTCAAAGAAAATGCAGAACCGGACTTGGCTGCGATGGGACTTGACATCATCAGCTTCAACGTACAGAATTTCGTCGATTCCAATCAGGTCATTGAAAACCTCGGTATCGACAATATCGTAAAAATCAAGAAATCCGCGGCGATCGCCCGTGCCAATTCCGAGAAAGAAATCAAAATTGCCCAGGCGCGTGCAAATAAAGAGGCGAACGATGAGCGCGTTCTTGCCGAGACCGAGATCGCAAAGAAAAACAACGATCTGGCAATCAAGTCGGCAGAGCTGAAAAAAGAGTCCGATATCAAAAAGGCAGAGGCAGATGCAGCGTACAAAATTCAGGAAGAGCAGCAGAGAAAAGAGCTGGAAATCACTTCCGCGAATGCGAACATCGCCCGTCAGGAGCGTGAGGTTGAGCTCCGTGCCAGAGAAGTAGAAGTAACCGAGAAATCCCTCGAGGCAGAAGTTAAGAAGAAAGCCGAGGCCGAGCGTTACGCAAAACAGCAGCAGGCAGAGGCAGATTTGTACCGCCGTCAGAAAGACGCAGAGGCAGACCAGTTCGAAAAAATCCGCGAGGCGGAGGCAAAGAAAGCCCAGGCAGAAGCCCAGCGCTATGCGATGGAGCAGGAAGCACTCGGTATCAAGGCAAAAGGTGAGGCGGAAGCCGCATCCATCCGCGCCCAGGCACTTGCAGAGGCCGAAGGTATGGAGAAGAAAGCCGAGGCTTACCAGCGCTACAACAAAGCCGCAATGGCAGAGATGATGATCAAGGTTCTGCCGGAGATCGCCGGAAAGATCGCAGAGCCGCTCAGCCAGATCGACAAGATTACGATCATCGGCGGCGGAAGCGAGGACAACGGCATCGGCTCCGTAGCGGGCAATGTGCCGGTGGTGATGGCAAAGCTGTTTGAGTCGATGAAAGAGGCGACCGGTGTCGATCTCTCCGAAATCATGAGAGCCGATACGTACGATGCAAAAGTAAACCGCAACATTCAGATCTCCAGCCCGGAAGAGCTCAAAGAGTATCTGAAAGCAGAAGCCGGAAAGGCAGCAGCGGATGCAGAAAGCCCGGAAAAAGCGGAAGCATCCGAACCGGTGCAGAAAGACGGCAGCGAGCAGTAAATCCAGAACGGATCATAAAAACAGAAAAAAAGGCAGGAATCCAGAGAAATTTCTTGAGGATCCTGCCTCTTTTGACGTATAGATCGGAAAAAGTTATTCGGCGCCTTTTTCCAGCATGCTCATGAACTCTTTTGCTGCCTGCGGGATCGGCAGATGGGAGCTGTGGGCAACGACAAGCTGGCGCGGCGGAAGCTCCTCCACGAGGTCGAGCTGGAAGGCCGCCGTCTCTTTTACAAGACAGTAGTCCGGCACAAACGCGATACCAAGGCCGATACTCGCCAAGTCGATCAGAAGATCGTTGCTGCCAAGCTCAATTTCCGGCACGAGGTCGAGCTGGAACCGCTGAAACTGGCTGTGCAGGAACTCACTCGTTGTACTCTTGCGGTCGAGCATCAGAATCGGGTACTGCAGCAGCTCTTTTAAGTGAACCGGCCTGTTTTCCAGTTCCGGGTAATATTCGCCGTTCGCGATGAAGATATCGTGGAACGAATGAATCGGAATCGTGTGAAGACGGCTGGAAAGATGCGAGTTTGGATAATTGGTCACGATGAAATCCACCTGGCCGGATTCCAGCAGATCGACACACTGGGTCGAAGTCTGGTTTGTCACCTTGATGTGGACATTCGGAAAGGAGCGGTGGAAACGGTTCAGGTACGGAACAAGGAAATAGCGGCAGATTGTGTCGCTCGCGCCGATGCGGAGCTGGCCGCCGCCAAGCGTTCCCGCTTCCATAATCTGTGCTTCACCGCGCGCAATCAGGTTGATCGCAGGCTCTACGTGGCGCAGCAGCGTTTCTCCCTCCGGTGTTAACTGCACGCGCTTTGTACTGCGGATAAAGAGCGTGATTCCAAGCTTTTTCTCCAGTACCTTGATCGACTGGCTGACCGCCGACTGCGAGATAAAAAGCAGTTTGGAGGCCTCGGAAAAACTGAGTGTGGTGGCAACGTAATAGAAAACCTTATATAACTCGTAATTAATATCCAAAATAAGCACCTCTTATAAAATATGATACCTTCACTCTAGCACACTTCCCCGAAAGAATGCAAGAAAAAATCTGCCGGAGCCGTGAACTTTTTCTCCTCTTTTTCGAGTAAGAGAAAATTCACGGTTCCGGCAGATAAGAAAGGGGAATCAGCCAAGCACTTTGGCGATGGTGTACGCACCGAATTCGCGGTTCTGCTCGACAGCAACTTTGGTGCGGAGAACTGCCTCTTTTCCGGAGAGCGTCCACTCGGCAACCATGCCGATTTCCTGTACCATATGGCTGACGCTGATCGCCGTGTTCGAATCGTCATCCACTACGAGGACGCGGACGCCCTGAAGCTGCGGAATGATCTCATAGCGCGCAGATCGTGCATCACATCGGCAGATGGACTTCTTTTTCCTCAATCTTGACACGGCCGCTCTCAATCCGGCTCATATCGAGCACATCGTTGATGAGGCTTAAAAGGTGCTGGCCGGAGGTGGAAATCTTGTTCAGGTATTCCTGCACCTGGTCCGGCTGATTGACGTGGGCGGCAGCCAGAGCGGTAAAGCCGATGATCGCATTCATCGGAGTGCGGATGTCGTGGGACATGTTGTTGAGGAAGGCTGTTTTGGCACGGTTGGCGTGTTCCGTCGTGTTCAGTGCGAAGTAACTCCGGTCAGCGGAGCGCTTCGTGACAATGGCGCTGATCCAGATCATCGAGGTGATCAGAATGCAGAAAACAGTCATTTCGTGATAAAGTGAAAGCAGCATCGTAATAGAAATCCCCCTGTGTTATGAAATATGTAAAGAAATTGCTTACAAAACAAAAACATAAGCCAACATATATCTCATTATATTTGATACAGAAAAAATTTACCAGCGTTTGTGTAAAAGAAAAGTAAAAAATGGAATGAACGATGCATCCGAAAAACAGATTTTGTTCCGGAATGGAAATGGGAAACAAAGAGAAACGAAAGTTACTTTACATATAAAAGAGCAGAACAGGAAGAAATTTTGAAAAAAATTGAAGAAAATTACAAATTATTGTGGAATATGTGGAAAAAATATGGTAGGATGGGGGAGAAGAGAAAAGTGGTTTCAAAATGTTACTTAACGTTCAGTGAAAGTTCTATGGTTACAAAGAAAACAAAAAACAAGAGGAGAAGGAAAATGAAATTTTTACCAAAACCAAAAGAGGTAAAACTCCTGACGGGGGAACATGCACTCTGCTATGACGGCAGAATTGTACTGGATGGCAGACTGCTGGGAAATGGGGATACGTATGCGAAAGTGCTGCAGAAGGGAATCAAAAAGGAAACCGGAATGCAGTACGATATCGGATACGGCGTTCCGGGAAGAAAAGAGACCGGCGCGATTGTACTGGAACTGGATGAGACAAGGAAAAGCCAGCAGTATGTGCTGCAGGTGACAGAGGAGGAAATCCGCATCCAGGGCGGAGACGGAGCCGGCGTGCTCTACGGTGTGCAGACGCTGTGCCAGATGATGCACGAATACGGTGCACTGCTTCCTGCCGTGCGGATCGAGGATGAGCCGGATCTGCCGGTGCGCGGCTATTATCTCGATGAGACGAGAGGCCGTGTGCTGACACTTTCCTATTTAAAACAGGTGGCAGACCGCATGGCGTACTACAAGCTGAACCAGCTGCAGCTCTATGTGGAGCACACGTATCTGTTCTCCGGACTTTCCGAGATGTGGCGCGATGAGACGCCGCTTACGGCAGAGGAAATCCGCGAGCTGGATGCGTACTGCGCAAAGCTTCATATCGAATTGGTGCCGTCGATCGCAACGTTCGGCCATCTGTACATGCTGCTCTCCACAAAGAGCTATGGCGACCTCTGTGAATTCCCAGACAGCTGGAAAGAGCCGTTTTCCTTCTGGGACCGGATGCAGCATCACACGGTGGATGTCTCCGGCGGCAGAGCGATCGAGCTGATCAAGGCCATGATCGAGGAGTACATGGCGCTTTTTGCCACGGATAAATTCAACATCTGCGCGGACGAAACGTTCGACCTTGGAAAAGGAAAATCGAAACCGCTGGCAGACGAGAAAGGCGTTCACCGCCTGTATATCGACTATGTAAAAGAGCTCTGCGAGTTTCTCGTGGCAAAAGGCAAAAAGCCGATGTTCTGGGGCGATATCATCTGCGCACAGCCGGAGCTGATCAAAGAGCTGCCAGAGGAAACCGTCTGCCTGACCTGGGGCTATGCAGCCGAGCAGAGAGAGCATGAGGCAAAAGTGATGGCGGAAGCTGGTGCAAGACAGTATCTCTGTCCTGGGGTCGGCGGCTGGAACCAGTGGATGAACCTGGTGGAGAACAGCTACAAAAATATCGCACGGATGTGCGGCTATGCGAGAAAATACCATGCGGAAGGTGTTCTGAACACAGACTGGGGTGACTGCGGCCACATCAATCAGCCGGACTTTTCCCTTCCTGGCATGATCTATGGAGCCGTCTTCTCCTGGGGAGACGATACCGACAGCTTTGAGGAGCTGAATGAACAGATTTCCCGTCTGGCCTACGGCGACCGGAGCGGAAAATTCGTTTCCTATATGGCAAAAACGGCAGAATGCTCCATCTTTGACTGGTGGGATGCCAACGTCGTTTACGAGGAAAAAGTGCTCGGTCATCCGAACAACCGGAATGCGCTGTTTGACGCGAGAATCCAGGATGAGGCGAAGCGTGCAGCTGCAAAGGAAACAATTGCGGCTCTGAAAAAAGAACTGAAAAAGACAGCCGGTGCTCTGGAAGAATCCTGCCGTCCAATGGTTCCGGTGCTGGAACTCACGATGGAAGCGATTGACATCTGGAATGAGACGGGCGCGAGAATGTGTGACATTGAGCTTGGAAAAGAAAAGGATGAGACAGCCTGCGCGGCACTTGCGGGACGGCTGGAAACCTGGTTTATGAAGTATAAAGCGTCCTGGAGAAGCATCAGCAAAGAAGGCGATCTGCACCACATTTCAGAGATTGTATTCTGGTATGCCGACATTCTGCGGGGAAGAAAACCGTACGAAAAATAGAAAAAATCCATTTGTGAACAAAGATGAACACAAATAGAAAATAAATGAACGATAAAAAGTAACAAAGAAAACGAAAATTTACATAAAAGTGAACAAAAACACTTGACTTTTGCGCAGAAATGGACGAAGATAGAAGTATCGGATCGAAAGATCAAAAATGTCCGTATGGCGTGACAAGAGAGAAAGAAAAAAATAATTTTCACAGAGGGAAACAATCATGAGTAAAATCATCGGAAACAATCTGCCGGATATGCCTTGGCAGGAAAAACCAGCAGGAGAGCACATGCCGGTATGGCGCTATGATCAGAACCCGATCATCGGCCGTTACGAGCAGAAACGTTCCAACAGTATCTTCAACAGCGCAGTCGTACCGTTCGAGGACGGATACGTAGGTGTATTCCGCTGCGACAGCCGTTCCATCAGCATGGACATCTTCGTTGGAAGAAGTAAAGACGGTATCCACTGGGAGATCGAGGATGAACCGATCAAATTTGAGGGCGCTGACGAGGAGATTCTGACAAGAGAGTACCGTTATGACCCGCGTGTCTGCAAAATCGACGACAAATACTATGTAACCTGGTGCAACGGCTATCACGGCCCGACCATCGGTGTTGCTTACACCTATGACTTCAAGAAATTCGTTCAGCTTGAGAACGCATTCCTTCCATTCAACCGTAACGGCGTGCTGTTCCCGAGAAAGATCAACGGCTACTACATGATGATGAGCCGTCCAAGCGACAACGGCCATACACCGTTCGGCGATATCTTTGTCAGCCAGAGTAAAGATATGGAATTCTGGGGAAGACACCGTCACATGATGAGCCCGGTCCGCGGCGATGAGTCTGCATGGCAGTGCACCAAGATCGGTGCCGGCCCGGTTCCGATCGAAACAGATGAGGGATGGCTGCTGATCTACCACGGCGTTATCACAACCTGCAACGGATACGTATATCGTATGGGATGCGCACTGCTTGATATCGACGAGCCGTGGAAAGTAAAATACAGAACGAAAGACTATATTATGGCTCCGATCACCCAGTACGAGTGCATGGGTGATGTTCCGAACGTAGTATTCCCGTGCGCAACCTTAAGCGATGCAGCAACCGGAAGAATCACTATCTACTACGGATGCGCAGATACTGTAACCGGTATGGCATTCACAACCGTAGATGAGCTGCTGAACTATGTGAAAGAGAATAGCCTTTGATTTATAAGATAACTTAAAAAGCGACAAGTCCGCCGGGCTTACGGGTGAAAGAAGCCTGCAGGTCCGGCGGACTTTCTTTTTAAAAATGACCCCATGGACAGCATAAGGAGGCACTATGAAATTTGTAAAAGAGCGTGTGAACGTAATCTGCCAGGAACTGGCAAGACTTTCGATTTCACAGAAAATTAAAATCACCGATATGCAGGTGAAAAATGGATGCTATATCACACCGGCAGAGGCCGATGCATCAAAAGAGCCGTGGACATCGTTTGATACGGTCAATGACCGCTGGTACGGACCGGACAAACATTACTGGTTCCGCACCACCATCACCATTCCGGAGAGCTTCGATGGAAAAAATCTCTGGATGAGAGTCCATGCAGGACTGGACGAATGGGATGACGGAAGAAACCCGCAGTTCCTGCTGTTTGCAAACGGCGAAGTGATCCAGGGTATGGATATCAACCACCGCGAAGTACTTGTAAGAGAAAATGCAAAGGCCGGTGAAAAAATCCAGCTTGACCTGCAGTCCTACACCGGAACGCTGCACAGCGAGTTCCGTCTGCTGGCAGACCTTGAGGAGCATGATGCGAAAATCGAGGAGATCTATTACGACCTCATCGTTCCGATGCAGGGCCTGAACCGTATGGACGAGGATAATAAAACGCGTCTGGATCTCGAAACCGCACTGACCAACACGATCAATCTGCTGGACCTGCGCAAGCCGTACAGTAAAGAGTTCTACGCTTCCATCGAAGAGGCAGAAAAATGCATCCAGGAAGAGATCTATGAAAAAATGGGCGGCTGGGACGAAGTTGTGGCAACGTGCATCGGCCACACACACATCGATGTAGCATGGCTGTGGACCATCGACCAGGTGCGTCAGAAATCCTGCAGAAGCTTTGCAACCGTATTAAAACTGATGGATGAGTATCCAAACTATCATTTCATGTCAAGCCAGCCGAAGCTCTACAGCTTTGTAAAGGAAAGACACCCGGAAGTATACGAGAAAATCCGCCAGAGAGTCAAAGAAGGACGCTGGGAGCCGGAAGGCGGCATGTGGGTTGAGGCAGACTGCAACCTGACATCAGGAGAGTCCCTTGTGCGTCAGTTCCTGTTCGGAAAACGCTTCTTCAAAGAGGAGTTCGGTGTAGACAACAAAATTCTGTGGCTGCCGGACGTGTTCGGATACAGCGCTGCCATGCCGCAGATTCTGAAAAAATGCGGAATTGATTACTTCATGACGACAAAGCTGGCATGGAACGAGTTTAACAAAGTGCCGTACGATACCATGAACTGGGAAGGAATCGACGGAAGCAAAGTTTTCACGCATATGATCACAACGCTCGGCGTCGGCCAGCCGGAGACCAGCTTCTTTACGACATACAACGGCATGCTGCATCCGGATGCAATCATGGGCGGCTGGGACCGCTATCAGAATAAGGATATCAACAACGATATTCTGATCAGTTATGGCTACGGGGACGGCGGCGGCGGCCCGACCAGAACGATGCTTGAGACATCCAAACGAATGGAAAAAGGCATCAAGGGCGTGCCGAAAGTACGCCAGGCATTTGCGAGAACGTATTTCGACGAACTGCATGAGAAAGTAAAAGACAGCAAACGCCTTCCAACCTGGATCGGCGAGCTGTATTTCGAGTTCCACCGGGGAACGTATACTTCGATGGCACGCAACAAACGCGGAAACCGTAAGAGCGAGTATGCGATGATGGAATTAGAGCTTCTGTCCGTTCTGGCAGAAAAGGCCGGAAAAGCATATCCGACCGAAGAACTGAACCGCATGTGGGAGATGATCCTGACAAATCAGTTCCACGATATTCTGCCGGGTTCCTCCATCCATGAGGTATATGAGCAGACGAAGAAAGAGTATGCGGAAATTGCAGAAACATCTGCAAAACTGATCGGTGAGCGTCTGGATGCACTCTGTGCGAAGAAGGACGAGAGTGTGACCGTATGGAATACGCTGGGCCACAGAAGAAACGATATCGTAGAGCTGGGCACAAACAGCGCTGAGGCACTGACCGATGGAACGAACGTGTATCCGGTACAGCAGACGAAAGACGGAGCGGTTATTTACGCAGAAAATCTGCCGTCCAAGGGATATCAGGTACTGCGCCCGGTAAGCGGATCCGTTGTGAAAACACCGTTTGCCATAGCAGAAGCAGGAGAGGGATATACCCTTGAGACACCGTTTTACACCATTGCAATCGATGCAAACGGCGAATTTACTTCCCTGTTTGACAAAGAAAATGACCGTGAAGTACTTCAGATCGGAAAAACAGGAAATGAACTGCGGATCTATGAGGATAAACCGCTGCAGTACAGCGCATGGAATCTGGACATCTTCCATACCGAGAAATCCTGGAAGGTAGAGGGCGTGCGCCGCATGGAGTGGACAGAAAACGGTCCGGTCCGTGCAACCCTGGAGATCGAGCGCGAAGTGATGGATACCGTCATCCGCCAGCAGATCCACTTCTACGCAAAAGACCGCAGAATTGATTTCGAAACCTACGTTGACTGGAAATTTGCTGAGCATGTGCTCAAAGTACACTTCCCGGTTGACGTTCACAGCGATGAGGCAACGTACGATATCCAGTTTGGTAACGTGACAAGAAAACTGCACACCAACACAAGCTGGGATCAGGCAAGATTCGAGGTATGCGGCCACAAATGGGCCGATCTCTCCGAGGGAGGCTACGGCGTCAGCCTGATGAACGACTGCAAGTACGGCTATTCCATGAAGGACCGTGTGATAACACAGACCCTGATCAAATCCGGAACCGAGCCGAATCTGACCGCAGACCAGGAAGAACATTTCTTTACCTACTCTCTGTATCCGCACGCAGGAACATGGCGCGAGGCAGGTACGGTACAGGAAGCACTGAACCTGAACGTGCCGGCAAAAGCTGTTTCCAGTGCGGCAGAAAAAGACCGTATGGAATTCCTGTCCGTGGACAAGCGCAACGTTGTGCTTGAGACCGTGAAAAAGGCAGAGGACGGCGATGGCATCATTGTGCGTCTGTATGAGGTGGAGAATGCGAGAACGAAAGTGACACTGTACTGCGCAGATGCGATTCTTTCCGCAGAGGAAACCAATCTGCTGGAGCAGCCGGTAGAGAGTGCCATCGATGTGAAAGAAAACGAGATTTCACTTACGATCAAACCGTACGAGATCCGTACCATCCGCATTCGCACGACAAAATAAGAAATCAGAACAGAAAATGCTTCCGGGAGCGCAGAACCAATGCGTTCCCGGAAAAAAGAAAACACAAAAAAGACACCGGATCCGAAATAAACGGAAGACGGTGTCTTTTCAAAAAGCAAAATTAGAAAAACGGTTGCATCAGTCGCCGGTGGAAGCGCGGTACAGAACTTTGGATTCCAGATACGTGACTTCATGCGGCGTGTGCGGATATTTGATCCGGTAAAGAATCTGAAGCGCCAGGCGGGAGCCGAGCTCCTCATTGAAGACCTGAACGGTAGTCAGATTTTCTGCCAGAAGATCCTCGATATTGTTGTCAAAGCCGGATACGGCAACGTCCTCCGGCACGCGCAGTCCCCGCTTTTCAAGAAGCTGCATCAGAATACAGGCAACGTAGTCGCTGGCGCAGACAAAAGCGTCCGGCATGCGGGAAAGGGAGGAAAGGAAAGAATCGATTTCCTCGCGGTAGGAGTCAATCCCAAGCGGTGTGGTCAGGCAAAGAGAAGGATTCGGTGTTTTTCCGGCATCCATCAGTGCCTGGCAGAAGCCCTCATAGCGTTCGCGGTTGGACTGTGCGTAGCCGATATCACCCATGAAGCCCGGAAGAGTGCATCCTTTCTCGAGAAGATGGGCGGTAATATTGCGGACGCTGTTCCGGCTCTCCATCAGGAGAAGATCGCCGTTCAGTTCATCCGGGGATACGAGGGAGGAAGTGTCCAGGAACACTTTGGGAATCTGTGTCTCTGCGAGCAGACGCAGAAGACGTTCGTTGTACACGTTCAGAACAATGATGCCGTGGACGCTTCCGTTTGTAAGTGTGGGCGGGAGAAAATACGTTTTATCCGCCGAAGTCGGAAGATACGTGTAAACGAGATTGACATTGTGTGTTGAAAATACTTTTGCAATCTGGTGGATGATGGTCATCCAGAAAAGTGAGGTTTCCGGTCTGCAGACGGCAACTGCAATGTTGACCGGCGTGGTCTCCTCCGCGCTGGAAGGATATTGAAAATCTTCCGGGATGGCATAGCCAAGCTCCTGGGCTTTGGCGATGACCTTGGTGCGCAGGGAATCGGAGACACCTTCGTGTCCGCTGAACACCTTCCAGACGGTGGTCCGGGAGATGCCCAGGGAATTTGCAATTTCCTGTAAAGTGACTTTTTTCATAGTTTCAACCGATCCTGTTACAAATTTTAACTACTAACCGATATTATACGCTTAAAGTGTAATTTTTTCAACCTTTCCGTTGGAATACAGAAGGAGGAGATGTGCACGATCGGCACTCGGACAGGAAATCAGGTACGTACGGCTGGTGGTTTCAATGGTATATCCAAGATCTTTTACAGATTTATTCCAGTCGTTCGGTGCATACGCATCCAGCGTTTTCTGCAGTTCATCGAGGCTGCTGCTGTAGGAGCCGGTTGTCTCAAACAGAATATTTTCTGCGTAATACAGCTTGCGGAGCTCCCATTTGCGATACTCGTCCTCCGGAATGGTGCTGTCGCATGGAGCATCCTCGCGGTCCTCGGAGAAGAAGACGAAAGCCCACAGCTCCGGATAATGAATATTGATGACGCCGGTCGGAGCCCATACCCAGTTGTCTTCCGGGAGAACATTTCCGTTTTCATCGGTGCGTTTTACGTAAGTGTTGTCCTTGACATCCACATTCCACTGCACACGGGAGAAGTTCATACGGTAAAATTCTCCGTTTTTCGGTGCGCGGCGCTCTTTCTGGTATTCGTAGAGAGCGGAGAACGGAATCACAACCTCAACACTCCAGCCTTTGTTTTCAGCGGAAGGATCGTTGATGGAACCGTCCACATGGACAGCGGTGCGAAGGCCGTGCATATCGTAGCCATTGAGGCCGCTGCCGCCGTCGCGGTACGGCTCTGCGAGAAACAGATCCCATACCGTGTTCAGAACGTTCATTTCAAATTCATAGTAATGGTACGTATCGGAATCCGGGTCAACGAAGATCTCGAAATCGTTGTCAAAGTAGATGACAGAATCGCGTTCTGTTAAATGACCCCAGATTTCATCGCCGGCAAGGTCGGCAGCAACGTAAAGATTTTCATCATCCCAGAGCATTTTTGCGCGGGTGACAAAACGCGGAAGCGGCATGTGGCTGCCCTGGATATCCAGAAATTCATCGGTATACGGTGCGTCCTCCCAGAATGGTTTGTTGATATTTCCGTCCAGATGGAACTCTTTTTTTGCGCGGTGGCAGGTATAAACTGGCGGTGCAAACGGGACAGCCGGAACCGGAATCGTGATGTTTTTGCTCATAAGTAAAAACCTCCCTTTGTAATTTGCAAAATTTAGTAGCGAAAGGTATCATAACACTAAAAGTAATAAATTTCAACATGAAAAATGAACAAAAATGAACGAAATATAACTTATTGTGGACAAAAGTAAAAAAATGAGATACAATAAAGCCGTTTCATAAGAGAATTTTGGGGGAAACAGATCAAAAATACACCGGCAGGAAGAAAACGGCCGGGCAGAAAGCATATAAGGAGGAAAATCAGATGGAAGCATATCAGAATACAGCCCTTTCACCGGAAGAGAGAGCAAAGGATCTTCTGGGAAGGATGACATTAAAGGAAAAAGTGGGACAGCTCAATCAGCGTCTGTACGGATTCCGGATCTATGAGCGGCAGGGAGAGGAATTTACCCTGACCGACGAATTCAAAGAAGAAGTAGAGCGCATGGGCGGACTGGGGGGTCTGTACGGCCTGTACCGTGCCGACCCGTGGGCAGATAAGGACGAGAAGACCGGAATCGTGCCGGAACTCTCCGCGAAAGCCTACAATATGGTACAGCACTACGTCATGGAACATTCCCGCTTTGGCATTCCGATGATGATGAGCAGCGAGTGCCCGCATGGCCATCAGGCACTCGGAGGAGGTCTGCTTCCGGTCAACCTGGCTGCCGGAGCAACGTTTGATCCGGCGCTTCTTTCGGAAGGCTACAAGGCATGCGGAAAGCAGTTAAAGAGCGGTCATGTGGAGCTGGCGCTGATGTCGGCACTTGATATGGCGCGTGATCCGAGATGGGGAAGAAGTGAAGAGTGCTACTCTGAGGACCCATGCCTTGCAGCCGCGATGGCAAAAGCAGCCGTGACCGGCATGCAGTCGACCGGCGTCGGCAGCGTGGCAAAACATTTCTGCGCCCAGGGCGAGACGACCGGAGGTGTGAATGCGAGTGCGGCGAGAATCGGGGAGCGTGAGCTGCGTGAAATCCATTTTCCGTCTGCAAAAGCGTGCTGCGAAGCCGGTGTGGAAGGAATCATGGCGGCGTATAACGAGATCGACGGCGTGTACTGCCACAGAAATGCATGGCTGCTTCGCGATGTACTGCGCGGTGAGATGGGCTTTGACGGCATTGTGATGGCAGACGGACTGGCTGTCGATTTCCTGAAAAACACAGAGGGGGATACGCTGCATGCAGCCGTTGCGGCAAGAAAGGCCGGTGTTGATGTGAGCCTGTGGGATGAAGCCTTTGGCCGTCTCGGTGAGGCGGTTGATCAGGGACTTCTGGAGGAGAGCCAGATCGATGAGGCGGTGCTCCGCGTTCTGAAACTGAAATTTGAAAAAGGTCTGTTCGAGCATCCTTATATGGAAGAAAACATGCTTTCCCCGGAAGAAGCCGGCATCCCGGAGGTATCTCTTGCACTGGCGCGGGAGTCTGCTGTGCTTCTGAAAAATGAAAAGACGGTGCTTCCGCTTGCAAAGAAATATAAAAAAGTAGCAGTGATCGGCTACCATGCGGCAGACCGTTACTGTATGCTCGGCGATTATACTCCGCCGGTGCCGGAAAGCGAGTGCGTCACGGTTCTGCAGGGCATGAAGCAGGAAGCACCGGATGGCGTGAAAGTCTCTTATGCGATGGGGTCCGGTTTTTCCGAGGCGGATGAGCATGAAAAAGCAAAAGCGATGGCACTTGCAGAAGAAAGCGATGTGATCGTGGCCGTTGTCGGCGGTTCCTCCTCACGGTTTGGAGGAGCTGTGTTCGATGCAAACGGAGCAGCCTCGAAGGGAACGGGCAGCCGTTCGATGGACTGCGGCGAGGGAATGGACACCGCGAAGGTTCACATTCCGGCCGCGCAGGAAGAACTGATTGCAGCACTTGCCCGCCTTGGCAAACCACTGGTAACGGTTGTAATTGCCGGAAGAGCATACTGTATCGAGAAGATCGAAAATGCTTCCGATGCCGTTTTATATGCATTCTACCCGGGACCGATGGGAGGCAGGGCAGTTGCTGAGCTTCTCTATGGAAGCAGCAATCCGTCCGGCCGTCTTCCGGTTTCTATGCCACGCCACGTGGGACAGATCCCGGTATGCTACAATTATCGGACTTCCGTTGCCCCGGCGTACTGTGATATGACAAGCCAGCCGCTGCATACCTTCGGAGAAGGAAGATCCTACACAACGTTTACCGGCAGTGATGTTTCCGTAACAAAAGAAGAAAATGGTATTTCTGTTTCCTTTACCGTGGAAAATACCGGAAATATGGCCGGAACTTCCGTTCCGTGCCTGTATGTGCGGAAACGTTCCGGCGGCGTTGTGGCAAGAATCAAAGAGCTGAAAGCCTTTACGAGAATTGCACTTGCACCGGGAGAGAAAAAAGAAGCTGTGTTCCATCTTACAAAAGAGGAGCTGAATTTTGTCCAGATTCCGGGAAAACCAGAGGTCATCTGCCATGAGTACGAGCTGATGCTTGAAGATGGAGCAGAGAAATGGTGGACTGGAAACGTGACGGAAATGTAAGAACGGACGAAAAAACATAAAAATATAATAAAAATGAACAAAGAAGGAAACTATATTACAAAATAAAGAAACATAGCTTCCTTCTTTTTGTTTGCAAAAAATGGATAAAAATATAAATGGATCGTATGCTCCGATGCCGTGAAACGAAAAACAAAGGGAAAAACAGGAGAATTTATGGGAAAAGTGCTTAAAAAGTATCGGTTTAAATTGCGTAAAAGTAACAAAATAATATTTGTGTTCAAAAATTAATTGACAAATAAGGAAACAAAATGTAAAATAAATTTATCAAAACAGTGTTGGATAAATCTTAAATAACAGATTTGATTGTGGCAGTTGCACAAAAAAGAAGCAGCATGCGAGGATGATGCGAAAGCAAAATGTTCAAAATGTTCACGACAAGGGATGCTCCAATCAAGGAAAACACGAAACCTTTAAAAGGGAGGACAAGAGAGAAATGAAAGAGAAACCAACAAAAGCAAAGAAAAAAGGCCGCACCATCCGCGCCTTTAAGAGAGACATCTCGCTTTGGCTTTTCTGTGTTCCGGGCGTAATCCTGACATTCATCTTCAGCTACATTCCGATGTATGGTGTACAGATCGCGTTCCGCCGCTTTAATGCGACAGCCGGAATCACAAAGAGCCCGTGGGTAGGCATGTACTACTTTGAGAGATTCTTCAACTCTCCATACTTTGCTTCCACTATCAAGAACACATTGATCCTGAGTCTGTACGGACTGGTTGTATCATTCCCGATTCCGATCATCCTGGCACTGATGCTGAACTCCTTCCGCCATAAGAGATACCGGAAAGTGATCCAGACCGTCACCTACGCGCCGAACTTCATTTCCACCGTAGTTATGTGCGGTATGATCATTCTGTTCCTGTCTCCGTCCGTCGGTGTTATCAACCACGTACTGGAAGCAATCGGAATTCCGGCGGTCAACTTCATGGCGAAAAAAGCCTACTGGAGACACATTTATGTGTGGACCGGCGTATGGCAGAGTACAGGATGGAGCTCTGTTATTTACTTCGCAGCACTCGCCGGCATCAGCCCGGAGCTGCATGAGGCGGCAAAGGTAGACGGCGCAACGAAATTACAGCTGATCCGTCACATCGACCTTCCGCTGATCATGCCGACCGCGACCATTCTTCTGATTATGAACTGCGGAAGCATTCTTTCCGTCGGCTTCGAAAAAGCCTTCCTTCTGCAGAACAACCTGAATGCCAGTGTATCCGAGATCATTTCCACCTACGTCTATAAGGTCGGTCTGATCAACAACGATATGTCGTATTCTTCAGCAATCGGTCTGTTCAACACCATCGTAAACATGGTTATGCTGATCATTGTCAATACGATATCTGATAAACTTTCGGGCAACAGCCTGTGGTAGGAGGAAACAAAAACATGAGTAAAGAAAATACCGCAGTGACAAAAAAGAAAATAAAACGCTGCAAAGAGGACGTCGTTTTTGACGCAGCCTGCTTCATTATCCTGACGCTGGTTCTGTTTGTTGTGGCATATCCGCTGTACTGGGTTATCATTTCATCCATCAGTGCGCCAAGCGCCGTATCGAGTGGTAAAGTACTGCTTCACCCGATCGGATTTACCCTGAAAGGCTACGCAGAAGTATTTAAAAACGACCAGGTTATGAGAGGCTTTTTAAACTCCCTGATCATCACCTTCTGCGGTGTTATGGTCAACCTGATCGTAACGCTTCCGACATCGTATGCACTTTCCAGAAGCAATTTCTCCGGAAAGAAACCGATCACCATTTTTTACCTGATCACCATGTTCTTCGGCGGCGGTCTGATCCCTACCTATCTGGTTATTCAGAGACTGCAGATGCTGAACACGATCTGGGCACTGATTCTTCCAGGATGCTTAAGCGTATACAACATGATCGTGGCAAGAACCTTCTTCAAGTCGAACATTTCGGAAGAGCTGTATGAGGCAGCTGAAATTGACGGCTGTACCCAGGCGAGATTCTTTTTCCAGATTGCACTTCCGCTTTCCAAAGCGATCATCGCAATTCTGGTTCTGTACTATGGTGTCGGCCACTGGAACTCATACTTCTCAGCACTCGTTTATATTTCGGACAAAGCAAAGTATCCGTTGCAGCTGGTTCTGCGTAACATCCTGATCACAAACCAGACCGCGCTGTCCCAGACAGCAACAACTGCGGCAGCAAGAGCAGCACTGCAGGAAAAACAGCAGCTGATCGACGTTATGAAATACTCGCTGATCATCATCAGCAGTATCCCGGTTCTGGTTATGTACCCACTGGTGCAGAAGCACTTTGTAAAGGGTGTTATGATCGGATCCATGAAGGGTTGATTTACAAGAAGAAGTTTTTTTAACGATTTATCTGCCGCACGGGAAACGGCGGTATGTAAATAAAGGGTCCGGACAACGGACAGGCAAAAGCGCTTCCGGCGGGAAAATGCCGCCGGAACAACACAGGAGGGAAAAATCATGAAAAGAAAAGCAGTCGCAGCAGTTTTAACTGCAGTAATGGTGGCATCTATGTTTACCGGATGTGGAAGTGATAATGGAAGCAGCTCGGCAAAGAGTGCTTCTGCAGCATCCGCAGCATCCGCAGCAAACGACACCGTGGATGAGGACGGAAAAGTAAACGGCATTATGTATCAGGAAGGTCTTCCGCTGGTAGACGAGGGAGATTACACCTTCTCCATCTTCTGCGATGATTCCAGCGAATCCGGCGAGTTTATCATGCTCGATGAGTTCAAAAAACAGACCAATGTAGACGTTGACCTGAAAATTTATCCATACGAAACAGCAACGGAGAGACTGAATCTGGATCTGAACTCCGGAGATTACGCGGATGTGATCGGCGGATGGACCTTAAGCGATAATGCAATCCTCACCTATGGTGTAAACCAGGGCGTATTCATTCCGCTGGAAGATTATTTTGAGAAATATTGCCCGAACATTTCTGCGATCCTGGATCTGCCGGGTGTAAGAGAAAAAATGACAGCACCGGACGGACACATCTACACAATTCCGTACGTATGTACCGATACAACCGTTGGATACAGCCCATACATCAATACGAAATGGCTGGAGAATGTTGGCATGAGCATGCCGACCACTACAGACGAGTTTGAGGCAGTCTTGAAAGCCTTCAAAGAGCAGGATGCAAACGGCAACGGTGACGCTTCCGATGAAATCCCGTTCTCTACCGACCCGAACAACAAACATATCGAGGCTATGGCCGGTTACTTCGGACTTCCGATGAACAAACTTGGTATTGCAATCCAGAATGAAAAGGTTGTTTACGGCGGTGTCAGCGATACATACCGTGAGTTCCTTTCCTGGTTCCACAAACTGTATGCAGAAGGACTCGTAGACGTAGAGCTTTACACACAGGACAGCTCCACATGGGAAGGTAAAGGAAATCAGGACCTGTACGGCGTTTCCATCGCATACGGAAGCAACGAGTTTACCGGAATCCCGGCTGCAGAGGAAAGAGGCGATTTCGACTCCATGCCTGTTCTGAACACAGACAAAGACGGAATCTGGCTGCGCGATACGGAAGGCTTCAGCGTATACAGAACCCAGGCTGTCATCACAAACAAGGCAGAGCATCCGGAAATCATCTGCCGCTGGTTTGACAATGCATTCGCACTGGAGAACGGCATCGGCTGCAACAGAGGACCGGTTGGTGTGATTGTAAACAAAGAGGATGACGGATACCATGCGATTGACACCACCACACTGTCTGAGGAAGATCAGGAAAAATATTCCTGGGGCAATCTGTGGCCGCAGTCTCTGCCGAAATATCTGCCGGTAGACTTCGAGTTTGTAGAAGAGCATCCGATGTATGATGAGAAAAAAGCAACAGAGGAAGCTTATGAGGCAAATCTGACCAAAGAAATTATTCCGTCCTACTGGATTGACTTGGATAAAATTGATACCTTCTCTGATACGAACACAGCAATCAAAGATTTCTTTGAGCAGCAGCAGGCGCAGTTCGTATGCGGCGAGCTTGACATTGACAACGATGCTGACTGGCAGGCTTATGTAGATGGTATGTACTCTCTGGGACTTGAGGACTGGGTAGCAACTCAGGGTATCGAGGAAATCGCGAAATAAACAGGAAAAGGTAACGATATTTCCTGTGGCGTGAAAAAAGGCATATTACAGTGTAAAACGGTAATATGCCTTTCTTTTTGGGCAAGAACTGATATAATGGGAAGAAACAATAAAGGGGTAATTAGATCGGATAAAAAAGCTATGCCCGGAGTCTTTTAATCCGGGAGTACAAAAAAAGGAGGAGCTGGAAGAGATGATGCAGGACTGGTTTCGGAACGCGAAGCTGGGCATTTTTATCCATTATGGGATTTATGCGGTGGGTGATGTGTCAGAGTCATGGTCGTTCCACAACGGAAATATTTCTTATGAAGATTACATGAAACAGTGTGAAGGCTTTACAGCATCGAAGTTTGATGCGAAAAAATGGGCGGAGCTGTTTCAAAAAGCAGGTGCGCAGTACGTGGTTATGACAGCGAAGCACCATGACGGCGTGGCACTGTTTGATACCGGATACAGTGATTTAAGTGTTGTGAAGAAAACACCGGCAGCGCGCGACCTGGTAAAAGAGTATACAGCTGCCATGCGTGAGGCAGGTCTGAAGGTCGGCCTTTATTATTCGCTGATCGACTGGTCGGATCCGCGGTACCGCACGGTTTACCCGGAAGGAATGAAAAAAGAAGACTGTCTGAACGATATCTATGGTTCCCCGGCCGGAAAAGAGGAGGAGCCGGAGAAATGGCAGGAGTTTCTGGAATTCAACAATCATCAGTTAAAAGAACTGATGTCAAATTACGGAACGGTGGATCTTTTATGGTTTGATGGTGACTGGGAACGGAGCGCGGCACAGTGGAAGATGCCGGAATTCAGGGAATATCTGCATACCCTGAATCCGAACGTTGTATTGAATTCGAGAATGCAGGGCTATGGAGATTATGAGACACCGGAGCAGGGAATTCCGCTGTACGGACCGAAAGGTGAATGGGAATTCTGTACGACAATCAACGATTCCTGGGGATATCGTCCATCGGACAATGATTACAAGAGCAGCGGTCAGATTGTGCGCATGTTCTGCGACTGTATCACCCTTGGAGGAAGAATGCTGCTGGATATCGGACCGAAGGAGGACGGAACGCTGGATGAACGCCAGGAGAAAGTTCTTCTGGATCTGGGCGGATGGATTCATGACCACGAGGAAGCGGTATTTGGAACAGAAAAAGGACTGGATTACAATCATTTCCTCGGCGGAAGCACGATTTCGGCGGATAAGAAGACGATGTATCTTTTCGTCTATGATAAGCCGCAGGAGACACTGTGTGTGAAAGGCATTAAAACACCGGTAAAAAGGGTGACGGTTCTGCATACGGGAGAGGAGCTCCGGTTCTCCTACACAGGTTCACTTCCATGGAGCGGTATTCCGGGAACGCTCTGGATCTGGGCCGGAGAGATGAGTATTCATCCGTTTGCAACGGTTGTGAAGGTGGAGCTTGAGGATGAGATCACCTACAATCTGGGACACGGGGAAGTCGTAACCTTTAATGAGTAAAACGATTCGGACAGAGGAGCTTATGAGATGAAGAGAATAATTGGCTATGTAAATACGGCGGACTTAAATCATATGCGAGAAGAGGATGTGCGGGCACTTACCGTGATCAATATTGCATTTGGTCTGATCCGGGACGGAGAAGTTGTATGGGATGCAAAGGATGCACGGGATGGAATGGTATCCATTCGGAAAAGCAATCCGGAGCTGAAGATTGTATTGTCTGTAGGCGGCTGGGGAGCAGACGGCTTTTCCCAGGCTGCAAGAACAAAAGAGGGAAGAGAGCGGTTTGCTGCGAGTGCACTTGCAATTGTGAAGGAGTATGGTCTGGACGGTATTGACATTGACTGGGAGTATCCGGGCACATCGCTGGCAGGAATTGCGTCGGACAGATCGGATAAAGAGAATTATACGCTGCTTCTGGCGGAGCTTCGGAAGACACTGGACGCGTACAGAGAAGGCATGCTTGTAACGACAGCAGTCGGCGGAGATGTTTACTTTGCACTGCAGACAGATATGAAGGAGGCTTCCCGGTATCTGGATTATGTGCAGCTGATGACGTATGATCTGCAGGGCGGTTTCCAGAAGGTGACGGGACATCATGCGGCGCTGTATCACAGTGAGGGAAATTTGTTTGATGCATGTGTGGAGAAGGCAGTGAACGGTTTTGCAAATGCAGGCGTTCCAATGGAAAAGCTGATCCTTGGCGTACCGTTTTATTCCAGAAAATGGGATGGAGTAAAAGGCGCCGGATGCCGCAACGGGCTTGGAATGGAAGCAGAGACGGTTGGAGGATATGGCGGTGACTATGGCGAGCTCAAAGAGAGCTGGATCGGAAAGAGGGGATTTATCCGGTATTGGGATGAGCAGGCAAAGGTTCCGTATCTGTTTGACGGGGAAACATTTATCAGCTATGAGGACTGCGAGTCACTTGGGGTGAAAATTGCGTACCTGAAAGAAAAGGGCATGGGGGGCATTATGTTCTGGGAGTATAAATGCGATCCCAGCGGAGAATTACTTTCATTTATAAAGAAAAATATGTAGCGTAGTGACCCACAGCCGGTATGTGAAAAGGCTCCTCGCTCCGGTGTTCCTGAAAAATCGCAAGGAATCCTTTTTCACATGGCGTCTGCCGCCGGTGGGCGGATGTACGTTGTGGAGACGGATAGGAAAAAAGAGAAAGGGATAGATAGAATCATGATCTCAGAAAATTTGAAAAAATATGCAACGGAAAAATTTGAGGGACGGAGAGAGCTTCTGGCTCCGGTGATGCCTGTTATCGAAGAAAAATTGAAACAGTGCAGTGAAGAAGAGGTTGTGCTGATGAAGTTTCTGTATGGTACGATGCCGGTAAGGGATGCGGGAGAATATGGATTTAACCTTTTTCTTTCGTACGTGAAGCATGCGCTGATGCTGCGGGAGAAGGTGGCATGGTGTAAGGAACTGCCGGAGGATGTGTTTGTAAATTATGTGCTGTATGACCGGATCAATTCCGAGGATATTACGGACTGCAGACCGTTTTTTTACGAGCAGATTATGGGGCGTGTAGCCGGAATGAGTCTTTGGGAGGCAATTCTGGAGATTAATTACTGGTGTGCGGAGCATGCAACGTATGAGGCGACGGACAGCAGAACGGCATCTCCGATGACGATGTATCGGAGCGGAAAGGGACGCTGCGGCGAGGAGTCAACGTTTGCAGTTACGGCGTATCGGAGTGTCGGTATTGCGGCGCGGCAGGTCTATACACCAAGATGGGCGCACTGTGATGACAATCATGCATGGGTTGAGGTGTTTGTGGACGGCGAGTGGCATTTTCTCGGTGCCTGTGAGCCGGAAGAAGTGCTGGATACCGGCTGGTTCTCGGGTCCGGCGAATCGGGCAATTCTGATTCATACGCGGAACTTTTCGGATTATGTGAAGGAAAGTAACGAGGAGTATCTTGGAAAAGAAGGAGCGCTGTACTACTTTAACCATACAGATTTTTATGGCAGAACGAAGCTGGTGAAGATTCTTGTGAAGGATGAGAATGGAAAACCGGCTGCAGGAGCGCATATTGCGGTTGAAATCCTGAATATGGCAGAGTTTTTCCCGGCTGCAGTGATGATTGCGGATGCGGACGGAGAAGTTCAGATGACACTTGGTCTTGGCGATATCCGGGTACGGGCATTTGACGGAATACGCCGGGCAGAAGCCATGATGAGGATAGAGGAGGAAGATTCGCTGGAACTGGTGCTGCAGGAAGAGGCGGTTCCGTCAGCGGATGATACGTGGCAGACGCTGGAAATCCGGGCACCGAAGGAGGTGCCGGTACGGAATGTCGTTGCCACAAAGGAGCAGAAGGAGCGCAATGCGGCACGGATGGCAGAGGCGGAACGGCTTCGGAAGGCACGGTTTGCAGCATGCTTTGATGAGAAAAAAGCTGCTGCGTATCCGGAAGCGGAAGAGATTTTCCACCGGGCAGGAGAGAATTTTGAGGAGGTTTATACATTCCTTTCCAAAGATGAAAATCCGAACCGGAAGAAGCTGCTGTTTTCGCTGGAATTAAAGGATGCGAAGGACTTGAAGGCATCCGTTTTAGAGGATCATCTCGACTGTGAGCAGGGGGATCTTCCAGAGGAGATTTTCAGGAAGGATCTTCTTTGCCCGCGTATTTTCCTCGAGGAGCTGACGCCATATCGGAGCATGATCCGCGGATTTTTTGAGGAAGAGACAAAACGCAGCTTTGCGGAGCAGCCGGAACGGATCCTGGATTATCTTAAGAAGAATATTACCTTCCATCCAGAAGAAGAGTATGATACAATCATGGCAACGCCGGTCGGCGTCCTTACGATGAAACAGGGAAGTCCGCTGGCGCAGAAGATTCTGTTTGTGGCAATCTGCCGGAGTCTCAATGTAGCGGCAAGACTGAATCCGGTGACCCTGGAGCCGGAGTATTACCGTGATGGGGAATTCCACAGTGTGGAAACAGAAGCAGCTGTTTTGAAGGAGGAAACGGAAAGTGCGGTTCTGACACTGCGTGCGGAGGATGGAAGCGCATGGAAATACTATCAGACGTGGACCATCGGAAAGTGGAACGGAACGGTGTTTGAGACGCTGAATTACGAAGACATCGCATTCGATGGCAAAACACTGGATCTGACCCTGGAGCCGGGCTGCTATCGTCTGATTACAAGTATGCGTATGCCGAACGGTGACCAACATGCCGCATACCGCGTGTTTGAACTGAAGGCGGGAGAAGCAAAAGAGATTTATCTGGAAACCGTGAAAAAAGAGCTGGATGAGCTGTTAGAGCACATCGAACTGCCGGAGATCACGCTGGAGGATCTGGATGGAAAGGCGCATACCCTGAACGATCTCACCAAAGACGGCCCGATCCTTCTGGCCTTCCTCGGAACCGGAGAGGAGCCGACCGAGCATGTTCTGAATGAGCTGATCGAAATCGCAGAGAAGTGGAACGCAAAAGACGCTGCCATGGCAGCCGTGCTCCGCACGAAAGCCGACCTGGAAAACACGACTTTCCAGAAAGCCTGCGCAGCAATCCACAACATGTCCCTCTACATCGACCCATCCGACGACGCCCCGGCGATCGCCGAAAAAATGGGAATCGATGCAGAAAAACTCCCACTGCTGATCCTCGCATTGCCGGGAAACATCGGCGGACGCGCTTATGCCGGATATAACGTCGGCAGCGTCGGACTGATGCTGCGGCTGATGGAAGAGGCGGCGAAAGCGTAAGTTAATACTAAAAAACAGGCTGACGCACGAATGCGGCAGCCTGTTTTTTTAAAGAACGCCCAGTTTTTTCAACTGTGCTACGCCATCTTCATATCCCGTAAAATGAATTCCATGAATCCCTGCCTGCTCTGCGGCCTCGACGTTTGCTTTGGTGTCGTCGAGGAATACGCAGCGGTCCGGGGTGAGGGAGAATTTCTGGATCAGGTGCTGGTAGATCTCCGGTTCCGGTTTTGTTAAATGGCAGGTGTAGGAGAAGAGGGTTCCGTCCATGTAGGGGAGGAAGGGCATTTTCTCTTTGGTGCGCTCGAAGAGGTCTCCAGAGTAGTTGGAGAGGATGTAGAGGCGGTAGCCTTTTTCTTTTAAGGAGCGTACCCAGCTTTCTGCATACGGCAGCGGGGTGATGGTTTCCTCACAGTGGGCGAAAACCTCTTTGATTTCTTCGGTGTATTCCGGGGCGAGGGAGCAGAATCCTTTTACAATCTCCTCCGGTGCGAGAATTCCGCGGTCGAACTGGCGCCAGTAAGGGCCTTCGAAGGTTGCGGCGGCGATTGCTTTCGTCTTTTCCGGACCGAAAGCAAAGCGTTTCAGATAGGACTCGTAGTCCCAGTTGACGAGTACGCGGCCTACATCAAAAATAATGGTATCAATCATGACTGTTTTTCTCCTTTGTCTGATTTGTCGTTCTCATCGCGGTGCGACAGAACCTTGGCAACCAGCATCATGGCATAGATGAGCACTGGTGCGGTAATTGCACAGTAGAGGCAGACCGTCAGCGCCTTGTGTGCAAACGGCGTGTCGATAAACGCAAAAATCATGGCGCCAAGCCCGAATCCGATCAGGACCGCGATGGCGAGAAGGGCGCCGATCTGTTTGAGTCGTTTCATAGATGGGATTCTCCAATCAAAAAATAAATACATGGTATAGTGTAGCACAGCTTCCTTGAAACATCCATGAAAAATTGAAAAACTGTCTGCAGGAAAAAACAGAGCGTGTTTGAAAAATGCGACACTGCAAAATTTAAGGATTCTTTAGAAAAAATTAATGGCGCTTTCGATTGCTTTTTTCCCTCAAAAGGGATAGAGTATTGGCATATACTTTGAAAAAGGAGAAACGAGAACAAAATGGATAAACTGAAAGAAAAACTTTCCCGCCTGATGTACGGCCGCTACGGCATCGATCAGCTGGGCAATTTTATGATGTGGGCGGCAGTTGCCATGATGATTTTCGGAGCGGTTGTACGGAGCTCCCTTATCTACACCCTGGCACTCGTCCTGGTCGTCTGGGCGGATGTGCGCATCATGTCCAAGAACCATTCCAAACGGTATGCGGAAAACCAGAAATTCTTGGAACTGAAAAACCGCGTCGTCGGATTCTTCCGAGGCGGAACCCGTGCATTCAAGGATAAAGAGCACTGCTACTTCCGCTGCCCGTCCTGCCATCAGCAGGTGCGTGTACCGAAAGGAAAAGGCCATATCGAGATCCGCTGCCCGAAATGCGGAACAAAATTCATCAAAAACACCTGATAAAAAGGAGTAGTGCGATTCATGTTTGGTTATGTGACCATCCGAAAGGATGACCTGAAAGTCAAAGATTACAACAAATATCAGGCATACTACTGCGGTCTGTGTCAGGATATCAAAGAGGCGTATGGAAAAAAGGGTCAGGCGATGCTGACGTTTGATATGACATTTCTTTCCATCCTGCTGACCGGGCTTTATGAGTGTGAGACAAAAGAAGAGGAGCATTACTGCTTTCTTCATCCCGGCAAAAAACATAAATGCCTGCGGAACAAATACACAAAATACTGCGCAGACATGAACGTGCTGCTCGCCTATTACAATCTGCTGGATGACTGGGAGGACGAGAAAAACTACGCGGCGTTTACAGCGGCAAAGGCTTTGAAAAAATCTGTGACACGCATCGAGGCATCGTATCCGCGCCAGACGAAAGCAGTGCAGGATTACCTCGAAAAGCTGCATGCATGCGAGAAGGAAAACAATCCAGACCTCGATCTTGCGGCGGGCTATACCGGAGAGGTGATGGCGGAGATCTATATTCCGGAGGAGGACATCTGGAGCGATGATCTGCGCCAGGTCGGCTTTTACATCGGAAAATTCATTTACCTGATGGATGCGCTTGATGACGTGGAAAAAGATAAAAAGAGCGGAAACTACAACCCGTTTCTGTCCATCGCCGATCAGCCGGACTTCGAGAAAACCGCAGAAAAAATCCTGCTGATGATGACGGCGGAAGCGTCGCGTGCATTTGAAAAACTTCCGATCCTGGAAAATGTAGACATTCTGCGAAATATATTGTATGCTGGTATCTGGGAAAAATACGAAATGCGAAAAAGCGCAAAAGAGCGCCAAAAAGAGGAGAAATAAAGACTGATGACAGATCCATATGAGGTGCTGGGCGTGTCCCGCGGGGCTTCGGACGATGAAATCAAAAAAGCATACCGAAAACTCAGCCGGACGTATCACCCGGATGCCAATATCAATAATCCGAATAAAGCAGAAGCAGAAGAAAAATTCAAACAGGTGCAGCAGGCGTACAAACAGATCATGGATGAACGCGAGCACGGCACCTCGTACCAGAGCGGAGGTTCGTCGTATGGCGGAGATGCTTACGGCGGCTATGGCCCGTTCGGCGGCTTCGACCCATTCGGCGGCGCGTACGGAAACGGCGGCTCCGCACGGAATGATTATGGAAATTCCGAGCAGGAAATGCGGCTGCAGGCGGCAGCCAACTACATCAACAGCGGCCACTTCCGCGAGGCGATGAACGTGCTGAACGACATTTCCGACCGCAGCGGAAAATGGTATTTCCTGCATGCGATCGCAAATTCGCGCCTCGGCAACAACATCAATGCCGTGCAGGATGCCGAGATGGCAGTCAAATTAGAACCGCAGAATCTGCAGTACCAGCAGCTTTTAAACCAGCTCCAGGGCAGCGGCCAGTGGTATTCCGACATGGGAAGCGGTTACGGCTATGAGAGAAGCGCCGGCGATCTCGGCAAATGGTGCTGCGAGTGCATGGCGATCAATGCGATCTGCAATTGCTGCTGTTGCGGCGGACGGGGATTTTTCTGCTGCTGATGAAAACGAAGTGTATAAAAACAAAAATACCGGGGAGAATAGGACTATCATCGAAATTCCCCTGTTCGATGAGACAGACAAAAGAAGAATAAGGAAATACTTATCCTCCCCTTAAAGACCCCGCTGCGGCCGCAAAAAACGGTCCGCCGCGGGGTCTTCCTTATCTTTTCCGTACATCGAAAGTCCTTGTGTTTCCTGTCAAAACAGATTATAATGAAAGAGATCGCAATTATGACCGGAGCAAAAAAATACGAACGGATCATAGAAAGAAAACAGAAAGAGAGAAAAGCTATGGAACGAAAAACAGCATGGAATGAGTACAAGAAAAAAGATATGAAAAAGCTGGAAAAATTAAACGCCGGCTACCGCGCATTCCTGGATCACGGAAAAACGGAGCGCGAGTGTGTAAAGGAAAGTGTACGTCAGGCAGAAGAGGCCGGATACGTAAGCCTCGACACCTATGTAAAAGAAAATCGTGCGTTAAAACCGGGTGACAAGGTTTATGCTGTATGCATGAAGAAGGCCATTGCCCTGTTCCAGATCGGAACAAAGCCTCTGACAGAGGGTATGAATATTCTCGGTGCGCACATCGATTCTCCGCGTCTTGACGTAAAACAGAATCCACTGTATGAGGACAACGGATTTACATATCTTGATACCCATTATTACGGTGGCATCAAAAAATGGCAGTGGGTAACGCTTCCGCTTGCAATCCACGGTGTTGTAGCCAAGAAGGATGGCGAAGTAGTGGATGTAGTCATCGGCGAGGATGATAACGATCCGGTATTCTGTGTGACAGATCTCCTGATTCACCTTTCCAGAGAGCAGCAGACCAAACCGGCAAGTACGGTAGTAGAGGGCGAGAACCTCGATCTTCTGATCGGAAGCCAGCCGCTCGAAGGAACTGAGAAAGAGGCAGTCAAAGCCATGACCTTAAAACTCTTAAACGACAAATACGGCATCGAAGAAGAGGATTTCCTCTCAGCAGAGCTTGAGATCGTACCGGCCGGAAAAGCACGCGAGCTTGGTATGGATGCCAGCATGATCCTTGCATACGGCCAGGATGACCGTGTATGCGCATACACCTCTCTTGTTGCAATGCTCGAAGTAGAAGCACCGGAGAAGACCTCCTGCTGCCTGCTCGTAGACAAAGAGGAGATCGGAAGCGTCGGAGCAACCGGCATGCAGTCTCATTTCTTCGAAAACACCATGGCAGAGCTGCTTGCACTTGCAGGTGAGGGAACGGAGCTTGCACTTCGGAGATGTCTGGCTTCTTCCAGAATGCTTTCTTCCGATGTAAGTGCAGCGTTTGATCCGTTGTATGCAGCAGCATTTGAGAAGAAAAACGCTGCATTTTTCGGAAAAGGTATCGTAATTAACAAATTTACAGGAGCAGGCGGAAAGAGCGGCTCAAACGATGCCAATGCAGAGTACGTCGGAGCTCTTCGCGCTATCTTTGATGATGCAAAAGTAAATTGGCAGACAGCAGAGCTTGGTAAAGTTGATGTCGGAGGCGGCGGAACCATCGCCTACATCATGTCTCTGTACGGTATGGAAGTGATTGATTCCGGTGTACCGGTTCTCAGCATGCATGCTCCATGGGAAGTAACCAGCAAAGCAGATGTTTACGAGGCCAAGAAGGCCTATGTGGCATTTTTGAAAAACGCATAAATAATATTGAGGAGGTTTGAAACGTTTGGACAGTGACATAGTCGGCAGTATTCTTTTGCAGGTCGTATTGATAGCGGTCAATGCGGTATTTGCCTGCGCGGAGATCGCTGTGGTCTCCTGCAACGACGCTAAACTGGAAAAAATGGCACAGGAGGGAAACAAAAGAGCGGCGAAGCTGTTTCATCTGACGGAACAGCCATCCCGTTTTCTTGCAACGATACAGGTGGTCATCACTCTGTCCGGTTTTCTCGGAAGTGCCTTTGCAGCAGAAAATTTTTCGGATCGAATCGTTTCTGCTCTTGTGGACGCGGGTATGAAGATTCCGGAAAAGACACTGGATGCGATTGCCGTTGTGCTGATTACGCTGCTTTTATCTTACATCACCCTGATCTTTGGCGAACTGGTGCCGAAAAGGATTGCAATGCAGAAGGCTGAGCAGATTGCGCTCGGGATTTCCGGTCTTGTAAGCGGTGCTTCGAAAGTGTTTGCACCGCTTGTGTGGCTGCTGACTGCATCGACAAACGGTATCCTGCGCCTTCTGGGGATCGATCCGGATGAGGACGACGATCAGGTGACGGAGGAAGAAATCCGAATGATGGTAGATGCCGGCAGCGAAAAAGGCGCGATCGACAATGAAGAAAAAGATATGATTCAGAACGTATTTGAGTTCGATGATCTGACCATTGATGAAATCTGCGTCCACAGAACCGATGTAGATCTTCTGTGGCTGGAAGACTCGATGGAGGAGTGGGAGCAGCTGATCCATGAAAGCCGCCATTCTTATTACCCGGTCTGTGGTGAAACTGTGGACGATATCATCGGCGTTCTGGACGCCAAGGATTATTTCCGGCTTCGCACCAAGGACCGCGATCATGTCATGAAAGAAGCAATCAAACAGCCTTATTTTGTTCCTGAAAACATCAAGGCTGCCACGCTGTTCCAGAACATGAAAAAGACCGGCAACTATTTTGCCGTGGTTCTGGATGAGTACGGCGGCATGGATGGAATTATCACCGTGCGTAACCTGATCGAGCAGCTTGTCGGGGACTTGAATGATGAGGCGGAGATCGGGCAGCCATCGGAAATTGAGCTGATTTCCACAGACACCTGGAAAATCATGGGAAGTGCCTCGCTGGATGACGTGGCGGAGGAACTGAAGATCAAACTGCCGGTCGATGAATATGAAACGTTCGGCGGCTACATTTTCGGCGAACTCGGCGCGGTTCCGGATGACGGCAGCCAGTTTGAACTTGAGACCGACGATCTCTGGATCAAGGTCATGCGGGTCAAAGAGCACCGCGTGGAAAATACGGTGGTAAGGAAACTGCCTCCGAAGGAAAAAGGAGAGCAGGAGGAACGTAAGGAGAGGGAATGAAACGTGAATTAGACACAGCAGACCGGAAAATTGTGGAACTGCTGCAGGAAGATGCAAGGATTCCGCTCAAAAGTATTGCAGATAAGGTAAGTCTCACTTCGCCGACGGTTTCGGCGAGAATTGACCGGCTGGAAAAGGACGGGGTGATCACCGGCTACCGCGCGAGTGTGAACCCGGAGGTTTTCGACTATCGGATCAAGGCATTCATCAATCTGGAGGTTGAGCCGGTGCGGAAAAAGGAATTCTATCCGTACATCACTGACTGCCCGAATGTGATCGAGTGCAACTGCGTGACCGGCGACTATTCGATGCTGATGGAGGTTGTGTTCCACACGACATCTGAGCTGGATCAGTTTATTGGCCAGCTTCAGCATTTTGGAAGAACGAAGACGCAGATCGTGTTCTCTACATCGGTGGAACACAGAGGAATTCCGCTCGGCGATACCAGAATCCCGATTCTGGAGCAGGAAGAAGAAAAAGGTTGATTTTCTGCGGACTTTCCGATATACTAAAGCGTGTTACAAAAACTGGAATCCCGCTAGGGGACGGCGCGAAAAAACGCGCTCAGAGAAACAGATAAAGGATGGATAATAACATGAGTTTATTACAGAATTGGCGTGATATCGCCTATAATCAGGAAGCAGACAAAAAACAGCTCCAGCAGTTCTGGACCAATTATTTCCTGATTGAGAAAAACATTTACGAGCAGCTTCTTTCCAACCCGGATGAAGTGGTAAAAGGAACCGTAAAAGAGCTGGCAGAGAAATACAAAGTGGACGTTATGACCATGGTTGGTTTCCTGGACGGCATCAACGACAGCCTTGTGATCCCGAACCCGATCGAGGAGATGGAAGAGGATACCGTTGTTACACTGGCTTACGATAAAGAGCTTCTGTACAAAAACATGGTAGACGCAAAAGCAGACTGGCTGTACAACCTGCCGATGTGGGATGAGATCTTCACAGAAGAGCAGAAGAAAACGCTTTACATGGAGCAGAAAAAATCCGGCACTGTAATCAAAGGCAAAAAAATCGGAAGAAACGATCCATGCCCGTGCGGAAGCGGAAAGAAATACAAATACTGCTGCGGTAAAAACGCATAAGAAAGAATTTTCGAGAAGAGACCGGGGAGCCGAAAGTTGAAAGGCTTCGCGGTCTCTTTTTCTATGAAGAGGGAGAAGCAGGATGCAGGAGACGGTAGTTTATCTGAAAAAAATTACACAGCCGGAGGGCAAAAAAAAAGAGCTGGAACGGGAACTCTCGCAGTGCGGATGGGAGCTGTTCCGGATGGGAATGCAGGAACAGTATGGGCTGGATGGAGAAAAGATAACGATCGAACGGAATGCGCACGGAAAACCGTACCTGCCGGGGCATCCGCAGATCTGTTTTAATATTTCTCATTCGGGGGAATACGCTGCCTGCGCTTTTGCTTCCATTCCGATCGGCATGGATCTGCAGCAGCACCGCCGCGCTGCCTGGGAGCGCATGGCAGAACGGTATTTTTCCGCCGAAGACCAGAAACGCCTTGCCGCAGCGGAGAATGCTGAAACGCTGTTTTTCCGGATCTGGACCGAGGAGGAGAGCTACGGCAAGTGGAGGGGAACCGGTCTTTCGGGTTCTCTTGGAACGGAAAAGAAAGAGGGCTTCTGCACGCATTTCAGTCCGGAGAAAGGATATGAAGGCGCCGTCTGGGCAGCGGAGCCCGTGAAAATCTGCATGAAAAGAATAGAACCATAAAAACCGTGCATAACCTGTCCCGCCATCTCATATATATAACGATAAGAGGTGGTGAAGATGAAAAGGACAGGAAGACAAAAGGATATTGTTACGCCAGAGAAAAAACAGGAGCAAAGGGAACTTTTGCGCCTGTTTTCTGCGAATATACGGAAAATTCTGAAAAACACAGATCTGCTGGCCGATGACCTGCAGGAAATCCGTCTGCGGACCGGCGCGCCGCTTCTGGTGGTCGCAAAGGATCAGGAGTACTTTCTGACCCCGGACGGATCACTGACCGGGGAGTGGGAGAAAGGTTATCCCGTCTCACCGACGGATATCCGCGATACGATGGATTACATAGGAAGTTTTTCCCTCTACGCCTACGAGGATGAACTGCGGCAGGGTTTTCTGACCGTGGAGGGCGGCCACCGGATCGGCATTGCCGGAAAGACGGTAATCGAAGGGGAAAAGGTGAAAGGCATCAGTCATATATCCTGCATCAACGTGCGGGTTGCTCATGAGAAAAAGGGCTGCGCGGACCGAGTGATGCCGTACCTTTGGGAAGACGGCCGTTTCCTGCACACCCTGATTGTCTCCGCACCCGGCTGCGGCAAAACGACGATGCTGCGCGATATCATCCGCCAGATTTCGGACGGGGAGTCGCCGTATCCGGGGCTGACCGTCGGTGTGGTCGATGAACGGAGCGAGATCGCAGGCTGCTATCTCGGCGTTGCGCAGAATGATGTCGGCATCCGCACCGATGTGCTCGACTGCTGTCCGAAGGCGGAGGGCATGATGATGCTGATCCGCGCCATGTCGCCCGATGTGGTGGCAGTCGATGAGATCGGAACGGGCGAGGACATCCGTGCGATCGAGTCCGTCGTTAACTGCGGGTGCAAGCTGCTCGCGACCGTGCATGGCAATTCCATGGAGGATATGAAGCAGAAGCCTCTCCTGAACCGCCTCGTGGAATCCCACGTTTTCGAGCGGTACATCGTGCTGGATGCGAAACCCCACGCCGGAAGCGTACAGGCTATTTTTGACGGAAGAGGAACGACACTGTACCGAAGGGAGGCGTTTTTGTGATGCGGCTTGCAGTTTTACTGGCGGCTTCTCTTGCCTGCGTCGGGATCGGCTTTGCAAAGAGTGCGGCGCTGTCGGTCCATGTGAAAGATCTGGAAACACTGCAGAAAATTATCCAGTATCTGCGTGGAGAGATTGTGACGGCGGCTTCCCCGCTGCCGGATGCGTTCTGGGAGACGGGAAGGCGGATGCGGGATCCGTACCGGGATTTTTTACAGGATATTTCCGAGGATATGCGCCGCCCGGACGGAAAGACACTGCCGGCGATTCTGGAAGAGAATACGGCAGTCCACCTGGCGGACACACGCCTTACAAAAGAAGAAAAAGAAGAGCTGCAGGAGGCCGGATGCGGCCTTGGCACTGGGGACCGCGCCATGCAGAAGGCGAATCTGGACCGGTATGAGGCACGCCTTGTGCAGCGGATCGCGGAACTGCAGAAAGGATTGCCGGAAAGGAAGAGGCTCTGTCAGAGTCTTGGAATCATGGGAGGCCTTTTTTTATTTTTGATTCTGGTTTAGGGCGTGTCTGAAAACGGAGGAGCAGGCGTGGAGGTCGGGATTCTATTTAAAATCGGGGCAGTCGGGATTCTGGTATCGGTCCTGTGCCAGGTATTAAAACACAGCGGCCGGGAAGAACAGGCATTTCTTGCAAGCCTTGCCGGTCTTGTGCTTGTGCTGTTCTGGATTCTTCCCTATATTTCCGCGCTGTTTGAGGACATCAAACAACTGTTTACAATTTAAGAGCAGGGAGAAAAAACGGAGGGGATCATATGGATATACTTCGGATCGCTGCGCTTGGCACGGCGGGCGTGCTGCTTGGAATCACAGTAAAGGGAGCAAAGCCGGAATTTGCCCTTCTTGTGACGGTCGGTGCCGGCCTCTGCATTCTTGCCGGGACCGTCGGAAAAATGCAGTATCTGCTCGGCATGCTCGCACAAATGAAATCGTATCTCCCGGTGGACTCATCGTATCTGAATACGCTGCTGAAAATGCTTGGGATCACGTATGTGGGGCAGTTTTCCGCCGGGATCTGTAAGGATGCGGGCTATTCTTCCATTGCAGGGCAGATTGAACTGTTCGCCCGCCTGGCGGTCCTTGCCGTCAGTATGCCGGTGCTGCTCGCTCTGCTGGAAACGGTTCATGATTTTCTGTAAAAAAGCCGGATGGGGCATGGCGCTGCTTTTTCTGTGTCTCATTTTCGGAACGGGAAGAACGCAGAAAATCGAAGCAGCGGATACCGAAACGGATCAGGCAGCAGCAGCGCAGGACGAACTTCTTGCAGAACTCGACTTCGATGCAATCCAGCAGGAAGTGGACAGCCTGCTGTCCAGCCAGCAGTTTTCTTTTGCCGGTACGGTGCGTTCTCTTTTGCAGGATGGCGATCCCTTCCGCACCTTCCGTGCCGGAAATGCCGTTCTCTCCTGTGCCAAAACAGCATTCCTTGCGCAGAAGGGGCTGATGAAGGAGCTGTTTCTCCTCGTTCTGGCAGGCGCGGTGCTCGGCAGTTTTTCCTCTCTCTTTGAAGGAAAACAGGTCAGGGACGCCAGTTTTTATATGGTCTATCTGCTTGCGCTTGCACTGATTCTGAAAAATTTCCAGTCGAGCGGGGAAAACCTGAAAGCTGTCATCACATCGCTGGTCGCTTTTATGCGGATCCTGACGCCATCCTACTATCTGGCGGCCGCGGCCGCCGGGGGCGCATCATCAGCCGTGATGTTTTATCAGATGCTCCTTCTAGTGATTCTAGCTGTCGAAAAGCTTCTGCTCGCCCTCGTCCTCCCGATGATCCATATCTATCTGCTCATCGCCCTTGTAAACGATCTTTCCGGCGAGGAGATTTTGTCCCATATGACAGAGCTGCTGGAAACCTGCGTGAACGGCCTTTTAAAATCGTCGCTCGGCGTACTTGTGGGAATGCAGATGATCCGGAATCTGATCGCACCGGCGCTCGATTCCCTGCGGCAGATGGCACTCTGGCGGACTGCCGGAATGATTCCCGGTATCGGAAATGCGGTGAATGCTGTAACCGAGTTGGTGGCAGGCTCCGCGGTGCTGATCCGCAACTGCTTTGGCGTGACGGCAATGCTGGTACTGCTCGTAGCAGGCATGGTCCCCGCCGTTCAGCTTCTCGTTTCGGGTCTTTCCTTCCGCCTTCTCGCCGCGGCGGCGCAGCCCGTATCGGATAAGCGGATTGCGGGATGTCTTGCGGCGGCAGGAAAAGGATATGCGATGCTTCTGCGTCTCCTTCTGACCGTAGAAGTCCTGTTTCTGCTGACGATTGCAATCCTGGCGGGAACTTTTTCCTAGAGCTTGTCTGAAAAACCATTTCCGCAAGCTGCAAGCCCCACTTTGCGGTATATTTTACCCTCATTCGGTTGCCGTAGCCCGCTACGCCGCCCTCATTCGGATAAAATCTCCCACAAACTGGGACTCGCAGCTCACGAAAAGCCTTTTTCAGACAAGCTCTAGCGTGTAGTTGGGCAGGCAGCGGCGGGAGGCGGCATGGTAGAAGAGATTCTGCAGTGGCTTAAGAATATTTCAATTTTTCTGATTTTTATGACAACTGTGCTGAACCTGATCCCGGAGAAGGAGGACAAGAAGCCGGTTCAGTTTTTTCTTGGAATTGTGATGGTACTGATTTTTTTCCAGCCCGTGCTAAAAGCGGGAGGTTTGGAGCAGAAAATGGCGCAGACGCTCGACCGTCTGACGCTGGAAGAGGAGGCAGCAGCAATGGAAAATGTACAGATTCGTGCAGAAAGCTTTGAAAAACAGTATTACGTGGGCGCCTGGGAAAAAGAGACGGAGCGCCAGATCCGGATGTATCTGTCAGAGAGCGGCATTCCGGGGGCAGCCGTTTCGGTAACGCTGGAGCCGGGAAACACCGGTGAGGCAAAAGAGATCCGCATTGAAGCGCCGATGCGGCAGACGAGCATTTACCGCGAAGAACAGAAAAAACAGCGGGAAATGCTCGATGAAAAGCTGACAGAGATCAAAAGTGTTTTAAGTGAGGTCTACGGAACCGATCCGGCGCATATTATGGTAGAGATTTCGGAATAGGCCTATGAGGGAAAAGGCAGCGGCGTTTTTCCGGAAACAGAAAAAGGAGCAGTGGATGCTGTACTTCCTGCTGGCGGCAATCGGCGTTGTCCTGCTGCTGCCGACGGGAACAAAAAAGACCAGTGAGGAGACAGAACAGCCGCAGGAGACGGCTGTGCGTCCGGCGGGGGATGCGGGACTTTCGGTGCAGGAGGAGATGGAACAGCGCCTTTGTGACGCACTTTCCCAGATGGACGGTGTGGGCGCAGTGCACGTCGTGGTGACGCTGGAATCCACAGGAAAAAAGATTGTGGAAAAAGATGTCCCAACGCGGAGCACAACGGAGGAAAACAAGAAGGGAGAGGAGACCGGAAGCGTTACATCCTCGTCGCAGGATGAGGCAACTGTCTATGAAAAGACACAGAACGGGGCCGAGACACCGTATGTGGTTTCCGAGGAGTACCCGGCGGTGCGCGGCGTGCTCGTTATCGCAGAAGGCGGGGGAAACCCGGTGACGATACAGGAGATTCAGGAGGCCGTGATGGCATTATTTCAGGTGGGCGCAAATAAGATTAAAGTAGTCAAAATGAAGTAAAGGAGTCAAATGCGTGGAAAAATTAGAACAGGAAATGAATGCACCTGAGAAAATGGCAGAGACACCATCGCCGAAAAAGACGGCCGGGAAAAAGAAAAAATTCCGGAAAAACCAGGTCATCATCACCGCCCTTGCGATCATGATTGCCGTCGCCGGATACATCAACTATGCGGACAGCACCCTGTCCACCAAAGGAACGGCAGACGGAACCACCGCAGACACAAGCACCGTATTAAAAGACATCTCCAGCCTTGACACCGACATCACCGATGAGGTGGACGCCGGAGCCGCTGGCGATTCCTCGCGGACCATCACAGAAACACCGGGAGAGGCTGTCCTTGCCGGGGCATCTACATACATGGCCCAGGCCAGAATCGACCGGGAACAGATCCGTTCCCAGAATAAAGACACCTTAAACGAAATCATCAACAACACCAACCTCTCCGAAACCGAGCGCCAGAGCGCCGTCCAGAGCATGGTGGAAATGACGGAACTCGTAGAAAAAGAGTCGGCAACCGAACTCCTCCTCGAAGCCAAAGGCTTCAACGATGTCGTCGTAAACCTGACCGGCGAAACCGCCGACATCGTCGTTCCGATGAAAGAAGTAACCGAGGAACAGCGTGCCCAGATCGAAGACATCGTAACCCGCAAAACCGGAATCGGCGTAGAAAACATCGTCATCACCCCCATGAGTTCCGCCGCCGACACAGCCGCAGAGGAGAGTGCTCAGTAAATTTTGATATCCACGTAAAAAATCCGGAAACGCAAAATCATGCGTTCCCGGATTTTTTCACGTAATTCTATTTAATTTGCACCATGTGCCGTTCTTGCAACCGTCTGCAGTGCTTTCTTCACCGGCGGCAGCGAGATCAGAATCACCGTCAGTACACCTTCAGCCAGCAGATAGCTGTAGTTGTAAATAATCGGATACAGCGCCTTCAAAGACTGCGGGAAATTCTCCGGCATATAATCCATCCAGTACAGATATCCGCCTAACGTATGGAAAAATCCCCTCGCCAGCACAGCCACAATATACCCGATCAGCAGCCCGTTTTTCTTCTTTCCAAAGAATCCGGCCACACCCAGCGCCGCAAACGCAAACACATAATCACAGCACACCTGGAACAGCGACAGCACATACGGCCCCTGGATAAACTGCAGCAGTCCATAAGCAAAACCAACGAGAATACCCGTCTTCGCCCCATACCAGTTCGCAATCAGCACAATAAACAGCATCGAAAACAACGTAACCGATCCCCCGTACGGCAGCTCAAACACCTTCACATACGAAGTCACAAACGCCAGCGCCATCCCCATCGCACAAAACGCCAGCTTCCTTGCATCCATTCCCGTCCCCTTACTCTTCTGAGCAGAAAGAACCGAAGCAATCACCACCAGCGCCACCATCAGCACCACGCATCCAACATAACCGGCCGTCGTCAGTCCGCCGTCAGCAGTAACAAAAAAACTCATAAAAAAACCTCCTTCGCATTCCGCTTGGAGGGGCTCACATAAAAACACAGTCCCGAATCACATCCGAAACCACGTTCCAGCTTCCCTACGCAGGAATTATCCCGTTCAGGTAGTGAGGGTCCGTGAGCTTATCCCTGTCCCACGTTCTCAGCCAAAGGCTCCCCTAGCGTCTTATTATTTTAACGTATTAAAGTATACCAACCTCCCCCTTATTTGTCAACCCGTCCGTTTTTTCATCCAAATACATGTTGACAAGAAGTACATACAAGTGCTATATTACAATTAGTTCAATCATTAAACTAATTGTACGAAAGGAGCACCAAAACAATGCAGATTCTGAAAGTAACAGACGAAGCATTCCGCCAGTACGGCAAAGTCATCAAAGACCTCGACGTCAGCGACATCATCACCGCCATGTCCGAGACCCCATGTCCCGATGACGTAGTCTACGAGCCTTCCATTGAAAGCCTCGAAGCCTGCAAAAGCGCCCAGTCCGTATCCGACAGCCTCTACGGCGGGCCGCCGCGCCAGAACGGGCAACACACTACGACGC
>OAZY01000162.1_pt1 | contig 73899 bp, 32 predicted proteins | sample 1494931 | NCBI WGS metagenome assembly OAZY01 (sample SAMEA2579921, study PRJEB22360) | human gut metagenome | biome: human gut; feature: human-associated habitat; material: faeces | place: Denmark | collected 2008/2010 | reverse complement strand
TTTCCTCATTAAGAAACAGTCGCCTCAACGACTGTATGGTTATTATAGTACAAACAAGAGATGCGCGCAAGTCCTAATTTTAAAAAATTTGAAACTTTTTTCACCTTTTCTGTATAATGTATTTATTTATTTTGATACTACTATATATTGTATTTGATAACCCCCTTTTTATATTTCTATAGACTATAAATACAATATATGCTATTCCACTAATTAGTTTCAGTTATATCTATTAATTAGTACAGGCCTGTTTTATTTCTTAGGAGGCCTTGCAACTATCATCCTACAATTGGTACAGGCCTGTTCTATCTCTCAGGAGACCTTGCAACTATCATCCTACAATTAGTACAGGCCTGTTCTATTTCTTAGGAGATCTAGCAACTGTCATTCTACATTTAGTACAGGCCTGTTCTATTTCTTGGGAGGCCTTACAGCTGTCATCCTACAATTAGTACAGGCCTGTTCTATTTCTTAGGAGACCTTGCAACTATCATCCTATCTGATATACCATTTACATTCTTTTATAAAACAAATGACGCCACCCACAAGGGTGGCGTCATTCGTATAAGGATTATTTGTGCCCTAGTTAGGGGTTCTAGGGTATATACGGCCCCTATATCAGCATATGAGGGGCCATATTGTTTTTTTAAAGATATACGGTCAGCAATCTTATTGTTGAATTGCTTTACGCAAATCAATTGTGTGAGGAGCGGAAGGTTCCACTGGCTCATTGATTGCTTTTTTAAGGTCTACTACGTGTTCTTCAGTAGCAGTAGGCTCTTCACTTGCTTTGTTTTTTACGGTTTCTTTAGCTGCGTACCAAATTGTTTCGTTCATCATGTGACGAAGGTCTTCGTTGTTCACATGTTCTTGATCTTGAGCCATGATATCCAAGATTGCGTCTTCCAAAGCACTTGCTTCGTCGTTAGTCATAGGACCGCCGATTTCTTTTTGTCTTTGAACGACTGCATTGATTTGGTCTACCATGCCGCGTAATACATTGAATCCGTAGCTATTTACGAAACCATCTTTTTCATTGTATTTTGGCATATCAAAGAATTCATATTCATTTTTGTTACGGTTTTCGCCGTTCCAGTTGAATGCGACTTCAAAGCCATGAACACGTCCCAAGGAATGTGTGCGGAAGTAGTCCGCATAGTTATGTTTATCCTTAGAATGTAACCATTTACTTTCAGCCTTAGTCAATTGTTCATGATTGTCATGTTTAATCTTAGCTTTAGTATAGTTAACTTCTGCATTTTGCCATGCTTGTACAAATGTATGCAAAGCTTGTACCGTTTGTGGGCTAGCCACAGGAACGAGTACAACAGGACCTGTAGTTGGTGTAGAAGCAGGGTTAGGCAAAATCAAATTGTCATCATATGTTGGTGAGCCAGCAGCATATCCTGTAATGGATGCAGCGCTCATAAGTGCTGCTGCTGTGAAAGCAAGCATTGTAGATTTTTTCATATCTATTCCTCTTTTCATTGTCGAATATTAGCGATGGTAGGGGATTCAAGGAGAATCCCCATCCATGTGTATCTTATTACATACCTAATTTAGCCATCATAGCAGCCATTTGAGCTTTCAATTGGTCTACTTCGCTTTGTAAGCCTGCATTTTGAGCCTTAATTTGTTCATTTTCAGCTTTCAAATCAGATACTTCGCCTTTTAATCCGGCATTTTGTGCTTTCATAGAAGCCACTTCAGTTTGCATTGCATATGTAGAGCTGATAGGACCCTTACGGTAACGATCTGCTACAGCAGCTTCGCTATCGCGGTTGCCAACCTTCCAAGTTACACCAGCGTTAGCCATCATATGGCCGTTGCCGCCAGCCCAGGACACGCCTGCATGGAACATTGTGGATTCGTTCTTGTAATGAGCTACGCCCAATGCCAATGCGGAGTTGCCACGATAGTTACCATAACCAGCCATGATTTGAGTTGGTTCCATTGGATCGTATTGGATAGGTTTCAATGCGGACAATGCAGCAGATTGTGCACCTACATGACCGATTTCTTCACCCAATTTATCTACGCGAGGATCTACTCCCGCTTCTGCATTAACCTTGTAAATATCTTGACCATTTTCACCAAGACGATGTTCTACAGTCACATTACGGCCAGCTTCTACTTCTGTTTTAGCTGCTTTCAATTGACTTACATTAACAGCATCAGTGTTCTTTTCACCGGCTTTCACATTATGGATATAATTATCACCCATATTGAGGCTACCGCCAGTGATATTGATGGAATCACCACCGAAGGACATCTTAGGACCATTAGAGTTATTAGAAATGGAAGTGATATTAGTGAGGTCGCCTTTCACGTCGAAGGATACTTTACCATTCGCAGCAGTGTGCGCTGTAGTATTCACTCCATTAGTGAAATCCAAACCATCAGATAACATTACTGTTCTAGCATTGCTACCATTTTCTTTATAAGTCAATGGAATTTGTTTAGCTGCTTCTTTACCATTGAAGTTAACTTGGTAGTTAGTTGTATGGTTTGTAGCATTTGGTTGAACGTCTACAGTAATCGCTTTTTTATCACCAGATACAGTAACTGCTTCACGAGCTACGTCTTTTACGTCGTTTTTATCTACAGATACTTCGTATGTTGCACCAGCTGCACCAAATGTATCGCCAGCTTTAGGAGCTACTTTTGCGATGTTATTAGCATCAGCTTTAGCTTGTACTTTTTCAGTAGATTTCTTAGCTGCTTCTTGTTGAACAAGTTTCAATTGTTCTTCAGTTGCGGCACGACCTTTAGTTGCGAAGTCAGCAGAATCAAGAGTTTTGTTAGTTAAGCCAGTGATGTCACCAGTTTTACCATCAAGCTTGATTGTGTTGTCGCCAGCTACGTTAACTACTTGGTCACCTTTGAATTCTAATTTACCATCTCCTTCTTTGTTAGTGATGGAAGTGATTTTGTTCAAATCGCCTTCGACATTAACTTTGTAAGGGTTAGCTTTAGAACCATCTCCAGTTACTGTAGTGTTTTGACCGTCTACTAATTTAGTCTTAGCATCTTTCAATTGACGTACGTTAACTGCATCAGTATCGTTAACACCATCTTCAACATTAGTAATTTGTTTATTACCAGCATTGATACCATCTTTAGTGATGGATGGACCATTGTTGATAACTAAGCCACCATTAGTGATCTTAGTATCGCCAATCTTAACAGAACCGTCTTGAGTAAGGTCAATATTGTTCTTCAATGCAAATTCTACTTTAGCACCATCATCGCTGCTAGTTTGTTTTACAGTGACATTGTTACCGCCAGAGAATTCAACTGTTTTACCATCAGTAATCTTCTTAGCTGCTGTTTCAGAACCAGCAGCAGTATTACCAGTGGATTTAACGTTGAAGCTATTCATTGTACCAAGACCAGAGCCGCTAATAGTCATTTCACCATTCGCAGTTCTAGATACTGTGATACCGTCAGCACCTTTCACATTTACTTTACCGCCATTAGCTGGAACATCTGTGCCATTAGCTTGGATTGTCCAGAGTTCGTCAGTATTAGCAATTGTTTTATCACCGTATTTAATGCGGTCCCCATCTTTCTTAATGGTTGTGTAGTTATCAGGTGTACCTAAGTGGATTTCCTTAGTTTGGATGCTATCGATGCCTTTGATGTTTTTGTTCAAACGAACAGTCAATGTATCTGTACCATCAGCAGTAACAGCGATATTGCCCTTAGCAGATTCAAATGTAGCTTCTTCGTCTTTAGAAACGCCTTCGCCTTTGATTTTTACAAGGGATCCAAGTTTTTGTTTATTTTCCACTTCATTGTTACCAGTGAAACGTAAACCGTCATCCAATGTAGCCACTTCGTGTTTATTGTTATTTTTGTCTTCATAAACGATACGAGTGATACCATCTTTGCCATTTAGACCAGGTTGGCCATTTTCAGCTTTCATAGTAAGACCATCTTTACCGTCCTTACCATTGAGGCCGATAGAACCATCCTTACCATTGATAACAACGGAGGAACCGTCTTTACCGTTTACGCCAATTCTACCATCAACACCGTCTTTGCCATCTTTACCAAGTTTGATGTCGTCGGACAATGCATAATTGTAAGTGTGGTCACCTGTTACAGCATTAACGATTTGTTCAACAGTTACGTTTTTACCAGCACCGAAGTTTACAGTTGTGCCTGGTTTAACGATTGTAGCAGTGTGATTACCTACTGTATTACCAGTAACATCACCTTTCCAACCGGAGTTATTGATTGTATCTACTACAGTTTTAACTGTTGCGATACCATCGTTACCATCTACGCCTGGTTTGCCGTCAACACCGTCTTTCACCTTACCGATTGTTACGTCGTATTTAACAATGCCATCTGCATCAACGGATGCTTTCGTGTAGTTACCATCCATGAAGTTCAAACCTTTATCCAAGGATACAGTTTGAGCATTTTGGTTATTCGCTTTATATGTGATGGCATTACCACCTGTAGGCAAGTTGCTCAAATCGATAACGGCTGTTTTATTGATTTTCTTATCATTGCCGTCAACATATTCCAATGTAACAGTTTTATCCGCGTTTACAGTATAACGTGTATCTTTAACGTGAATATCGTTAGCTTTGGAAATTGTCTTAACGTCGCCGATGTTAGCACCATTTGTATCATCAGTGGAGTTGTTGTTTACGATACCAGATTTAAGGTTAGTAATGTTGTTACCACCAAGACTTACATTACCACCATTGAATGCGAAATTATCGCCACCAATTGTGAAAGTAGCATTGCCACCATTCTTAATTGTGTTGATGTTTTTCAAATCTTTGTTCAATTGAACTTCGAGAGTATCTGTACCATCAGCTTTTACGTTGATGTTACCAGCTGCGCTCTTGAATGTAGCAGATGTATTTTTATCTACGCCTTCGCCTTGTACTTTTACTAAGCTGTTCAATTTTTGTTTGTTCACTGTATCAGTGTTGTTACCAGTGAAGTTCAAACCATCATCTAACGTAGCAACTTCATGTTTATCATGGTTGTTATCTTCATAAACGATGCGAGTGATGCCATCTTTGCCGTTTAAGCCAGGTTGGCCTTTTTCACCTTTCATAGTAAGACCGTCTTTGCCGTCCTTACCATTTAAACCGATGGAGCCGTCTTTACCATTGATCACAACGGAGGAACCATCTTTACCATTTACGCCAATTTTGCCGTCAACGCCATCTTTACCATCTTTGCCATCGTTACCAATCTTGATATCGTTAGCTAAGTCGAATTCAACCTTAGCGCCGTCGTTGTTGCTAGTTTGTTTTACAGTCAAGTTCTTGCCTGCTGCCATTTCAACTGTTTTACCATCAGAGATAGTTTTGGCAGTTGTTTCAGAATCAGCAGTTGTGTTACCTGTGGATTTCACATTCCATACGGATTGTGCAGCACCAGGAGCCACGTGCAAGTCGTAAGTCACTTGGTTACCGTTTTCAGTTTTGTTAACTGTTACGGAGTTATCGTTAGAAGTTACTACTGTACGAGCATCTTTCAACTGTTTAACGTTAACTGCGTCTGTATCATTTACGCCAGCTTTCACATTAGTAATGTTCAAGTTACCAGCGTTGATACCAGTCTTAATGATGGATGGACCACCAGAGATAGTTAAACCATTGTTGTTAACTACAGTATCGCCAATTGTTAAGGAACCAGATGGAGTCAAGTTCACTTCTTTGGACAATTGAACCTTCAACTTGCCATCTACGTTGTTCACGCCGATGTTGTTGTCAGTCAATTTGGACTTATCTGCACCACCAACAACGTCCATAGTTTCGTTCAATTTCTTAGCGATTACTTTGGATTTATCAGCACCTTGTGCATCGTCGCCAGCATATTTCATGCCGTCATCTAATGTAGCCACTTCGTGTTTATCGTTGTTGTGGTCTTCGTATACGATACGAGTGATACCGTTAGTACCATTTTTACCGTCTACGCCATCTTGACCTTTTTCGCCACGGATAGTAAGACCGTCTTTGCCGTCCTTACCATTGAGACCGATAGAACCGTCTTTACCATTGATCACAACGGAGGAACCATCTTTACCGTTTACGCCGATTTTACCATCGATGCCATCTTTACCGTCTTTGCCGACCTTGATGTCATTGGACAATGCGTATGTATAAGTGTGTTCACCAGTTGTAGCGTCGATATCTTGTTTTACAGTCAAGTTATCGCCTGCTGCATAGGAAACAGTTTTACCATTGCCAACAGCTGTTACAGCATGATTACCAACTACATTGCCTTTAGCGTCAGTGGAGAAGGAATAACCATCTTTGATTTGATCAGCCAAACCGGACAAGTCGATTTTTGCGATTGTACCAGCTTGGTTAGCGCCGTTGCCATCGTTGTATTTCAATGTTACGGATTTGCTTGCTGTATCGTAAGCGTAAGATGTAGTTGTTTCACCAGTACGATTAGATGTAGTAGGAGCAATGTGCAAGTCGTTAGCTTTAGAAATTGTTTTAACGTCGCCGATGTTAGCACCGTTTGTATCATCAGTGGAGTTGTTATTTACGATACCAGATTTAAGGTTCGTAATGTTGTTGCCACCCATATTCACATTGCCGCCGTCGAATTTGAATTCGTTGCCGCCGATTGTGAAAGTAGCAGGACCACCGTTTTTAATTGTGTTGATGTTGTTCAAGTCTTTAGCCAAACCGATGTTGATTTCGCTGTTGCCATCAGCACCTTGCGTGATACTTGTTTTGATGTTAGAGGAATCATATTCGGAATCAGCTTTAGCACCTGTACCTTTTACAGTAACTTTGGAGCCAAGTTTGTTTTTCTTTTCGCCACCGGAGTTAGCGTCGAAACGTAAACCATCATCTAATGTAGCTACTTCGTGTTTATTGTTGTCATGATCTTCGTAAACGATGCGAGTTACACCGTCAGCGCCTTTTTCGCCCTTCATAGTAAGACCATCTTTGCCGTCCTTACCATTTAAGCCGATGGAGCCGTCTTTACCGTTGATCACAACAGAGGAACCATCTTTACCGTTTACGCCGATTTTACCATCAACGCCGTCTCTGCCATCTTTACCAATCTTGATATCGTTAGCCAAGTCGAATTCAACCTTAGCGCCGTCGTTGTTGCTAGTTTGTTTTACAGTTAAGTTCTTGCCTGCTGCCATTTCAACTGTTTTACCATCAGAGATAGTTTTGGCAGTTGTTTCAGAATCAGCAGTTGTGTTACCTGTGGATTTCACATTCCATACGGATTGTGCAGCACCAGGAGCCACGTGCAAGTCGTAAGTCACTTGGTTACCGTTTTCAGTTTTGTTAACTGTTACGGAGTTATCGTTAGAAGTTACTACTGTACGAGCATCTTTCAACTGTTTAACGTTAACTGCGTCTGTATCATTTACGCCAGCTTTCACATTAGTAATGTTCAAGTTACCAGCGTTGATACCAGTCTTAATGATGGATGGACCACCAGAGATAGTTAAACCATTGTTGTTAACTACAGTATCGCCAATTGTTAAGGAACCAGATGGAGTCAAGTTCACTTCTTTGGACAATTGAACCTTCAACTTGCCATCTACGTTGTTCACGCCGATGTTGTTGTCAGTCAATTTGGACTTATCTGCACCACCAACAACGTCCATAGTTTCGTTCAATTTCTTAGCGATTACTTTGGATTTATCAGCACCTTGTGCATCGTCGCCAGCATATTTCATGCCGTCATCTAATGTAGCCACTTCGTGTTTATCGTTGTTGTGGTCTTCGTATACGATACGAGTGATACCGTTAGTACCATTTTTACCGTCTACGCCATCTTGACCTTTTTCGCCACGGATAGTAAGACCGTCTTTGCCGTCCTTACCATTGAGACCGATAGAACCGTCTTTACCATTGATCACAACGGAGGAACCATCTTTACCGTTTACGCCGATTTTACCATCGATGCCATCTTTACCGTCTTTGCCGACCTTGATGTCATTGGACAATGCGTATGTATAAGTGTGTTCACCAGTTGTAGCGTCGATATCTTGTTTTACAGTCAAGTTATCGCCTGCTGCATAGGAAACAGTTTTACCATTGCCAACAGCTGTTACAGCATGATTACCAACTACATTGCCTTTAGCGTCAGTGGAGAAGGAATAACCATCTTTGATTTGATCAGCCAAACCGGACAAGTCGATTTTTGCGATTGTACCAGCTTGGTTAGCGCCGTTGCCATCGTTGTATTTCAATGTTACGGATTTGCTTGCTGTATCGTAAGCGTAAGATGTAGTTGTTTCACCAGTACGATTAGATGTAGTAGGAGCAATGTGCAAATCGTTAGCTTTAGAAATCGTCTTAACGTCTCCGATGTTAGCACCATTTGTATCATCAGTGGAGTTGTTGTTCACGATACCAGATTTGAGGTTCGTAATGTTGTTACCACCAAGACTTACATTACCACCATTGAATGCGAAGTTATCGCCACTAATTGTGAAAGTAGCATTGCCACCGTTCTTAATTGTGTTGATGTTTTTCAAGTCTTTGTTCAATTGAACTTCTAAAGTATCTGTACCATCAGCTTTTACGTTGATATTACCAGCTGCGCTCTTGAATGTAGCAGATGTATTTTTATCTACGCCTTCGCCTTGTACTTTTACTAAGCTGTTCAATTTTTGTTTGTTCACTGTATCAGTGTTGTTACCAGTGAAGTTCAAACCATCATCTAACGTAGCAACTTCATGTTTATCATGGTTGTTATCTTCATAAACGATGCGAGTGATGCCATCTTTGCCGTTTAAGCCAGGTTGGCCTTTTTCGCCCTTCATAGTAAGACCGTCTTTGCCGTCCTTACCATTTAAGCCGATGGAGCCGTCTTTACCGTTGATCACAACGGAGGAACCATCTTTACCGTTTACACCGATTTTACCGTCAACGCCGTCTCTACCGTCTTTGCCGTCGTTACCAATCTTGATATCGTTAGCTAAGTCGAATTCAACCTTAGCACCATCGTTGTTGCTAGTTTGTTTTACAGTCAAGTTCTTGCCTGCTGCCATTTCAACTGTTTTACCATCAGAGATAGTTTTGGCAGTTGTTTCAGAATCAGCAGTTGTGTTACCTGTGGATTTCACATTCCATACGGATTGTGCAGCACCAGGAGCCACGTGCAAGTCGTAAGTCACTTGGTTACCGTTTTCAGTTTTGTTAACTGTTACGGAGTTATCGTTAGAAGTTACTACTGTACGAGCATCTTTCAACTGTTTAACGTTAACTGCGTCTGTATCATTTACGCCAGCTTTCACATTAGTAATGTTCAAGTTACCAGCGTTGATACCAGTCTTAATGATGGATGGACCACCAGAGATAGTTAAACCATTGTTGTTAACTACAGTATCGCCAATTGTTAAGGAACCAGATGGAGTCAAGTTCACTTCTTTGGACAATTGAACCTTCAACTTGCCATCTACGTTGTTCACGCCGATGTTGTTGTCAGTCAATTTGGACTTATCTGCACCACCAACAACGTCCATAGTTTCGTTCAATTTCTTAGCGATTACTTTGGATTTATCAGCACCTTGTGCATCGTCGCCAGCATATTTCATGCCGTCATCTAATGTAGCCACTTCGTGTTTATCGTTGTTGTGGTCTTCGTATACGATACGAGTGATACCGTTAGTACCATTTTTACCGTCTACGCCATCTTGACCTTTTTCGCCACGGATAGTAAGACCGTCTTTGCCGTCCTTACCATTGAGACCGATAGAACCGTCTTTACCATTGATCACAACGGAGGAACCATCTTTACCGTTTACGCCGATTTTACCATCGATGCCATCTTTACCGTCTTTGCCGACCTTGATGTCATTGGACAATGCGTATGTATAAGTGTGTTCACCAGTTGTAGCGTCGATATCTTGTTTTACAGTCAAGTTATCGCCTGCTGCATAGGAAACAGTTTTACCATTGCCAACAGCTGTTACAGCATGATTACCAACTACATTGCCTTTAGCGTCAGTGGAGAAGGAATAACCATCTTTGATTTGATCAGCCAAACCGGACAAGTCGATTTTTGCGATTGTACCAGCTTGAGTTGCGCCATTACCATCGTTATATTTCAATGTTACAGATTTGCTTGCTGCATCGTAAGCGTAAGATGTAGTAGTTTCACCTTGACGGTTAGAAGATGTTGGAGCAATGTGCAAGTCGTTAGCTTTAGAAATACGAGTTACGTCGCCAATGTTAGCTGCGTTATTCACTACATCGCCACCAGATTTAAGGTTAGTGATGTTTTGGTCACCCATGTTGATAGGGCCATTTGTGATGTTAATGGAGTTAGGACCAAATTCCATTTTTGGACCATTTGTAGTATTGGAAATGGAATTGATGTTAACTAAATCTTTATTAACATCGTATTTAACAACGCCTTCACCATCTACGGAAGCTGTTGTGTTTTTACCGTTAACAAAGTTCAAACCTTTATCCAATGTAACTGTTTGAGCATTTTGGCCATTCGCTTTGTATGTCAAAGGAATTTGTTTAGCAGCTTTATTACCATCGAATGTTACTGTGTATGTAGTGTTATGGTTTGTTTCATCTTGAACAGGTGTCACAGTGATAGGGTTATTAGTTGTGTTTGTAGTATTTACAGTTACCGCTTCACGAGCTGCGTCTTTTACGTCGTTACGGGAAACGTTTACTTCGTAAGTTGCGCCAGCATCGCCGTATTGGTCACCTGTTTGAGGTGTAACCTTAGCGATATTTGTATCTGTAGAACCTGTTACATTAGCTTTCGCTTTCACTTTTTCAGTAGAAGCAGCTGTAGGTGTTACATTATCAACGTCTACTGTGTAGATTGTTTTCTTACCACCGTCAACCGTATTTTCTGTGACAGAAGTAACCTTCGCAGCATTTTTACCGCGAACTTCTACAGTATTGTTCAATTTGCTTTTCGCATCATCGGACAAGTCAACAGCTACGTTGCTGCCAGATGCAGTTGTTTTGATGTATTGGCCATTGTTAGCGCCAATTACGCCAAAGCTCAAGCCACCAGCTTGGTTCAATTTTTGAAGATCAGTAGCGCCTGTGTTACCAGTCAAACCAACTGTGTTATTGAAACCGTTGTTTACGATTTTCAATTGTTCTTCAGTAGCGGCACGACCTTTTTTAGCGAAATCAGGTGCATCCAACGTTACGTTAGTTAAACCAGTGATGTCACCAACTTTAGCGTTCAAGTTAATGTTATGGTCACCTGCTACGTTAACAGTTTGGTTACCACCGAATACAACTTTACCATCGCCATCTTTGTTTGTGATGGATGTAATGTCGTTTAAATCACCTTCAACGTCTACTTTGAAAGTTTTAACGCCATTGATTTCACGGTTGCTCACCTTTGTATTCTTACCATTTTCCATATCGATGGATTTTTTAGCAAGATTTTGGATGACTGTTTCGCCACCCTTGTTGATATTGGAAAGATCTTGTTTAGCAATACCTGTGATAACAGCCGTTTCGTTAGCAACATCTTTGTTGTTACCATCAAGGTATGTCATCGTTACTTTGCCGTTTGCGTCTACCGCATATTCACCAGGTTTGATATGACGTTCGTCAGCACGAACTTTCTTCAATTGGCTTACGTTAACTGCATCATTATCATTTACGCCAGCGTTCACATTAGTAATGTTCAAACCACCAGCGTTGATGCCAGTTTTTGTAATGGATGGACCACCATTAATAGTCAAGCCATTGTCAGTGATGTTAGTGTCACCGATTTTGATAGACCCATCTGGAGTCAAATCGATGTCTTTGTTCAATGCAAATTCAACAGCTGCATTACCATTTTTATTAGTTTGTTTAATGGTCATGTTTTTGCCGGCTTGCATTTCCACAGTTTTGCCATCACGAATTTCTTGAACGCCAGCGGAACCTTGTGCCACTTTACCTTCTGTAGCAGAAGATTTCACGTTGAAAGAGCTCATATCGCCAGTTTTTAAACCGCTCAAGTCGATAACTGCTTTAGGGCCGTTAACAGTTTTGCCATTACCATCTTGGTAAGTCAATGTAACCTTTTTGTTTGCATCTACAGTGTATTCAGTCACATTGTTGTTAGTGCCTGCTGTAGGTGCAATGTGTAAATCGTTAGCTTTGGAAATACGTGTAACGTCGCCAATGTTAGCAGCGTTATTGGTTACATCGCCACCAGATTTAAGGTTAGTGATATTGTGATCACCAAGATCTAGGTTACCACCAGTGATGCTGATGTTGTCACCACCAAAGTGCATTGTAGGACCACCATTGTTAGTAATGGAAGTAATTTCTTTTAAATCCTTGTTCAAGGAATATGTATAGGTTTGTTCGCCTGTAGATTGGCTGATATCTTGTTTAACTGTTAAGTTTTTACCAGCTGCGTAGTTAATAGTAGTGCCGCTTGCTACAGTTGTAGGTTTTGCAGTGCCGTCTAAGTTACCACCGTTAGCTTTTGCATTTGTTAAGAAATCGTATTTTGCAGCAGCGTCTGCAGCGTTGATTGTGTATGTAGTACGACCATTAACTGTTTTTTCATCAACAGTAACATTTTTACCAGCTTTCACCATGCCTTTGTCATCGAAAGCAACAGTGATTTTGGAATCTTTCGCACCATCATTAGCAGCTGTTGTAGAAACACGACCTGTGCCAACAACGTTCAACTTGCCATCATGTACAAGGAAATCGCTCTTACCAGTATCACCAGTTACAACGACGCCAACGTTACGCAATTGGGCAACATTAACCGCATCATAATCGGATGTACCAGATGCAACATTAGTAATTTGACGTTTAATGCCATCATTACCAACGGAAACCATGCCAGCATCGCCACCGGCAATATCCGCATGGAATAATTGCAAGTTATTATCTGCAAGGCCTTTATTTTCACCTTGGTATTCACGTGTACGGTTAGCTGCATGGAAACCTGTGGATTCGCCTGCACCAGAACGTTCATCAGCTTGGGATAAAGCACCAAGAGCTACGCCACCACGCACATTGGTTTGTGCACCGGCACCAAGAGCGGTACCATTTGTTTTATTGACGGTTGCACCGGAACCGAAGGCGGATGCATTATCGTAATTGCCTGTAACAGTAGCACCGGAACCTACAGCAACAGCACCTTCGCCGCCTTGTACGTTAGCAGTTGTACCAATCGCTACAGAGCTTACGGATTTGGATGATGCACCAGCACCGATAACGGTAGCAGCAACAGCGCCATCATCGGCTAATGCAGAGTTACCAATCGCAATAGCGGATGTTGTTTTGCCTGTTACGTGGGAATCTCTACCAATAGCAATACCATTACCAGCATCATATGTAGTTCTATTATTAATACCAGATGTAGGAATTGGATCCGTGGACAATGTTAACGTTTCTTTTACGCCTGAATTATTAGTTTTTTGGTATGTGTAACCATTTGCAGTAGCATCAACCTTGGCGTTAGTACCCATAGTAATGGAGTTTTGCGCTTCCGTACGTGCACCGGAACCTACAGCAATCGCTTGGTTAGCAGTAGCTTGTGTATTGTAATCAGTACCTTGAAGACCTGTAGCCACATCTTTACCTACGCCAGTTGGGTATTTCAAATTGCCTTCAGTAGGACGAATACTACCAATGGCAATCGCACGGTTACCAGTAGCCCAAGCAGCATTACCAACGGCTACGGAACCACCTTCAGAGGCTGCACCATTATCGTTACCGCCTTTAGCTAGAGCACCCATCGCAATGGAGCCCATTGTTGAGGATGTAGCTTCGTTGCCATACGCTTGGCTATAGTTTGCTTTTGCTTTAGAGATACGACCTACAGCAATGCCGAAATTACCAGCTGCCTCAGCAGCTGCACCTTGTGCAATAGTAGCTTCACCAGTTGCTTGGGATTGCATACCTACCGCAATGGAATTAACACCGGATGCTGTTACGCGACGTGAATTCTTACCACTATTACCGATAGCGATAGCATTGTTGCCAGACGCATCAGCACGAGCACCAACTACAGTTGCACCAGAGCCTGTTGCATGAGTATCACGGCCGATAGCAATGGTATCTAAATGAGTGGCTGTGTTATCACGACCGATGGCGATTTGAGAATTCTCATCTCTCGTTTCTGGATGGTTTGTGCCACCATTTGTGGAGTCCACCATGTTGTTTTTACCAATGGCGATACCGCCCATTGTTTTCGCATCATTGTCTTGACCCATGGTAACTGTGTCTTGCACACGAGAGTTATTATTATTACCAACAGATACGGAATTTTTACCACTAGCTAATGCGCTAGGGCCTACAGCCACTGCATTAGCAGCACCAGTTTCAGCATGCCAGCCCACAGCTACGGCATGACCAACACCGGTTGCATTAGTCTTAGTTGTATCACCGATAGCTACGTCACCATCACCGCTTGCCACTGTAGACGCACCAATAGCTGTAGCCCATTCGCCTTTAGCTGTATTGAAAGCACCTACTGCAGTAGCACGACTACCTAAGGCGTCGTTAAAGTTACCGATGGCTAATGAATAAGCACCAGCTGGTTTAGGTGTTGTTTGCCAAGAACCATGCGTCCAATTTTGGTTATTATACGCACCAATAGCGATAGCATTTTCCGCATTCGCATTATTTTTATTACCTACCGTAAGTGTTGTTGCTGCAGTCGATTCATTACCAGCACCGATAGCTGTAGCTGCACCACCGTTTGCAACGTTTCGGTTACCCATCGCCATAGCGGAATTGCCAGTTGCGGAGTTTTTAGCACCAATCGCTACCTTGCCATCATTACCGGCTGTGTGGTCTGTTGTATTTTGATACCCTACAACGATAGAGTTTTGACCTGCATCATTTTTGCCATTGCTACCATCTGGAGCCGTATTAGCCCAAACATTAACATGACTATTGCCATAATCCGCATCGGCCATTGCTTGTTGAGGCGCAATACCGCCCATAGCGCCAGCTACAGCTAAACCAGCCAATACGCTAGCTAGGACTTTCTTTTTGCCGCTATTATTTTTTGCAATCTCAGGCACTACAACGTAGCACTCTTTGGATTTGCTCCAAACGACTTTAAAGACCTTGTTCATAAAACCTTTGAACCCCTTTCTCATAAGTACATATAAATGTAACTTTTACACTTTAGTTCACTTCATGAAGAGTGGCTTTCCTCTCATTCACACACACTTCATATAGGATAATTCAATAATATCAATTTATTAATTAATTGTAAATACTTTTTCACCCATTTATTTAATGAAATTTTATATTTTAGATGAAAATAAACTGAAGTTTATATGTATGTGTAAAAATAAACACATCTACGAGAAAGTGCATTATATCAGTGTTCATTGACATATTTTTGCAATTATCTTCATATAATTTTCATATAACAATCCATTCTTTTTAGTTTATAATTTTGTTAAATAACGAAGATAAGACTATTCTATAGAGTCATATATAACTCTATTATCCATAAATTTTATAAACAGCTATATATCAATAAGCCAATAAAATACTGGATTTTACGTTATTCAAACAATTCACTTAATTAAATAACAAGCCTATATTATTAATGATTAATTAATATATTTAGCAATCCAATACTCAATTACCAATACAACAAATGCATCACTAATACGATGTCATGTACTCATATATGCACAAAAAAACGCCCACACATCGTGTGAGCGTCTTTTTATAGGCCCCCAATACAGTCAAAAAAAGGGGGGAATTGTGAGAGTTATAATGAGGGCCATATATGATTATAATTGTATCTACTAGTATTATTTACTAATAGCGTCACGTAAATTTACTTTACGAGATTGAGGTTGATCAACAGGTGCTTTTGCAATTGCTGCGCGAAGGTCTACTTCGTGATCATCGCCAGCTTTAGGTTCTTCACTTGCCTTATTTTTCACCGTTTGTTTAGCGGCGAACCAGATTGTATCGTTCATGTAGTGACGAAGTTCGTCATTGTTTACATGTTCTTGATCATGAGCCATGATATCCAAAATAGAATCTTCCAAAGCAGTTGCTTCTTCGTCAGTCATAGGACCGCCGATTTTCTTTTGCTCTTGGATAACTGCGTTAATTTGGTCTACCATGCTACGAAGTACATTGTAACCGTAGCTATTAGTAAAACCATCTTGTTCATTATATTTTGGCATATCAAAGTATTCATATTCATTTTTGTTGCGGTTTTCACCGTTCCAGTTCATGAATACTTCTTGACCATGCACACGACCGATAGAATGTGTACGGAAATAGTCAGCATAATTATGTTTGTCATAAGAATGTAACCATTTTACGTCCGCTTTAGTTAATTGTTCATGATTATCGCGTTTTACCTTAGCTTTTGCGATGTTGATTTCCGCATTTTGCCAAGCTTTCACATAATCATGAACAGCAGCCACAGTTTGTGGACTCGCTACAGGAACGAGTACAACAGAACCAAGTTGTGGCGTCATAACAGGGTTTTTAACGATTAAAGTATCATCATATGTAGGTGCACTAGCTGCGTGACCAGTAAGGGATGCAGCGCTCATAAATATTGCTGCTGTGAAAGCAAGCATTGTAGATTTTTTCATATCTATTCCTCTTTTCTATGTCGTATCAAAAGGGATCCGAGGATTCTCAGTGTTGAGAATCCCCTTCCCAGCGTCTGTGAAAGTTTAACGTTTCAAATTATAAACCTAATTTTGCCATCATTGCAGCAATTTGAGCTTTCATTTGTTCATTTTCTGCTTTCAAATCAGATACTTCGCCTTTTAATCCGGCATTTTGAGCTTTCATAGCTGCCATTTCTTGTTGCATTGCATATGTAGAGCTGATAGGACCTTTGCGGTAACGATCTGCTACTGCAGCTTCGCTATCACGGTTACCAACTTTCCAAGTTACACCAGCGTTCGCCATCATATGGCTAGAACCGCCAGCCCAGGATACGCCACCATGGATTAATGTAGATTCATTTTTATAATGAGCTACGCCAAGAGCCACTGCGGAGTTACCACGGTAGTTACCATAACCAGCCATGATTTGAGTTGGTTCCAATGGATCGTATTGGATAGGTTTCAATGCGGAGAGAGCTGCGCCTTGAGCACCTACACGGCCTACTTCTTCGCCAAGTTGATCGATACGGTTATTAACATTTGTTAAATCTACTGTACCAGCAGGGTTAGCTTTAATAGTATAAACATTTTGTCCATCAGCTGTAGTAGTATGAGCAACTGTTACACTATTATCTCCTGCTTCTACTTTAGTCAATTGACCAACAGTTGCAGCATCTGTTGGAGCTGTACCATTCTTAACATTAGTAATTTTATTACCACCCATATTAAGGTCGCCACCAGAAATCTTAACTGCTGGAGTATTAGTTGCACCACCAGGGTTGCTGTTAAACGTAATGGAGGAACCACCGTTGGAAATCGTATTGATACCAGCTAATTCGTTAGCTAATTGAACTTTCAATTTACCACCATCGTTATTCACGCCGATGTTATTGTCAGTCAATTTAGTTTTATCTGCACCACCAACGATATCGATAGTTTGGTTCAATTTTTTGGAGATAACTTTAGTTTTATCTGTACCTTGAGCGTCATCACCAGCGTATTTTACACCATCATCGTGAGTTGCTACTTCATGATCGTTACCATCTTTATCTTTGTATACGATACGAGTAATACCATCAGTACCATTTAAACCAGGTTTGCCTTCTTTAACAGTAATATCTGCTTTCGTATTTGTACCATCTTTACCAGCAGCGCCAGTTAAACCGATGTGACCGATACCATCTTTACCGGAGATAGATACAGCATCTTTACCGTCTTTACCGATAGAAACTTTACCGTCAAGGCCATTCGCACCATCTTTACCAGTAATGGATACACCGTCTTGACCGTCAACGCCATCTTTACCTGGAACGCTAACAGATTCTAAGCCTTTAAGGTTTTTATTAAGACCGATTTCAACAGTTGTATTACCTGCTGGATCTTGTTTGATATTAGTTCTGATGTTATCAGTGTTGTATTTATCTGCAAAGTTTTCGCCAGTAGCAAGAGCGCCTGTACCAGCAATAGTTACTTTAGAACCAAGTTTATTTGTCTTAGGATCTGCGTTATTTGCATCAAATACAAGACCTTTATCGATAAGAGCATCAGATGTAGATTTAAGGTCAGATACGTTTACAGCACCATTTGGTGTATTCGTATTAGCACTGTCCAACTTATCCAAGAATGTAGTACCAGTTTCATCCGCAATGGAGGAACCAACATTGTTCAACTTCATTGGAGTTGTTGAGGAATTATCAGCATTATTCATAGATGCAATAACTTGAGCTTTTGGAACTTCTGCGCCTGTACCTTGAGGATTTTCGTAGAATTTACCATTTACTAAGTAAACCTTAGTGCCATCTTTCTTAGTATACACAACAGGAGTTTGTGCATTATTTACAACACCTTGGTTATTAATAGTAATGTCATATTGGTGACCTTTAGTTGCATCATATGTTGCAGAACCAGGGGCATTTTTATCTACTACTTTAATGGAGCTGTCAGAAGATTCAACAGTCGTAACATTGTCTTTCAATTGTTTTACGTTTACCGCATCAGTATTAGCTGTGCCAGCTGCAACGTTAGTAATTTTGTTACCACCATTATCAAGACCTTGGTTAGTCAACTTAACATCAGTTGTAGTTGTACCAGGAGTTGTAGGAGCTTTAATAGTAATGCCATCGTTATTTACAACAGTATCACCCATTGTTACAGAACCATCTTTAGTGAGGTTAAGATCTTTGTTCATCTTAACTGTTAAAGTATTGTCGCCATCTGCTTCAACTGCGATATTGCCTGCTGCAGATTTAAACTCTTGGCCGTTAGCTTCTAATTTACCAGCTGCATTTTCAGTAACGCCTTCACCTTGAACCTTCACAAGAGAATTCATTGGTTGTTTATTTTCTTTAGAAGTGTTGTTACCAGTGAAACGCAAGCCATCATCCATAGTAGCTACTTCACGTTTAATATCGTTGCCATCAGCATCTTTCAATGGGTTGCCATTAGCATCTTTTGGTACGTAAACAATACGTTGAGATTGATTACCATTGTTTGCTTCTGGTTTAACAAGAGTTTGTTTGCCATTTTCAGTAGAAATGTCTACAGATTTGCCGTTTGTACCAGCAGGGCCTTGAGGACCTGTTAAGCCGATTGTACCAACGCCATCTTTACCAGCGATAGAAACAGCATCTTTGCCATCTTTACCAGAGATACCAACTTTACCATCGATACCATTTGTACCAGGAATGCCAGGGGCACCAGTAGCACCTTGAGGACCAACGATAGTTACGCCATCTTTACCAGCAATACCATCTTTACCATTAACAACAACTTTGTCCAAGTTAGTAAGATCTTTGTCTAAGCTGTATGTATATGTATGAGTTTTGTTAGTAGCATCAATCTCTTGTTTTACAGTCAAGTTTTTACCTGCTGCAAAGTTAACAGTGCCACCACTTTCAACAGCTGTTGCTACTGCAGGAGTTGTAGTATCATTTGCTACTGTACCACCATTAGCAGTTGCATTAGCTTTGAAGCCATAGTTGTTACCACCAGCTGGAATGTTCAAGTCGGTGAAATCAAGAACTGCTTTAGGGCCAGTTACAGCTTTACCATTGCCATCGTTATAAGTCAATGTAATAGTCTTACTAGCTGCGTCGTATTTGTATACCATATCAGTGGAGCCAGCAGTTTTTACTACGCCACCTTTATCAGTATCAGTACCACCAGATGTAGGTGCAATGTGAAGTTCATTTGCTTTCAACGCATCAGCAGTAGTCTTAAGATCTCTTACGTTAACCGCCGCAAATGGAGTGTCAGTAGCTGCATTATCAAGCTTAGTTAAGAATGTATTACCAGTAGCTGTACCAGGTTTATCGATTGCAGAACCAACGTTATTAACAATGGAGTTACCACCAGTTCTGTTACCAGCTGCATCTTGGAAGGATACGATTACATCGCTTGCAGGTACATCATTACCAGGAGCACCATCAACGTTAGTTGTGAAAGTACCATCTGGACGTTTAACTACTTTAGTACCATCAGCTTTAGTGTAAACCGCTGGAGTTACAGCGTTTACAGTGTAAGTTGTTTGACCAGTCTTAGTATCAGATGTAGATGTAACAGTTACGTTATCGCCAGCTTTTACGATAGAGCCAAGTTTAGTGATATTTTTCGTACCAGTCTCAGTGATGTTAGAAAGATCAGAATTAGCTACGCCTTTGATGATTGCGTATTTACCAGCTACTTCAGCACCATTGCCATCTTTATACGTTAATGTAACTTCGTCATTTGCTGCATTAGTACGTTTAGAAGTATCACCGATTGTATAAGTTTTATCTTCAATGTGTAATTCATCAGCAAGGTTAGCTACTTTATTAGTCTTTGTTGCACCAGGTGTTGCACCAGGAGTAGTGTCTGGAGAAGTGATAGTAATGTGATCACCATCAGTCTTAATTGTGTTACCACCAAGTTCAACACTATTCAAACCTGTAAGGTCTTTAGCTAATTGAACATTCAATGTTGCATTATTAGTAGTTGGGTCAATGCCAGATGTAACACCAATGTTGTTACCAGTAGCTAATTTATTTGTATCTGTAATGCCACCCTTAACATCAACTTGTTTGTTGAGTTTTACAGAGTTTACAGTACCCATATCGCCACCGAATTTCAAGCCATCGTCCATAGTTGCTACTTCACGTACAATGTTCTTGCCATTAGCATCTTGAATAGGGTTGCCACTAGCATCTTTTGGAACATATACGATACGTTCTGCTTTGTCAGTATCAGCACTATGAGCTGGATCACGGTTGATAAGAACTTGTTCACCTTTAGCAGATGTCATGGAGATGTTAGCACCATCACGGCCATTGATACCATCTTTACCATCTTGGCCTTTAGGACCAGTCATGCCGATAGAACCATCTTTACCGTTAAGAACTACGGAAGAGCCGTCTTTACCAGTGGCACCAACAGAACCATCTTTACCATTAGCACCATCTTTACCAGCTGTGATGTTATCGGATAAGGAGAATTCTACAGTAGCATTACCGTTAGTAGTATCATTAGTTTGTTTTACTACTAAGTTTTTGCCAGACTGGAATTCTACACCTTTACCATCTGCAATGTTTTGAGCGTTTGCATTATGGTTATCAGCAACGGCACCACCATCTGTAGTATTAGCAGAAGACTTAACATTCCAAGAGGATGCAGTTGTACCACCAGTATTCAAGTCGGAGAAGTCAATAACTGCTTTAGGACCAGCTACAGCTTTACCATTACCGTCATTGAATGTCAATTCAACTTGTTTAGTTGTTGCATTGTATTTGTATGCTTGAGCTGCTGCGCCTGGGTTAGTATTACCAGATGCTACGCCACCTTTATCAGCGTCTTTACCACCAACTGTTGGAGCAATGTGCAATTCAGAAGCTTTCAATGCTTCAGCAGTGTTATGAAGGTCAGATACATTAACCGCTGCATTCTTAACATTAGAACCAGCATCAGCTGCTGCTTTCAATTTATCCAAGTATGTAGCAGTTTGACCTGCAGGCATTGTTGGAGTTTGGTTTTTAATAGCAGAACCAACATTGTTAACGATCATGCCGCCATCTTTTGTTGTTTGGCCAGCTGCTGCTTTAGGGTTTTCGAAAGAAGTGATGATATCACCAGTATATTCAGCTGTTTCGCCAACTTTATGGAATTTACCATCTTTATCTTTCGTTAATTTTTCACCGTCTGGAGTTGTGTAAACTGCTGGAGTTACAGCGTTTACAGTGTAAATAGTGTGATTATCTGTTGCATCCGCAGCTGAAGTTACAACTACATTGTCACCAGCTTTTACTTCTGTACGGTTTTCTTTCAATTGTTTTACGTTAACTGCATCAGTATTATTCGTACCTTCAGCAACATTAGTAATTTTGTTACCACCATTATCTAAGCCAGTATTTGTCAACTTAACATCTGTAGTAGTAGCTGTTGTACCAGCCGCAGGTGTAGGAGCCTTAATTGTAATGCCATCGTTATTAACTTTAGTACCACCAACAGTTAAGGAACCAGCATTAGTCAAATCAACATCTTTAGCCAATTGAACTTTCAATTTGCCGCCATCGTTATTAACACCGATGTTATTATCAGTCAATGTACCTGTAGCACCACCAATGATATCTACTTGTTGGTTAAGTTGTTTAGCAATTACTTTATTAGCATTTGTTTGACCATCATCACCAGCAAATTTCAAGCCATCATCCATAGTTGCTACTTCACGTTTAATATCGTTACCATCAGCATCTTTCAATGGGTTGCCATTAGCATCTTTTGGTACGTAAACAATACGTTGAGATTGATTACCATTGTTTGCTTCTGGTTTAACAAGAGTTTGTTTGCCATTTTCAGTAGAAATGTCTACAGATTTGCCGTTTGTACCAGCAGGGCCTTGAGGACCTGTTAAGCCGATTGTACCAACGCCATCTTTACCAGCGATAGAAACAGCATCTTTGCCATCTTTACCAGAGATACCAACTTTACCATCGATACCATTTGTACCAGGAATGCCAGGGGCACCAGTAGCACCTTGAGGACCAACGATAGTTACGCCATCTTTACCAGCAATACCATCTTTACCATTAACAACAACTTTGTCCAAGTTAGTAAGATCTTTGTCTAAGCTGTATGTATATGTATGAGTTTTGTTAGTAGCATCAATCTCTTGTTTTACAGTCAAGTTTTTGCCTGCTGCATAATTAATTGTGCCACCATTTGCAACAGCTGTTGCTACTGCAGGAGTTGTAGTTTCATTTGCTACTTTACCACCATTTGCAGTTGCATTGGCACTGAAAGTATAACCGCTTGTAATTTGGTTAGCCAAATCAGACAAGTCGATAACTGCTTTTGGACCAGCTACAGCTTTACCATTACCGTCATTGAATGTCAATTCAACTTGTTTAGTTGTTGCATTGTATTTGTATGCTTGAGCTGCTGCGCCTGGGTTAGTATTACCAGATGCTACGCCACCTTTATCAGCGTCTTTACCACCAACTGTTGGAGCAATGTGCAATTCAGAAGCTTTCAATGCTTCAGCAGTGTTATGAAGGTCAGATACATTAACCGCTGCATTCTTAACATTAGAACCAGCATCAGCTGCTGCTTTCAATTTATCCAAGTATGTAGCAGTTTGACCTGCAGGCATTGTTGGAGTTTGGTTTTTAATAGCAGAACCAACATTGTTAACGATCATGCCGCCATCTTTTGTTGTTTGGCCAGCTGCTGCTTTAGGGTTTTCAAAGGATGTAATGATATCGCCAGTATATTCAGCTGTTTCACCAACTTTGTGGAATTTACCGTCTTTATCTTTCGTTAATTTTTCACCATCTGGAGTTGTGTAAACTGCTGGAGTTACAGCGTTTACAGTGTACGTCTTTTGACCAGTTGTAGCATCTGTATCTGTTTTAACAACTACATTATCGCCAGCTTTTACGATGGAGCCAAGACCAGTGATAACTTTCTTACCATCATCAGTAATGTTGGAAAGATTAGAATTAGCTACGCCTTTGATGATTGCGTATTTACCAGCTACTTCAGCACCATTGCCATCTTTATACGTTAATGTAACTTCGTCATTTGCTGCATTAGTACGTTTAGAAGTATCACCGATTGTATAAGTTTTATCTTCAATGTGTAATTCATCAGCAAGGTTAGCTACTTTAGTAGTCGTTGTTGTACCAGGAGTTGCACCAGGAGTTGTGATTGTTAAATGATCACCATCTGTCTTAATTGTATTACCACCAAGTTCAACACTATTCAAACCTGTAAGGTCTTTTGCTAATTGAACATTTAATGTTGTGTTGCCTGTAGCATCAGGAGCAGATGTAACACCGATATTGTTACCAGTAGCTAATTTAGTTGGATCTGTAATGCCGCCTTTAACGTCAACTTGTTTGTTGAGTTTAACAGCGCCTACAGTACCCATATCGCCACCGAATTTAAGGCCATCGTCCATAGTTGCTACTTCACGTACGATGTTCTTGTTATCAGCACCTTTGATAGGGTCACCATTAGCATCTTTTGGAACATATACGATACGTTCAGCTTTGTCAGCATCACCATTATGAGCAGGATCACGGTTGATAAGAACTTGTTCACCTTTAGCAGATGTCATGGAGATGTTAGCACCATCACGGCCATTGATACCATCTTTACCATCTTGGCCTTTAGGACCAGTCATGCCGATAGAACCATCTTTACCGTTAAGAACTACGGAAGAGCCGTCTTTACCAGTGGCACCAACAGAACCATCTTTACCATTAGCACCATCTTTACCAGCTGTGATGTTATCGGATAAGGAGAATTCTACAGTAGCATTACCGTTAGTAGTATCATTAGTTTGTTTTACTACTAAGTTTTTGCCAGACTGGAATTCTACACCTTTACCATCTGCAATGTTTTGAGCGTTTGCATTATGGTTATCAGCAACGGCACCACCATCTGTAGTATTAGCAGAAGACTTAACATTCCAAGAGGATGCAGTTGTACCACCAGTATTCAAGTCGGAGAAGTCAATAACTGCTTTAGGACCAGCTACAGCTTTACCATTACCGTCATTGAATGTCAATTCAACTTGTTTAGTTGTTGCATTGTATTTGTATGCTTGAGCTGCTGCGCCTGGGTTAGTATTACCAGATGCTACGCCACCTTTATCAGCGTCTTTACCACCAACTGTTGGAGCAATGTGCAATTCAGAAGCTTTCAATGCTTCAGCAGTGTTATGAAGGTCAGATACATTAACCGCTGCATTCTTAACATTAGAACCAGCATCAGCTGCTGCTTTCAATTTATCCAAGTATGTAGCAGTTTGACCTGCAGGCATTGTTGGAGTTTGGTTTTTAATAGCAGAACCAACATTGTTAACGATCATGCCGCCATCTTTTGTTGTTTGGCCAGCTGCTGCTTTAGGGTTTTCGAAAGAAGTGATGATATCACCAGTATATTCAGCTGTTTCGCCAACTTTATGGAATTTACCATCTTTATCTTTCGTTAATTTTTCACCGTCTGGAGTTGTGTAAACTGCTGGAGTTACAGCGTTTACAGTGTAAATAGTGTGATTGTCTGTTGCATCCATAGCTGAAGTTACAACTACATTGTCACCAGCTTTTACTTCGGTACGGTTTGCTTTTAATTGTTTTACGTTAACTGCATCAGTATTATTTTGACCTTCAGCAACATTAGTAATTGTATTACCACCATTATCTAAGCCAGTATTAGTCAATTTAACATCAGTTGTAGTTGTACCAGGAGTTGTAGGAGCCTTAATTGTAATACCACCATTATTAACTGTAGTACCACCAACCTTCAAGGAACCAGTATTAGACAAATCAACGTCTTTGTTCAAATTGTACTTAACAACACCATCATTACCGATTTCTGCTGTTGTATTTGTACCATTTGTAAAGTCTAAACCTTTTTCTAATGTAACAGTTTTAGCACCATTGCCATTAGCTTTGTATGTCAACGGAATTTGTTTAGCTGCTTTATTACCATCGAATGTAACAGCATAAGATGTGTTGTGGTTAGTATCATCTTTAGTTGGTGTTACAGTGATAGGATTGTTTGAATCAGCTGTATAAGAACCATCAGCTTTTGTAGTACCACCATTGTTTACTGTTACAGCTTCACGAGCTGCGTCTTTAACGGCATTACGGGATACGTTTACTTCGTAAGTTGCACCAACATCACCGAAGTTTTCACCTGTTTTAGGTTCCACTTTAGCGATATTTTTGTCACTAGAACCAGCTACGTCTGCTTTAGCTTGTACCTTTTCAGTGGAAGTTGCACCGCCTGCTGCTGCATCGATTTCGAATACAGTTTTACCGCCTTCAGTTTTTTGATTTACTGTAACGGAGGAACCAGCTTTAGCTTTCACCAAACCATCGTAATCGAATTTAACATTTACATTAGCATCTTTACCGTTTGCATCGTTTTCGGACACAGTTGTAACACGGTTGTTATCGCCTTTAATGTTTAATTGACCATTGTATGCAAGGAAATCTGCGGCAACATTACTTGTATTTGTACCAACTGTAATTGTAGCTGTATTAGTATCAGCACCAACACGTACGCCAACGTTTTTCAATTGCGCCACGTTTACAGCATCAGTATCTTTATTACCAGCGGCTACGTTGATGATTTGACGTTTTTGTGTATCATTACCAACTGAAACAGCACCAGTATTAATAGAACCAGAGTCCCATTGGTCGTTATGACCAGTTAAATCAGCAGTGTATGCACGATTACGAATAACAGTTCCATTTAAACTCTTGCTATTCCAACCAGCATTCTCATTAGAAGCTGTTGTACGGCTCACTGAAGAACCAGAACCAAGTGCTACACCACCTGTTACACCAGTGACTTGAGCAGATGAACCAAGTGCTAATGCGTCATACGCATTTGCACCAGAAACAGTTGCACCAAAACCAATAGCTTGAGAACGAACATTACCAGTTCCAGATACGTTAGCACTTTGACCGATGGCAACGCTTTCACGAGCTTTTACATAAGAGTCTTGACCTACTACAACACCATCGGAAGCATTAGCATAAGAACCTTTACCAACGACTACAGAGTAATGTGCATTGCCTTCGGTTTTAGCACCTTTACCAATTACTACTGCTGCATTAGATTCATCACTTACAGAAGCACTAGGACCAATAGCAATCCCATCACCAGACCCGTAAATATCATTAGCACCATCTGTACCAGCTGCACTATGAATTGTTTTTGTAGATGTATTAACACCTCCAACTATTGCTCCACCTGTACCAGAAAAGGAATATGTAGAATTAGCTTTTTGAGCAGTTACATTAGATTTTAAACCCATAGCAATAGATCGTTCAGCTGCTGCAGTTGCAGCACCACCTTGAGCGATGGAGCGACCACCCGTAGCTTTTGCTTTGAAACCAACAGCTACAGCATAATCACCAGCTTCTACGGTGCCACCGCCTGAAGAATTCCCGATAGCAATTGCATAGTCACCTGTTGCATTAATACGAGAGCCTACACCAACAGCACCAGTACCAGTAGATTTTACTTCACGACCAACTGCTACTGTATCAATATGTGTTGCTTCATTATCACGACCGATTGCGATTTGGGAATTTTCGTCCCCACGACCACCCCCTGTTTGTGTACCTTTATTAGTAGAGTCAGCTAAATTATTTTTACCAATCGCAATGCCACCACCAGTACTAGCAGTATTACTAGTACCCATTGTGATCGTATCTTCTACTTTAGATGTATTAGTTTCACCAATGGCAATAGCACGATCACCAGATGCATTGTTTTTATTACCTACAGCAACTGCACCAGCTACAGATGCTCCATCAATAGTATTACCTGTACCAAGAGCAGTAGAATTATCGCCAGTTACCTTATTTTTATAACCAAATGCAGATGCGTTTTCACCACTTGCAACAGAAGCATTACCTACTGCTGTTGCTTGTTTATTTGTTGCTTGTGCACCAGCGCCAACTGCCGTAGCTTTAAAACCAGAAGCTTTAGATACCGAACCAACAGCGACAGTGCCATGTTCTGTAGCCTCAGCATAACCACCTAATGCAACAGCATAACCTTTGGTCTCTACTTGATTGTTCGTGTTTGTAAATGTTCCAGACGTTAGAGCTTTTGCATAACTACCAATAGCAATATTACCAAGGTTATTTGCTTTTGCTACATTACCAATCGCTACAGAAGATCGACCAGTAGCTTCATTGAATGAACCTACTGCAGTAGCGGCACCTCCTGTAGCCTTATTACCACCACCAATTGCGGTAGTAGTATCTTCCGTAGCTGTATTACCAAAACCATAAGCCACATGACCATAACCTGCAGCACCAGCCGTAGTATTACCATAACCAACAACAATGGAGTCCTCACTTACAGAGTTAGTATTAGGATAGCTACCACCAGCCAGAGTACCAGTTGGAGAAATATTAACCTTGTTATGCAAATCCTGTGCTGCTTGTACAGGTGTACCAGCAGCCCCTGCACCAACAACAGCTAATGCTGCCAATACGCTAGCAAGGACTTTTTTCTTACCACCATTGTTTTTCGCTACTTCAGATACTACAACGTAGCATTCTTTTGTTTTGCTCCAAACAACTTTAAAAATCTTATTCATAGAAACTATGAACCCCTTTCTCTTAGACACAATTACAATCAAAAAATTCCTTATTTTTTTGATGAGTCCTTATATGTACAATAAAATGCAGTTCGAAAAGTAATATTTTTACTGCATTTCATTTTTTGCTCATCTTGCGTCATATATAAGGTAGCAGAAAAAAGGCTTTTTGTAAATAGTTTTCTTCATTTTTCACTCACTTATTTTTAATATTTTAATTTCATTTATATTAATTTTATACTTTTACATAAAAAACATACATTTTATGAGTATTTTTTGTTCTTTATAATTGCTCTTTCAATAATTTTCGATATAGTACTAGTTTTTTCGATGAATGTATCAGTTTTACTTATAAATTATCCATTTATCGTTTTAATGACTTTCACAAATATCGATATAATAAAAATTCATATATTATCCATGTTTTCTAATTTTCAATTTACTTTGTTATATCGCCATTATTTCATTTTTTAAATTTCATAAAATTGTTTATTTCGGGAAAATACACAGGGAATATTTTGGACATGAAAACGAGTATATAAGACTCCCCTGCTTTACAATAAAAGTATCAAAATTCTAAAAGAAGGATGTGAGATTATATGCCTACTACCAATCATATTCTAATGGTTATACAGAGAGCGCTAACAACATAGTCAAGTTATACAGCTATTAAGCTATGGACCACGTCACGTTCGTAGATGCAAAGTATGTATTCAGGTTTTGAGCAAAAAAATGGAACCAATCATAAAAATGATTGGTTCCAAAGAATACATCATCTGATTGTCTATGCCACAATATGAGCATATCCAACCAGTGTTTCCTCAATATATCCAGCGTCTAATAATAGCTCTATACTATCCTTTATATCTGCGATAGTAAATTCCACAGCTTTACGTTGAGACCATTCTGTAAATTGATCAATAATTTCCTGTTCTGTAATACCATCAGCATGTTGGACAATAAATAAAACAGTTGCTACACATTCTACTTGCTTAATAGAGGTCAAACTATTTACAAAAGTAATCGCTTTTTGTAAAGGTTTTTGCATGGACTCATAGGCATCATTAACTTTTTTACTAATAATCTCGTTCTTCACAGATTGGTAGGCTATATCTACATCTTGTATAGAGTGATATTCTAAATATTCTTTAATATTACGGCTAACGATATCTATAGAGTGATCATAAGGGCCAAATTTATATTTCTTAAAATTAAAGTATGGTTTAGCCAGCTTTACATCCATAAAAAATGCTGTTTTCTGCAATGTTATTTGGTTAAAAAAACTATCTCTAAGGCCTCGTTTTATATCTAATAATAATAATGCTGCTAGTGTCAACTTAGGTTTATGTTTAGCCTTATTAGGAGCAAATTTACCTGGTTCATGAATATAAACATCTACATCTTGTATAGACTCTAGTGATGTACTTAATAAATCTCTAACTTCACTCCAGTCTAAACCTCCATTACCACTACCTAATGGAGGGATTGCAATAGATTTAATCTTTTGCTCGTTTATAATACGAATTAAATCCTCGATACCTTGTTTAATATATTCCATTTTTGAAGGCTTACGCCATTGATTTTTAGTTGGAAAATTAATAATCAGCTTATCATTCGTTTGATATGTATGCATACGCCCAATAACTACATCGCCGCGTTTACAAGCATTAACATAGTCTTTATTCATTTCTGGATACATTAGTTTGAATTGATATGCTAATCCTTTTCCCATATACCCCTCACAGTTAACAGTGTTAACCAGCGCTTGTGCCGGTGAGGTAAATATATCTGTATTAACAAATGTAATCATATTTCTTTCCTATACAGTAAATAAGGTTGGTGCTATATTTACTTTAATATTATAGCTCTTTACCAACTGATCTACTTGTTCTTTGACATCTTCATTCGGTACAAATATCATATAAATGTCTTCAAAAGGTACATCACAGTAAGGCGAAATACACTCTGCCATACGTACATGACCATCATAATTTGGATTGGGCGGATTTCCCTTAGGTGTATTCATCACGTCCCAATCAATTTGAGAGAAACCCGCATCATATTCTAAAACCTCTATTTTCGAACCACTAGAAATAGGATGTCGAGGAATAATCTTAAATTTTTTATTCCTTGCAACAACTCTTTCCACTGCTAAATAAATGTACGGTCCCTCTGATTGACGTTGCTTTTGAACTGCTACGTCAAACTCAGTATGTGTATGAAAATGAAAAGGTACACATTTATCTAATTCTTTTCTGCTTCGCTTTAATAAGATATCCTCATTAGCTATATCAGTATAAGTAATTTGCTGTTCTTGAAGTGAAGATCGCGATAGTAATCCATCACGGATAATACTTGGTAAATTATTTATAGATGTTAAATGATATATACTCTTTAGAGTCTCTATTTTACGTACCATATCATAACCTCTTTTTTTCCATAGATTAATGTAGAATCTCTTTTACCATCATTGTAAATCAACCAAATAAATTATGCAATTATTCCCATCTGTACCTTCCTTAAAATATATGCGTAAAAAATGTCTTTATAGTATACTAAGTAAATAAAGAGGTTAGTACTAAGGGGACTTTCATATGAAAAATAAAAACACCGAATTAGATACACAAACAACTGAGCCGACTGTAGCACAACATATTGCACCACCAGCTCATGATATAGCCGAGGCGCAAGCGGAGATTGATGAGTTAAAAGATTCGTATGACAATTTTCTCTATGTCTCTAAAGCCTTTCCAAATACGAATATTAACTCACTCCTAGCGAAGGGCAAAATATATGGGCTTAACCCAGCATCTCTTAAAGGGGCTCGCGTGTTAGAGCTAGGTTCATCTTGCGGTGGGAATATTATTCCCCAAGCGTTGTATTATCCAGAGGTGACTTTCACAGGCATCGACCTTTCACCGGTACAGGTACAGCATGGGAACGATCTCATTCAATCGATGGGTCTTACGAATGTAACATTGCTAGAAAAGAACATCATGGATATCGATGACGATTTTGGTACCTTTGATTACATTTTGGTGCATGGCATTTGGTCCTGGGTACCAGATGTGGTAAAGGATAAGATTCTCACCATTTGTAATCGTAATCTATCTGACCGCGGTATCGCCTATATATCCTATAATACGTATCCTGGTTGGAAACGTCTGGAACAGCTGCGCGACATCATGCTCTATTCGGAAAAACATGCACCTAATAATTCCTTAAAGGATCGCACGGTGTATACGAAGAATGTGTTAAAACTCATCGCTGAAACGATGAAGATGGACGAACGGTCTCGTGTACAATCTGATTACAAAATCAACAATATCAACCGTATAATCGAGTCTAATGACTATTATGTAGGGCACGAATATCTAGAAACCTTCAATGACCCTGTGTATGTATCACAGTTTGTGGAACGAGCAGAACATCTTGGTTGTACCTATGTCGGTGATGAATCGTTACAACGTTCCTTTATTACATGGCTTGACGATGCGGTGGTAGAAAACATCAACGCCCTAGCCCAAGGGAATCATGTGGATAAGGAACAGTATTACGACTATGTCTACGATACACAGTTCCGCATGGCTTTACTCACTAAACCGAGAAATGCAGACAGAATCATTCGCAACGAAACCGTTACGATAGACACATTAAATAAACTCTATTTCTATACAGCCATCAATGAATTTAATGGAGCGCCACCAGAATGGACAAATCCCGTATTTATTTCTATTAAGGAATTGATGGACCTTAGAAAACCATTCAATATACAGGATGTAGTGAATTATGTGAAAGATCATCATCCTCATATCGATATCGATATGGATGCTCTATATAAACGATTGTTCCTATTGGCTATCGTAGGACAGGTTTACGTTCTTGGTGAAAGATACGAGCAATTGCCATTTATAGAAAATGAGACATATATTCCAGAACGATTTATCAAATACGTAGAAATACTCACCGAAGGTGGTGGCCAACAATATATGACCGTAGGCAATATGTATAATCAAATCGATCAAACTGTGGACCACGGCCTCTTATTCATCATGAGATTGCTTGAAAAACCAACTACTAAAGAAGCAATGATAGCTATTATGGACTCCAATTTAAAGGTAGAACATACCAATAGTGACGGAACTACATTCATCGTACCGAGCGAAGAATATTTAGAACAAAAATTACTACATATTGAAGGATTGGGATTTTTTAGAAAATAATTACCCTATTCAGCATATAAAAATAGCAGCTACTGGCCCTAAAAGGGTTCGTAGCTGCTATTTTTCATTATTTATCCAGTTGGTATCAATGAATATTCATATACTATTTACTACTGTGGTAGCTTTAGTAAAAATGACTCTGTTGGATCATATGAATCACCTGTTACCATACGTTCATATTCACCAAAAATAAATTCTCTTTTAATTTTTCTCTTTATTTCATCATTTCTAACAAGCATCATTATAGTTCCAATGAGCCCTGCAAAATCTATATCTTTTAAAGCCTTTCCATCTCCAAAATAAAATCGTACTGCATTAATAATTACGTTACTCCCTGTAGCAATAATATTAGAATATTCCAATATTTTCATTGTTTTAACATGATGTAATTCTTTATCGCGATGGCTTGTAGACTGACAGGTTAACATATGTAAGGAACTGATGAACATATTAATGAGATTAAAAATCTGGTAGGATACCCCAATCTTAATAAAATCACCTGCACTAACATACTTAGTTAATTCCTCTGCATATCGATTATCTAGTATTAAATTTGCCCCTGGAATTTGAATACCACAAGGTGTGTAAAGGTCTGTTCCAATATGGATAATTTGCTTTATCAATGCTGCAACAATAGAAACCGCATCATTGTCAATTCTATAAGCCGCTGCCTTTAATGCCTCTATAGTAGAACACACATCACCTATACATGGATTTTTTAAATCCATATCATATTCGACATGACAGGTGATTGGGACTGGCAAGGGACCTTTCGATCTACAAGTAATTGTATTAGTGAGTATATTAGAAGTCCCTACAATAAGACCAACTATAGGATCATGACCAAATGTAGCAAAACGATGATTTGCTTCTTTAAAAAAACCATGATTTATATCTTTAAATCTTGTAGCATCATAAGGAACGCCACGAGCAGTACAAATTTGCATCAATGGTGCATAATATGGAGCAGGTGATAAAGGCACACCATCATTTAACGTTCCTAATAATTTGCCTTGTATTTTATGTAAAAAGTTCTCTTTTACATTTCCTGTCCCAGCTGGTTGCACTTTAGTAAGTGTATTAATAACATATATCCTAATACATTGCAAAGCAGTGGCAGCGAATAAAAATTTAATATCTTGCCAACCTAGCGAAGTACGCTTAGAAAATTCTTCATCTAAGTCAGTAAGTATATTGGTAGTATTAATAGCAATAGAGTGTAACCGTTTTGTTTCTTTTTGTATATCATCTAACGAACTAATCGTATTATCTAAAGCTTTTATAGTAGCATTTTTCCTTACTAGTAATTCATCAGCCGTACTCATCCCAAATCACCTACACGTTCTTGATAATAGGCAACAGTTTTTTCTAATTCTATCACTTTATAAATACATTCGTCATATATTTTTATCAATTCTTGAGATTCTTTATCCCCCTTAACCTTTATTATGTCTATTCCTTTTCTATGTTCAGCTATCTGTTTCTCCCACATTACTTTTGCATTTTCAAAGCCTTGATTTTCAATAGCTTTAAGTTCTGCTTCCCGTTTTTTTATCTTATCTTCTATCTCCCATGGGGACCTATATAATGGACCACCAATAATACCACCCGTTCCTATCGCTATAGTACTCAACGAGCCATTACCCATTGTACTTGTGATTCCCCCCATACATTGTGATTTGCTTTCTTCTATATCATATTTTAACTTCATCTCATAGATTTTTTTATATCTCGGTATATCTTGCTCTAATTTTTTAAGATACTTTGCCTTCTCTTCTATTAAACCATTAAAACATTCCTTCTTAACGGAATATTTATTTTTTAACTGTTCCTCTAATTGTATTACTTCTTCAAGAATAGGCGTAAAAATTCTTGCAGCTCGTTCAATGCCTCGTTTTTCAGCTTCTAACTTCTCATCTTTCCCTCCAAACAATAATGCCAATAACCCAATAGCAGCTCCTCCAATAACTAACGGTAACATAGTCTCAGTTCCTCCAACACTAAATTAACACTAACACATTTGTATCACAAAACTCCTCTATTCATTCCAGTTTATAATATATAAAACCTATCGTTATCTCCCTGCATATTCTCTCCTTATATTATAATCTATACTTATCAATATTAACACATTAGATTTTCTTCAAATCAAATCTCCTCTAAAAAACTGCACCCCCAAAATTGTATCCAATTCTGGGAGTGCAGTTCAAACTCACTATCCGCTTTTGTTGTATATCTTACATTATACTATTATTGTAATTTAGCAAGAATCATATCAATTTTACGTTGCATATCTTCATTTTGTTGGCGAAGTGTATCAATTTCACTAGCCTGTTTAGAGATTACAGCATCCTTTTCTTGGTCTTTAGCCAACAAGGCTTGCATTTCATCTTGCATTACATAGATGGAACTAATTGGTCCACCTTTATAGCGATCTGGAATAGCCTTCTTTTCAGGGCTATAGCCAAATTTATGGGTTACACCAGCGTTGACCATGTTGTCATGGCTATCGAGGGATACACCGATGTTGAACATCGTATTTTCGTTGGTATAATGCGCCATACCGAGTGCCACAGCAGTTTGTGATTTGTAATTACCCACACCAGCCATAATTTGTGTTGGCTCTAATGGATCATATTGAATTGGCTTCAATGCTGCTAAAGCGGCTGCATTGGCGCCAGCCTTACTAGCATATTGTCTTGCTGCATTGTCTGCCATACCCGTAAGTCCACGAAGGGCTTGATCCACTTGTTGTTTATTTACCGCATCTGTTGGTTTTTCCGCAGGACCTACACCGGTAATACGATGGCCGCCCATATCCAAATTAGAATTAATGGACACATTGGCTGGGGTATTGCCATTTTGACTGTTGAAAGTCATCGTTGGCGCTCCATTACCAGCACCGGTAATGGACGTGATACCAGACAAGTTAGGATTCATCGCATAGTGAATAACACCATTATTGGCTGCATCTTGAGTAACTTGAATGTTGCCATCACCTTTAAAATTAAATCCTGTTGACAAGGAAACGGAATGTACTGGTGTGCTACCAGCGCGATCAGTAGTACTGCTGGTTGTATAGTTGATATTGCTTACACCAGAAATCGCATTGTCTAATTGTTGTTTATTCACTGCAGAATTTGCTGTTGTACCAGCAGCCACATTTTTAATTTCCTTGTTACCGGCATCCATACCATTGTTATCGAGGGTCATACCACCAACAGTAATCTTGTTAAAGGTTACATCATCTTTAGTGGCAACAGTAATCGCTCTGCCAGTGTTGGTAATTGTAATGTTCTTACCATCTACGAAGTTAACAGTATCCCCACCGGATACGGCTGTTGTAGCACCACCATTGGTTTGAACATTCCAGGATGCAGCAGATTTTGCCAAGTCTTTAATCCGGGATTCACCATTCGCACTGAGATTGGATAAATCTTTATTAGCTGCATTTTCAGCGGCTGCTACGGCATTATTTAATTTATCAGTAGATGCGATAGATACGGTATTACCCGATGCAGTTGTTCTAATCAACGCATTGGCACCGCTTTCACCTTTGATATTAAATTGAATACCACCAGATGTATTCAATTTTTTTGCATCCGTAGAGCCAGTATCGCCACCAAGAGTTATAGTATTGTTACCCAAAGCTTGAGTGCCGTCCAAAGCATTTTGAACAGCAGCATCCATTTGGCCTTTATTTACAGCAGCATCATTGGTTGTACCATTGGCAATACCTTTAACCTCTTTACCACCTGCATTGATGCCATCAGTTGTAATAGAGATTTGTGTACCACCAGCAGGAGTTACAGTTACACCAGTAGGTGCGGTTGTAGTTGAGTTACCTGCTGCATCGGTTGTTGTTACGCCACCTTTAGAGACAACAGTAGAGTTACCAGCTGCATCGGAAATGGTAGAGGAACCACCTGTTACGGTTTGTGTATTACCATTTCCATCTGTAAATGTAGCAGATGTTAAGCCGGTCAAGACTTTTGCGAGTTTAAGGTTCAATGTACCATTTGTATCACCAATTACCGCGATATTACCAGATGTGAGATCTGCAGCATTGGTAGAAGCGCCACCTTTAATAGTAAGTTTTTCGCCGTGTTTACGACTTACAACGGTTGCATCATCACCACCAAATTCGTGGGTTGCATCCGCAGTAGCTTTAGTAATGGCATCATCCATTTGTTTCTTATTAACAGCAGCATCATCGGTAGTTGCTTTACCAACGTTCTTAATTTCTGTATTACCAGCATCAATACCAGAACCATTTAATTTAACAGTGTTGGTACCATCAGTGGCAGTAATACCTGTTGGTGCTACGGTTGTTGTGTTCGTACCATCAGTAGTGGATAGGCCGCCGTTTGTAAGACCTGTTGTATGACCATTACCATCGGTTGCACTTATTCCCGTATTCGTTAAGGATGTAGTGTTACCATTGCCGTCAGTCGCATTAACACCACCTTTAGTTAAAGATGTCGTTTGACCGCTGGCATCTTTAGCTGTTACACCATCTTTTGTAGTAACAGTGGATACACCATTAGTATCCTTAATTTCAGATTTCGTTGGTGCCAATGTTTGGGTATTACCAGATGTATCTGCAATCGTAGTGGAACCACCTGTCACCATAGTAGTATTACCGGATGCATCTTTGAACGTAGCAGATGTTAAACCACTCAATACCTTTGCAAGGCGAATGTTCAATGTGCCTGCCCCATCGGATACGACACCGATGTTGCCTGTTGTCAAATCAGCAGCATTTGTTACGCCACCTTTAATGGACAATACTTCACCGTGTTTACGGACAGATGTGGAACCTGTATCACCATCAAATTTATGCTCTGCATCAGCAAGAGCTTGTGCCGTATTGGCATTGGATTTAGTAATCGCATCATTAATAGCTGTTGCTACGTTTTGTGTTGTAGCTACGCCATCAGTACCTACGGCACCACCTGTGCCTGTTGCACCAGCAGCACCAGCTTGACCATTGGCATCAACCACTAAATTACCAGCCTTCACATCTACAGTGTATGTTTTCACACCACCAGTTGTATTGTCAGATACCGTAGCAAGGCCTATACCTGTTACCTTAACAGCATCTTGTGCAGATGTGACTGCCAAATCTTTGATCACTGTTTTACCAGCAGATGAAATATTAGACAAATCCTTATCAGCAGAGTTTTCCGCCGCTGTCACAGCCGCTGTCAATTTAGCGGTTGGTGCAATGGTTACATCATCACCGGTAGCAGATGAAGTGATTAACGCATTAGTGCCTGTGTCACCTTTAATATTGAACGTAATAGCATTGGTGCTAAGTTTCTTCGCTGTTGTAGAACCGGTATCACCTCCAAGGGCAATCGTATTATTACCCAATGCTGTAGTCGCATCGGTGGCTGATTTTACAGCATCATCCATTTGTTTCTTGTTAACCGCTGCATCATCAGTAGTGGCTTTACCAACATTCTTAATTTGTGTGTTACCAGCATCGATACCAGAACCATTCAACTTAATAGTGTTAGTACCATTGGTTGCAGTGACACCAGCTGGTGCTACTGTCGTTGTGTTTGTACCGTCAGTAGTAGATAGACCACCTTTAGTCATAGCGGTTGTGTTACCCGCGCCATCTGTAATAGTAGAGGAAGTACCTGTTACGGTTTGTGTATTGCCAGATCCATCTGTAAATGTAGCAGATGTTAAACCGCTCAATACCTTCGCAAGGCGGATATTCAATGTGCCTGCCCCATCAGATACGACACCAATGTTGCCTGTGCTTAAATCAGCTGGCGTGGTGACGCCACCTTTAATGGATAATACTTCACCGTGTTTACGGACGGATGTAGTACCTGTATCACCATCAAATTTATGTTCTGCATCGGCTAAGGCTTGTGTTGTGCTTGCTTTTGCCTTAGTTACAGCATCATTAATAGCTGTTGCTACGTTTTGTGTTGTAGCTATGCCATTTTTACCAGCTGTCGTACCTTGTGTAGCACCATTAGCACCGATTTGACCTGTTGTATCATCAAGGACGAGTTTACCTTCATCTACATTAACCGTGTATGTTTTCACACCACCTGTTGTATTATCAGATACTGTAGCAAGGCCTGTACCTGTTACAGTTACAGCATCTTGTGCGGCTGCTTTAGCTACGTTCTTAACAGCATTTTCAGATACGGCTACTTCATAGGTTTCACCTTTAGCTGTACCTGTTTGGCCTGTTACAGTGGCTAAGTTAGTATCACCTGTTAATGCCTTAGCAATTACCTTTTCAGTGGATGTAGCTGCTGTTTGTGCATTAGCAATGGCTGTTTCCATTTGGCCTTTGCTAACGGCAGAAGTAGCTGCTGTACCATCGGCAATATTCTTGATTTCTGTACCACCTGCATTGATACCATCCGTTGTCATAGAGATAGCAGAGGCACCAGTACCACTTGGTGTAATGGTTACACCATCACCATTGATAACAGTAGTATTGCCACCAGCAGTGGTGAAGGTTGCGGATGTTAAACCACTCAATACTTTAGCAAGGCGAATATTCAATGTACCTGCCCCATCGGATACAACACCGATGTTGCCTATTGTCAAATCAGTAGCATTTGATACGCCACCTTTAATGGATAATACTTCACCGTGTTTACGTACAGATGTGGTACCTGTATCACCATCAAATTTATGTTCAGCATCAGCTAACGCTTGTGTTGTGCTTGCTTTTGCCTTAGTTACAGCATCGTTAATAGCAGTTGCTACGTTTTGTGTTGTAGCTACGCCATTTTTACCAGCTGTAGTGCCTTGTGTAGCACCATTGGCACCGATTTTACCTGTTGTATCATCAAGGACGAGTTTACCTTCGTCTACATTCACAGTGTATGTTTTCACACCGCCTGCTGTATTATCAGATACCGTAGCAAGACCTGTACCTGTTACATTAACAGCATCTTGTGCAGATGTGACTGCCAAGTCTTTGATCACTGTTTTACCAGCAGATGAAATATTGGACAAATCCTTATCAGCAGAGTTTTCCGCCGCTGTCACAGCTGCTGTCAATTTAGCGGTTGGTGCAATGGTTACATCATCACCGGTAGCAGATGTAGTAATTAACGCATTAGCGCCTGTATCACCTTTGATGTTGAACGTAATAGCATTGGTGCTAAGTTTCTTCGCTGTTGTAGAACCGGTATCACCACCAAGAGAAATTGTGTTGTTACCCAATGCTGTAGTCGCATCGGTAGCTGATTTTACAGCATCATCCATTTGTTTCTTGTTAACCGCAGCATCATCAGTAGTGGCTTTGCCCACATTCTTAATTTGTGTGTTGCCAGCATCGATACCAGAACCATTTAACTTAACAGTGTTGGTACCATCAGTGGCAGTGACACCAGCCGGTGCTACTGTCGTTGTGTTTGTACCGTCAGTAGTGGATAGGCCGCCTTTAGTCATAGCAGTTGTATGACCAGCACCATCCGTGATAGTAGAGGAAGCACCTGTTACGGTTTGTGTATTGCCGGATCCATCTGTAAATGTAGCAGATGTTAAACCTGTTAAGGCTTTTGCCATCTTGATGTTTAATGTACCAGTTGTTGTGTCACCTACCACTGCGATATTACCAGATGTAAGGTCTGTAGCAGTTGTGGATGCCCCGCCTTTGATGTTAAGTTGTTCACCATGTTTACGGCTAATTACGGTAGCATCATCGCCAGCAAAATTGTGTTTTGCATCAGCTAAAGCTTGTGCATTATTGGCATTTGCTTTAGTCACAGCATCGTTAATAGCAGTTGCTACGTTTTGTGTTGTAGCTACACCATTAGAACCAGCCGCACCAGATGCACCTGTCGCACCAGCAGCACCGACTTGCCCATTGGCAGCCACCACCAAATTGCCCGTATTCACGTCTACCGTGTATGTTTTAACGCCGCCAGTTGTATTGTCAGATACTGTAGCGAGGCCTGTACCTGTTACTGTTACAGCGTCTTGTGCTGCTGCTTTAGCAACGTTCTTAACGGCGTTTTCAGATACGGCTACTTCATAGGTTTCACCCTTAGCTATACCTGTTTGACCAGTTACAGTAGCCAAGTTGTTATCGCCAGATAATGTTTTAGCGACTACCTTTTCAGTAGATGTAGCTGCTGTTTGTGCATTAGCAATGGCTGTTTCCATTTGGCCTTTGCTAACGGCAGAAGTAGCTGCTGTACCATCGGCAATATTCTTGATTTCTGTACCACCTGCATTGATACCATCCGTTGTCATAGAGATAGCAGAGGCACCAGTACCACTTGGTGTAATGGTTACACCATCACCATTGATAACAGTAGTATTGCCACCAGCAGTGGTGAAGGTTGCGGATGTTAAACCACTCAATACTTTTGCAAGGCGGATGTTCAATATACCTGCCCCATCAGATACGACACCGATGTTACCTGTTGTCAAAGTAGCAGTATTTGTTACACCGCCTTTAATGGATAATACTTCACCGTGTTTACGAACGGATGTAGTACCTGTATCACCATCAAATTTATGTTCTGCATCGGCTAAAGCTTGTGTTGTGCTTGCTTTTGCTTTAGTCACAGCATCGTTAATAGCAGTCGCTACGTTTTGTGTTGTAGCTACGCCATTAGAACCGGCCGCACCAGATGCACCTGTTGTACCAGCAGCACCGACTTGTCCATTGGCAGCTACCACCAAATTACCGGTATTCACGTCTACCGTATATGTTTTAACGCCGCCCACGGTATTATCAGATACTGTAGCAAGTCCCGTACCAGCTACTTTCACAGCATCTTGCGCAGCCCCTTTAGCTAAATTTTTAATAACCGTTTCACCGCTAGAGGAAATATTGGACAAATTCTTGTTTGCTGCATTTTCAGCAGCTGCCACGGCATTGGTCAATTTAGCGGTTGGTGTAATAGACACATTATCCCCTGTAGCTGTTGTGGTGATTAAAGCATTAGCACCTGTGTCGCCTTTGATATTGAAAGCAATAGCACTTGTGCTAAGTTTCTTGGCTGTGGTAGAACCAGAGTCACCAACAAGGGCAATGGTGTTCTTGCCCAATGCTGCTGTAGCATCGGAAGCTGCTTTTACAGCATCATCCATTTGTTGTTTATTCACTGCAGATGTGGCTGTTGTGCCAGTAGCAAGTCCTTTAATTTCCTTATTACCCGCATTGATACCATTGGTTTTGTCAATGGATAGGCCACCTACAGTAACTTTGTCAAAGGATACATTCTTAGCTGTACCGATTGTAATCATACGACCTGTATTAGTTACAGCAATGTTATCGCCATTAACAAAGTTCACAGTGTCGCCACCGGATACGGCCGTAGTACCACTACCATTCGTCGATACATTCCAAGCAGCTGCTGTTTTTGCCAAGTTTTTGATGTATGTGTTACCCGCCGTAGACAAGTTAGACAAGTCCTTATTCGCTGCATTTTCAGCAGCCGTAACAGCATCGGTCAATTTAGACGTTGGTGCAATGGTTACATCATCGCCACTAGCAGATGTCGAAATCAACGCATTGGTGCCAGTTTGGCCCTTAATGTTAAATTTAACATCTCCAGAGGCCAATTTTTTAGCTGTCGTGGATCCTGTGGAACCACCAAGGGCAATCGTACGATTGACAGCTGTTGACGAATCCGTAATCGATTGTTTCGTTGTCGTATTCAAGTCATAAGTTACTTGACCATTCGCACCTATCGTAGCAACCGTAGTTGTACCATTGGTGAAATTAAGGCCATCGGATACCTTAACCGTATTAGCCGTACCACCATTGGCCTTATAGCTAATGGTTTGAGCCGCATTCGCTTGATTAATCGCTTGCGCTACATTATTGGCGTCCGCCATGCCTGCGCTAGCACTAGCCGTACCATCCGTAACGGTAATAGTTTGCTTTTTACCAGAAATGGTGAGTGTTTGATTATTGCCCTTTGTCGTTATATATGTACTATCACCGACTACGTTTAATGCACTATTTGTCAAATTAACATCGCCTTTTGTGCTACCGTCGGCTGTGAAAGCAAGGTTCATGCTCTTAAGTTGTGCTACGTTGACCGCATCAGTATTGTTAGTACCAGCTGCAAGACCTGTTAATTGACGTGTATTGGTACCATCGCCAATAGAAACAGCGGCCCAAGTGCTTGTTAATGCATTACCAGATAAGCCAGTAAATGTATCTGTTCGTCCTGTATTAGGATTATAGCCAGCACCAGCTACTGTATTCGCAATGGATCCTGCACCCAATGCTACGCCACCTTCTACAGTCGCTTGTGTATTTGCACCTAGTGCTAATGAGTTCTTTCCAGCTGCCTTTGCTGTGTTACCATAGGCGGCAGCATTTTCACCACTAGCAGCAGAATTATAACCAACAGCAACCGTAGCGCTTTGATTAGCCTCTGAATTGAGACCAATTGCCACCGCCGTAGAGCCAGTTGCCTTTGCTTGTGGCCCTAGTGCAGTCGCAGAGGCGCCAGTAGCTTTAGAAGTCTTGCCGAGTGCTACAGAATTGATTTTATCAGATACTGTATCTTGACCAATGGCAATGGAATCACCATCACTAGCATTTGCATTTTTACCTAAAGCGATAGAATCTCCCCCAGTAGCTTGAGATGACGTACCAATAGCTACAGCATCACCACCACCAGCACTAGCAGATTTACCAACGGCAATAGCCGCCTCGCCACCAGATTCGGAGTTAAACCCAGCAGTATAAGAGTAGGCCCCTGTAGCTTTTGCATTCGCACCAAGAGCTATAGCAAGTGTAGCAGATGCATTAGCCTTTTCACCTATTGCCATGCTATGAACAGCTGATACTTGCGTTTGATAACCAATAGCAATCCCATAATCTGATCCGGATGTTACCTTACTTTCATTCCCCAATGAAACACCATAGGAAGCTCTATTCTCTGCAACAGTACCGATAGCAACTGTATTATTGCCTTCAGCATGTGCGCCTGCACCGACTGCAACAGATGGCTTAATGGAACCGCCTAGGAAGGTACCTGATGCAAGACTTCTAAAACCAATTGCGATGGATTGATGAGAATCGCTATAGGCTGCATTACCTATAGCAACACCATTAGTTGTCCCTGGTTTAACTGAACCATTACCAAGTGCTGATGATGGTTTATCAGTAAACGGAATGGAGGACACCGCCATTACATTCGGCCCCATTGTTGACATCGCTAGCCCTGCCAGAATACTAGCTACTATAATTTTCTTTTTGCCCGTTGTATTCTTCGCCATTTCCGATACAACAACGTAACATTGTTTTGATTTAGACCAAATAACTTTAAAAATCTTATTCACAGTCCACGTATCTCCTCATACTAATATATATCATTTATTATTGATAACTCATTCATTTATAAAAGTAGACAATAATAGTCTAGTTTTATGCGTACATGTATAAAAATATCATATGATATTCATATTTTCAATAAATTAGATATGGTTTTATGAAAATATTATGAAATTTTAAGCAACTGTAACTGATTTGTTATATTAATTTTATTTATACGACAAATAGCGGCTAGTATATCAGATGATATATTTTAGCCGCTACATAGTTACGGGTTTTATACTATATTTTTATAAGTCTTATATATTGTATTATTTTATATACATTATATAATCAACTATTTTTTATTAACACGAACACGTTCAATCGTTGGTTCCCCTTGATGATTTTTTGCCACTGTATCAACACGGAACAATGCCATTTCAGGGCTGAATTCTGTTACCAGTTGTTCGTCCACTTGTATGCCATTTTGAAGGGCACGGTAAACAATTTGAGCAAATTCGTAGCGTGTTAATAAACGATCACCACCGAATGTACCATCTGGGTATCCTTCTACCAAGCCACGACGTGATAAATCGCTAACAGCTTCGTATGCCCAGTGATTGCTTGGCACATCTGGGAATAGTGTAGTGCGGTCAGCTTTCATATTGGTACCAGCTACACCATTTAAAAGGGTTGTCAATTTTTGGATTTGTGCATTTTGAAGAGCTACGGTTTTCTTAAGTTCTAACACTTCTTTACCGATAGCTACACGAGAACGAGATACATTGCTATGAGCACCGACTTTCACAGAAAGGCCAGCATTCACAACAGTTTCCCCATTACCCAATGTAGAACCTACGCTCAATTGAACGTCCTCGTTAGGACGATAGAATGCACCGAGTGCAGCAGCATTGCCATTGTGGTAATGACCATAGCCGGCGGCAAAGTCCCATTTAGCATCAGGGTCAAAGTCGAGCGGATGAAGGGCCGCTAAGGCAGCCGCACCAGCAACACCACGATTTACGCGTTTGTCCAAGCGAGCCATATTGCCATTAATGTTTGTAATGTTGTTTTGGATATTCGTAATATCGCCGCCTACATTGTTACGCAACAATTTAAGTTGAGCCACATTTACCGCATCAGTATCATTTGTACCAGCAGCAACAGATGTGATTTGACGAGTTACATTATTATCTACATCACCAACAGACATAGCCGATGCTGTAGACACCCAAGTAGAAGATGTTTTGGTGGATGGCGCATTGGTAAGAACATCATAACCTACTGTACCAGCTGCAACAGTTGCTTTGGAATTGCTACCGATAGCAGCACCACCTACTGCAGATACTTCTGTGTTATGACCTACAGCGACTGCATCATTTACAGTCGTTGTTGTGCCATTATCGCTAGATCCTAAGATAACTGTGTTGTTTGCACTCGTTACAGTACGATTATCACCTAAAACAAGAGTATTATTTGCATCGGATACTGTATTTTTAGAACCGATAACAGTCATGTGCTGTACCTTCGTACCTGTATTGCCCACGCCGATAGCCAAGTTATCTTTACTTTGGTTACCACGTACTCCGGTTACAGTGTTGTTTACACCAATCATAGATGTACGTAGTGTATAGTCTGCTTTATTACCGCCACCAAACGCCATTGTAGCACCAGCACCATTAGAAGATGTTACGGCATTTCTTAATTTGTCTGCAAAATCCTTCGCGGACGTAGCACTTTCACCAGGCGTACTGAACGAAGTACTAGAATTAGTGATTTCATTACCTGCACCATATACAAGTACACCATTAGAATTCGCTACACGGTTGGCAACGCCAGTAATAGCCGTTGCTACACCAGCTGTAGAACCACCACTTGTAGATTCAATACTGTTGAAAGCACCATTTACGGTAGCCCCGAAGTTTTGAGTAGGTGTTGAGAAACGACCACCTGTGTAGGAGGAACTAATGACATTATATGTACCAGTAGTAGTGGTGAAAGCACCATTGCTAAAACTATTAGCACCGACTGTTGTTGCATACACATTTAAATTGGCACCACGTGTACCATTATTATCTGTATCTATCGTTATATCACCAATGGCTCCACGATAGTTATGAGATCCAATCATGGTACTGCCCGTACGAGCATATGTGTTATTACCAATCGCAACAGAACCCACTACCTTAGATGGATCTGCCGGTACACGAGCAGAGGACCAAAAGTTACCAGAATAGGATGTTTGCCCCATTCCTACAGCGGCTTCTGCACCACCTGCCATATTTTCAACATGTGCATTGGCACCAATAGCTATGCTGCCATTTTGGCCAACGTAGTTTTCTACATTAGCTTTGTTACCCAATGCAACATCTAAGGTGTTATTTGCGGTACTACCTGTACCGTAGGCAATACCATTACCTGACCCAGTTGTTGTATCCGCTGCACTAGCCACACATAGGCTAGATAACAAGACACCATTGATCAATAGTGTTAATATACGTTTACGATTGTTCATGTTCTTCTATCCCCTATATAACAAAACAATAAGTCACTCTCAAAACTCATCATTTCTTCATGATGATTACATGAATATATTAACATATTTTAAATATTTGTAAATAGTTTGTTTATAACAAATCGCAAAAAGTTAGAATTACATGACAAAAATTAATGTATTTATAGGATAATTAAATAAATTAAAAAGCGGGTAGCTAAATCACAAAGGATTAACTATCCGCTTATGTATTGAGGTTTGTATGAAAAATCTGTTTACACTATACAGCTATTTAAGCATCTCAATATTATCTATTATTTAATTTTTCTACCAGCATATCTACTGTTTCTTGTAACTTTTTATTTTGAGCCTCCAATGTATCAACCCGTTGTTCGAGAGCATTATAGGACGCAGGAGAGATTTTTTGTAGCGTTTTGTTTTCACCGAATTTATAGGATACACCAAGGTTGGCCATGATGTGGTCATTAACGGTAGCACCGGCTGTAAGGAGCAAGTTTTCCTTTGGATAATACCCCACACCGAGGGCTAGCGCATTAGCATCTTTGTAGTGGCCAATACCGCCCATCACTTGTACTCGATTATCTGGATCAAATTGCATTGGATGTAATGCAGCTAGTGCCGCAGCACGAGCATCGCCTTTATTGGCCTCTTTTCCAATGTTGCTAATTTTGTTATATAGATTATCGATTTGTTGATTTGCACCATATAATTGGGAACCATTGATGGCATCCGTAGAATCAGCACTTACACGGCCTGCCGCTACATGAGTGATGGTCCGTTCTTGATCGGTAGCGCCTACGGATACGGTGGATACCGGTGCAGTACCGGCAAAGTTAACGGTGCCACCTGCATAAGTGTAGCTTGGGGTGCTCACCACATCACTACTTTCAGCAGTGGAATTATTACCTAATACAACTGCATTATCTAGAGATGTTTTTACATTATTACCCATTACAAATGTGTTATTGGCACCAATTTCGTTCTTGTTACCTACGCTATAGGAGTTATCCCCCTTAACAGTAGCCACATTATACGTACCTACACCAAAGGCGCCAGATTGGTTACCCTCAATTTTATTGTATGCACCAATAGCAGAGTTCTTGTCACCTTTAAAAATAACGCCATGGCCCATGCCGTAGTTAAAATTGCCGTTCACATTAGAGTTAGAGCCAATCAACACCGTATTATTACCCTTACTGCCTCCGGCTTGCGATCTACCGATCCACACATTTTTATTACCCGTAGCATTGGCACCACTAAAGTAACCGATGGCAACAGTATCAGAAAGAGTAGCTTTATAACCTGCAGCAAAGGTGCCCATGAAATTGTAATCGCCCTTACCGTCAACAAAGGTTTTACCGCCTAATGCGACATTACCACCACCATTTGATCCGTTCAACGCTAAGCGTCCAATGGCAATATTGTTACCTTTTGCATTTGGATCTGTAGTATATGAATAGGGATTGCTATTAGTGGCTCCAGTTTGTCCACCTAAGGATACATTGTCTGAATTAGAAAAAGTAGATCCCTGCAATCCAATATTATAGGCTGCACCACCAGTTGAAACGATAGGTGTATCAGCGGCTTGCACTAGGCCTATAGAAGATACACTAAATACACTAACCATTGAAACAATACATAATTTTGTTGCGTAATTCATATTACGTCCCTCCCACACTTTCAAAATGTGTTGCTATACTCCCGCTAATGTTCTCGATGCGCCATAGATTTCAGCCACCACATAAGGGTTACCGCAGGTACTCAATTTAGCAAGTATCCGTTTTGTATAATCTAAATGCTCTAACAAAGCATCTCGTAGTTTGCGTTGCACGTGGTCAGGGGAATGAAATACGAGTATAGGATCAAAGTCTCCTATGATGATATACGTTGTATGTGGTTCTGGTCCTGGCTCAATGTGGTATTGAAATGGAATGATAACATTGAATAAACCATACACCACATCGCGCGCAATTGGTTTCCGTGCTTTAAGACAAGCAAATGTCATGTTAGGACCTAACGTTCGTGGATCCGTATACATGGGCTTTGACCGTCTTGTTGATTGAATGCCGTTTGCTAGAACACCCTCGTGTCGTGCTATCTCTCGCAATACCGTTTTAATGGATTTGTGAATGATATCACGCCGACCATCTACATAGTAACATGCGGTGCAGTCACCACCATCTATGTAAACAGGAATTAAGCAACATATATGGTGAGCTACATCGCCATATATCGCATTTGGATTACAAGAAATTGATTCTTTATTACTTACCGTTTGATACGCTGTATTATGCATCATTATAACCTTTCTTAAGATTAATGAGTAATAAAACTAAGGAATTCCTCTTGTAAAATTGTATAAATAACACGTGTTATATAAATGTGCTTTAGCAGCACTTATGAGTTAATTGTATACCTATAATTACAAGCTGTAAATATATAAATTAAAAAATATTTTAGTTTTTTAAAATTACTTATAACTATGCATATTTTGCATATCTTGAATATCGAATTCTTTGTTATCCGCTACCATCATATAGTACCGCAATTGGTCGATGGCCTTTTTATGGCGTTGTTGCACAGCCTGTCTAGACTGATGTGTTTCACAGCCTATGTCTACGCAGCTCTTGCCATCTCGATATAAGGCATACAATAACTGTTGTTGCTCGCGTGGTAATTTTTTGAAAGCAGCCCACAGACGATTGCGCAATTCGTCTTCTGTTACCGTTCCGATGATGTCTCGTTCAATATCTATATCATCCGGGAACTGGTCCATGGCAGGCTCTGATACATCATCACCGGTACATAGAGGCAAGGTCAACTCGTGGCGCCACTGATGAGCTGATTGTTTATAAAAATTAAGATAACCATAATGAATGGCTGCTTTCACATAGCCAGAAAATGGTACCTTTCCCGATGTGTGAAAGCTATAGATGGATTCGATAAAGATGATCCACAGAAATGATTCGACGTCATCCGTCATCACAGCCGTACTACATCGGCTTGCATACCGCATGATAAGCGGCCGATAGCGTCGGCATAGCTCGACTTGTGCCGCATCGATGGTCAGTTCCTCGATGGGCCATACGGCTCGTTCCGTACTGAGCACCGATACACGACGTTCTTGGCAGACGCGCACTAAACTAAGGTCTGTCACCGCTTGTAATACCTTTTGGGGACATACCACAGGCTTTACCTTCATATTCGTTCCTTTCTGCCTAGGCTTACTTGGAATATACACCCAATTGAGTATTTAGACAAATGAGAAATTCCGCCATAAATGCATAGATTTACAGCGGAATTTTTGTGGTTACATATGTATTTGTGTATAATTACAAACCTATTTCAGAAAAGTACGTCAATTTAGATCAATTTTACATAGCTGCATGAATTTGAATCAATCGTTGTACAATGAACGAGTTCGAATCAATTACAAGTCGCACGAATTCGAATTCATTTCACTAAAACGATTGTATTAAGCGAGTGTATCTAGCGCAGGTTTTGCAATGGTATCGTAAATATATTGCCCTTGACCACAATTAATTTCCTCAAGATTTGGGAATACGAACTGGTACCAAAATTGGAACATAGTATTCACAAAATGGTAATCTGCGTAACGCAATGGACCTCGGCTGCCCCCTTGAATACGTCCAATAATTTCCATATCTAAGAGGTCGGCCATACGGGTTGCAAAGGTGCCACTCTTAAGCTCACTGGCATGACATAATTCTGTATAGAACGGCTTATCCAGTTGTGCTAACGCATAGAGAATCGCATTAGCGGCGCCTACATTACGAATGTAGCGCATAAGTAATCGTTGTGGTTCCGTACATAATATGCCTTGTGGTTTAAAGAATAGACGCACAATATTTTCATCTACCGATAAGGCGGGATCTATATGCACGAGATTCCCCGGCATACCGCCTGTTACATGGTATAGCTTAACAAGATCTTCGTCCGTATAGTCCCAACCTAATGCTCTCACATCATCAAGTGTGAACGGATTGACCTTGAAATAATTATGAATGTAGGCTGCAATTAAGCTTGATTCGCCCAAGATTCGCCCTTTTAATTCGTCCACATGGGTTCCCATGAGGAGTACGAATACTTTACCATGGTCACGATAGGTTTCCATCAAGTCACGCAATATGATAGGCGCTTGTGGAACCGTATCCACAAATGAAGGATAATCATCTATGATGAGCATGATCCGCTTGTCAAGACTTGCTTGAAAAACGCCACGCAATGCATCCTCTAAGGTCTTAAAAGACCCTAATGGCACCTTTAGTTCTCTCTCAATTGATCGAATATGAATGGACTCATTCGCCAAGCGTCCAAGCAGATATATGGTATGACCCTTGCCTAATCGAGCCTGTAACTCTCTAGCGATATACGTTTTACCAACGCTGTAAGGACCGTGTACAACACTCATTTCCATGCGGTCCTGATTGTATAGTTCCATTATGGCGTCAATGACCGCCTCATGGTTACTACATTTCATATAAGATCTCACCTCCCTTAAAATAGTTCTCAGGAGTTTATTATATCATATTTTAAATAAACTATAAAATATTTCTTGTAAATTTTAACAAATAGATAATAAATTCATTTTTTACACATAAAAAACTCTTTTCCCATTATGATATGTACCCCTTTTACTGGTTGTCCAGTAAAGAGGATACATTATTACGAGAAAAGAGTTTCTATGCCTAATTTTACATTCTTATTATTAAAGCTCACAGTTGTAAGCCATATCTATCGGTCATTGCTAAATTTCATGAGCATGATGCGGCGCACCGATTCATCAAGGCGTGCTTCGGAAATGGTTCCATTCTCTACAGCCTGCGTCAATGCATCATGAACTGCCTTGATGTGCTTGGCATGCTTACAAAGGATAACCATGTCGCTGCCCGCATTGATGGTGCGCACCGCATAATCCTCTATGGACATACCAGCAACGGCAGCGCCGACCTCGATATCATCGGTCATCACCACGCCGTCAAAGCCCAGTTCATTCCGTAGCCAATCTGTAATGATCAGTTTAGATAGACTCACCGGATGATTCGCATCGATAGAGGATACTTTCACAGCATTCACCATAATCATAGGATGTTCGTCACGCGTCGCATCGATGAGCTGAGCAAATACGCGACCATCATCGTCCATGAGGCTCGCCTTCGATGCATCTAGTTTCATGCCCGGCACCGTGTAATCAGCGCCGCCTGGAAAATATTGGTACCCCGTAAACACGCGATTCGCCGCATAGCGTTTAGTAATGGTCTCACCGATGCGCGCCGCCCGGTCCACATCGCTCGTGTACGAGTAAAACGAATGGGTATTCACCATTACACCCAGGTTCAAATTAAACCCAAGGTCGCGCATCTCGATAGCCGTGCGCGTCGCTAGACTCGACACCGCATCAAGCCCCTGCTTCGATAACAACTTAGGGTCCGTCCAAGGCAGCATCAGGCTAGGTCTGTACTGCATGCGTTCTCGATTCATGGCGATGAACGGCATCATGAGGCTCGACGTATTCGCAGTGTCTCGTATGCCTTTTGTGAAAGCCCGCACTTGTTCCTTGGATTCCATATTATCATTATCTAATACAATACCGCCTACGCGATATTTACGTACTAATTCTTTTTGTGACTCGTCAAATGTAGTGCCTTCTAGACCGATACACATTAACTGACCAATCTTGTCCTCTTGTGACATCGTGCGCACACTGCGGTCCGCCTTTTCCGCAGCCGACGCATTCATAGCAGCAATCGCCTTATACCCTACGGGCGCACGATCAGAATTTGTCGTCACACTCAGCTCCTCTCGACTACACCCTACAATGGTGCCCATCGTGACGATTGCCAAAACACCACAAGCTAGCCTCTTTACGAACTGCTTCATATCTCTCTACCCTCTATGACAGCTCAACCCAACTATAGATAAACTAGAACTCATACCCTCCCAGTCATAAGTCCTATTGTTAATACTTGTATACTATCATTATAATAAAAAACTACAACCTAGTCGAATATATAACTGATGTATTCTCAGTATACATAGAACTAGATTGTAGTGTTAAGATTATTTACGAGTATGATTTGTTCCTGTTTCATCGGACTCAGATGTGGAATCCGTTGTTTGTTGAGGTGCTTTATGAAGGGTCATCACCGTTTTAGCCGCCACCTTTTTCACTGGGCCTGTTGGTAATACAATAGGTATTTGAGTGTTTACTTTCACAGGACCATTAGCAGGTACAGGCGCTTGAACTGGTGTCGATAACGCCTTAACGATATTGGGTTTCGGTGCCGTTGGCGCTACAGATTGAGCCGCCGTTTGAGCTGCTACCGATTGTGATGCTATTTGCTGTGCTACTACTGGTTTTGGTGCTTGTTTAGGCGCATCCGGTTGTTGACGTGCCACACGAGCCGCCGCCAAGATACCTGGATTGCGATATAATAACTGACCACCTTCGGTAGACAATTTTTGATCGTAATAATATACATCAGCGTTGTAATACTCACTGCCACTAGCCACATCATAACGCAAGCCAATCATGGTATACACCGTAAAATGTAGCAACCCATCCGGTTTACTGCGATCAATTGAATCGCGGTCCACATACCAGTTATTGCCATTATAGGTGAAAGCATAAATATCTTGCCGAGCATCGGCATTGGGTATAACAGATATAAACAGCGCGGCTACAAACATAGCCACTGCGCATATACGTTGAAACATGAGGCCTCCTCATTATGAATTACTACCTATATTAATACTATATATATTATATGAATCGCACCTTAATATGTATTATATAAATAGTACCTAAATATATACATTATATAGATTTAGTCTCTCTATATATACATTAATACATACTAATGGTAGGTAGATTATGTAAGTATAAAAATGATTGTATACGATTTAACAATTTATTATACCACATTTTCTGAGATTGCGTTCCTCTGACATCCCTACTTGGAATTAGAACAGGCCTGTAGTAATTTCCGAACCTTCGTACATACCCTTTAAAAATTAGAACACGCATGTAGTATTGGAGGGGCCTCTTAACATGTCTCCTAAAAATTAGAACAGGCGTGTTCTAATTCTAGAGACACCACATAATTGATTAAGTTCATTTGAATTTGACGATATATATAATTTTCCTTATAATAAAAGAAGATAGCCAAGCGAGTAGTTCCGTCAGGCTCATCTCAAGAAGTATAAAAGTGATGAAATGGCCTTTCAGTTACCTAGTTACCTTAGGATAACGAAGGGCTATTTGTCTTTTCCAAGACAAATAAGAGCCACAAGTGCACCAAAGGCAATAACAACAGTCATCACCTCTAGAATTATCATGATTAACTCATAATCACTCATAGAGCACCCCTCCCTCTATTAACGAAGAGAGGCCCAACCTCGCTGACTATCTTAGGTCAATTATAATGCGAACATATGAGTTAAGCAATAAGTATCTATAAATACAGATATACAGATTAAGGTGTAATAAGGACTTTAAATATTTAGTAGAATAAGATTAATATGGTGCCCTAAAAAATAGAACACGCCTGTTCTAATTCTGGAGAGACCATATTTATAAAAGCCCCAAAGTACTAACAGCTAATATATACAGCTATTAGTACTTTGGGGCTATTTATATATCGACTATATCCTCAGATTGTTTTAGGTAAACATATCTTAGAATTTATGTGTAAATCCAGCGTTCACAGACCAGCCTGCTTTATAGTCGCCAGATAATCCGGTGCTAATATCAGCATAAAGGCTGTTGTTAGCATTGATGCCATAGCGGCCACCGAACGCAAGGTCAGTCCATGTCCCTTTAAGGTCTTGTTCTGTTGATTTCACAGTAGAACCACTTGTGTATGTAGTTTTCACCGAGCCAGAGAAGGCATGGTTAACGCCGACACGAGTATAGATACTGCCTGCGCCAAAGGTCTTACCAATTTCAAGGCCAAGACCGCCAGCAGTGCTGCTTACGCCAGCTTGGTCTACATGCATGGTGCCTGCATTAAAGCTATCTCCACCAAAGTGAGTATAACTCAATTGTGCTTGCGGTTCGATGTATACACCATTTTGTAATTTCAAAGTTTTACCATAGCGAGCGCCGATAGTGTATGCATTAGCCTTCGTTTCGCCAGATAGGCTTTCACCAATTTCATTACGAGCTGTGAAAGTATTCGTTACACGACCAACTTGGGATTCAAGTTGAATGTATTGATCTCGGCCGAGGTCTTTCAAACCATAGGCGCCAACAGCAAAGGTCTTTTCTTTGCCAGAGCCATTGAACACATAATCATCATGGCCACGAAGGTAAGACACTTGACCGCCTACGGTCCAACCGCTACCAGTTTTAGCGTCGTAACCACCTTGAATACGTGTATAGGTTGTGTCGGTATCAATACCTTGTGCATCATAGCTATATTGACCGCCACCGATATGGGCCCAAATACCTGTTGTTGCGCCTTGTTGCAATGCACGAGGACGGTAAGTATTTGTTAATGTGCGCCAGCCGTTGATATTGCTCATAATCGCAGAACGAGCACCACGCATATGAGGGGTATCATATGCCGTTGATTGCGCAGGTGATGGGGTTGGCACTGGTTGTGGTGCCGGTGGTTCTGGTTGTGGCGCCGGTTGCGGTTCTGGTGCTGGTTGAGGTGTTGGTACTGGTTGTGGTTCAGGAGTAACTGTTGTATTGCCGTACACGTATTTACCTTGACCATTTTGGTCGGCTTGCCATGTAATAGCACCTTCTTTAGCATAACCAGATGTTAATACCTTAAAACGGCCAGATTCAGCACCTTCAGAAGCAATGGCTACTGTGCCTTCAAGGTTTCTTTCACCAGTCACATAGTTATGGTAATACACCTTATGTGCAAGATTATCTAAAACCTTGTTTACATTATCCTCAGTAGACAAGTCTAATCCTTTGCGACTAGTGTATAGATGAGCGCCAGCATTAGGGGCTGCACTTGTGATATGAATGTCGCCACCCCAGAAGGAATCAGCCGTTAAACCATTATATGTTGTGGTTGGCGGTGTATATTCTGGATCCTCGGTATCTGCATATTCATCATTAGGATCATAAATAAAATTAACATGGCCTTCGAGCTTATCAATATGGATTTCATTATGCTCCGATTGTGTGACACCATTGTTAAAATTACGATTCTTAGCACCTACTAAACGATGTACATGACTCGGTGTAGTCATAGTAGAGTAGCTTGTACCAGATAAACCACCTTGATAAAAGTGATCCCAATAACCCTGCTCACCAAGGAATACATTGATATGATTATCATGAGGAGAATTTTTATCTGCTAAATTAAGAGCAAAACCAACCCATAATGCATCTTTCTGATCTAAACCAATATTGATTATAGAGGAAGTCTCCTCATTGCCGTCAATGCGCACATCACCGTCAAGATTAATATCATAGCCTTGTATTTTTCCATGAGAACCATCAACGCCAAGATTTACAACTCCACCATTAGAAATTACTGCAGGTCTACTTACATTCCCTACTTGAATTAATCCTTCTCTAACGGTAATGGAACCATCATTCTTAGCCACTATAATAGCAGGTCTATCATCAGTTGCACGAGCATGTACACGATCCATAGCAATAATCGCTCTATGATCTGCCTCGATACCTTTAGTAACTCCCGGTACTTCACCTAGGTTCATAACATAAAAATTATCAGCACGAATTACACCATCGTCATCCATAGCCATAGCATTAGGGATAATCGCGCCAGCAATTGCCAGTGCCACAGCTAGCGATAGCTTTGCTTTACTTACATGTCTCATAATTGTCCTCTCACTCACACAATGTAAACAAACTATAAATTATCTTAAATTATAATTTATATTTTATTATTTGTAAATATGAGAGAAATAAAATTAGTATAGATCTGTACTATCTGTTGATTCCATTAACATACTTTTTAAAATTAGTACAGGCCTGTAGTATTGCCTGGGACCTTTAATACCTCTCCTAAAAAATAGAACAGGCCTGTTCTATTTCTGGAGAGACCATATCAGGCTATCTTACAAATTAGAACAGGCCTGTTCTAATTCTAGAGACACTATATCAGGCTATCTTATTAATTACTACAGGCGTGTTCTAATTTAAAATCCCCTTGATAAGTACCGAGATACTCATCAAGGGGATTGTTTTAGTTATGGAAAAGACAAATAGCCCTTCGTTATCCTAGGATAGCTAGTGAGCTCAAGTCACATTTTACGCTTTAAATATAACACCATTATGCTCTAGTTGTTCCACCGTTTTTTTACCAATGCCTGGTAGCATCAATACTTCTTGTTTAGTAACTGTTTTAAAATCAGCTACTGTGTATAGGCCAGCTTGTGAAAGTGTAATTTGTGCACCAAACCGTATATTGTCATATACCGGATTTCCTCGCACAGCCACACCTTTAGCAACCTCTACGGTACTCATATGAGCTGTCTCGCATTTTCCTATATAGCTATCATTAGAGTACCGATTCACAACAATTAGACCGGTAACACATTCATACGCATCATATAAAGTCTGCCATAATGGGCTTTCAAAACTCACCAATTGAGTCGGTAAAAATGAGATAGCAGTATATAAACTTATTAATTCCCGTGGATCAAAATCTATGTCAATCACTTGGTCTACCATATACATAATGGTCTCTAAATGGTCTTCTACAAAATCGTTCCACCGCGTTGCATCTTGTAATAACCAATCAATATCTTCATATTCGTCAACAAGATCTGCTAATACATCATGGGCAACCTTGCTTTCACCACACTGCAAAGCCAATAAAATATACAACATATGCATCGGCAACATGATATTCGGTGCCTGATTAAATGCATTTTGTATATCATCGCAACATGCGAGATAACGTTGATACACCTTGCGACCATGATCCCAGTTGGCGGCACCACAACAAGCAACCATCATGTACACAAGGAATCCTGAATGGTCTTGCTTGTCCCCGTGAAAGACAGGAGTAAAGCATGCAATCGCATCATTATACATATTGTATTCTAAATATATCATCCCCATGTCGATGAGACAGCGCATATAAGGACGAGCCTCGATTATATGCCAATCCATTTTCTTAGGTTTTTTCAACGATTCTACTAGCTGTTTTAGCTGATGAAGTTGAAAACTTGGATGCAACTCAAGAGCTATAAGTTCCCGTTTAGCATCTACTTCATCAGGACATAACGCAAGAATCTTATTGTAGAATTTCTTTGATTCCTCAGTCGTATCAGCCTCTTTTGCAGCCTCATATAAATCACGTAATTTCATTTCTATCGTATCATTAAAATCACCACGATTATATTGAGTCATAAATGCTTCTATCAAATCCTCAATAGATTTGAATTCAGCCTCATGTTCAGATATAAATTCTTTCTGTAAACGTAATAATAACTCACTTTGAAAGCGAAACATAGAGTATCTCCTTATACATATAAACGTAAAAATACTACTTATCTGTAATATATCACGAGAGGGTATATTAATTCTAGAGGTAAGGCCTTGTTCTATTAATATCTCATCTGAAAATTAGTACAGGCCTGTAGTATTGCCTGGACCCTTTAATACCTCTTCTAAAAATTAGAACAGGCCTGTTCTATTTCTGGAGAGACCATATCAGGCTATCTTACAAATTAGAACACGCCTGTTCTATTTCTAGAGACACTATATCAGGCTATCTTACTAATTAGAACACACCTGTTCTAATTCTAGAAACACTATATCAGGCTCGTCTTGCTAATTACTACAGGCGTGTTCTAATTTAAAATCCCCTTGATAAGTACCAAGATACTCATCAAGGGGATTGTGTTAGTTATGAACGATACCAATCATCATATTAGAATTGGTAGTTAAGGTCTACGCGGTAGTAGTTGGAAAGTTTTTCGTTATCGCCAGTAGCCTTGTTTGTTTTGTTGTTGAAGCCGTAGTATGCTGTTAAGCCCACGTTCTTTTGTAATGCGTAATCAGCAGTTAATAACCAGCCTTTGAAGCCTTGGTAGTTCATTGCACTAATTGTTCCAGCTGGTGTAGCCATCCATGCGGTATTAGTTAGATCGTAAGCGATGTCCCATGTGGAGGATGCAGCGCCTAAGTTTTGGCCGAAGTTGAAGTATTGTGCTTTTACGTCCCAAGAACCGCGTTTTGCTTGGTCGTAGTCACCATAGCCAAGGCCAGCAGTCCATGCAGAACCGTGAGAAACGCCAGCAGCTTTCACCCATTCGCCACCAACCCAAACTTTATCAAAGTTCATGTCTGTGCTGAAGCCATACATGTTTCTAAGTGCGTCACCACTAGATTTATGCGCATTTCTACGTGCATAGAAGCCACCAAGGTTTACATGTTTATTAAGTTGACCTTTAACGCCTGCATAGGTGAAAGTTTTGTTAGATTTTTTAGTTAAGCCGTCAAAAGCGCCTGCCACAGCATAGCCGTAGGCTGCTTGGAATTGAACTTTGTCGTTGCCTGCATTGAATTGAACACCGTCGAATGTGTCATCGTAAATCAAACCGTTGCCGAGCATTTGGTCGAAGCGACCAGCTTTCACAGACACGCGTTCACCAAATTTGTGATTTACATAAGCGCGATCGATAGTAGCCGTTGCATTGCCACCATTAGTCGCATCGCCAAATTCAAAGTCCCCAGAAGTTACGCGAACGACAGCGTCTGTGCGGTCATTAACCTTCGCATTGAATTGAATGCGAGCACGCGCGTCAAATTGGGAACCTTTGCTATAATCGCCCACAGCGTTTACATAGTTACCTTCTTTCTTTTGGGAACCAAGATAACGAAGACGCATATCGCCGGTTACTTTCACATTACCCACGCGGTCCTCTAAACGAGCCACGCGAACGCCCAAATTATTCAATTCGTTAGAGAATTCATCAGCCAAACGGTTAATCAAGGCTTGTTGTTCCGCATTCGCACGATCTTGGTTAGCAAGCGCTTTCGCCACCATTTGTGCTACTTGGAAACGAGTAATACCATTTTCGCCTCTGAAAGTCCCATCTGGATAGCCCGTGATGATGCCAGTGCTAGCCAATTGAGACACGGCTTGGTAGGCCCAAGAATTAGGGGTTACATCGGAAAATGGGTTCGCTGCAAACGCAGTTGTTACACCCAACACAGCTGTTGCTGCAAAGATAGCGGCAAATTGTTTTTTCATAACTATACCTCTCTCCAAAAAAGAAACATACACATCTGCAATTCGGCCCTACTAATACTGTATCTCCCTAACCCCTTATAAGTGATAACCGTTATATACAGAATATAACATAAGTATAACATACTATAACAAATATTTTATATTTCAGAGAAAAGTTCATTGGATTTTCATAGGATTGTAAAGGTAACCTCAACACCTGTAGAAAAACCGCAAATATAACAAAAAAGATGACGAAATATACATTTTGCCATCTTATTTCGCCATCTTTTTGCATTGTATTAAGTTGTGCCAATCTATTTGATTAGAATTGGTAATTTAACTCTACGCGGTAGTAGTTTGGTAAGTATTCATTAAGGGAACCATCGATTCGATGTGTTCTATTCTTAAATCCATAGTATGCATTGAGACTCACATTGTCTTGCAATGCGTAGTCCACAGTGGCCATCCAGCCTCTAAAGCCACGGTATGTAGTGGTAACAGATGGTGGTGTTGCATTATAATCCCAATGGTAATTATTGGCATCAAATGGGAAATTCCACTTAGATCCATAGGACGCTAAGTTTTGATCAAAGCTAAAGTATTGCGCTTTTACATCCCACGTGCCTTTTTTCGCAGCGTTATAATTACCATAACCGATGCCAGCAGTCCAAGCATGGCTATGTGCGGTGCCAACTGCTTTCACCCATTCACCACCAACCCAAAGTTTATTAAAATTCATATCCGTGCTTACACCATACAAATTACCATATGTATTATAATAACCGGATGTATCTCTTCTATGACGAGAGTAGAACGCACCCACATCGATATGCTTATTTACTCTACCTTTAAGGCCTGCATAATTATATTGATCACGGTCTGGCAAGAAACGAGTTTCATTATGCTCTGCCGTCGCATAGCCATGGGCTAATTGAAGTTGAACCTTGTCGTTACCCGTGTTGAACTGAATACCATCGAATGTATCATCATACAATAAACCATTGCCGATGACTTGATTAAAACGGCCCACCTTCACAGACGTATGTTTACCAAATTGATGATTTACATACCCCCGATCCAGTGTAAGAGCGGATTCGTATTCAGCGCCGTCGCCAAATTCCATTTGATAGGTTCTAAAGCGAGCCACTACATCGGTGCGGTCATTGACCTTTCCATTAAATTGTACACGACCACGGACATCAAATTTAGATGGCTTGTAATATTGACCGCCTTGCCCTACTAATACGCCATTTTTCGTAAAGGAATGACGCAATAAAAACTGCACATCACCGGAAACTTTCACATTACCCGTGCGGTCCTCTAAACGAGCCACGCGAACGCCTAAATTATTCAATTCATTGGAAAATTCATCGGCTAAGCGATTAATCATCGCCTGCTGTTCCGCATTGGCACGATCCTGATTGGCCATGGCCTTCGCAATCATTTGAGCCATTTCAAAACGGGTAATGTCCTTTTGGCCTTTGAAAGTCCCATCTGGATAGCCATTAATAATGCCCGCACTCGCCAATTGAGACACAGATTGATACGCCCAAGAATCTGGCGTTACGTCGGAAAATGGATTTGCTGCGAAGGCAGTCGTTATACCTAGTACAGCCGTTGAAGCTAACATAACAGCAAATTGTCGTTTCATACTAAAACCTCTCAATGCTTACTACAATAATCTATACACACAATTATTAGAATTGGTAATTTAACTCAACGCGATAGTAGTTAGCTAATTTACGATATCTAGCATATTGTTCAGGGTTATTACGACCTTTAAAGCCCGCATAAGCACTTAAACCTAAGTTATCTTGTAATGCATAGTTTACAGTTGTGAGCCAACCTTTATAGCCATGGAACTCGATATGACCTGTGTTATCTGACTGTGTTGAATCATAGGCAATATTCCATTTTGAAGAAATAGCCCCCATATGCGAACCAAAGTTAAAATATTGAGCCTTTACGTCCCAAGTACCTTGTTTAGCAATGTCATAATCGCCATAACCGATACCAGATGTCCAAGCATATGCGTGTTTTGCATGCGTATCTTTCACAGTTTCCGCACCAATCCAAAGCTTATTAAATTTCATATCTGTGCTAAAACCATACACATTTTTTAGGCTATAATCTAAAACCTTTTGTGTGTTAAAGCGCGTAAAGAAACCGCCTACATTGATATGTTTATTTAACTGACCTTTAACACTAGCATAAGAAATCGTATGATTATACTCTGCCGGAACGTTTACATAAAGCCCTGTAAGTAGATACCCATGTGCGCCTTGAAATTGGACTTTATCATTGCCAATATTTAGTTGAACCCCATCAAATTTATCATCATGGATCAAACCATTACCAATCATTTGATCAAAACGACCCGCTTTTACAGATACACGTTCGCCAAATTTATGATTTACATAGACGCGGTCAACAGTAAGTAGGCCAATAGACTCTCCACTCGGATTAGAGGCAGCGCCTAATTCAAAATTATCAGTTGCAACACGTACAACCGCATCAGTGCGGTCATTTACCTTCGCATTAAATTGAATGCGAGCACGAGCATCAAAACGTGTCTTCTCACTATATTCCCCGTCGCTTCTTATAAAATCTGGTCCCATTGCTTTAGTGCCTAGATAGCGAAGTCGCACATCACCAGTCACCTTTACATTGCCAACGCGGTCCTCTAAACGACCTACGCGAACGCCCAAATTATTCAATTCGTTAGAGAATTCGTCTGCCAAACGATTAATCATCGCTTGTTGTTCTGCATTAGCACGATCTTGATTGGCCATGGCCTTTGCAATCATTTGAGCCATTTCAAAACGAGTAATGTCCTTTTGGCCTTTGAAAGTCCCATCTGGATAGCCATTAATAATACCTGCACTCGCCAATTGAGACACAGATTGATACGCCCAAGAATCTGGCGTTACATCGGAAAATGGATTAGCGCCGAAGGCAGTCGTTACACCCAACACGGCAGCGACCGCAACCATTACAGAGAATTGTCTTTTCATAATTAAACCTCTTACTACTATATAACACACACAACTGTACTAGTGCCTAAATACATATTACTTATATCTCTATATTCTCATATGCATTTCACGCATTAGCAAAATGTATTTTCAGTATAACAGTAAGAATTAAATAATCCTTAATAAGAGCATAAACTATCCATTTATATTTCATCATGTATTCATATGTACTATTTTCATATAAAAAGATGGCGAAACCTATGTCTCGCCATCTCTATTTGCTTTATTAAATTATGTAATCTTATAAATTAGAATTGGTAGTTAAGGTCAACACGGTAGAAGTCGTTTTGATCAACACCGGCTTGATCTTTCCAATTGAAGCCATAGTAAGCAGTTAAGCCAACATTGTCTTGTAATGCATAATCAGCAGTTGCCATCCAACCTTTATAACCAGCAGTGTAAGCGTGGTCCCAAGTACTGGACAAGATAGGAGCATTAGCTTTTTGGTTGAAGTATTGAGCTTTTACGTCCCAAGTACCTTGTTTAGCTTGGTCATATGCGCCATAACCAACACCTGCAACCCATGCTTGAGATTTTTCAATGTTAGAAGCTTTTAACCATTCGCCACCAACCCAAACTTTATCAAAGTTAATGTCTGTGTTGAAACCATAGATATTTTTGTAAGGTTTAGCAGCTACAGGAGCTTTCAAATCTTCACCGTTTACACGTGCGTAGAAACCGCCAGCATTAACGTGTTTACCAACTTTACCGTTCAAACCTACTACAGCTAGTTGAGAATTTGTTTTAGTAGTAGCAGAGTCTACACCTTCAATAGCATAGCCATAAGCTGCTTGGAAGTTAACTTTATCGTTACCAGCATTAAATTGAGCACCATCAAAAGTATCGTCATATGCTAAACCAGCACCTAACATTTGACCAAAACGACCAGCTTTAACGGATACGCGTTCGCCAAATTTGTGGTTTACATATGCACGGTCAACTTTTACGGATGTATCAGCATTAGCATCACCAAATTCGAAATCACCAGCAACCACACGAACAACTGCATCAGTACGATCGTTTACTTTTGCATTGAATTGCAAACGTGCACGAGCGTCAAATTTAGAGTTTTCTTGTTCAGCATCTTGGTAACGAAGACGAGCATCGCCAGTTACTTTTACGTTACCAACGCGGTCTTCCAAACGAGCTACACGAACGCCCAAGTTGTTCAATTCGTTGGAGAATTCATCAGCCAAACGGTTGATCATAGCTTGTTGTTCAGCGTTAGCGCGGTCTTGGTTAGCCATAGCTTTAGCTACCATTTGAGCCATTTCGTAACGAGTGATATCGTTTTGGCCTTTGAAAGTGCCATCTGGATAACCGTTAACGATACCAGCTGCTGCCAATTGGGATACAGCTTGGTATGCCCAAGAATCAGGAGTTACATCGGAGAATGGGTTAGCTGCAAATGCAGTAGTTACACCCAAAACAGCTGTTGCTGCAAAAATTGCTGCGAATTGTTTTTTCATATACAATACCTCTTCTTTACACTAAAAACAATTACTATACAATCTTGCAAAGCAATACGCTTATCCCTATGTGTCCATGTTTCCATACAAATAATACGTATACCTTTACAAGATATACGTATACTGTATCATATAGAGATTAAATATTATTTAAATATTCATGAAATTTTCATTCATTTTTTTATTTTATCGGTTACTTACTTGTTCCAATAAGTTTTCCCATTGTCCCCAAATGGATTCAGGGCTGAATTGTTTCATACGATCACGTCCGGCTTGGCCCATGGTAACGCGAAGGTTTTGATCTTGCATCAATCGTTCCAAGGCCTCCGTCAATGGTGCTACCCCATCATCACATAAGATGCCTGTTTCCCCATCGATGATAAGTTCATTAACAGCAGAGCAGGATTTATAGCCAATTGCTGGCAAGCCCATGCTCATCGCTTCTCCTAGTGAAAGCCCAAATCCTTCATAAGCGCTTGGGAATGCAAATATATCTGCCGTAACGAGTACACTTGGTACATCGGTTGTCGTCCCCATAAAATGAACACGGTCTCCAAGTCCCGCCTTGGATACGATCATATCCAATTCTTTCTTGTAAATCTTGCGGTCCTCTTGGCCCCATAACTCGATATCCCAATTTGGATACTTCCCGGCCAATGGTGCAAATGCCTCAATCAATAAATGTGGTCGTTTATGATTCTTATCGAGTCGCGCTACAAATACGATTTTGTAACGGTCTTTTAGCTGTGAAAGCTCCGCCTGCTCTGCATATTGTGGAATGGCATTGCCAATTACAACAGTCTTAGCCTCTGGCAGGTGGTTTTTAATATGAGACTCAAAGGATGGCAATAATACTTGGTTTACCGTACTCTTTGCAACTGCTTCAACCTCTTCTACAGGATAAGTATTAAAATAATCCTCAGGGTCGCCATGGCTCATGGTGATAACAGGAATATTTGTTTTCAAATCCAGCAATAACGCCTTTGAGGCTGCTGGTTGATATGACACGATTACGTCCGGCTTAGTTCGATCTAACACGGACTGAAGATGACCTAGTAAATACTTCTTCGTAAACTCATTATTCACACCACGTGCTTTACGCTTGTCAAAGGCGCGCAAAATCTCCCGTTTTGCCTTATACCAAAGAGGGATAGAATGACTTTCACCTTCATAATGACATAAATCATACGCCTCAATGCCCGCATCAAGAGGATAATAAAAATCTCCCGTTTGCACATCGCTATACACAAGACTCACCTCGTGCCCACGGCGCTGCATCTCATTGGCAAACGCAGCCGTCACCTTAGCAAGGCCGCCTGTATCTCCTACCATCTTTGTTAAATTTGCTAATAAAATACGCATTACACTCACCTTTTTATTGCTTCTGTCTTTTTCTGTCTTCCTACTGTCTTCTTCTGTCTTCATAATAAACACTATATATAGATTAAATATGATATCTAAATACTAAATATAGTATTCAAATAATATAGAATGAAATGTTCTGTCTTTTTCTGTCTTCCTTCTGTCTTCTTCTGTCTTTTTCTGTCTTCTTCTGTCTACTTTTTAGTATTCTAGCATATTTCTATCATAAATTTAATTTATAATACTGTCGTTTATCTCTTGGACTTGATCCAAACCATTCTACAATACCTAATGCTCTAAGATTCCCTAAAATTTTAGATACATTAGATCTACTTCTATTAACAATATTAATTGCTTTCGAAGTCGTTAAATGTTCTCCTGTATTATACATATATTGCACTAATCGTTTCTCTACAGGGCTTAAATCATCATAATTAGGAAATATTGTGCCTAATAAATTTTCCTGACGAGTTTGACGTGTTAATATACTATTTTCTAAGGTCAATACCACCTTATTGCCAGGTTCAGTATACACAGGGTCATGTAAATAATATTTAGCCATTTCAGAATAAATACGTTTTACGCCTTCGTTCATCTCACGTACCCATCCAAATTCACTTAGTATACGTGCAATTCTAGGATTTCTAGAAAATCTCTCTTCTCTAATATTTTCTATAGTAACTATATTAGGCAATTTTCCTGGGCTTTCAATAGAAAGATGATCATCATACATCAAAACACGAATATGATCTCCATGAACAGAATAATCTCTATGAGTTACCGCATTAACAATACCTTCAAACCAAGCAAACTCTGGATATTCTGGAACTATAGTAAAAATCCCCTCATCTTGTAATGTTTGAAAATCTCTCAACTGTGTTTTTATAAATTCTCTTGACTCAGTAATAACACGAGGTAAAGCTTTATTAAACTCAATACTTTTTATAACATTAAAATCTTGACCTAGGCCCATTTCGGTTCCACCAAAACGAACAAATTTCAAACGTGCTTGTGGTAAAAATCGACTAGGATCTTTACCAAATAATAAAATCCCTGCTTTTGTTATATATCCATCACGATACAGATTTCGAGCTTTTAATACCTCTACTATGGATAATGATACTTCTGTCCCCAAATGCTGCTGAAACTCAGTAATTAAGTCTTCATCTATATCTTCAAGTGTGGCATCTAATACTAACTCATCTTCTACATATCGTTGACCTCTATCATACTCCAACATTCTTCTACGTTCATATGATAATTCAATAGTTTCATCACCTTGACGTAAATATACTACATCATTTGGTGCAACAATTACTCGATTAACCGATGGGTCAACGCAAATGATTAAAATATTATCCGATTCACCAACTTCATTTGTTACAGGAATAATATCAAACCTTTTCATAATAGGAGTACTAACTAATTCACGATCTATTTGTTGAAAAGACTCTATACTATGAGCTTTAGAGTGGTTAAATCCTGTAATTCGACCATCATCCTCTACACCAATAACTAAAACACCACCATCAGCATTAGCAAAACCAATTAAAGTTTTTAATAACTCTCGTGGCTTTTTTCTTGCACTCTTTCTTTCTAAATATTGACTTTCTGGTGTAAAACAAAGATATTCAAGAGAATAGTTCAAATTCAACCCTCCATTCACTTTGATATTTCTAATAATAAAAGAACATTTGTTTCTTATAGTATATCAAAATATAGAACTTTTAGCGTTACATAATATTCTAAAAAAATCTCTTATCACTTTACTAATTCAAGTGATAAGAGATTTCTTAAAATAAATTATAAGGTTAGATAACTAATTATCCTTTTGGTGGATGTGGATCTTTCCCATGGCTATCTTTTTGTGCTATTCTACCATCTTTATTATGAATAATTAATTCACTACCTTGATTTTGACTAATTTTTTGTGCATAATCCGTAGCTGGTTATTTAGTGTCAAAATGCTTAGTTGCCTTTGAGTTCCCTGCACCTTTAACATTCCAACCGCCATTCTTATCAGGAACAACATGCTGATTTTTTCCCATATTAATCTCCCCTTTTGAAAACAGAAATAATAATAGATTCTATAATATTATTACTATTATACTTATCTCCTATTACCCTATATAGATTTATAATATAGTTATAACTACTTATTTATTCTAACCCAATAATTTATTATAACTATAAGTTCGATAATAATTTTTTGGTATTATAATAAGTGTAACTTATTAATTTAATTGTATAATATTTCTTTTTATACATCAAGTTAAATACTACAATATATATTTTCAATTGATAACTACTCTACCACATATTTATAATTATTAGCCCCAGGTATTTTCACAACCACATTAACAGCGCCATATTCTATGCCGTTCATTTTTATACGACCATTTATGATAACTGTATATTCTGTAGCAATTTTATGGTAATGATGGCCTTCATAATCGCCTTTGTTATATCGTTTTACGGCTACTTCACAGTCATTTGTCTTAAATAAGGATGATTAGCCCCTGCACCACCCGTTACGCATATATTCATGACCTATTCCCCTTATAATTATTTAACATTACTAATGACCGGCTTTTCTGAAAGCATATCTATTGGTTCTTTTCGTTGATTGGTAACCGTTATTTCCATTTCTTTTGATACTACATCATATGAACAATGTTCTTCTACATATTTTGAGGAACATTTACCCATTTTTTCTCGTAAATTAATATTATCAAATAATTTAGAGACTTTTTCCACATAAGCATTCACATCTTTGACAGGCACTCTATATCCAGTCACATCATCAAAGATAAGATCATTATTCCCACCAATATCAGAACATACGGTAGCCAAACCACTACTCATAGCTTCTAATAAAGATGTAGGTAATCCTTCATGCTCAGATGGAAAAATATATACATCAGACAGTCTATGGTATGGTATAACATCATCAACTTCACCCACCACAATAATCGAATTATTACATTGCTCACTTACTCTTCGAGCTTCATCTAATAATGTATTATCACCACCACCAACTATATAGAATTTACTATCTGGATAGTGTTCATATATTTGTTTCCAAACCTCTAAAGCTATAAGAATTCCTTTATTAGGTGCTACACGAGCACAGAATAATAAATTAGGAATAACGCTATCTAAGCCTGCTTGTTGTTTTGCTATACATCTATCTTCATAGGAAACAAAAGGATATTTCTTTATATCGATACCATGTGGAATAACCGATATTTTATCTGGATTAATATGAGCATCTTTAATAAAACTTTCTTTAATTTCATGTGTTGTAGCAATATAATTATCACAAGATGCAAACAATTTTTCTCTAAATGATTGCTTGTTATTAAATACTTCAGCCTTACCCGTTAAAGCTAATGTAACAGGCTTATCTGTCAATTTAGCATATAATATAGCCCATACTGAAAATTTAGGTCTTCCTATAATATAAAAAGCATCAGCTTTACGGTGCGTTGTTAATAATCGCAAAAATATTTCAAACCATCTGATTAATCCATGTAATCTGACTAGATCAATACAACCATCATATAATTCACGAACTTTAGTAAACCAATACTTTTTCTTAGCCATAATTGTTACATGATGGCCTAGCCGAATCAATTCTTTTGCATGATTTAAACCATGTTTTTCACCACCACTTTGATTCGGCATCCCTGATTTATCAAATTTCTTTCCTACTGCAAAATCCTTAATTAATAAAACAATATTCATCTATTATTCCCCAATATTCTATATAGAAAAAACTCTCCTAATTTTTCTTATTTTCTTATATTTTTTCTTACGCTTATGATGATCCCATTTGTATAAAGCCCAATCTTTTATCCAATGAATGCCTAAAGTAAATCTATCCCAATATGTTCCTTTTTTTAATATACACTCACAGTATATATCAGGAATATTTTTTAATTCACATCTTAAATGTACTTTATCTAGATTATTATTAGCCATAAAATCAAATATATTCTCGTGAGTACATGAATTGATAAATACTCCATTACAATACCATATTAAATTAGGATTTTCAGATGATATTTCTTTGCCATCCATTAAACTACCTAAATATATAGATATATCTGCTTTTTTCTCACCCTTATACGTTATCCATTCATAAGCAAACTGTTGATTTATTAAAATTTGTAAATAATAAGGTTCATTAATGTTATCATTTATTTTAGGACCTCTATACCAATATACCTGATCACTATTAATTAATTGCATACTATGCCTATAAGCAGCTTGTGATGCATGGGCTGATAATGCTAAATATATTGGATTTTTAATTAATATATTGCCTCTACACGATTTTGGTATAGGAATACGTAAACGACTTTTCCATGATAATTCCTTACTAGGAGTAGACCACTGTTCTGGATGACTTTTAGGATTCATTACAGAAGAGTACCAATGAGTAGATCTCCAATCGTCAATAGATTCATAAGCATTTCCATAAGCAAATGTCGTATATAATCTTATATTACTACCACTTTCCCATAGTTTTTTCATTACTGTTAAAACAGCTTCTTCACATTGCCTATGATCACGATGCGAGTCAAATCCGGTACATATAATAGAATGAGGTTGCACACTTACTATCAAATGCTCTATATCGCGCAATAAAATTTCCCAAGAAATATTCCGATTTCTATATTTAAAAATACTATTCTTATGCTCATATACAGAATAAGTATCATATCCACAGTCTGGATAATCAAGAAAATAAATATTCTGTGAAGATAAACCTAATATTTTAGCTGCATCAATTGCTTCATTGTTACGAAGTGGTACATCATACTCCCAGTCACCATTTGTCATAAATGCTAATGAAACATCTAAACCTTCTTCAACGGATCCTATAATTGTACTACCTGCAACATTAATTTCATCATCTTGATGAGGTACAATTACTAATAATTTACATCCCCCAAAAAAAGATGTATAGGAAAAACTACTATCACCATCTTTATCAAAATTCCCCATTTACTCCCCCAAAATAATAATATAAATTTATAAGCTTTTTAGTTTTTGACGTGCTAACTGCAAATCTTCAATTGTATCTATATCAATACTATACGTATCATCCATAATATATGGTATTGAGTTATCATTAAAACTTAAATTTTCATCAACTTCATCAATACGATTTATATATATTGCACCATTTATCTTATAATAAAAATCCATATCTTGACGTCTAACAGTACTGTTTTGATTTAATATAGAGAATAATTTACCATTTTTAATAGTTCTAACTAATATTGGTGAAATATCAATTTGATTAACACTAACTAGTGATTCTTGATTATTTTTAAAAAATAACGATAAAGACTCATCAATATGTTTTACTGTACGCATTGGAGAAGTTGGTTGTAATAAAATCAACACATCATACTCTCGTCCCATATTGTGTAATCTATTAATTGTATATATGATACTATCAATAGTTTTTGACTTATCAGTAGCTAATGATTTAGGCCTAAAAAAGGGAACTTCTGCACCATATTTTAAACTAACAGATTTAATCTCTTCACCATCTGTACTAACAATAACATCATCTATATAGTCTGATTCTTTAGCAGCTTCAATAGAGTATGCAATTAATGGTTTATTATTTAAATCAATTATATTTTTATTAACAATACCCTTACTACCTTCTCTAGCAGGAATAATGGCTAAAATTCGTTTATCATTAAACATCTAACTTCCCCATTTACAAATCATAAGTTAATTTCTTTTGTAGCGGAATATTCCAAAATTCTTCATTCTTAATTTCATTTATAAATAGTTCAGCACTATTTCCTTCACCCCAATTTAAATTTGCTTCTTTATACTTCCTTACAGCTTTAATAGATTCTAGAAGATCACTCGAAACACACTCTACATGATGTATTGTAGTCTCTTTTCTTTTATCATATCGCCCTTCTTGTCTTGATCCTACATCAATTGTTTCAATACCAAAATAAGGTGCTTCTCTGACTCCCGCACTTGAATTACCTACAATAAAGTCTGCATATTTAAGTAAAACAACAAAAGACTCAAATCTGACAGACGGAAAAACTCTAAAATTACTTTTATTATCTAAACCATGATATTCATCAATAATATAATGACTACCTAAATCATTATTAGGATATATCACTATAAAGTTCTTATTCGATTGTTTACATGCTTCTACAATAACCTTAATTTGATTTTTAATTAAATCTACTTCTGTTGTAACAGGGTGAAATAATAAAATACCATAATTTTCAAAAGGTATATCATAATGCTTTTTTACTGATTCAATAGATGGTAATTTAACACTCTTGATAATATCTATATCAGGAGACCCTATAACTTTAATATAATCTTTATTTTCACCTAATAATATCAATCTTTTTTTTGCATCTTCATTTGCAACAAAATGAATATGTGATAATTTGGTTATTGCATGTCGTATTGATTCATCAATTGTCCCCGAAACTTCACCACCCTCAATATGAATAACACGAATATTATTAAATGCACCAACAATAGCTCCTGCCAATGCATCCGGCCTATCACCATGAACAACAATGCTATCTGGTTTATTCTCTAAAACATATTTAGTTAAATTAGTTATAGTCCTACCCATATCAAAACTTGTGTTTGAAGTTGGTCTATTCTCTTTAGCAATATAAACTTTATCAAAACCATCTTTCAAAATTTCATGATATGTATTCCCCCGACTCTCTAACAAATGCATCCCTGTTACATAGATATAAGCCTCAAAGCCTTTACTTTTAGATATTATACTTAGTAATGGTTTTATTTTCCCATAATCGGCTCTAGTTCCAGTTATAAAAAGAATCCGCCTCAAAAAAAATTCCCCTCTCAAAATTTAACCCCTATTCAAACATCCCATAATCTAAATGTGTATCAGATTTAATATAGCATGTAGCTGTTTTCCCTAATAATGATTCATAATCTTTAGCTAATATTTTTCCAGTTCCAGGTCTTTTTACCCAAATATTTTGTTTAGTTAATTTTTCACCAGGTTTTATATCTTGTATACTAACTACAGTTGCAAAGGCAAAATCAATAGTTACTTGTTCCTCTTGTATAGGTGCTTTTGTACCACCTAACATTAATGGAATTTCTTTTGAAGCATTTATCAGATTTGCTAAGTCCATTTTATCCATAGAGCAAATAATATCAGGCCCTTTTCGATTTCTTGTATCTGTAAAATGACGTTCAATAATTTTAGCACCTAAAGCCATTGCAGCAATGCTAGAGTTATTATTTAATGTGTGATCTGACAACCCAATAGGAATATCCGGAAAGGCCTGCATCATCTCTTGCATTGCACCTAACCTAACCCACTCAGGCTTAGTAGGATATAAATTTGTGGTATGTAATAATGCAAAATCAACATTACTATCTCTTAATATTTCAACAGCTTTATTAACACTATTTAAATCATTCATACCAGTAGAAACAATCATAGGTTTTCCAAAGCTTGCAATATGTTTTAACAAAGGAAAATTATTCATTTCCCCTGATCCAATTTTATATCCTTTCACCCCAAATGATTCTAATCTATCTGCTGCTGCTCTTGAAAAAGGTGTACTTATAAACTCCATTCCCAAAGACTCTGTATACTTCATTAATTCATATTCTTCAGATTCACTTAAAGCAGCTTTATCCATAATTTCATAAATAGAAATATCAGCATTACCAGGAATAACAGACTGTGCAGCATGACTCATTTCATCTTCCACAACATGTGTTTGATGTTTAACAAGAGATGCACCTGCCTTATATGCAGCATATACCATTTCTTTGGCTACAGATAATGAACCATTATGATTAATACCAATTTCAGGAATAATAAGAGGTAAACATCCATTTCCTACCTCAATGTGTCCAATATTAAATTTCTTCATCTATTGCTTCCCCTAAATCATGTAAATTTTTAACTGAAGTAACATACCCCAATTTTTCTGCTTTATTAAAGAATTGAGTTAATTCATTTATTAATATACTATTATCAATTTTATATTTTTCACTAATCAACTTAACTACATATGGATATAAATAATAACTCTTTATATTATATGATTCATTTAAAATCATATGACAACATAATACACTAGAATATAAAGAATATTGTTTAACTTTTACCTCATCATTATTTAATAAATATAATTCCCATGGGTAATCTATATCTACTGTATTCTCAATATCAGATTCTATAGGATGTTTTTTTCTTAATAAATTTGGTTTTTTTAGCCGTATCTGATTAATAAAATTATCCTGACAACGCGCTGTTTCATAATCAACATATTCACCAATTGATCGATTCTGAAACAAATGAAATAATTTCCTAAGTCTAGCTTTTAATGATAACTCAATTTTAAATGGCTGAGAAAAAAATATTTCTAATAAACCATTCCCTATTAATAACTCATTATAATTAAATATATAATTATATAATTCAATTAATTCTTTATTTTTACTCGATATTTTATCTATCTTATATAAATTATATTTTTTAGAGTAATTAGCTAATCTTGGATCATATAAATAAATATCCTTACACTCTATAAAACTATTACATTGTTCAATATATGAGTCAAAATAAGATAAAACACCTTC
>OAZY01000160.1_pt1 | contig 74125 bp, 59 predicted proteins | sample 1494931 | NCBI WGS metagenome assembly OAZY01 (sample SAMEA2579921, study PRJEB22360) | human gut metagenome | biome: human gut; feature: human-associated habitat; material: faeces | place: Denmark | collected 2008/2010 | reverse complement strand
TCGCTATCTACGATATCACTAAGTTTAAACTCAGTTCTTACCTTAGCCATAATTTCCGATTGCTTAACCGAGTCAATACCCAAATCTGCCTCTAAATCGGCTTCATCCTCAAGTAGCTCTTCTGGATAGCCTGTCTTATCAGTAATAAAACTTTTAACAACTTTACTAATCTCCACCTTACTTAATGGTTCATCTGTTGTCGTATCTGTATTTACTTCTGATTGATCACTTGTGGCATTACTCAAGCCATTAGCGATATAAGTTACAATATCAGAAATTGTATGAGGTACACTTTCTTCGCTATCTACGATATCACTAAGTTTAAACTCAGTTCTTACCTTAGCCATAATTTCCGATTGCTTAACCGAGTCAATACCCAAATCTGCCTCTAAATCGGCTTCATCCTCAAGTAGCTCTTCTGGATAGCCTGTCTTATCAGTAATAAAACTTTTAACAACTTTACTAATCTCCACCTTACTTAATGGTTCATCTGTTGTCGTATCTGTATTTACTTCTACTAAATCATTATTTGGCTCACCATCATGTGATTTTTGCTCCAGTATAAGTGAATTAAATGTTGAATAAGTAGAGCCAGTACCAGTGCTCTCATTAAATTCTTGAACAATTTTCTCCTGCATCTGTTTTGGTAAAGCAAATTCCAAACCATAATCCTCTATTGAGTTCCCTGATTGAATAATTTTATCTATAAGCTCAATTGGATAGCCTGTGAGTTTATTAATTACTTTTGTAACTTTTTTAGTATTCACTTCTGTCTTAATCATATCTAACCTCAATTTTGATTTTTCCAAGGCGACAATATCATTTTCTTTCTTGGAATTCATATTAATACTACAATGTTCTTTATCAGATAAAATCTCATTAATTAAATTTGTCATAATTTGATTAGCACCACACTCTAAGTACAACTTAACATTATAAGTGTTGTATAGAACTTCAATAATTTCTCTGAAATTAAATGGTGTAATAAGCTGTTCACCTAAAATTTCAACCAGATTAGCAATATCTCTATCCTCATATAGACGTGTTAAAATAGTTGAATAAACTGGAATCTTTGGTAAATTAAACTCAATATCTTTAATAACTTTCTCATATTGATGCTTAATTGGCCGTAATAATTTGGAATGAAACGGGTATGGAACTGGTAAAATTTTTGCAACAATGTCAACTTTTTGACAATATTTTTCCAGTCGCAATATTGATTCTTTAGCTCCTGAAACAACTTTTTGAAATTTTGAATTCACAATTGCTAGCTCTAAGTTATTGTGATTTTCAAGATACGTATTAATTAATACTTCGTCTTTATTATTATTTAATTTAAGTGAAAGCATTAACCCTTGAGAAGAAGTGTCTAAATATTCTAAACTTTTCGCTCTACTATACGAAATTTTTATAGCATCTTTAAAACTAATGACACCTGAAGCTAATAAGGCTGATATTTCTCCAAGGCTATGCCCCAACAAAATGTGAGGTTTTACTTTAAATTCTTGAATTGCAATCCTAAAGAACACTTCATTCGCTATGATAATTGCAGGTTGCATAATTTCGGATACAGTATTAATATCTGATGTCATTAAATGTTCTAGAAACGAATCACCAGTAATACCCTTATAATAATTCTCTGCTTCTGCAAGTGTTTCATCAACAATTTTATTTCTACCCCTCAGATCAGATAGCATATTTACGTATTGTGATCCGTGTCCTGGAAAGATTATCGCAGTTTTACCATCATTAGATTTTTTTATATAAATTCCATTGTTTTCTAAGAGATTCACTTGATTAAATCTTATTCTATTTTTCATACTATTCCTCTAATTTATTAAATTATACTTTTTAAAAATATCTTCAATTTTACCTAGAGCAAAATCAATTTCTTCATTACTCAAAGAAGCAGTTATTGTCGCACGTAATCTACTTTCATTATGCGGTACTGATGGAAAAACAGCAGTTGCAATATATACTCCCTCGGACAATAAATCTTTAGTGATTAACATATTAATTTCATCATCACCAACATATATTGGAACAACTGGAGAAGTACTTCCCATAGTATCTAACCCCATCTTTTTAATTCCTCTTCTAAAGCGTAAAGTGTTTTCCCATAATTTATCTCGTCTCCATGTTTCCTGTTGCATAACCTTTAATGCTTCTAGAGTACCAGCAACTGTGGAAGGGGGCATACTGGCATTAAAAATGTACTGATGAGCCTTATGCTTTATATATAGTGCTGTTTTTTTATCCGTTGCAATACAACCACCAACATTAGCTAGAGACTTACTGAAAGTGGTCATTCTCAAATGTATTTTCTCTCCTACTCCTTTTAATTCAGCAACCCCCTGTCCTTTTTCACCAACAAATCCAAAAGAATGAGCTTCATCAACTAGAATACTAGCATTATATTTTTCTGCTAAATCAGTTATCCTCTCTAATGGTGCCATATCTCCTTCCATGGAATAAACACCTTCTACAATAATAAGTTTCTTCTTGAAATTTTTACTATTTTCTAATATATACTCAAGTTTATCCATATCATTATGTTTAAAAATTCTTAGCTGTGCATTTGATAAACTCATTCCATCCACTATACTCATATGATTATATTGGTCAGTAATTATTACTGTATCCTCATCAGCAATTGCTGAAATAGCAGCTAAATTTGCTAAATATCCAGCACTCAAAATTACAGCCGCCTCAGTTCCAAAAAAATCGGCACAAGCTTTCTCTAGCTTTGTATGCAAATCTGTCGTACCATTGTGTAATCTTGCACCACATGTTCCTGTTCCGTATTGAATTAATGCATTCTGAGCTGCCTCAATAATAGCTGGATGAGTAGCTAAATCCAGATAGTTGTTAGATGTCAGCATTACTACTTTTCTATCATCAATTGTAGAAGTCCCCCTTTGAGCAGATGAAAAATTAGGTTCAAACACATAATTTCCAGACTCTTGCCCTTGAATTATTTGCTTTGTCATTTGTTCAATTTCTTTTTCAAATTCTGTATTTTTAATCATTTTATTACTCATTCAACAACACCTTCTTAGCTAATTTTAGTTTCTTTTTTAAATCTTCAACATCATTATATATGATGGATAAGTCAGATTCTTCAAAAGTTAATCCGACTGGGTTATCGCATGACATTGAATTAACATCAATTGTTTTTAATAATTGATATGTTAAATTCAACTTTAAAAGTTTAGACTCTTCAGTATCAACTTTTTCGTCAAATAATTTTTCACAATTATTTTGAAGACGATTTAGTAATTCAAACGCTTCACTAGCTCCTAAATAATCATAACTCTTAGCTTTAATTGAAAATTTGGTGTTAGCACTTTTTGAAAACGTTCCTAAAACAGTATCATCCTCATTAACATCCTCACTTCGTTTAACAACGTAAAAGCAGGCACCCGATTTTATCTCTGTTTCAAAAGATAGAGACTTGCTGTAATTTCGAAATACTTCAACATATTCATCCATTACGTTACCATTAACAGCACCTACGATTATGATGTCGTTTTCTCCATTCTGCAAGCTAAGAATTCCTTGGTTTAAGGCAACTGAAAACGAGTCCATTCCATGATCATAAACAGCATTAGTACCTTGAATATTATGATAATTCGATACTCTACTTGCTACAATATTGTCCATAAAGCCTGGTAAGCTATCTTCCTCAATAGACTCAAATTTACCTTTAAAATTAGACTCAATCTCATTCAATTCTGAATTAGATATAGTAATATTTTCTTTATCTAATATATCTTTTAGGATTTTAGTATATTCCACACTTCTGATTCTAATATCAGAATGGTAAGCATTTGTAAGCCCCATTGTGGAACCTACATATACTCCCACCCTACTCTTATCACTACCATCCAATTTATTACCAATTGCCTCAGTAGCAGCAATTAATGATATTTGTTGAGCATAGTCAATTTTATTCAGAATCTTAGGTGGGATTTTATACTTAATAAACGGAAATTGGAATGGTTGATCATGTTCCGTTTTATTAAGTATATCTTTTAACGTTTTCTTATTTTCATCAAAAACTCCAATTCCAACAATTGAAAAGTCACTATTTCCATTATTACTATGAAAATCAAAAGCTTGTTTATTATGAAAACTTGGAAGATACTCCTCAACAAGAATATTTCCATTGATACCACCAAATCCAAATGCGTTAATTAATGCACGCCTAGGTCCTGAATTTCTCCGTTCCCATGGTGTATTTTTTACATTAACTTCTAGATAATCTTTTACAATATTTTTTGATTTATCTGATAGCTCTGTAAAATTATAGGTTGGTGGATATTGATTATTTTCCATTCCCTTCAACACTTTAATCAAGTTAGCCATTCCAGCAGCAGAAAATGAATGTCCGATTTGTGACTTCAAAGATCCAATTTTTATTTTATGTTTCAGATTTTCTTCAACACATAATTTAACTATTGACTCTAACTCAACATCATCTCCAACTGGAGTACCTGTGGCATGCATTTCTACATAGTCAATATCATTGATAGTTAAGTTTGCTCTGTTTAAAGACTTCTTCATTGCCAAATATTGGCCAGAAGTACTTGGGGCATAGATAGATTGTCCACTACCATCACTGGAGACTCCGCTACCACTTATAATACCAAGTATTTTGTTATTATCTTTAATTGCTTCAGAAATTCTTTTAATAATTATTGTACCTGCTCCTTCACCCGGTGTAAGCCCATCATTCTCTTTGTCCAAAGGCTTCGATTTAGAATGAGACAATCCACCAATTTTAGAAAAGGCTACATTTCCTGTTACACCCATGTTTCCTAAGGCGCCTGTTACTATAGCAAACTTAGAAACTTTATTATGTAATAATTTAATCGCCTCATCTATCGCTATTAAACTTCCTGAACAAGCACCATCAACTACAAAAGAGAGTTGATTAATTCCAAGAAAATCAGTGATATCTGTAACAAGGCTACTAGGAAACATACCATCTATATTTCTATCTTCTAAATCTAATTCTTCATACAGTCTACTACCAAATTTATCTGTTATTTTTTCTAGACTTCCCCTTTGAACTAAAGAACTTTTCTCGACTTCATTTAAATAATTCTTTCCAAATTTATATAACATGTAATCACTTATATCTAAATCGCCGAGCATATTCCCTATAATTAATGATGAATCTCTTAATTCATTTATATTAAGATTAGCTTCATCGATTGCTTGTAAAATAGTGTACAAAACCATTTTTTTAGTTCTATTCAAAGACAATATTTTTCCATCATCTAAATTGAACTTGGAAATATAATCCATTAATGAACCCGTATTATCAAGATATGCACTATTTTTGCAGTAAGTTTTATCAGGAACATTTTCATCTTCATTATAATAATCATTCACATTCCAAACTTCGTTAGTTACTTCTCTAATCCCTTGAACTCCGTTCTTAATGTTTTTCCAAAAGTTTTGTACATTATCTGAATTTGGTGGATATAGAACTCCGTATCCAATGATAGCAATTGGCTCGTACATAATAACTTCCTCCTTAGATAGATCTATTTAATTTAAGGTTAAAAGCAAAAGTTTAAGTTAATCGGATTAACTTGAGTCCAAAAATAAAAGTTAATCGGATTAACTTTTGCTTTCCTATATTTTATCATTACTTAAGAATTTGTCAACAATTTATTAAAAATTACTAATCTTCATTTAAGCTACCATATTTAACTAATTTGGCTCATTACTAGTCAAAATTCTTCTTGTTGCTAAGAATATTTTTTTCTGACTCTATAATTTCAGTAGTGGGTGGATCTCATTCAGATATTGCGGGGCTTTTTGTATGCCCAATTTATAAAATTAAGTTAGATACAAAAAGCCATCTATGTTAGACTCAGATAAACACCACATTTATCCGAAAGGAACTAAAAAAGAAGGGATTAATCAAAATCGTCAAACAAAGGATAACAGAAGAAATGATTTATATAGAGGAATATGCTGGTGCTATTATTACGTCTAAAAACATTGAGTATAGCTCTTTACTTGACAACCCTAATGTTGCAACTGAACTCAAAGATTATACTGGTCTCGGTCTATGGGACAAATACATTCTCCCTCATAGCAATGAATTTCCATTTGAAGAATGTACCGCTGAAACTATTCGAAATTACTTTGAAAAATTGGACTTACTTCCGATTAACAATTATACTGCTGTTGTTATAGAAATGGGCATTTTTCAGTCATTTAAAATGATAAGCAGTCGTGGAGTTAAGTAAGACGACTCAAATAAATCCTATAAAATCAACATTTCTAGGATTTTTGCTTGCTTAAAATATTTTTGTCTGATTAGACGATGTATTATAAATTCTAATTTAAGATTCTATAAATTATTTCAGAATTAGCCCTTTTATAAATCTGTATTTTCAAATCGAATAACATCAAGCTCTTTTTCTGATTGGTCTTTGTAGAGTGCAATCAGATTATCAGTTTTTTTCTGAATGTCCTTTTCATATTTAAGAGTGATAAGCCCTATTTTATCTTCATCAGACATGGTGTTAGTGTTTTCCAGTTCCAATGCTTGATTAAGCTGTTCTGTGGTGTAGGTCTTCTGCTCCACTTCTTTTTGAAATTCTGCATAGTCCAAAAGACTTTGTAAGAGTAATTCTTCCTCCGCTGTGCGAGCATAATGCCAATCGTTGGCTAAACGTTCTAGATGTTCTGCCCACTTTAAATCCCCTTTCTTTTCACCAAGCTCACTATAAGGAAAGAGTTCGTCAACATCTATTTTTAAGGCTTTCGCAATATCTTCTAGGCGCTCCCAACTTGGTTCGGTAGTGCCTTTTTCATAGTTAATAATTGTTTGTTTGGTCACACCTAGAAGTTTTCCCAATTCTTTTTGGGTCATTCCTGCTTTTAACCGGGCAGATTTAATATCAAGCTCCCCCGCTCGTAAGACATTGGCATAGTTATATAAAGCTGGCATTGGATTTCACACTTTCTATTTAGGTAAAATTTGTTTTTACTTTTTAGTTGACTAGTAAAAATATGTTTTGTATAATGAAAATAATCGATAGGTAAAATAATTATTTACCTCTTGATTATATAATATTTTACCTTGAGAGTAAATGGAAGGAGGCTAAAATGACACACTTTTACGATTATCCCCAAACGGTTAAATTGGTTAATGGTTTGAACTCCGTCTCAACCTTAAAGAAATGGCGCTTAAAGATTGAACGCTTAACAGGACATGCCTTTGAAGAAAGCCGAGTACGAACAGGCAAACGTTCTTACAGTAAGGTTACCCTCTTTACTGATAGTGACATTGAGCAGTTGCAACAGGTCGCCCATTTAAAAGGCAGTCTGGGACTAGAGAAAGCCATTCTCAAAGTCTATCCGCTAACCCGTGCCTCACCTGTTCCTTTGACTAAACAAGTACAGGGACTATCTGTTCAAGTGTCTCAACTGAACAATCAGGTTGAGAGACTAACCAGAGATAATCAAGTTCTAACCTTGCGCCAAACCGCACTGGAAAAGCGCATAGAGGTCTTAGAACACCCTAAGAAGCGAACACTCTTTGGCAAGTGAGCACGGTACAGCACCAACGCCGTGGGCGAGTGGTCAACACGGTAGCCCACAAGACGGTAGGGGCTCGAAACGGGCGAGACTTGCCACTAAAATAAGTGCCCCACTACTAATAGGGGGTACGAACGTACACGAAAGTAGGGCTAACTCCTTGAGACGTCTGGGGTTAAAGCCAATCAGTTGAAGTTTTCGCTGAAATCCCTTGGGAGAGTAGGGTTCAAAGCTAATTCTGCGTACGTTTAGAAAAGATAACTACTTTAAAAAACACAAAGGAGTATACGATGACAAACTTAACACTAACTGACACAACACTTAAACTTGGCGAATTGAACCTTGATAAAAGTCAATTCATGCTTCCTAAAAAAGTAGTGGTACTTTCTGCTCGTATGAGTTATAAGTATCAAGAAGTAAATGGCGAACAAGTCCGAACAGACGAACCATCCAAACTAGTTTGTAGCGTTCAAGATGCGGATAAAATCAAAGTGTTAAAAGAAATGAACATTGCCATTGAGGAACTCAAAGCGATTACGCTTGAAATTCATGACAACCTCGACAAAATCACAAAACTAGCAGAAAATGACGGGTTGCTTGATAAGACCGTTGAACTCGTCAATCCTCAAGTCCGTCTCATGTGGAACATGACTCGTAGTAACTGGTCTGGCGTAAAACTAGTGGCAAACGACCTTAAAATCTTTGGTAATTAAACATGGACAACAGCGTGAGGATTGACTACTTCGCTGTCACTGTTAAAGATGTTCCACCAGAGGAAGTTTTGGAAGAAATACTGCTCATTCCCCAAGATAAGTTTGCGCTTAATGCTTGGGGAATAAACAAGTATCAACGCCATTATGCTTGTTCAGACATCAAGGTTTACTTTAACCAAGTCTTAGATAACATGGGGGTCTATCTGGAACTTAAAGGAAAAGGTTGTCGTCAATATGAGGAATTTATGGCAGGTAACGTTAATAACTGGGTAGCTCTGGTCACACGCCTGTACCGCTATCAGGTCAACTTTACCCGAATAGATATAGCTAATGACATCTACGATAAAGCATTATCCGTTCAAACCCTCTATGCCTATTGTAAACGGGGCTTGTGTATCACGAGAGCACAATATATGGACTATCACGAGCGTTCAATTCTTGAAACGGGCGAACGAGTTGGTGAGACGGTCACCATAGGCGCACGAGGAAGTCAACAATGGTGTGTTTATAACAAACTCATGGAACAAAAAGGAAAAGGTAAAGTCACTGATGAGACCCATTCTTGGGTCAGAGCAGAGCTACGTTGTTGGCAAGGCAAAGCTAATATCATTGCTCAACAAATATACCTTAAAAAACCTTTGACAGCCATTTACTTTGAAGCTATCAACGGACACTACCGCTTTGTCAGACCTAATGACAAGGACACCAATAAGCGCAGAAGACAGCCGGTCAAATGGTGGCTTGATTACCTCCAGACGGAAACCAAAACTCGCTTGAGTATTGAACGTACCAAGCCAACGCTTAGACAGTCAGAACAATGGACGGAAAAACAGGTCTCAAAGACTTTAGCCAAACTCTATGTGGCTAAATATGAGGCAACCACACTTGAAAGAGCAGACCAATTTCTCCAAGACCTCTTAAAGTTGGGATTATCGAAATTTACTAACAGCGATGAAAAGGAGATTGAACAATATGTCCGTGAACACCAGAGCTCCAACACTTGGGGCATACAAAAAGACGACTTGCCGTAAACAAATCGCCTTAGAAATAATAATCGCTAACATTATATCATGAAAGGACAAAAAAGACTATGCAAGTGATTTTACCAGACGAACAAATTCATCAGCTACAACTGTTAATTAGCCAGCTTATAGAAAACGAAATAAAAAATAAATTGGATAGTAACAACATTGAAAGTCCCTTCTTGAACAAACAACAAACTTGTAAGTATCTAGGAATTGCCAATAATACGCTTGATTCTTGGATAAAAAAGGGGTTACCAGTTATTCGAGTTGGAAAAACTGTCCGATTTGATAGAGCCGAACTTAATCACTGGTTACAAAATCAGTAGCATTCTAACCGTGGCCTGATATAATGAAGCCACGGTATTTTTCTAGCTCAATTCAAAAAAGGAGAATACTATGTCAATTACAAAAACTAAAAACGGAACTTATCGCTTACGTATCTATGTCCCAGAAGAAGTCAAATCCTCATTGGGAATTAATAAAAAAGTGATTGAAAAACGTTTCAAATTAAGGAGTGAGGCTAAAAAATACGAACTTGAATTACAAAACAAGATTGATAAAATTTTAAGCGGAGAATCAACCAAATTGGAAACAAATGGCTCAATCCTCTTTTCCGATTTTTATCACAATGTTTGGTGGGAATCCTATAAAGCAGGTCAAACAACATCTACCACAAAACCACCTTCACAAGCTACTATTGACGGTACCGAAATTGTCTTTAGAAAACATATCCTACCCTTGCTTGGTAATTATTCCATTGATTTTCTCAATCAAAATAAACAGGTTATCTTGAACCTTTTGACACAAAAGGCAGAAGAATATGCAAACTTCAAAGTCATTAGAAGTTACGTTAATTCTATTTTTGATTGGGCTGAGGAATTGGAATATATCGAAACTAATCGTCTCTCTAAAACAATTAGCCGTATTAAGGCAACTAAAAAAATTAAACTACAAGAGAGTAAAAATGATGAAGATTTATATCTGTCACAATCAGAACTTCAAGCATGGTTCACCGCTTTTGAAGAAGATTTAGAAAACGACAAGCTCCTATTCAAAGATTATGTGTTATTCTATACAACTTTTTTCTTAGGAGATAGGAAATCCGAAAGTTACGCTTTGCAATGGAAACACATTAACCTAAAGAAACAAGAAATTCAGTTAGTGAAAGCCTTGGACAAGTATAAAAATCCAAAATCAACTAAGGGAAATAAAAGGACAACTTTCCATATTCCTATTGAACTAACTGATTTACTCTGTGCTTGGAAAAAACAACAAAAATTGGAATTGGCAAAATTCAATATTATCCAATCTGATGAACAGTATGTTTTTACTTATATTGATACAAAAGGAAATGTTAATAGTCCCTTACACGCTGATTATCTTAATAATAAGATGAAGTCAGTCGAACGCCGTCATAAGGAACTAACACACGCTACACCTCATAAATTACGTCATACGGGTGCAACTCTTGCCAAACAATTTGGCACATCACTAGAGGACATTTCAGAAGCTCTAACGCATAGCGATACTCTCACAACTAAGACCTATGTCAACACTTCAAATGTCATACCAATGGCTGTTGGTGAAATTGCCTACCGTAACCTTAAAAAGTAATGGTGTGAATTTGGTGTGAAAAGTGGTGTGAATTTTGCCAAAAAAACATCAAAAAACACCCCATGGTGTGAACCATGAAGTGTTGATAAATGCTGTATTGTAGCCGTTTCTTAACGTTTTGAGAACTGGCTAGCTTTACGAGCTTTCTTAAGACCTGGTTTCTTACGTTCAACTTTACGTGAGTCACGTGTAAGAAGTCCTGCGCGTTTCAATGAATCGCGGAAGTCTGGGTCTACTTGAAGAAGGGCACGAGCGATACCGTGACGGATAGCTCCTGCTTGACCAGCGTATCCACCACCTACAACGTTAACGAAAACGTCGTATGAACCTACAGTTGAAGTAACTGCGAATGGTTGGTTGATGACCAAACGAAGATCAGCGTGTGGGATGTACTCTTCAACATCTTTTTTGTTAACAGTGATTTTACCAGTTCCTGGAACAAGGCGAACGCGTGCAACAGCGTTTTTACGACGTCCAGTACCTGCATATTGTGCTTGTGACATACTTTATTGTTCCTTTCCTTAGATAAGTCCTGAAATATCAAGAACTTCTGGTTGTTGTGCTGCGTGAGTGTGCTCAGCTCCAACGAATACTTTCAATTTCATACCTTGAGCGCGGCCAAGAGTATTGTGTGGAAGCATACCTTTAACTGATTTTTCGATCAAACGAACTGCATTTTTAGAACGAAGTTCACCAGCAGAGATTGATTTCAATCCACCTGGGTGGTTTGAGTGAGTGTAGTAGATCTTATCAGATGCTTTTTTACCAGTCAATTTAACTTTTTCAGCATTGATAACGATTACGAAGTCACCTGTATCAGTGTGAGGTGTGAATGTTGGTTTGTTTTTTCCGCGAAGCACGCTAGCAACAACTGCTGAAAGGCGTCCAAGAGGTACATCAGTTGCGTCAACAACGTACCATTTGCGTTCTACTTGGCCTGGTTTAGCCATGAATGTAGTTTTGTTCATGATTTCTCCTATATGAATGTCGTTTTTGTTTACAGGGCGGATGTTCCGGTCCGCAGGGTATTTGAAAGGTTCCGGGGCCTTACAAATGGGGTAAACAATACCGCCTACTATTGTATCAAAATTCTAAGATAAAAGTCAACCGATTTGGAAAATTATTTGCGATTTTCTTTTCCTATGACAAATCCGATCAAGGAATTTGGGCCGACGTGGGCGGAGATGACTGGTCCAAGAGGCATTACAAGGACTTCGTCGATGCCATCAAGTGCAAGCATTTCTGCCTTCAACGCTTCGGCTCCTTCTAGATCGTTTGTATAAGAGACCAAGGCTGTGCTTCCACCGATATCGGATTTGATCAACTCCAGTAATTCTCGGACGGCTTTTTTGCGTCCACGGACTTTCGTAATGGGCACTAACTTCCCTTCCGCATCAATCCAGAGAATAGGCTTGATGCTGGCTAGACTTCCCATGATCGCAGCACTCTTTGAGAGGCGACCGCCACGCATGAGGTGGTAGAGATCATCAACGAGGAAATAAGTCCTCAGTTTTGGAGCTAGAGCCATGATCTCTTCTTTGGCTTCTGCTAAGGAGCGACCCGCATCGCGCGCAGCTACTGCTCGCATGACCAGATAGCCCTCTCCAATCCCAGCAGCCTTTGGATCGACAATCTCGATCACGGCTTCCGGGTAGTCTTCCAAGACTAAATCGCGCGCCATAACTGCACTCTGGTAAGTCCCTGATAAGACCGATGAAAAGGCGACATAGAGCACAGCTTTCCCTTCTTTGGCAAACTGCGCAAAGCTTTCCTGAAATTGGCCTACATTGACCTGACTGGTTGTCGGTTTGGCTCCATTTTTCATAGCTTCTAACAGCTCAGGGCTGGTCAATTGACCTTGGCCTACGGTCTGGTATACTGTCCCATCTAACTCAATGGTCAAGCCGAGAATGGTGACCTGGTGTTCCTTGGCCCAGTTTTGGTCCAAATCTGCAGTCGAATCTGTTAAAATAGCAAATGTCATAACTTGTCTCCCATCATTTCTTGTAATTGTCGCAATACTTGGTGATCGAGCGGACGCATAGGTGGTTTTTGATCGTTGACCACTCGCTGCGCCTGATTGAGGTTTCCTTTGACGACTGCGACCCGTTTTTCTAACTCTCTCGCGGATACCCGAAGAGCCCCTTGAGCAAAGACGGTCCATTGCTCATTTAAATCACTGGTCGCTACCGATACTTGGTGGAGGGGCGTATTGAGCTCTGCTGCCAAGCGCTCGATATAGTCATCTGCCGTCTCATCTTCGCCCGTAAAGGCCACCTGAACATTTAACTCCTCATAGGTCTGCCGCACTCCTGGCATATACTGGGCATCAAAGACACAGATGACTTCGATCCCTTCAAAGCTAGCATAATGGCTCAGTTTTTGCAGGAGGATGGTGCGCGCCGCATCGAGCTCACTTTTTTGAAAGAGCTGGCGGGTCTCCTGCCAGAAGGCAATCATATTGTAGCCGTCAACCAATAAGATTTTTCGTTTCATATCATTGCCTTTCTCCTATTTATAGTCGGTTGCGAAAGACCTCATACATGAGGATGGCTGCTGCCACACTGGCATTAAGGCTTTGAACATGGCCATTCATAGGAATGGTGATCATCTCATCGACTTGCTTTTTGATATTGGCTGAGATCCCTTTTCCTTCATTGCCAATGATCAAGGCTAGCTTACCACTGGTATTCCACTGATGAGATGGCGTCCCATTCATGTCGGTCCCAAAGATCCAGAAGCCCTCTTCCTTAAGCTTATCTAGGGTTTGGCTGAGATTGGTCACACGGGCAATGGGAATGTGTTCCACTGCTCCGGTAGAGGTTTTTGACACCACCGGGGTTACCCCGACTGCCCGGTGCTTAGGAATGATGACCCCTGAGACATTGGTCGCATCAGCTGTCCGCAAGATGGACCCAAGATTGTGCGGATCGGTCAAGCCATCGAGAATCAACAAAAGTGGGTTCGCTTCTTGGGCTGTCTGTTTTAGAATCGCTGCCAAGTCTGTGTAAGCAAAGGCTGCCACGCGAAGAACGAAGCCTTGATGAACAGCTCCTTCTGTCATTTCCTGCAGGGTTTTCTTTGGCGTCCAAGAAATCGACACTTTTTTCTCAGTTGCTAAGGCCTTAATCTTGTCGACATTTTTTCCTCGGAGGTCTTCTTGAATATATAATTTATTGCCTGTATTGGCTTGTAAAGCCTCGGTGACTGCATGGACACCGTATACGATATCGTTATTTTCCATAGAACTAGTATACCATAAGAAAGGAGGATGAGGCCAATTCATGATATAATGAAATGAAATCTATCTTAATGAAGGAACAAAACTAGAAAAGAAAACATGCCTCTTTTTCAACGAACCATCAAGCTTATCTTGGCTACCTGTTTAGCGGTCGCTCTTGCTTATGCTCTGGGCTTGACCTATGCCGTTTCAGCTGGCATCATTGCTATTTTGAGTGGCTCTGATACCCGTCGGAGTACCAGCAAGCAAGGCTACCAACGCTTCATGTCGACCTTGCTAGCTCTTGCCATCGGAAGCCTCGCTTTTTCCCTTTTTGGATTCAACCTTTGGGCACTGGGAATCTTTATCGCTCTCTATGTTCCTTGTGCCTTTCTATTGGGCTGGCAAATCGGTATCACCCCTAGTACGGTCCTGGTCACCCACCTCTTGATTGAGCAGTCTACTTCCTGGGGGCTCTTGCTCAATGAACTTGCCCTCTTTTTAATAGGAACCAGCTTTGCCTTACTAGCCAATCTCTACATGCCGTCGAACCAGGGAGCGATCGATCACTATCACGATGCTGTCGAAGACCAACTAAAGAGAATCCTTGGCCGTTTTGCAGACATGCTTGGGAAAGGCGATGGACGGCAATGATGCTCGCTTGATCAAAGAGCTGGATGGTACGCTAAAGGACGCTTTGAATCTGGTCTATCTGGACCATTCCAACCATCTTTTTCATCAAACCAACTACCATATTCACTACTTCGAAATGCGCAAGCGCCAAAACGACATCCTACGGGATATGGCAGAAAATGTCAACCGCTGTCAGTTAGCAGCGAGTGAAAGCCTCATCCTCGCACAACTCTTTAAAAAGACAGCCCAGCAACTGAGCCAGAAAAATCCTGCCCAGGATCTTCTAGACGATATCACTCAGTATCTGGCAATCTTTCGGGAGCGACCATTGCCTAAGACCCGTGAAGAATTCGAAACACGTGCCACCTTGCTCCAATTGTTAAGAGATCTCGAAACCTTCATCCAGGTTAAGGTCCATTTTTACCAGCAATTTCATCAGGAGACAGAATAAGATTTTTTGATGATTTAAAAACGCATCTGATCCTATTTTTTGGACACGTGATCAGATGCGTTTTCCTATAGCTACTTTTCGCTTTTCTCCTTATTCCACCAATTCCAACACAACAGTTTGGTAGGGGGACAATTCTAATACCTGGTCTCCTTCTTGGAACAACCTAGCAGTATTATTTAAAACGAGCGTTTTGATCGGAGCTGGCAACTCCAAAGTGGCCTGGCGATTTTGGAAATTGCTGATTACCATGAGACGCTTGTCTCCACGCCGTTCGAAGGCGATGATATTCTCACGGTCCCGATAAGCTGGGATCATATCTCCAAACCGGATGGTATTTCCATAGAGGGGATGGCGATACAAGGCTGTCAACTGGCGATAATAATTCAAAATAGAATCTGGATCCTTTTCCTGGTCTTCCACATTAATGGAATCATCTGGTTTGGGACTGATCAGCCAGGCTGGTCCATCGCTAAAGCCTAGACCTGGCTCTCTTGCCCACTGCATCGGTGTCCGCGCATTGTCTCGGCTATAGTTGGCAATCACTGCTAAGGATTCTTCCTCGCTCAAACCAGCTTCTTTAGCGACATGATAGCCATTGATGGTCGCGATATCATCAAAGTCCTCTACTGATTCAAAGACTTGGTTTTCCATTCCAATTTCTTGGCCTTGATAGATAAACGGAATTCCCTTGCGCAAAACCTGAATAGTTCCTAGGGCTTTTTTACTGATGTCATTCACTGGGCCTTCCGCGATATAGTGGGACACCCCACGAGGCTCATCATGATTTTCAATGATGGTTGAGAGGACTCCAATGCTATCTGCGCGCTCATGCGCTTGGAAAATGCTCTCCTTGAGTTCGTCTGCTGTTGGAAGAGTATGGTCAAACCAACCCTTTCCTTCCTGTCCTAAGCAGGTTTGCTTGAAGTCAAAGATAGAAGAAAAGACACCGTCTTTTCCAATGAAGAAATGCAATTCTTCATCGGTTTCATTGAAAACTTCCCCAACAGTGAAGGCATTGTACTTGGCAAAGGTCCGCTCATTTAACTCTTGCAAGAAGGGTTCAATCGGTTGGGCATTGACCAGCGATTCCGGCACTGGAACCAGGCCATTATCACGATCGGACGGAAGCGAACGCCATTCTAGATCTTTTTTGATATTGATAATAGCATCGATCCTAAAGCCCGCAATTCCCTTGTCCAACCACCAGTTGATCATGGTGTAAATTTCCTCGCGCAAGACAGGATTTTGCCAATTGAGGTCCGGCTGATCCTTATGGAAAGAATGAAGATAGTATTTGTTGGTGCCAGGAACCGGCTCCCAAACACTGCCCCCAAAGTAACTTTCCCAGTTGTTGGGTTCCTTGTCACTTTCGATGAAGTAAAAGTAGTCTGCATAAGGGCCATCTGGATCTGCCAAAGCCTTTTGGAACCACTCGTGATGGCTGGAACAGTGGTTGACCACCAAGTCCATAATGATGGAAATGCCCCGCTTCTTGCCTTCCGCAATTAGCTCTTCCATGTCTTCCATAGTCCCAAAAAGGGGATCAATGGCATAGTAGTCTGAAATATCATAGCCTTGGTCAATAAAAGGACTCTTGTAAACAGGGGACAGCCAGAGAATATCAATCCCCAATTTTTGCAGGTAATCGAGTTTTTCCGTGATGCCTTTTAAATCCCCAACACCATCTCCATTACTATCCTTAAAGCTTTTCGGGTAGATCTGGTAAGCGACCTTCCCCTTCCACCAATCTTTTTCCATGTCTTGTCTCCTTCATATAAAAGAGACTGAGACAATCCGTCTCAGCCTCCGTCGAACTCAATGATTAGTAAATTGTTTTTTCAGTTTCTTTATCGAAGAAGTGAGCCTTGTTCAAGTCAAATCCAAGTTCGATGGTTTCACCAGTTCCAAGGTAATCACGCGCATCTACTTTTGCAACGAATTCACTATCCCCAACTTGGCAGTACAAGTGAGACTCAGAACCCAACAACTCAGAAACTGAGACAGTTGCAGTGACAACTGATTTAGGGAACGTATCAAGAAAGGCAGTTTCTGTATTCACATCTTCCGGACGGATACCAAAAATGATTTCTTTTCCTTCGTATCCTTTTTCCTTCAAGACTTTCAAAGCTCCTTCTGGAACTTTCAAATCCAAGCCATTGGCAACGATACGGTCCCCATCTAATTTCACATTGATGAAGTTCATCGCTGGGCTTCCGATAAATCCTGCTACGAATTTGTTCACAGGGTTTTTGTACACTTCTTGAGGAGTACCGATTTGTTCCACACGTCCGATAGTACCAGTACCAGCAGGGTTCTTAGTAGCAGACATGATAACGATACGGTCAGCAAGAGTCATCGCTTCTGTTTGGTCGTGAGTTACGTAGATAGTTGTAGCTCCGATACGACGGTGGATTTTAGCGATTTCGGCACGCATGGATACACGCAATTTAGCATCCAAGTTTGACAACGGTTCGTCCATCAAGAACACTTTTGCATCACGGACAATGGCACGACCCATGGCCACACGTTGACGTTGACCACCTGAAAGGTCAGCTGGCTTACGTTCCAAGAATTCTTTCAAACCAAGGATTTCAGCTGCTTCTTGAACGCGTTTGTCGATGTCTTCTTTGCTGTATTTACGCAATTTCAAACCAAAAGCCATGTTATCGTATACAGTCATGTGTGGGTAAAGAGCGTAGTTTTGGAATACCATGGCAATATCACGGTCTTTTGGAGCTACGTCGTTGACAACCACGCCATCGATAGAGGCAGTTCCTTCTGTGATGTCTTCAAGACCTGCAATCATACGAAGCGTCGTTGATTTACCACATCCTGAAGGACCTACGAAAACGATAAACTCTTTGTCTTTGATGTCCAAGTTGAAGTCTTCAACTGAGTAGTGTTCGCTGTTTGGATATTTTTTGTAAATGTTTTTAAGATTTAATTCTACCATGATGGTACTCCTTTGATATTTGTAATCCTATTGTAATTGAAAACGCTTCACATTTCCATGGCAGCCTGAACAAAATAAAAAAAGAGTTTTGTGCAAGGTGCACAAAACTAGAGATGATCTTCTAAAATAACCTGGTAACACAGGCTCAGATCTGTTAATTCCTTGAGCGAAAGACCGGTCAATTCTTCCCACTTATCAATCTTATATTGGAGAGAATTGCGGTGCAAATAGAGCTGTTGAGCTGCCTTGGTCACCACTGCCGCATTGTCCCACAGGGCCAAAATAATTTCTTCTAATTGATCCTGACTGCTAATCAACTGATGCAAGCCTTGCTTGATCGTCGCAAGCTCTTCTATCGATTCATTCAGGGCCCAAAGGTAGAGCTGGGAGAAGCGATGGACAGCTGAGATCCGATCCTTATAGCCCCAAGTCTGGATCACCGCGCGTTCAGCTTGGACCAGTGTGGTAAGGGGCAATCCTGCTTGGATAGGCCAGACTTGACCCAAGACCAAGACCATCCCAAGGTTAAAGTCATACTCCATGGCCGATAAGGTATCTCTGAGGATCGCTGCAACCGAATAAAACTGACTTTGATCCAAGATAAAGAGAATATCCTGACTACCCAGCTGAAAATCTGTCACATAATTTGGAAATAGCAGGCGCATCATCTCAAGCCAGGAGGCAAGGCCCTCAGCCTGGGCATGTGTCAGATGGCAATGAAGGACCTGGAGTTTTTTCAAAGGAATAGGCAAATCTCCTTGACCTTCTAATAAATAACGATACCAAGGGTCTGTCGGCGCATCGACAACTTGATCTGTTAAGAGTTGCAACAACCTTTGCTCCCGATCTGTCAGTTTCTCTTCTGGTAAGAGCAACCAGCGATGAGAAGGCAGAGCAAGCGTTATCGCTCCAGCCTTTTTCACCGGATGCTCTAGAATTTCTCCTTCAGGAAACCAATCTAAGATATCCATTCTATCACCCTTCTACTTCCTGGATACACCAGTCAATCAGCTCTTCTAATCGAGAGATATCACCCGTCATATGGAGATAACCCATGACCGCCTCAAAGCCCGTCGACATGCGGTAGGTTACGACATCCGCATTTTTGGCCTTGGTGTGGCTATTGGTATTGCGACCGCGCTTGTAGATCTCCAACTCTTTTCCCGTCAGAATGTCTTGCTCCAGCATGCTTTCAATCAAGCTAGCCTGAGCTCTAGCAGAGACATAGCGGGTTGCAGCCTGGTGAAGCTTATTGGGCTTGGTCATCCCTTGAAAAATCAGGTGCCTGCGAATATACATGGAATAGACAGCATCTCCCTCAAAGGCCAGGGCGATCCCATTGATTAGATTGACATCAATCACGTGTCCACCTTACGCCTTCTTTTGTATCCAAGAGCTTGATTCCTTGCGCAGCCAATTCATCGCGAATCGCATCTGCTCGCGCAAAATCTTTCTTAGCCCGCGCTTCCTGACGTTCAGCGATCAAGGCTTCAATATCCGCATCCAAAACTTCTTCAACAAAGACCACTCCAAAGACTTCTAACATCTTGGCCAAGGCGTCCTTGACGTCTTGGTTATAATGGCCTGAATTGATCCATTTGGCCAATTCAAAGACAACGGTGATCCCGTTTGCCGCATTGATATCTTCATCCATAACCGCGATAAACTTGTCCACAAAGCCTTGCAAGTCTGCTGGATCCACTTCTCCGGCAAAAGGTTGCTCATAGGTATTTTTCAAATACTTGAGATTGGTCTCCGCATCACGCACTGCCTTTTCCGTAAAGTTGATAGGCTTGCGGTAGTGCTGGGTCGCAAAGAAGAAACGTAACACTTGTCCGTCAATCGTTTTGAGGGCATCATGTACGGTGATAAAGTTACCCAAGGACTTGGACATTTTGACATTGTCGATATTGACAAAGCCGTTGTGCATCCAGTAGTTGGCAAAGGTTTGACCAGTTTTAGCCTCTGACTGGGCAATTTCATTGGTATGGTGCGGAAACTCAAGGTCAGCTCCACCACCGTGAATATCAATAGTATCACCCAAAATCCCGGTCGACATAACCGAACACTCGATGTGCCAGCCTGGGCGACCAGGTCCCCAAGGACTGTCCCAAGAAATCTCCCCTGGTTTGGCAGCTTTCCAGAGAGCAAAGTCCACCGGATTTTCCTTGCGAGCTGTTTCTTCATCTGTGCGACCTGAAGCACCTAACTCCAAGTCTTCTAATGTTTTGTTAGCCAACTTAGCATAGTTGTGGGATTTTTCCACACGGAAATAGACATCCCCTTGACTCTCATAAGCATAGCCTTTTTCAATCAAGTCTTCTACAAAGCGGATAATGTCAGCCATAAACTCCACAACTCGTGGGTGACGAGTCGCAGGCTTAACTTCCAAAGCCGTCACATCCTCACGAAAGGCCGCAATGTACTTGTCTGCCACTTCCTGAGGAGTAATGCCTTCTTCTTTAGCACGGTTGATGATCTTATCATCCACATCGGTAAAGTTGGAAATGTAGGCAACTTCATAACCACGGTACTCAAAGTAGCGACGAATCGTGTCAAAGGCTACCGTTGAGCGGGCATTCCCTACGTGGATATAGTTGTAAACCGTTGGCCCACAAACATACATGCGGACCTTCCCTTCCTCGATGGGGATAAATTCTCGTAAATCACGAGACATGGTATCATAAATTTTTAACACGCTTCATTTCCTTTCTGTTTCTATATTTTGAATCTATATTCTTATTTTTCCAACTCTAACGCAATATCGACAGCAATATCAAAGAAGGTCATAGCATCTGCTTTTCTATCTTCGCGTCTAGCATCCCATTCATGATTGTGATGATCCACATAGTCAGCCGTGTAGAAAAATTGATAGACCTTGGCTTGTCGATATTGAGCCCAAGCCATGATAGCCGAAGCTTCCATATCTACAACTTTCGCTCCTGCTGCAAGTCTTCGTTTGACCTTAGCAGCTGTTTCACGATAGAAGGCATCTGTCGTCCAAGCTTTGGTCCGAATGTGCTCAATACCAGATTTGTTCAAAGCGTTCTCCAGAGTTGAGAGAAGCGCTTCATCATAAGAAATCTCATCACTTGCTGGAGCATAGTGATAACTAGTACCTTCATCACGTAAAGCTGAACTTGGTATAATAATTTTATCTGCTTGAATAGACTGATCTAGAACTCCGCAAGAGCCCAAAACGATAAAGTTGTTAAAACCTCTCGCTTTGAGTTCTTCTAAGAAACCCACAACCATTGAAGCACCAATAGTAGCCATAGTAACTGCAAGTTTAAGTCCATCTACTTCATAGATATACCATGGAAATTTGCCATTTAGATTGGTAAGATAGCCGCCTTCATAGACTCCGTCCATCTGCTTGACTCGTTCAAGGATTTCTCCATTAAAAGACAAGATAATGGTATCACAGATTTCTCCACCACTAGGGAGGCTTCGATCAGTTGGCTCTATAACAGCAGGTACATTTTCAAATTCTTCTAATAGCATTTATTACTCCTTCGCATTCAAATAAACCACCTGAGTCTGTTTGACAAAGCCAATCTTTTCATATAAGCGTTTGGCACCAACATTGCTATCTTCCACTGCAATCTGAAAGGCCTTGTCATTTTGCTCAATGAGTTGGTTGACGAGAGATTTTGCCAAATAGCTTCCATAGCCTTTTCCACGTTCAAGTTCGGCTATTGCTAAACCGTAGAAGTAATTGGTATTACTCGATAAATCAACTGTGCAAGTCCCAATAACCTGACCATTTTTTAATAAAATATATAGGCAACTTTCTGGATCTTTCAGAGCCTCAGCGACATATCTATCCACAACTTCTCTCGATTCATGTTCCTCTGAAAATGCCTGAAATTTTAACTGACTAATTTGCTCCTGATACGAACGATCTGCTAACAAAACTTCAAGATTGGAAACAGTTGCTAACGGATAAGGTCTTCTATCCTTACCTAACCAGGTTTCTGTCTCTTCATCCTCGACCAGTCCCCAATTGCTGGCAAACTCAGGATGCTTCTCTAGAAAAACACGCTCTGTCTGAAAAGTCACAGACTCAATGGGATAAGATGCCGTTTCTGTCTCAAAACTTCTATACAAAGCACGCGCAATGCCTTGACGACGATGATTGGGGTGGACCAGAATCGCTACTTCCACATCTGGGTCATCTGCATAAACCGTTAATAGGCCAACAAGTTCACCTTTTTCATAATAAAGGAAAAAGGCCGGCATATTGGGATCAAAATTGAGCATATTGGAGAGATAGGGATCCCGAAAAGTTTCGTCATACTTCTGACAGGCAGCAATAAGGGCCTTTGCATCCAGTAGTTGGTGGTCAGTCAATGTATGGGTTGCTTGAATCATGTAGCGATCTCCTTACAAGCTCGAAGACCGATGACTGGCTTCCTTAGCATGCTCCAGCTTGTTCATGTAGTATTCCCGTTTTTCTTCTTCTTGGTGAATGATTGGCTCATCCTTCTTACCGTGAACACGAACAATTTTAGCAGGGACTCCGACAACGGTCACATCACTCGGTACATCGGAGACGACGACCGCTCCTGCTCCGACTTTGGCCTTGGCCCCAATCTCAATCGGACCGATGACCTGAGCATGAGCGGAGACCAAGGCTCCTTCACGAACCGTTGGATGGCGTTTGCCGACATCCTTTCCTGTCCCCCCAAGGGTCACCCCGTGGTAGAGCATGACGCCTTTTTCAACAATGGCCGTTTCCCCGATAACAAGGCCCGCTCCATGGTCGATAAAGACACCGGAAGCAATGGTCGCACCTGGATGGATTTCAATCTGGGTCCAAAAACGCCAGAATTGGCTGTGCATCCGCGCCAAGAGCTTAAAGCCATGGTTCCACAAAAAGTGGGAAACACGGTGAGCCGCCAGTGCTTTAACGCCCGGATAGGTCAAAAGGACCTCCAGCGAGGTACGTGCTGCTGGGTCATTTTCTTTTACAATATCGATGGTTTCACGCCACCATCCCATACCGTGCTCCTCCTTTTCTAATGCTTATTCTGAATCTTTTTGTGTAATAGTGAAATCTTTTTTAGGTTTGTGGTCTTTGTTATGGTGACGAGGACGATCGCCATGGCGATGAGTCTTTTCACCGTTTTCTTCGCTGTTTTCTGGTTTTGGCGGACGAGGGAGAAGAGCTTTCATAGACGCATCGACACGACCTTTTTCGTCGATCTTGATCACTTTGACATCCACTTCATCACCGATGGCTACTAAGTCTTCGACACGGTTGGTGCGCGTCCAAGCCATTTCAGAGATATGAACAAGGGCATCTGTCTTATCAAAGAGGTTGACAAAGGCACCAAATTTTTCGATCCGAACAACTTTGGCATGATAAACTTCGTCCACTTTGGCTTCACGAACCAAACCAGCAATGATTTCTTTGGCACGGTTAATCGCGTCTTGGTCGCTAGAGTAGATCGATACATTTCCTTCTTCGTCGATATCAATCTTAACGCCTGTTTCAGCGATGATCTTGTCGATGGTTTCTCCACCCTTACCGATGACAATCTTAATCTTGTCCACATCAATCTTGATGGTATCAATTTTCGGAGCAGTTGGCGCCAATTCTGGACGAACTTCTGGAATGGTTGCTTCAATCACATCAAGGATTTCAAAACGTGCTTTCTTGGCTTGAGCTAGAGCTTCTGCTAAGATTTCTGCAGTGATCCCTTGGATCTTGATATCCATTTGAAGGGCTGTAATCCCGTCACGCGTACCTGCAACCTTGAAATCCATGTCTCCAAAGTGGTCTTCCAAACCTTGGATATCTGTCAATACAGTATAGTTATTTCCATCTGAGATAAGTCCCATGGCAATCCCTGCTACTGGCGCCTTGATTGGCACACCACCAGCCATAAGGGCAAGTGTACCCGCACAGATAGAGGCTTGAGATGAAGAACCATTTGATTCCAAAACTTCTGCTACCAAACGGATCGCGTATGGGAATTCTTCCAAGCTTGGCAATACTTGAGCAAGAGCACGCTCACCGAGAGCACCGTGACCAATTTCACGACGACCAGGCGCACCGTAACGACCAGTTTCCCCTACAGAGTATTGTGGGAAGTTATAGTGGTGCATAAAGCGTTTCTTGTACTCAGGATCCAACCCATCGATGATTTGGGTTTCACCCATTGGCGCCAAGGTCAAGACAGAAAGAGCTTGCGTTTGTCCACGAGTAAAGAGACCTGAACCGTGCACACGAGGAAGGAAATCGACTTGCGCATCCAACGGACGGATTTCATCAACCTTACGACCGTCAGGACGAACCTTGTCTTCCGTGATCAAGCGGCGCACTTCAGCGTGTTCCATTTGTTCCAAGATTTCAGCCACATCCCGCATGATACGGTCAAATTCTTCGTGGTCTGCATATTTTTCTTCGTAAACTGCCGTTACTTGATCTTTTACTGCTTGAGTTGCAGCTTCACGAGCTAATTTTTCTTCTACTTGGACCGCTTTTTGAAGGTCGCTGTTGTAGGCTGCGATGATTTCAGCTTGCAAATCAGCATCTACATGAAGCAATTCCACTTCTGCTTTTTCTTTTCCGACTGCTGCTACGATTTCTTCTTGGAAGGCAATCAATTCTTTAACTGCTTCGTGCCCTTTCAAAAGAGCTTCCAACATGATTTCTTCTGACAATTCTTTAGCACCAGACTCTACCATGTTGATAGCGTGTTTGGTACCAGCAACTGTCAATTCAAGAAGCGAGCGCTCAGCTTGTTCTTGTGTTGGGTTGATGACGATCTCCCCATCCACATAACCTACTTGTACCCCAGCGATTGGTCCGTCAAACGGAATGTCTGAGATAGAAAGTGCCAATGATGAACCAAACATCGCTGCCATTGGGGCAGATGCATTTTCATCGTAAGAAAGAACCGTATTGATGACTTGCACTTCATTACGGAAACCTTCCGCAAACATAGGACGAATTGGACGGTCAATCAAACGCGCTGTCAAAGTCGCATCTGTTGAAGGACGTCCTTCACGTTTCATAAAGCCACCAGGAAACTTCCCAGCCGCATACATTTTTTCTTCGTAGTTGACTTGAAGTGGGAAGAAATCCCCCGTTGACATTTTGTTGGACATGACAGCTGCCGTTAAGACAGTTGACTCCCCATAACGCACGACAACTGCCCCATTTGCTTGCTTAGCAACCTGACCAGTCTCTACGATCAACTCTCGACCCGCAAAAGTCGTTTGAAACACTTGTTTTACCATTAAAAGTAATCCCCTTTGGATTGATAATATTTATACGACTTGCCTACAAAGATCAAGATACCAAGGCCGTCAAGCAACTCAACGAGATAGGAATTTCAACAGCCTATCTGTATGTTATATCCTCATCTTTGTATCCAAGCACGTATACCTTTTATTTTAACATATTCAAGCCCAAAAGAAAAAGGCTTTACCAGCCTTTTTCTGCGAATCTTCCTAGAGACCTATATAAAAATTTTAGATCCAGGTATAGCTTCTATTTATTTTTACGATTTCGCGAATTCCACGCTGTCTACATAAAAGCGTGTTTTGTGGGTTCCGCCCTTGTATTCCTTGTGATTGCGTTTCAAGACAAAGCGTCTGTAGGGTTCAGATGTTCCTTGGATGGTCGTCGTCACTTCAACGGAATCATCATTGATCACCCAGTCATCAGGCGAAGGAATCTCCATCGGTGGCATCGCTCCCCCACGACCACCAGGTACAACTTCGTAGAAGGCCTTATCTTTTGTCGAATAGAGCCAGCCTTTTTTCTTGTCATTTACCAGTTGAATCAATTTATCCTGAGAAAAACTACGGATAGAGTCCGACGTCTTTTCTGCATCCAATTTATCAATGATATCTTGCAACTGATAGGTTTCTGGCGTGTAGGTATTGTAGTAATCAATGAACATATCTTGCGGGTAACCGTCAATCGCACCGTGATCATTGTTCAACTCCAGCAAGCGAGTCGGTTGCACCTGAAGCGAATAGGTCAAAGACGCACTGTTTTCGATAATGGAATGAATATCTGCCTCGTCCGCCTTAGACAAGGTTCCAATCGCTTCCTCATCCTCTTCATTTGACTGGCTTTCTTCTGTTTTTTCATCGGCCTTCTCAGATGATTGTCTTGCAGACGAAGAATCCACAGGCCCATGCTTGCGCTCATAGCGTTTCGGCGCACAGGCTGCTAGGGAAATTACCGAACCAACTGTTAACAATAAAATAATAATTTTTTTCATGTTTGTCTCCATGTTCTCTTTCTCTTAGTCCATCAAAAGAAATCTATTTACTCAGTATCAACGAAGAGAATCACTAGCAAATATAAGTTAATTTTCTAACCTTTTTTAGTCTTCCTTATAGAACAAGTCGCTTTGATCTGAAATAACATTTTGACCCCAATAAATAATATCCTTGCTATTATCAACAGAAAAATTTCCATATTTTAATGTTGCAGGAAACTCTTGACCTGCTGGGAAAAAACTCATTGCTGAAGCACCAGTTGGGGCAGTTGAATGAACACTACTGCTTAAGTATCCAAATTCATGATTAAACCGATCTACAACCTGATCTGTTGGTGCACCATTGATCTTTGATATACCGTTATCATCAAATGTTACACTCATTCCTTTCCCATTTTTCCAGGTCCCTGCGATACTTGAGAAATTTCCGTTCTGAATTTCTTGAAGGTTCATCCCACTACTTTTCTTACTTGAAGCAGTTGATTTAGAACCATCCACACGCGTTGTGAAGTCAAGGGCGATCCAGCCTTGACCAGATTCCAATTTGCCCCAGGTGTGTCCATCTGCCTCTACTGTTTCCGTAATGGTGTAAGTTCCTTTTGCGATCATTCCTGCAGATGAAGCTGAGGTTGAGGGCTCTTTTCGAATGCGGAGATCCGACACACTGACTTGGACTTGGAAGGAACCTGTCTTCTTATCCTCCGCCTTGGATGTTGATTTGGAATCCCCTGTACCATCAAACGTTTTCCAGTCAAGCTTACTAAGGTCCAACTTCTTGGCTGAAATCCCAAGAGCTCTTTCTGCTGTTTGGTTCCCACCAATTTGAATGGTCGCTTTCTTTTCTTCCTTGGCTTTCCCTTTTTCTAACGAATAAAGGGTCAGTTCCTGCTCTGGATTCACAGATTGCCAAGTAGCGTAGACAATTTGCCCATTGTCAAAAATATCTAAACTTGCGCGATAGCCCCCTGCAGAAGCTACATAGGCTACATGGAGCAAGGTTGGTTGGTTATCTTTCAAATAATACACAGCAGCAATCGTTTTGCCATCCCCAATCAGTAGCTCGTCATTACCATCTTGATTGAGATCATCAAAAGCATATTCCCACTCATTAGTGCTCCCAAGTGTTTGAAGATTAAAAACATACGCATATTCTTCTGAAGTCGCATCAATCTTCTTCAGTTCATTTTGTAAAGCCGTTTGATCTTTGGCAGTAATTGCTGATTCATAAGCTTTGTACCGCTCCAAAACCTCTTGATAATACTTCTGACCTGTATTCTTCTTTTCTTTTTTAACCGCCGATGATGTGGCCGTTTTTGGTTTACTTTGGCGTTCATAGCGCTTCGGCGCACAAGCTACCAAAGATAAAACGGATGCACCTGCCAGTAGTGAAATCATGACCTTTTTCATAAAAAATTCCCCATTTAACAATCTTTTTCTTAAAATTATATCATTTTAGGCTGGGTTTCCCCAGCCTAAATAGTGTTTTTATTTTGATTCGCGTTTGCGTTTCAATCCAGCAAGACCTAGAGCAGCCATTGCTACGCCCATAAGTCCAAGTGCACTTGTAGATTCACCAGTTGATGGCAATTCTTTAGTGTTTGCTTGTTTAGTTTGAGGTGCGACTGGTGTAATTGCACCAGGTGTTACTGTTGTGGTTGCAGTTGGAGCAGTTGTCTTCATCACTTTGTTTTGAGTAGATTCATGACGAACTGGTTCGTTGCGACGAGTTTCGTTTTCGTGTTTGATACGTTCTTGTTCACGACGAATTGTTTCTTCCAATTGTTTTGCTCTAATGAGTTTTTGGTAAGCTTCAAAGACACGAGTGTAATCTTCTTGAGAAGCTTTTGCTTTCAATTTCAAAGCTTCGAGTTTTGCAATTTCTGTTTCGAGTGTTGCTTTTGCTTCAGCTGTTTTAGCTTTAGCTTCAGTCAATACTTTTTCAGCTTCCGCAAGTTTCACAGGAGCGTTTTTGAGCAATTCAAGATAATCTTTTGCGTCTTGTACAGCTTGTTCAGCTGATTTGACAGCTTGTTTAGCACGTTCAACTTGAGCTTTAGCTTCAGTTGTTGCGAGACCTTTTGCTTGCAAGTCGTTTTCAGCATCGATTGCTGATTTGAGAGCTACTTTGAGAGCTTCTTCTTGAGCAATTAATTTAGCTTTAGCGTCTTTCAATTCAGATTCGCGTTGCGCACGAACTTGTTGCAAGTTTGCAAGATTTGATTTAGCTGTTGCGAGTTCATCTTTAGCTGCTTCAAGAGCTTTTGCTGTTTCATCTACTTTAGCTTGAGCGTCAGGCGTTTTCTCTTTAACAGCAAGGGCGTCGTCGTAAGCTTTTTGAGCTTTAGCAATAGCATTTTGAGCCGCGTTTAATGCGTTTTGAGCGTCAATTTGAGCTGATTTTGCAGAAGCAAGGTCGTTTTCAGCAGATTTAACGACTTGGTCAGCAGTTGCTTTCTTATCTTTAGCCGCTTGAAGAGCTTGTTCTTCGGCTTCAACAGAAGATGTCAATGATGCTTTGTATTCAGCGTCAGTGCTGATGTAGTCACCTTTGTCTTGATTTGTAGGTTTGTTTGTTGACAAGATGTGAAGTGAACCTGAACTTACACCGATACCAATTCCAGTACCTTGAAGGCGAATTAGGTGTTTTGTGTGACCGTTAGATTGGTCTCCATCAGCAAACATCATTTTGCGGATAACGTTAGCGATGTCTTGTTTCAAGTTCATCATAGTGTATCCATCAAGGTTTTCTTTATGCCATTCAGGTAAAAGTTGGCCAAGAGATTCTCTTGCACTATATTTAATTAACACATCAAATAGATGTTTAAAGTTTGTCGGTACTATCTCCGGAGTCCCACCATTATTCTTGTAAAAATCCGAATATTTTTGAGCAATATTATCTGCGAATTCTTGTCCTCCTACAGTCAATTGAAGAGGTGCAACTGTTTTGCCAGGTTCACGTTGTGACCAGTATTGTTGGTTGATGTCGTTCAACATTTGAGCGGCGAATTCAGCCAGTTCTTTACGTTGCGCCACTGTAAGGTTTGCAAGGTCGACGATTTCTTTGTTTGTACCGATACCTTTTTGGCTATAAGATTCCCAATCAACTGTTGGTTGCAATTTCATATATTCATCTTGATGAGCAATGAACCAAGCATAGTCTTCGACGTCATGTTTTGCGTATTCAGATGGAACGACTACTTTACGAAGGGATTCATCTTGTTTTAATTTAGCGAGTTTTTCTTGATATAGAGCGTTTGCTGCATCAAGAGCTTTTTGGGCTTCATCGACTTCAGATTGAGCGGCACCGGCTTTAGCTTTTGTTTCAGCGAGAGCTTTTTCTTTAGCTTCTACGTTAGCTTTTGCAGATGCAAGGCTATCTTCAAGAGCAGGAATGTTCTTTTCAGTACGTTCTTTATCGAGAGCTGATTTTGTTTCATCGATTTTAGCTTGACGAGATGCGTCGAATTCTTTTGCACGAGTCAATTCGTCTTGAGCTGCTTTATTCACAGACTCTGCATCTTTCAGTTTATTTCCCGCAATCGTTACTGTCTCTTGTGCTTTGCTTAATGTTGTTTCATTAAGAGCTTTTTCAGCCTTCTTAACTTCTTCCTTGGCTAATTCGACTTTTGCTTTTTCATCTTCTACTTGTTTAGTAGCCTCTTCATAAGCTTTTTCTGATTCAGATTCCGCTATTTCAGCTGATTTCACACCTTTTTTAGCTGATTTTACAGTTTCTTCAGCCGATTTTACCCCATCCTCTTTTGTTTTAATAGTATCTTCAGCTTTTGTAATATTTTCTGGAGTTGCTTTTTCAGCAGCTTCCTTTGTTTTTTCATAGGTTTCAGCAGCCGTTTTTTCAGTAGCTTCAGCTTCCTTAGCCTTTTGATCCGCTGCACTGACAACCTTTTCTTGTTCTGTTACTGTTTTAGCCGCAGCATCAGCTTGCTCTTTTGCTGTATCAACTGCCTCTTTTGTAACCTCAGCAGGATGGTCAATATTTGAAGTAGTTTCCGGTGTTTCTGCATGCGGTTGAGCAACTGACGCTTCTTCAGCTTGTACAACTGAAGTTACAGCAGTTGCAGCGATAATAGTAGCACTGATAGCAATACTTTTCTTTGTTGTTTTATTCATAATTATATTCCTTCTATTTACTTCCCTACCTATTTATCCCGGATTTCTTATCTTCCATAACGAATATTCTCAAGTTCACTTGCTACAGCGCGTGATGCAGCTGCTGCTTCTTGTGTTTCTGCAATTTGTCTTGCTCTTAAAATATTTGCATGTTCTTGAAGCTTGATCATACGTTCTTGATTAATAATCTGCTCTTTCTCAAGTTCGATCATTTCTGCCTCAAACGCTCGACGTGCTTCTCGGTCTAAATATGTATCATATAAATTAATCGCTTCTTTTATACTATCTGCTTTAAAGTTATTAAACGCGTGAATTAGATAATTCACTGCATCTAGTGCGTAATAATCTTTAGGATACCATCCCTGGCCAATTGCTACAGCTTGATTCCGGAAATTTTCCATCAAACGTCCCTCTTGCTGATAGGCCAATTCTAATCGTTGGTTTTCTGAAACTACTGCTTGGTAATCTCTTAAATGCTGTTCATTTTTACTACGAATACCTTTATTCACAAATGAGATCATTAATTCGAGCTTATTTTGAATAATGAAATAGGTGGCTATAATTGACATTCCAAGTATAATTAATGTTATAGGGTTAGGAGTCAAAAGCAAACGTAAAGGGAATACAAGTAAGATTCCTCCCATAATCAGTGTCGCTGGATAAATCCAGCTATCTTTTGAACCTTTTATACGACGATACAACAGAAATAAAAATCCTGATAAGAATAAAACTTCAAAGATAATATCACCGATTAATCGATTCACAGCACCAAGTAAGATGACATACAATAAATCCCCTAATAGTATTGCAATACTTGAAAATACCATAATTGAAAAAGCAAGTTTTAGTGATTTATGAGACAATGTGTTATCGTTATATTCATCTTGATGAATCAATTTTGCTGTTCTCATTTGATTAACAAGTGTAACTTGACGTGAACGTGCCTGAATAAATCCTAAAATATTCTCACGAATTAGTTCTAGTTTCGAAACAATTTCTTCTCTTGTTTCCATATACGACCTCCTCTATCACTAATTAGCTATAATTTACTAAAATTAAGAATATAAGCATTGTAACAACAAAATATGAAACAACTCTTATATTCTTGAATGCCATTAGTGTTGAGTATTGCATGAAATGCAATACTCTGATGTACTTAGTATATCAGCAAAATTTAATTCCACTTCTTACCTAAATATAGTAGTTTGACTTGATTTTTTAAATTCTTAAACATTTTTCCACTTATTTTCAAGATTTTCACCTAAGTATCTCGTCTCCCTCTATGTTTCTCCCCTTTTTTCTGCTATACTTATGAAAGAATACCGATCAAAAGGAGAAACACTATGGAATTAAAGAAACGTTCTGAATTTCCTGAAAACGAACTCTGGGACCTCACAGCCCTCTACCAAGACCAGGAAGACTTCTTGCGTGCCATTGAAAAAACCCGTGAAGAAATCAATGAATTTGTCCGTAACTACAAGGGCAACCTCCACACCTTTGAAGACTTTGAAGCTGCCTTTGCCATCTTTGAACAAATTCAGATCCAACTCAGCCACATTGGCAACTACAGCTTTATGCCTCAAACGACGGACTTTGGTGATGAAGCTTTTGCGGAAATTGCCCAAGCAGGGATGGATTTTGAAACCTGGGCCAGCGTCGAACTAACTTTCTTTGATGATGCCTTGGTCGAAGCAGATGAAGAAGTCCTTGAACGTCTCGGACAACTCCCTCACCTCACTTTTGCCATTCGTCAGGCTAAAATCAAAAAAGCTCACTACTTGGGAGCTGATGTGGAAAAGACCTTGACCAACCTTGGTGAAGTCTTCTACGGACCACAAGACATCTATACCAAGATGCGGGCGGGTGACTTTGAGATGGATGATTTTGAAGTGGATGGAAAAGTTTATAAAAATAGCTTTGTCACCTATGAAAACTTCTACCAAAACCATGAGAATGCAGAAGTCCGTGAAAAAGCCTTTCGTTCTTTCTCAGAAGGCCTCCGCAAGCACCAAAACACGGCTGCTGCTACCTATCTAGCCCAAGTCAAATCTGAAAAACTAATCGCAGATATGCGAGGTTACGATTCTGTCTTTGACTATCTCTTGGCTGAGCAGGAAGTAGATCGTGCCATGTTTGACCGTCAGATCGACCTGATCATGAAGGACTTCGCTCCGGTTGCTCAAAAATACCTCAAACACGTGGCCAAGGTCAACGGCCTTGAGAAAATGACCTTTGCTGATTGGAAGTTGGACTTGGACAGTGCGCTCAACCCAGATGTCACCATTGATGACGCTTATGACTTGGTCATGAAATCTGTGGCACCTCTTGGCGAAGAATATTCTCGCGAAATTGCCCGCTACCAAACCGAACGTTGGGTCGACTTTGCGGCCAATGAAGGCAAGGATTCCGGTGGATATGCGGCCGATCCATACCGCGTCCATCCTTATGTCCTCATGAGCTGGACAGGACGCTTGAGCGATGTCTATACCCTGATCCACGAGATCGGACACTCTGGTCAATTCATCTTCTCAGACAACAACCAAAGCTACTTCAACGCCCACATGTCGACCTACTATGTGGAAGCTCCTTCTACCTTTAATGAGCTCCTCCTTAGCGACTATTTGGAACACCAGTTTGACGATCCTCGTCAAAAACGCTTTGCTCTGGCTCACCGTTTGACAGACACCTACTTCCACAACTTCATCACCCACTTGCTGGAAGCTGCCTTCCAACGCAAAGTCTACACCCTGATCGAAGAAGGTGGGACCTTCGGCGCTAGCAAACTCAACAGCATCATGAAAGAAGTCTTGACCGAATTCTGGGGTAACGCCGTTGAAATCGATGACGATGCAGCTTTGACCTGGATGCGCCAAAGCCACTACTACATGGGGCTATACAGCTATACCTACTCAGCTGGCCTGGTCATTTCAACAGCCGGTTACCTACATTTGAAGAACTCCGAAAACGGAGCCAAAGATTGGCTGGATCTCCTCAAATCTGGTGGAAGCAAGACCCCACTTGAGTCAGCGATGATTATCGGAGCAGATATCTCAACGGACAAACCGCTTCGCGACACCATCCAGTTCCTTTCAGATACTGTAGAGCAAATCATTGCCTACAGTGCTGAGTTGGGAGAATAAACTCTTCTACAGCCAACTCTAAAATAAGCTAGTAAAAATGCAGAGGTGCTAGGGATGTATCAAGAATTACAAAATAAAGTAACAGAAGAAAAACCAAGCTATCGTCGAGAAGAAATCCAGTGGTTGCTGGAACATTTAGGAGACCCCTCACCAGAAATTCGCGATGATCTCGTTTTTACAAGCTTGGCTAGAGGGATTCAAGAAGAACTGTTTACACAGGAACAATTTCATTTCATTGCTGAGACGATTTCATCCGATAAAGGAGTAGAAAAAGAGATTGATAAGCTAGGGTTGCCTACACTTGAACGTTCGTTTAGGGCACTGATTTATGCAAATCTCTTGTCTGTTGATGCCAACCCGCAATCGATTTTTTATCAAGAATTAGAAGCTGAAATCCGTACTGTCCTTTTACATCAAGGCTTATACTATCTTTCAAAAGAAAAGGATACAACTGGTTTTTCAAGCCAGTATGGTTGGGTTCACGCTTTTGCACATGGAGCGGATCTCTTGACAGAGGTGGCTTGTCATCCAGACTTTCCTAAAAACAGAGTTCCTGAAGTCTTTAACATACTTGGCCAAATCTTTAAAAGAATTTCAATTCGTTTTGCCAGTGATGAGGATTTGCGCTTGGCGAGAGTGCTTTATGAACCTATTTTACAGGGAAAGTTAGAGCAAGAACAGGTAGCTTCTTGGATAAAAGCTGTTGATTTTCCGATAGAAGAAAGGGAAGATTTTTATAAATTTTCCAACTTCAGATCTTGTCTGTTAGAAGTCTATGTCCAACTAGACCAAAGAAACATTTTACAAGCTGACTTGAAAGAAGCTATTCAATCTTTTCAATACTAAATGTGACACAGTGAATGTAAAACTCACCAAAAATTTCAAGTTACTTTTCTCGAAACAGAAGAATTATTGATGATAAAAGAGCCTTGTTCCTCGTTTAAAAGAACAGGGCTCTTTCTTTGAATATAAAATAGCACTCCTATCTTACTACTGGGAGTGCTATTAATTTTAACTCAACTCTGCTACAATGGCCTTAATTTGTGCTGCAGTGTGTACCCCTGCGACTTGTTTGACCACCTGTCCATCTTTTTTGAAAAGAAGAGTTGGAATGGACATAATGCCGAAAGCACGTGCTGTTTCAGGATTTTCATCCACATCCATTTTCAGGATTTTTAACTCATCTTCCGAAAGTTCTTCCGATAATTTTTCTAAGATAGGAGCTTGCATGCGACATGGACCACACCAAGTTGCCCAAAAGTCCACCAAGACCAATCCTTCTTTAGTTTCTGCTTCAAATGTTGCGTCTGTAATTGTTTTTGCCATTGTTTTTCTCCTTTAGTTTTTGTATTGATCGAGATCTTGCTTCATCAAATAGAAGAAGACATCTCCGTAAGTGCCTTGGTAATCCAACTCATGACCATTATAGGTCAATTTTGTCACTGGAAAATAATCCGCAACCCCGATTAGGCAGGCCTGTTGGGAACACTCAAATTCTTCATAAGAATCAAAATGCATGACCCGTTCTTGTTTTGCACCATCTAGATATGTAATATCAATCATATTGATAACCTCTGTTTCATTTTATAAGTTCATTGTAACTCTCATCATTACACCTGTCAACCAAAACGACTTGCTCAGAATGATGGATCTTGTGCGAAAAAAGGCAATAAAAAGCCCTCTGAATCCAGAGTGCTGGTTTGAGCTCGGGCTAAAATCCTAGTGAAAATAAAAAATCTCCCCGGAGGGAGATCGATCTGGTCTATTTTACCTTACGATGCTAGGAACCGAAGCCGAAGATTATACTTGAGTATATCGAGGCAAGGTGACAACGCAGCGTAAGTGGAAAATAGAGCAGATTAACGACGAAGTCCAAGAGAGTTGATCAACTCACGGTAACGGTTAACGTCGTTTGTACGAAGGTAAGCCAACAAGTTACGACGGCGACCGATCTTCTTCATCAAACCACGGTAAGTAGCGTGGTCTTTTTTGTGTTCTTTGATGTGTTCGTTCAAGTGGTTGATTTCCCAAGTAAGGACAGCAACTTGTACTTCTACTGAACCAGTGTCACCTTCGTGACGTGCGTATTGTGCAATGATTTCATTTTTTTTCTCTTTTGAGATTGCCATGATAAGCTCCTTTTCTTTATGCTCTATCCGAGTGGCAGGTTTGGCATGGCCTGCTACCAAGAAAGAGTTAGTTGTCTGATCGACCTTCTTATTCTACCAAGATTTCATCTTTCTGTCAAACACTTGTGTTCCCTTCAAGAAAAATTTTAAAGGACGGATCCAAATTCAGGATCACATCATTCAGGTTTTAGGTCCTTTGGAGAAAAACAGTCTACAAAGGCAGTAAAAAAGACAAATATCTGTTAGAATATTTGCCTTTTTATTATCAAAATCTTATTTATCTTTTCGTTTTCCACGCAAGAGCAAGCCAACTGCTACAACTGCTAAGAGTGCACCAACTCCGATCAATCCGTAGGCAACGACTTCACCTGTTGATGGAAGAATTTTTTTCTTTCCTGCTTTTGGTGTCGTTGAAGATTGAGGTTTCTCCGACGTGCTTGATGATGGTGTAGGAGGGGTTGTCGAAGGTGTAGTTGGTGGCGTAGTTGGCGGAGTCGTTGGGGTATGATGGTTGGTGACGGTGAAGCCATCAATCTTAGTCGTATACCCCGCTACTGAATCCTCTGTCAGGGTGTAGTCAATCTTCTTACCTGCTTTGTATACGGGAAGATTCGTAAAGGCTGTCTTCCAATCAGTCGCTGCACTTAGTTCTTGGCTAGCCACTTCTTGGCCATCAGCAAGGAGCCGAACGGTTACCTTATCTGGACGTAGGCCATCTTTATTATCCTTGTCATCCCAGACTTTCTTAACCGCCACTTCTGTCACTTCTGGTGTACGGCTATTGGTAATATTGGTCCCCTCAACACTTGCGACATAGCCTTTCACCGGTTCTTCTGAAACGGTATAGGCAATCGTATTGCCAGCATCGTCGACTAGATCCAGATTGTCAAACTGATAGAGCCAATTCCCATCTTTATCAGCTTTCACTTCTTTAGAAGCAACTTTGACACCATTCGCAAGGAGATTGACAGTGATTTTTGACGGACGTTTGCCGTCTTGGTTGTCATTGTCATTCCATGTTTTTTGGCCAGAGATACTGGTTTTTTCTTTTTTGTTCACGACTTCACGGGCGATTTCAAGGTTATTCCCCCTTCCAAAATCGTCCGGACTGATCTTGAGAGGCTCTGCAGAGAGCACATAGCCGACTGGAGCTTGGATTTCCTGCACTGTGTAAGCTTGCTTGGTCAATCCGGTCACGGTTCCCTTACCGTCCTTATCCGTCGTGATGGTTCCGACTTGCTCACCCGTAGCATCTGCCGTTACAGCAAAGACAGCGCCCGCAAGAGCTTGACCTTTTTCTCCTTTTTTGTGGATGGTGAATGAATATTTCTCCCCATCAAAGTTTCCATCAAGGAATTGATAGCGGATGACAGCATCCTTATTTTGCTCCTTGATTTCTGTCGCAGTCATGGTCGCATTGTTTTTGTATTTGGTATTGATGGCTGGAACCTTATCCAAATAGACGTCATAGCGAATCGTCATGCCCTGTGCAGGCTCTAGATCGCCAATGTGGACAGTCAGAGATTGCCCATCTGCACTGACAACAGGAGAATAATTCTTGGTAACATTCGTGGTGTCTCGCAAATGATAGGCACCATCTTCATCGCTAACCTTCCAAGTCCCTGTATGAATTCGAATCGAATCCGGCTTGATCTTCCCATCTGTAAAGGCCAATTGGTCCGAAATATCAATATTATGAAGGGCTGTATGTCCTTGATTGATGTTCAAGGTATAGGTTAATTTTAATTTATCGCCTGAATTGGTCCAGCCCCATTTGCTAAAGACCTCCGGAGTTGGCGGATTCTCGCCTGGATTGACCCCTCTATAATCGATCTTTCCACCTGAAATGACGTCCTTGTCCACTTTTAGCGTAAAGTTAAGCGTCTTTTTCTCCTTCACAACCGCATGGTCTACACGCGCAAAAAAGCGCAGTTTTCCTGTCACATTGGCCAGTCTTTCAGGATAGTCTGTATAGGTCACGGTGATGACTTTTCGTTGATTATCGACCGTTGCCGTCGCAACTTTTTGACCACTTGGGTCGAGCAGGTCAATGGTGTCCATTTCAAAGACCTTAAAGCCATCTCCAAGTTGGATAACGGTCTGATCCCCCGCTTTTACACGTCCATTTGGAAGGACAAAGTTTGCTTCAACTTGAAAACTTTCCCATACTCCCAGTGGATCTGTAATCGCGCCACCCGTTGATTTTGAGATGTTTACAGATGTCACGACATCATTGATCGTATCTGCCTGTACTTTAGTGAGATGATGAGGCCTTGCAAATCCTAAAGCCACTAACAAAAATAGGGCAACTGTTGACACAACAGAATAGAGCCGCTGTTTCATAAACGAAGATTCTCCTTTTTCATAATCTACTAGATAAGGTAGGCTGATCAAAAAATTATCACTACATATTGTGATTTTTAGCACAACCCATCTTTTTTCATTATAATCGATTTACTTTGAGAAGACAAGCTAATATATATGTTTTTTGTATTTTAAGTACATTTTTTTGAAACAAAGAAAAAAAGCAGATGGTTGCAACCAGACTGCTATCTTTTCGATTCCTTATAAAGAAACTCCAAACACCTCTAAAGAGGCCAATTCTGAAGGATGAATCCTTCGCCACTCTCCCAATTTAAGGTTGGAATCTAACTGGAGAGGACCCATAGAAATCCGCTCTAAATCCACCACTTCCTTGCCACAGGCCGCGACCATGCGCTTGACCTGATGGAATTTTCCTTCTGCAATTTCGATTTCCACGTAGGAGCTGGCGCTTGCCTCATCCACTTCTAAGATCTGCAGTTTTGCAGGTAAGGTCGTGAAGTCCTTGAGGGCAATGCCTGCTTCAAAACGGGCCACATCTGCCTCATCCATGATCCCAGCTACCTTAGCACGGTAGATTTTCGAGACATGCTTTTTGGGAGAGAGCATGGCATGAGCGAGCTTGCCATTATTGGTCAAAAGGAGCAAGCCATGAGTATCAATATCCAGGCGCCCGACAGGAAAGACTTCCTTGTGACGAGCTGTTTCGTCTAATAGATCCAACACCGTTTGGTGATGGTCATCTTCTGTCGCAGAGATGATCCCAGCCGGTTTATTGAGCAGGTAGTAAACGAAGGTCTCATGGACCAGCGCTTCTCCCATAAAAGTCACCTGATCCTTGTCAGGATCGATCTGCAGCTTTCCTGCTATCTCTTTTCTTCCATTCACTGCGATTTTCTTTTGCTTGAGAAGCTGCTTGACCTCCGTCCGACTCCCCACACCACAATCTACTAAAAATTTATCCAATCGCATGCTTATTTCCCACTATGTTTGATAATCCACAGGCCAAAAACAGATACCAAAATCATGAGCAAGCCAGAAAATCCAAAAATAAAGGCTGGAGCAGATGAGACTGTTCCTAGAAGGCTAAGGACAAAGGTTGTTGCGATCGATCCTGTACTACAACCCAAGACCGCAATAGAAGTTGCTTGGCTCAACACCCCTGCTGGCATCTTATCCGATAAAACATGGTAGACAGTTGTCAGCGCGACACTATAGGTAAAACCTGAAGCAATGGTCACCAGTGCCAAAATGGGAAGATTGGAAGAAAATCCAATCAAGAGCTGGGTCAAGCCAAAGGCCACACCTGATACCAGTAGCAACCGCTCACGGAACAAATGGGTTAAAGGAGAGAAGGCCAATCCGGCTAGAATTCCGACAAATTGCATGGCTGCTAGGATGATGCCTGCCGTTTGGGCAGTGCCGTGTCCGACTTGCTCCACCACACTTGGAATACGGACGGTGATCATGACATTGGACAAGACGATGGCTGCCGCAACGACAGCGAGACCAAGAGCGGTCCGCCACTGACCCCCTGTCATCTTGGTATCTCGATGCTCCTCCTCGATGAGTTCAGCAGAATTCCCATAAGGGACAAAGAGTAGGTACAAGAGCAAGATCGGAATACTAATGCCATAGACGAGAAAGGCTGCCTGCCAACCAAACCGGATCAAAAAACTCACTCCGAAGGTCAAAACAGCGGTCCCCACAACCTCTGCCGAACCACGGATTCCCAAGGTCTGGATGCGTTCTTTCCCCTTATAGCGCTCACTGATGATGGCAATGGCAGACACATTTAAGAGCCCTACCGCCATCCCAAAAATAATCCGAGACAGAAAAACAACCGGGTAAGCCGGACTGATCAAGGGAATAAAACCACACAAAGCGTAGGCTACCAGACCTGTCACGATCATCTGGCGCTCCGACAAGAGGCGCTCGATCCATTTATTAAAAATCAGCGAGACCATAATCCCAGCCGAAGGAAGAGAAACCAAGAGCTCAATCATGCTGTGAGGCATGTCCTTATAGTAGGCAAACATTTCCGACTGGGCACTAGAGATCGAAAATGAGGTTGTCAAAATAAATGAAAGGGCGAGAATACTCACCTTCTCCATGATTCTTTTCATGAGGGTATCCTTTAAATTAAACTTTTTTCACACTTCCTCTATAATAACACGATCTAGTAAAAGGAAGCAATAGATAGAATTAAAAAAACGAAATGATTTCTGTATCATTTCGTTGGATTATTGACAAAGTAATCTTAGAAACTTTCCTTAGGTGAGTACGGACGTCAGCGAACTTCGAAGAAGTTCCATGACTAATTATTGAGCCTAAGGTCTCAATAATTCCGAGTGACTGAAACTATATCGTTTCAGTCACTTTTCTCACGGCGGAAAGTTTCAGTATTTTCTTGATTTATTCTAAAAATTAGAACATATTTATATTTCTTTGTAGAATTTCTTTTAAAATGGTTTGCCTACATTCTAAACGAATAACTCAGAATTCATTTCGTTTTTGCTAACAAGTGAGAGGCAAAAATTCCGGTCAGGGCCATCAAAGCTCCAATCAGGAGAAAAAGGAGGGCATTGGTCGGAGCGAGAGGTGCAACCAGCTGAAGGAAAAATGAAGACAAGGCTGATCCGAGGTTGCAGCCAATCAAAACGAGAGAGGTCGCCAGATTCAAAAGATTGGTTGGGATCTTTTCAGACAGGTGATAGAAAATTCCGGTAACCCCCGTACTGTAGGTAAATCCAGCTAGTAAGGTTGCTAAAACCAGGAGCCATAATTGAGTGGACAAGCCAATCAAGACGAGAGAAATACCAAAGCCAAAACACATGATCATTAACAGCTGTTTTTTGAAAAGATGGGTCAAGCTGGCAAAACTAACTCCTGCAACGATCCCGATCAGCTGCATGATACTTAAGACGGTCCCAGCAGTTGTTGCCGTTCCCATACGAGCGTCGACGATCACCTCAGGCAGACGCAGACTGATAATGGAATTAAAACAGATAATCACACCAGCAATCACTGCCAGCATGAGGCTAAAGCGCCATTGTGGCGGACGAAGGCTAAGGGAATTGCCCTTCTTTTGCACCTTTACAGCTACTTGCCTGTTTTCCTTGGGATAGGGCACAAAGAGGATATAAAAGAATAAAATCAAATAGCCTGCACCATAGACGGAAAAGATGGCTGGCCATCCTAGCGGTAGGAGTTGGCCCACCATAAAGGTTAAGATAGCTGCTCCCACCACTTCAGCAGAGCCACGGTAGCCAAGCATGCGCGTCTTATCATTCCCCTTATAGCGCTCACTAATGATGGAAATGGCCTTGGCATTGATCATTCCTGTCCCCAGGCCGAAGAAGATACGGCTCAGAAAAATAAGGGGATAGTCTTGAAGGACCAAAGGCACAAGTCCACTGGTCGACATCACCAATAGACCAATGATAATCATCTGGCGCTCACTCAACCATCGCTCGACAAAGCTATTTAAAAAGAGCATGGCCACGACTGAGAAGGCCGGCAAGGAAACCAATAGCTCCACCTGTGCCCCTGAATAGCCCAACTGACCAAAATAGGCCTTCATGGCTGGTAAACCAGCTGTAATCGAAAAAGATGAAATCAGTATAAGAGACAAGCTCAAAAGACTGATTCTTTCCATTGTTTGTTTCATTTTGTATTTCCTATACCTTACTGGGAACATTTTGATCCAACTAGTTTTTTTCAGAAACTATTCAAACTAGTATTTTCAATCGAATCCTAGTATAATCAATTTAGCAAAAGAAAAACAGGACATTTGTCCTATTTTTGGAGATCCAGATGAAAAAAATTCACCACCCTAACCAACTTCAAACAATGATTGCAAACTACCAAATGGAGCAGATTTTCCCAAAAGATTGCCTCAGCCAGCTTGAACTCGTCCTCTACCAAGCAGGGGATTATATCTGCCGTCAAGGAACAGAGCAAGCGGTCATTCCCTATTTTCTCAAAGGACGACTGAAAATCGTCCACAGCCTTGAAAACGGCAGCGACACTATCCTTGAAATCCAAGAAAAACCAGGTCTATTAGGTGAGATCGAACTCCTGCTCGATCGAGTTTGTATCACATCGGTCATTGCCGACCAGGATTCACTAGTCGTTCAGCTCTCTGCTCGGCATTTCAAAGACCGCCTACTGCTGGACCCGACCTTTCTACGTTCGACTGCCAAGACCTTGGCTAAAAAATTGCACCAGATAAACTATTTCGCTCCTGCTAATTTCCACTACTCGGTCAAGAAGCGCGTGGCCACTCATTTCCTTGAGCATTGCGATGAACAGGGCACCATCAAGCCCAAGATGAACCAATTGGCCCTCCTTTTTGGCATCAGCTACCGCCACCTCAGCCGCGTGATCAAGCAGATGATTGAAGAGGGGTTGATCAAAAGAGACGGACGGGTCTATACGATTTTAGACCGAAAAAGAATGGGCGACTTGTCCATCAAACACACGGAAATAACTGACAGAAAACTTTAATTTCAAGCTCTTTTGTGTTATCATGGAAGGTAGAAAGAAAGTGAGAGTAAAACAATGAAAGCAATTGAAAAAGTTACAAGAGCATCCCATTTGATTGATATGGATGACATCATCCGCGAAGGAAATCCAACACTTCGAGCAGTCGCTGAAGATGTGACCTTCCCTTTGTCCGATCAGGAAATCATCCTGGGTGAAAAAATGTTGCAATTCTTGCACCATTCTCAAGATCCTGTTATGGCTGAAAAACTCGGCCTCCGTGGAGGCGTTGGACTTGCCGCACCACAGTTGGATATCTCAAAACGCATTATCGCTGTCTTGGTTCCAAACCTAGAAGACGCTGATGGCAACCCACCAAAAGAAGCCTATAGCCTCCAAGAAGTCATGTACAATCCAAAGGTTGTTGCCCATTCTGTTCAAGATGCGGCTCTCGGAGACGGGGAAGGCTGTCTCTCTGTTGACCGCAATGTCCCAGGCTATGTAGTCCGCCACGCGCGCGTGACCGTTGAGTACTTCACAAAAGATGGGGAAAAGAAACGCATTAAACTCAAAGGCTACAACTCCATCGTCGTCCAACACGAAATCGACCACACCAATGGCATCATGTTCTACGACCATATCAACCCAAACAACCCATTTGAAATCAAAGAAGGCCTCTTGATATTAGAATAGGATACAAAGCCCGTACAATGACAAAAAAGTAAGGTAGAAGTGAATTCTTCACTTCTACCTCACTTTTTTTATTTACAAGACTGCGTCTACCGATTTCTGTCTCTTAGCACAGTGGTTGATTGACGGTACTCGAACCTTTCGGTTCTTCGTCCAGTCTAATCAACTGTGTGGGGGGACTAAAAAGGTCCTGTGGACCTTTTTTGCCCGAGCCTTAAAACTGAAAAGCGAGGTAGAAATCGAGACTTCGTCTACCGATTTCTGTCCTGCTCCCTATATTGCCCAATCTCCGTTACGGAAGACTGGGACGCGGGTGCCGTCTTCTCGGATGCCGTCGATATCCATTTGGCTTGAGCCGATCATGAAGTCAACGTGGACATCTGAGCGGTTGAGGCCGGCTGCTTCGAGTTCTTCTTCTGTGAATGTTGCTCCACCTTCTACGCTGGTGGCATAAGCTGCTCCAATCGCTAGATGGTTAGAGGCATTTTCATCAAAGAGGGTATTAAAGAAAGTAATCCCTGACTGTGAAATTGGGCTTGGGTCTGGTACAAGGGCACATTCCCCCAAGGCACGCGCTCCCTTATTTTTGAAGACCAAATCTTTCATGACTTGATCGCCTTTTTCAGCTGTGATATCCACAATTTCTCCATTTTCAAAGGTCACTTTGATGCCTTCGATGATGTTCCCATTGTAGCTAAGCGGTTTTGTAGAAGTGACATAACCTTCTGCACGACGGAAGTCAGGAGCTGTGAAGACCTCTTCTGTCGGCATATTTGGCAAGAAGTTTTCGCCTTGGGCATTGATAGCTCCGGCAGATTCCCAGACGTGGTTTTTCGGCAGACCAAGAGTCAAATCGGTGCCTGGTGCTGTGTAATGAAGGGCTGAGAATTGTTCTTTATTAAGCATCTCTGCCTTGCTCTTGAGAATAGCCGCATGCTCTTCCCAAGCCTTGACTGGATCTTCTTCGTACACCCGGCAGGTCTTGAAGATTTGATCCCAAAGGAGATCCACTGCTTCTTCGTCGCTCGTCGCATTTGGGAAGACTTTTTTCGCCCATTCTAAACCAGCTGCTGCTGCAACGGTCCAGCTGACCTTGTTGGATTGAGTGGCGATGCGCATTGGTTTCATAGCCATTCCCAAAGCCTTAGCCGAGGCAGAAAGTTTCTCTGCATCGACGCCGTTCAAGGCACCTGGATCAGATGAACGGACACCAAGGCGATTGGCTTTGTGTTCCAAGAAGTAGTTCATCTCTGCGATCTTGTAGTCTGGCACGTTGTCCAAGCGATCCATCGGTGCATGGAGGAATTTCTCCCGTGTGATGAAGTCATCTGCCCATTGGACAATGACTTCGTGCGCACCCAAAGCATAAGCTTCCTTCACGATCAAGTGGGCCAATTCTCTTTGTTCCACATCGATGTTCAAGACCAAGGCATGACCAGGTTGCACGTTGATACCGTTCGCCACTAACAATTTGGCATATTTTTCGAGGTTTTCTTTGAAATTTGGTAAAACCATTTTTTTCTCCTTCATAAGTGAATGATCTCTTCCTAGTATACCATAAGTCCATGCAAAAAGAGGCTGGGACAGAAGTCCTTGCCTCTCAATTATTTTTGGATTTTCGAGCAGGACGCAGTGGTTGAGTGGGCTATACTACGCTGATTTCATCAGCTTTTACAGCCCTACTCAACTGTGCGGAGGTGGACGACGAAATCGAATTCTAACGAATGATCGATTTCTGTCCCACTCTCTCGGAATTATTGAGACCTTAGGCTCAATAATTAGTCATGGAACTTCGTAGAAGTTCGCTGACGTCCGTACTCACCTAAGGAAAGTTTCTAAGAAGACTTTGTCTTCAACTGAAAGGATTCCGCTCCTGCAGAATCCTTTTTCTTCTTCCTTCTAGCTTAAGGAAGAACATAGCCTTGATCATCTACTGTATGGGGATGCCCAGAATTTCCATTCCCTCTCAAAGCTTCCAAATCTTGATCCAAAATCGAATTGTAATCCGTACTGCCTTCACGGGTTACCCGAGTCGATACTTGGCGCAAGAGTTTTTCATTGAGATTACGAACCCAGCGACCATTACTATGATCATTGGCCCGCATATAATTTCCTCTGACGATCTCTCCATAAAGAGCTTCATTGACTTGGTAGCCTTGCTTGCGCAATCCCAACAGACCGATCTCGACGATCTCATCTGGGCTATAGTCTTCGAAGTCAAAGGTAGTCGGGATCCGACTTTGCAGACCTGAATTGACCTGCAAGAAGTCGTGCATCTCTTTCGTGTAACCGGCAAAGATAATCACGATATCGCGACGGTGGTCCTCCATAAATTTGAGGACTTCATCCAAGGCTTCCTTACCAAAATCATCATTTGAACCGGTAAAGAGTGTATAGGCCTCGTCGATAAAGAGGACTCCACCCAGTGCACTCTCTAAAACTTCGCGCGTCTTTAAGGCTGTTTGACCTTGGTAGCCTCCAACCAGATTGCTCCGCGATACTTCGATGAATTTCTTCTGATTGATCACCCCTTTTTGGAAGAGGATATTACCTAAAATGCGGGCAACGGTAGTCTTCCCTGTACCGGGATTTCCAAGAAAGAGGGAGTGCAAGGTCGTATCTTCAACGATACCGCCTTGTTCGGCCCGTTTTTGGTTGAACTCAGCCATGGCTACGAATTGTTCGACTTGCTCTTTCACCTTGGCAATTCCAACCAAACGGTTGAGAGCAGCCATCCCATCTTCTTCCTTGTCAGCTCCTGCCTGGTACTTGCCTTGGTTCAGGACAGCATCAATATCACTGTTCAAAATAGTCTCAATATCATCGGAACCTTGGGCCACCACCCGATCTGCCATGGTCTTGGTCAATTGCTCATCGAGGTTACGGATCCAGCGACCATTGCTCTTATCTAGTGAGGCATCATAAGCCCGCTTAATATGCCGCGCATAGTAGTCACGGTCTTCGAGCTTGTAGTCCCCTTTGCTTAAAATCATTTCCCCTAGTTGGACAATCTCATCTCCTGTGAAATCTTCAAAGATGAAATTATTTGGCACCCGAGAACGAAGGCCTGGATTGGTCTTTAAGAACTCTTCCATTTCCTTGGTATAGCCGGCAAAGATGATCATGATATCATCACGATTGTCCTCCATAAATTTGAGGATGGTATTGATCGCCTCGATCCCAAAATCAGCACCACTGTCCTTTTTATCCAAGCTATAGGCTTCATCAATAAAGAGAATACCCCCACGCGCTTTTTCAAGCAGAGCCTGGGTCTGTTCAGCAGTTCCTCCAATATTTGAAGAGATCAGATCAGACTCCGTTGCTTCCACAAAACGGAATTCTTCCCCTGAGAGGACACCTGCATCAAAGAGAACTTGTCCCAAGAGACGGGCCACAGTGGTCTTTCCTGTACCAGGATTTCCCATAAAGGCTGCATGGAGTGTTTGCTTTTCAGGAGCCTTGCCACTGGCGATTCGTTTCTTGTTAAATTCCACCATGTTGATCATTTTCTTGATCTCATGTTTGACTTTTTCAAGACCGATCAGGCTATTGAGTTCTTGAAGAGCATCGTGTTTCTTCTCTGGCTCAGACCCCGTTGTAGGGATTGGAGCCACCCTCGCATCCGATACTGGTCCCGTAGAAGCCACTTGCGCATTGCCCTTGGCCACTTCTCTACCGATAAGATAGTCACAACCATCCTCGATTTCCTTGGTCAGATCACGCGCATCGCCCTGTTTATAGGTTATGGTGCCTGCCTTCACAAAGGCCCCACCTTGAAGCCGTATATTAGGATCCGCAATCTTATGACAAATCATATGCTCAGCCATCAGCACACTATCATCAAAAGCTCCAAATGAAATGGTTTGGGCATTTTCATTTAAGAAAGTAGTTTCTCCAGTCAAAGAAGCAAAGGATTCTTCATAGACGCATAAAAATTCTGTAAATGTAGCCTGGTGAGCTCGGATCATACTATTGTATGAATTGATGGAGGTCATACGATCCGAATCCGAATTGAATTGAACATTGTTGTCAAGACAGATTCCAGTTCCGGTAGGTAGCTCAATTTTACAGTTTTCAGACTCCCAGATGACATTTCTCAACCAAACTGGTGGAAAATCCTTTTCCAGATCCCCGCCTGTAATCGTTGAATTTTTTGCGATCACTTCTGAGTCCTTGGCATGGATCGTATTATTCCCAAATTTTTCAATTTGGACATTTTCTAAGGTCAACTTGGAACCTTCTGATAGTTCTATCTTAGAAAAAATCGTTGAATTGCGAATGGACAATTCCGAAGCGGACATACCGATGGCACTTTGGTGTTTTTCCGGAACCTTCATTCCGACTCCTTCCAGTGTCATTTTCGAATGCGTATCCATATAGATAAAAAATTCATTATTTGTTGGAGTGGTTGCTTCAAAATAGACCTGTTTACAAGTGATGTCTGAGCCATTCCATAAGAGCAAGGCCGTATAATCCCCACCAACTTTAAACCACAGATCTTCAAATGTCACCTGAGCTCCCTCTACAAATCGGAAACAAGCCTCAATCGTGTTGTTAAACATGCGTCCATTGCCATTTGGATTTGGAACCACATGCCCCACAAAATGAAGGTTCTTGTCGATCTCGATCACTTTATTTATCGGCCATTGAAAGACATACCCATTTTCAAACTCGATGGTATCTCCATCCTGCGCTTTTTCAATCGCATCCATAAAGTTCCAACTATTGTTGTAAGGCCCTACTAAATATCTCGCCACACCCCTGTCCTCTCTTTCATCTTTTTGAAGAAAATCCCTTTCTTTCGGGTTGCTTCTCACAAACACTTATTACTAAAAATTGTAACACATTCTAGGGCCAAAGAAAACACCTATCAGATCAGAGAGGACTGAAAAACCTCTATTTTCAAAAAGGAAAATAGAGGCTGTCAGTTAATCTTTTAAGGCTAAACATAAGCCGGCTAGAGCCATTGCTCCTGAAAGCATAGCGGTGGAAAGGAGCAGGACATTGTCTGCCACTAACGAATCTTAAGCACGTAGATCCTCCATCAAGTCTGAGACTGATTCAAAGGGTTGACTCATATTCCGATTTTGCTCTACATCCGTTACGACTTGGCGCAACTTCCCATGGTCGTCTAATTTAACACCAAAAGGTAAGCCCTGATATTGAATAGCCTGACGAAGGAAAATGTTGATAGCCGTGGTCATATCCATCCCTAAATGATTAAACACCAGTTGGGCTTGCTCCTTAACCTCACTATCCAAACGAATACTCATGCTCGTCTTTGACATATTCTCACCTTCTTTCTATAGACTATTTTAACAAAAAGAAGGTTATTGTAAATCCATTTGATATACAACTGATGTCTATAAGCAAAAATATAGTAAAGAAATAAAATTAATGTCCCAAATATGGGAGATCTCAGTCTGAGTTTTAGTTTTAGAATATAATGTTGCTATCATAGATTAAGAGGTGAAAAATATGAACCAGATTACGAAACAATATAAATTACTATATTTCTTGCTCATTTTATTAAGTCTGACAAGTGCTCTTTTAATGACATTCTTCTCTCTGCAATTAGGAAGAATACTTGATAGTATATCTAATTCAAATAGTGGATTACTCTTTCATATCACTATTTCTGTAGGTTCAATTTTACTGTGGTTCTTGATTTCTTGTTCCTATTCCTATCTTAAAAACCAATATGTAAAAAAAGTTATTTTAGATCTAAAAAGGCGTCTCTTATTACATTATTTATCGCGTGAATTTAACCAAATTGACAACCGTAACCATTCAGATTTCTTAAATAATATCACCAAAAACAGTGACCTTATTCAAGAAAATTTATTAATCCCTAAAATCTCTCTAATTGCAAATTTAGGGAGCCTTATCATGAGTGTGGTTGCTATTATTTATATAGAATGGCGATTAGCATTAGTCTTTCTTTTATTGTCGAGTATAACGATTCTTCTATCACAAATTCCTGGAAAGTTAATGACTAAATCAACAAATAATTATTCTCTACAAAATAATCACTATTTGTCAAAAATGACAAACTTTATTAATGGTTTTGAACAAATTAAGTTATTAAATATTCAAAGCTGGACCCAAGAAAAAATTCAGGGAATCAGTTTAGAATTTGAAGAGTCCAGAAAAACATATCAATTTTTAAAAGACTTAGCTTCAACTACTGGAATTTTACTAAGTTTTGGCTCTCAACTGTCCTGTATGGTCGCTGGTATCTTTTTTGTAAGAAATAACTTACTGACTATTGGATTACTCGTAGCAAGTATTCAATTATTAAACGGTGTTTTTGCTCCATTACAATCTATTCTTTACAATAAAAATTTAATCAGCAGTAGCAAGTCCATTATTGATAATATCCAAGAAAATCTATATGAGACAAATCATGAAATTTTCCATAAAACAAGTACAATTGATTGTGATAACATTTCGACCATTTCTATTAGCCAATTACATTATGAAATTGAAAATAAAATATTATTTGATCATTTTTCCTATGAATTTAAAAAAGGCAAACGCTATGCCATTATAGGTGCTTCAGGAGCTGGGAAAACAACTTTAGTAAAATTAATACTAAACTATTATTCCAAAAATCTTTATGATGGGGAAATAAAAATCAACGGAAAACAGAATAGTGATATTCCCTCAGAGGAGTTATATAAAGATATTGCATTTGTGCAAAAAAATGATTTTCTGATTGAAGGAAATGTCCTAGAGAATATCAAACTATCCAGAAATCTTTATTTAACTGAAAAATTAAGAAAAACCTTAGGATTTAATGAAGACTTTCTTAATAAGAGTCTATCTCAATCAGGCCAAAGTATTTCAGAAGGAGAAAAGCAACGAATTGATTTAGCTAGGTTTTTAGTCAAACCATATTCTGTATATATATTTGACGAACCTACAAGCAACCTTGATCCAATAAAAGCCAAAGCAATGATGGACTACATTCTATCCATTAAAGATGCAATTGTTATTATCATTACTCATGATCAAAATCCAAAAATATTGGAAGAGTTTGATCACGTTATTACCTTATAGATAAATGGCCTAGTCTACTAAATGAATGATGTGTTTCTCAAAGTATTCTTTGTAATTTTTGTAGATTGTTTTATTGAAGAGTTCGAAAATTTTTAAAGCTTCTTCGATTTTTAAAAGTGATTTTTGATTATGATAGAATTTCAGTTCCAAATATCCATCTAAATACAGCAAAATAGTTTGTTCAAAAAAATCTGTGGAATCCGCTAATATATTCTTCGTAGCCTGTTTTAAAAATAAAGATTCCTCATATAAGTCGTTCTCAATCATTATAATCAAAGAATTGAGAAGTAGTTGAATGAGAGATTGTTTATTTCTAGGTATAGAACTATACAACTTCCCTTTTTTGAGCGCCTCTTTGGCATATCTAAATAATAAATCTGGAGATAGAACACGACAGCAATTTCCAAGGATGAGCGTTTCGTAATAACCCCAGTTTTCAACAGAAAATAAATAGTTTGTAAGATAAGAGGCGTCTTGACGACTCAATTGATGATTCTTATCCATTCCCGAAACAATACTTTCAATGAAAATAGCATTTAATTTATGGTAATGAGAATTTGTCCCATGAAAAAGTTCTATTTCTTTTTCTACCATATCTAGTAATGCTTGAGCATCTTCATTATATGCAGCCTGTTTAACAGAAGCTATTAAGGTACTAAAATCCGAAGGTTGATAATGATTACAGATAAGCAGAAATTCTTCTAGTGTTACTCCTATTCTTTCAAGAAGATACAATAACTTAAAGACAGAAATCTCTGTTTCTCCTAATTCAAATCTAGATATTTGAGATTTTGAAATTTCAGCACCTGCTAATGAAGAAATAGAAATTCCCTTTTCTTCTCTTATTTTCCTATAAGTTTCACCTAAAATCATACTTATCTCCATTCCATATCTAAAAGCTATTAAGGTATAGCAAACACTACTTCCGTTAAGCTTACTCTTGCTTGAGAGCATCATTGTTAGTAATTTATAGCAATCATTTTTGATAATTTCAATATATAACTTCCTAAAGTTTTAGTCTTTGGATAAAAACTTATTTATATTCTATCATATCTAAAAACCAGTAGAAATGAAAATCATAAAAAATCATCTCTACTGGTTTTACTGTTAAGTCTTAATTAGATGAAACTTAGTCGACTTATTTGAACAGGTTGACTTTAAATTAAAACAAATCATCAAACAAACTCAACTGGTTATCCTCTGGCATATTGCCAAGAATGCCCATCTCATCCATCTTTTCAACCAGGGTGGACGAAACTCCGCCGCGCTTACGGAGCTCGGTCTTAGAGAGGAATTCTCCTTCTTCACGCGCCCGCACGATTTGTTTGGCGACGTTTTCTCCCAGACCATCCATAGCGACAAATGGTGGAATGAGGGTATCCCCATCGATCAAGAATTCTGTTGCCTGACTGCGATAGAGGTCTAGCTTGCCAAACTTGAAACCCCGCTCCCACATCTCATTGACAATCTCAAGGGTAGTGTAGAGGTCGATCTCGACGTTGGAAGCTTCGTTGTTCTTGCGTTTCTCAGCGATTTCTTTCATTCGAGCTTTCACGGCCTCCAGGCCAGCTCCCATGGTTTTAATATCAAAGGCCTTGGCCCGAATCGAGAAGTAGGCACAGTAATAATAGAGAGGATGATGCACCTTAAAGTAGGCCACCCGAAGGGCCATCATAACGTAGGCCGCCGCATGGGCTTTGGGGAACATGTACTTGATCTTCCCACAGGATTCGATGTACCACTCAGGAACATTGTTTTCCTTCATGGCTTGGATGTAGCCATTGCGCTCTTCTTCTGAGATCTTGAGCCACATGCCTTTCCGCACACGCTCCATGATGGTAAAGGCCATCTTAGGCTTGAGCCCCGCGTGCATGAGGTAAACCATGATGTCATCCCGACACCCGATAACGGTCGATAGATCGGCAATGCCCGCCTTGATCAAGTCTTGGGCATTTCCCAGCCACACGTCGGTACCGTGAGACAAACCAGAGAGCTGAAGCAACTCCGCAAAGGTCGTCGGATGGGTTTCATCGACCATGCCCCGAACGAAATTGGTCCCAAACTCTGGAATTCCCAGCATACCCGTAGAAGTCCCAATCTGTTCAGGAGTTACTCCTAGAACATCTGTCCCAGAAAAGAGAGCCATGACGTCTGGATCATCCATAGGAATTTCATTGGGGTCAATGCCTGATAAGTCCTGAAGCTTGCGAATCATAGTCGGATCATCATGCCCCAGGACATCGAGCTTGAGGACGTTCTCATCAATATCGTGGAAGTTAAAGTGAGTGGTCTGCCATTCAGCTGTCACATCATCTGCAGGATACTGGACCGGAGTAAAGTCATAGACATCCATGTAGTTTGGAATAACAACGATCCCACCTGGGTGCTGACCAGTCGTCCGCTTGACACCAGCTGCACCTAGAGCGAGGCGCTCCACCTCAGCATCTCGGTAGTACTTGCCAAAATCACGCTCATAGCCCTTGACAAAACCGTAGGCGGTCTTGGCAGCGACGGTACCAACCGTTCCTGCCCGGAAGGCATACTGCTCGCCAAAGATATCCCGAACATCCAAGTGGGCGCTCGGCTGGTCTTCCCCTGAGAAGTTCAAGTCAATATCGGGTACCTTGTCCCCATCGAAACCAAGGAAGGTTTCAAAGGGAATATCCTGTCCATTTTTGCTGAGCTTGTGGCCGCAATTTGGACAATCCTTGTCCGGCATATCAAAACCAGATCCATATGTCCCATCTGTGATGAACTCACTGTATTGGCACTGGCTACAGACATAGTGAGGGGAGAGCGGATTAACCTCCGTGATCCCGATCATGGTCGCGACAAAGCTGGATCCAACGGATCCACGCGAACCAACCAGGTAGCCCCGCTTATTGGAGCGATGCACCAGCATTTGCGAAGCCAGATAAATCACGGCAAAGCCATTCCCCAAGATAGAGGTCAATTCCTTTTCGATCCGCAGATCGACAATATCAGGAAGCGGATTGCCATAGATCTCAAAGGCCCGCTTATAGGTCAATTCCGCAACCGTTTCTTCGGCCTTGTCGATAAAGGGCGTATAGAGGTCACCCTTAACCACTTCGACAGGCTCAAAGGTCTCTGCGAGCGCATTGGTGTTTTCAATAACAATCTTGCGCGCCAAGTCTTCCCCTAAAAAGGCAAATTCGTCCAGCATTTCATTGGTTGTTCTGAAATGCGCTTTAGGAAGTGGCGCTGGCTGGGCATCTTCTCCATGCCCGATGGTCCGGTTGATCATGGCTCCTTGGCCGAGACTGCGGACAATGATCTCCCGATAGATCTCATCTTCCGGTTCCAGATAGTGGACATTTCCTGTCGCAAGAACAGGTTTGCCTAGGCGATCTCCCACCTCAATCAAGCTCTTAATAATGGTCTGGAGCTCGTCCATGTCCTTGACCTGCTCCTTGGCAATGAGAGGCGCATAGATAGCTGGTGGCATGACCTCGATAAAGTCGTAGTACTTAGCCACTTCGACCGCCGCATCCACCCCTTGCGACATGACCGCATCAAAAACTTCCCCTTCTGAGCAGGCTGAGCCAAGGATCAAGCCCTCGCGGTGGGCATCCAGCACAGTCTTGGGAATCCGTGGAACTCCTTCGAAATACTTGGTCCCAGAAAGCGAGACCAGTTTAAACATATTCTTAAGGCCGGTCTGATTCTTGACATAGAGAGTCGCATGCTTGACCCGCGCCTTCTTATAAGAATTCTCATCGATCAAATCGATATTCAGATCCTTGAGATTGGTCACCCCGTGCTTTTCAGCGACTTCTTTGATAAAGATAAAGAGCAGGCGCCCCGTCGCTTCCGCATCGTAGTTGGCCATGTGGTGGTGTTCCAAACCTACCCCAAAGCGCTTGGTCAATGGCCCCAAGCCATGCCGTTTAAAATCTGGATAGAGGTTGCGGGCAAATTCCAGGGTATCGATGACTGGCTGGGTGATCTTAGGAAGACCATGACGCTCGTAGTTGACATTCATGAAGCCCACGTCAAAGGTGGCATTGTGGGCGACGAGCACCGTTCCCTCACAGAAGGCCTGAAATTCCTTCAAGACCTGCACCAAGGGCTTGGCCCCCCGGACATGTTCGTTGGTGATCCCTGTCAATTGGGTCGTAAAGGCAGACAAAGGATGGCCTGGATCGATAAACTCGTCAAACTCCTCGATGACATTGCCCTTGTACATCTTAGAAGCAGCGACCTGGATCAAGTCATTGTAGATGGCTGAAAGTCCCGTCGTTTCCACGTCAAAGACCACATAGGTTGCTTCATTGAGGTCCAGATCCACCTCGTTATAGGTGATGGGCACCTTGTCTTCTACGATATTGGCTTCCATCCCATAGATCAGCTGGATCCCAGCTTTCTTGGCTGCTTTAAAGCCATGTGGGAAGCTCTGCACATTGCCATGGTCAGTGATCGCCACCGCCTTGTGCCCCCACTCCGCTGCCTTGGCAACCAGCTCTTCGACTTCCGGCAGGGCATCCATGGTCGACATATTGGTATGGGCGTGGAATTCCACCCGGCGCTCACCCTCTGGCATCAGGTCCTTACGGGTATAATGCACGACTTCCTGGATGTCTTGGACATTCATAGTCAAGTCACGCGTGAAATTGTTCATTTCGATATTTCCCCGCACCCGTAGCCAGCTGTTCTTCTTGATCATGTCAAACTTCTGGGCTTCTTCCTCATTTTTGACCCATTTCTGAAGGGAAAAACTCGAGGTATAGTCGGTCATCTTAAAGCTGATCAAGACCCGACCGGTCCGCGTCACCTTGTGCTCCACGTCAAAGACCACACCCTCAAAGACAATCCGGTTCTCTTCTGTCGTAATCTCGATCATCGGGGTAATCTCGGCCTTGTCTAGCTTAGGTTTAGCCACAGCCTTCTTAGCCTTGAAGTCAAAGGCAGGCTTTTCTTCAACAGCTGGTGGCGGAGCCATCTGGGCCAAGGATTCCATAGCCCGCAAGGTCTCTTCATTGGCCGCTTGGAAGATCTTTTCATTTTCCTGCTCAAAGCGCGCCACTTCCTGCTCTGTCAGCGCATCATCAGACTCCACCCGACAGGTGAAATGCGGAAAACCAAAGGCTTCCAACTGCTTGACAAGATTGGGCAAATGGTTCTTATGGAAATGCTCCGTATCAACCGAAGAAGGCCCTGAGATAATCAATTCCCGCCCTTCCGCGCGCACCTGCAAGTCTTGGTAGAGCCCCTTAAAACCTTGACTAGCGCAAGGACCATCCTCAAAGACCTCCCGGTAGTAGGCCTGCAATAAATCATCTGAAAAATCCGGATTGGCCACTTGGATGGTAAATGTTGCTTGGTTTCCTGTCTTTGAAAATTCGTCCTTCAAGCGCTGGCGCAATTCCTTAAACAAAGCAATCGGCAAGACTTCCGCAAAGGCAAAGCGGAACTCCCAAACCCGACTGACCTTGTGCACCACGACTTCTTGAATCTCCGCATGCAAAAAGGCACTGGAAGATCGCATCTCCAGCGGCATATCCAGCTGATCCATTAAAATTTCAAAGGTGTTGGACATTGTTTCTCCCTTGATCTTGATTCTTTTGCTCGCTTTTGAGTAGCCCACTTTCTATGCAAAAACAGACCAATCAAAAACATTCGTAACCCTTATTTTATCACAATTTAAGGATTAATTCGAGGGAGAAGTGAAGACAAAAAATCACCGCTAGTCCGGTGATTTTTCTTCATGTCTGGGTTAATATTCTTTAGTATTCAATCTTTCTTCTCACCTTTTATAATAACGATAAAAATTCTTCCTAACTATTCACTATATATTCCTTACCATCTACAAAATACTCTGCAGGAATTGTCACATCCGAAAATAGATTCTCTCATTCTCTATCAAAAAGTTTAAGAATTGGTAAATATTCTTCTAATTCAGTTTTTTTACCCAAAATACCAATCATGGATTCTTTTTCAGAAAATATTTCTTCTGGTTTTGGACACATACTTGACATTATCGCATCTTAAAGAATAAGAAAATTGGTAGCAAGGGGCGAGATCCAGCGAGAAGGTATCGGAAGAGCCACAAAATATAAGAGATTGAAATAAATTTTTAACCCCCATAGGAAAGCAACTGTCAGTGAGGCAGTTGTTTTTGTTTGCAAGATTAGAAGTGCTCATCAACTGATCAAAGATATTATAGTTTTTGAAATTTTAACAAACTAAAAGACTATTCTACGTATCTCCTTGAAATTTAAAAAGGAGAAAACCAATTTGGTCCTCTCCAGGTTTTATCTTTCATCAACCTACTGCTGTTGAGAAAAAGTCATATTTTGTAATCCTCTAAATTTATTACAGAATATAAAATCCCTAACTTTAGCTATTTTGGTAAACTATCTATGATTTGTTGCAATCTATCAGGCGAAATAGGGTCTACGAGAACGTATTTGGCATCCAACATATAAATGCCCTCGGTCAACGACTCTAAGAATTCCCGATAAGGAACTTCAGCGAGTTTTTTACCATCAGCTGTCATAATGAATATTCGTGCTACAGCTACCTTCGATCCTTGATATTGCTGAAGATATTGAGGTTCCAACTCAGGGTATGCTGGTAGGACTGTCCGCGCTTCACTATTTAGATAATTAATCGGGATAATGATGCCTTCTCCGTCTTGCTCTACTTTAAAAACTTGCTGCTCAGAGTAATAAGCATTTAGCTGTTGGGTGAAGCGCAATCGCTGGTCATAACTATTTAAGAGTTGATCATCCGGCACATGGATAATTTGCCCTAGATAGAGTTCATTGATATAAATGGGACGTTTCACTCCCATGATTTCCACGATAGGATGAACTTTTACTTCCTTAGTCAATTCCGAAAGAGCTGATAAGAAAATATCCATGAAATGAAAATCAAGAACGGAATCTTTATCATAGTCCACGCCATCATGTTCACACACACTTACATCTAAGATAAGGAGCAAGGTTTTCAAAAACATCAAGGCCCCAGTCCAGTCAGAAGCTGTCGCCAAATCTGGAACAGATACCTGATAGGCTTGCCCATCAAAAGCTAGACAGAAACCTAAACTAGACTTTCCTTTGACTCCAAACTGAACAGAATGGAAATCCGAAATAAGAGAGTCTGCAGATGGATTTAATCCTGCATCCTTATCTGAAACACTGTAACATTCAAAGGGTTCTGCTTGAAGAACCTCACCAATTCTTAGTGATTGGTTGCTTTTTATTGTAAAAATAACTGATTTCATTTTTTCTTCCTTCTGTCTACTGGCAAATCCTTTCTGCGACGTAGAATCGTTACTTCACTGATAGGGATTTTTCCTGACGCATACGTGATAAGACCGTACTTATCATCCATCAATGACGCACCATCTGCTATATTGTTTTCATTTAAAAATTCTTTATCAGAAACCAATATTTGCACATAAGAATCAGGTGCTGTAAAATCATCATCTCCACGCTTGTGACCAGCAATTGCAAATTCCTTACCTTTATATAGGACACGATCATAAACCGAATACCTCTGACTAACCTCACTATAAGGCACAAGCTTCCCGTATACGCCTTCTCCGGCATCACATACATAGAAACTATAGGGAACGTAGCCTTCTTCCAACATCGCTGGATCTTTTGAAAGAAGGATATAGTCATTTATATAATTCACAAAATTCGAGTATACTTTGTTTTGGTAAACGAGATATTCTTTACGCATACTAACCCTCCACGTATTCCATTATACCATCTTTATTGACCCTACCAACCAAGACTTCCTCTCCTCCGACATTTAGATATAGTTTGGATCCTTCCTTGAGTCTACTTCTATCTGAATGACGATATTCTGGAACCAAAAATTCATCTGAATCTGATTTTATGAAGCCATTTCCGCTTGCAGGATCTATTACTTTATCAGGCTTGCCTGTATAGCTATTCATTATAATATTACCATCTGCATCGATAAAATTCCCATCCATATCCCCATATGGAATCGTAATATATCCAGTTTCGTCAGTCGTGTACTCTAAACGAAGATATGCATCTGTTTTTAGCTTCAAATTACCATTCTGATCACGTACTGCAACCCTATTGCCATTTGCATCAATCATAGTTTCAACAAATGGTGATCCTTCATAGTCCAGTCGCAAACCTTCCACAGCTTCTTGGATATTAGTAATATTTTTCACATCCGAACGTTTTGCTACAAAGCCACCCGTTGTTGCTTTTTTCCCATCAAACATCCAAACTTCACTTTCAATAGGCATAATCTTTTGCATGACTGTTGAATCATCTGGATACGGAATTGCATCACGTATATCAATCATCATGTCATATTCAGACTGTGTCATTTTAGTTACATGTGTATTCCTTAGTCGATTAAACTCATCCCAAGAAACACCATACTCTTTTAATTTTTGGTCAATGATTGCTCGAGTTGTTGATTGAGTTGCTGATTGAGTTGTTGATTGAGTTCTTGATTGTTTTACTGGTTCCTTCACCTCTGGAACATCCAAATCAACCTTCGGCTTAGCCGTTCCTACACGATCAACAGCTTCGCCCTTTATAGTAGATAAATCTTTCGATTTTGTCAATACATCAATATCTGGTTTCTTGGATTTTGGAACTGCAGTTGCTGCTCCAGCCACTGCTTCAACTGGTTTAATTTTTGATGTTTCCACATCCACATGGGGTTTAGGAGTCGATGCCAAATCTGCTTTTACAGTTGGTTCTATTTTCAGGTCTAATTTAGGATTTTTCTTCTGATGAACAACTGTTGGATCAATTTTAAGCTTCTTAGAATTTAATCCCGAACTATCGACTTCAATATGCTGTTTCGTAGAATTTGTTGGTATGTCAGGTACGTCAGTAGCATTCGTCTTACCAAATTTCCCGTTTAATAGGCCTCCAGCTTTCTTTGCAGCGAAACCTTGTGCTTGTCCCATCACCAGATTTCCGATAGCTGCTTTGGGATCTTTATCAGTAGCAAATGCATAAGCCACTTTAGATAAATCATTTACATCATCTGCATGCGAGGCAAGTTTTAATAGAGTAGATCCAGCTTTCCCAGCTTTTCTCAATTTCGTTAAATAGGATCCAGCTCCTGCTGACAAAACGACTGATGCTGCATCAATTCCGGCCCATACTCTCTCTTCAGTAGACAGCCGATCTCCTGTGATCATTGTATGACCTGTTACCGCTGAGTAGCCACTATCTATAGTAAGATAGGCCGTCGAGGCATAAGTAAGAGCCAAAGAGCTTCCACCAGTAAAAGGAGAAAGTGCAACCCCTCCTATAGCTCCTATCCAGGCAAATATCTTGATACCTGTATCAACTTTTTGAAGAGTTTCTCTATGTTCCTCATAATAACGACTTGCTTTTAGTTTTTGGTAGTCCGGAATTTCTTTCGGATACATTAATTCAAGAACTTCCTCTGCACTCTTTCCTTTAATTTGCTTGAGTTGCTCATCTGTCATTTTATCCTTATGCTTCAGAGATTCTTTTACAGCTTCTAGACGCTTACTGTAGACATCTTTCGCCGCTTTAATAGGAGAGGCTTTCCCATCAAGGATTTCCGATAAAGAATAGGGAACTTCTTTCTTATCATCATAGTACGCGGTAGGAGCGCATATATTTCCATTAACGGGTCTATAATTGTGTTCAGTCCTTGTTAAATTTTTTGTTTTATATTTTGATTCGGATCCATTTATTTTATTCAAACCTTCTAGCACTTTATCAATACCAAGTGTAAACTTACTATCAATATTTTGCATAATGTTTTGATGAATTTTCTGAGCACTTTTTAGTACCTTAGAGACCCGGGTTGTTGCTTTATCAAATTCATCACTATCCTTAGTAACATTTAATGCCGCCTCACCGGTTTGCACATAAAGATCTGCCACTCCCTCACTTGTGACAGTATTAGCCACTTCCTCAATATCGTTGATGAGTTGACTCATTGATTTGCTAGAGCCACCACTAGGATAGCCACCACTGACATAATTTCTATAAGCGTTGGCACTACTAGTAGAGCCTCCACCACCAGATTGTAAATTCGAACCAGCTTCAGAAAAGTCGCTTTTATTTGAGTAATACTTGCTCATCTAATTCCCCTTTTTGCTTCCTTCTTTTTCCTGCTCTTTAATATTTTCTTGAATTTGTTGAACGGCTTCTTTCGGGTTACTATATATATAATCCCTATCTTCTGAAGAGGTATCTGGTGATTCTAACAGTAAGCCAGCTACATAAGTAGCCATAACCTTATCTACATCAACCATTCCATCATAGGTATTCTGCGCATGTTGCCACAACACTTCTGCTAATGTTCCAAACTCTTGTGCCTTTAAAACATAGTTTTCAAAACCATTATTTGCCGAGCGGCCTGCGACTAAATCATGAAATGCCCCTTGAGAAGATAACGATGAGATCGTTGAGTTAATATTACTCAATTTCGCAGTAATTTGACTTGAATACTCCACTATTGTCATACAGTGATAAATTAATTGTTCCTGATCAGACAAGACTAACTTAATATCTACTCCCATAACTCTCCCTTCACTTTTAATTTCTGAATCAATTGTTTCTTAAACTGGTCACTACTAATAGATCTGCGAGTCTGATTCTCCATATCATATTCATATAAATATTGGTCACTCCTGTAGTATAGTCTGTCTTGAACATTATATGACGAATCATTAATTTGAATACGAAGCGCATCATCATTTGGATGATGAAAAACTAGTTTTAAATAAGCTTCTGCTTCCCATTCCGAATGAAGATAATCTTTTTTATTAGCATCTATATTTTGTAGAATTGGATAAAGTGATATTAACGAGGCTAAAAATATAGCTGTACCCACACGATCAATTAAAAACTCATTTTCATCATTTTTAATGATAATAATTGCCATCCTGTCATACTCATCTACATTAGGAGAATAATAAAACATTTGATTGACATTGCAGTGATAATTAGCTTGTGCATACTCATCTAGATACACCCCATATTGTATGCATTCTCCCGTAGGTGTACCATCTACAATCAACTCCATTTCAGATAGGTCTTTAAAACCCTTTTCTACTATTCTCAATAAAGCTTCTTTTCTAGTTTCACCTTCTTTGGCAGGCAAAGGGAGAAAGGCAATATCATCTGAATGATCATTAAAAATATGTAGCGCATATAAAGCTTCTAACGTAAACATCATGCTCCGTCAATCTCCTTTATTACTGTTGATGAAGGAATTGAAGAGAGAAGCCCCTCAAGACCATAAATTGTTGTTTTAAAATCCTGGATATTGCTAAAAAAATCAGCACGATAAGTTTCAAGAAATGTTCGCAATTCTACATACTGGTCTTTTGCTTTTCCCTTCCACTCTTTTTCAAGTCCTTTTAGTGAAGCAATCTCAGCATCTATCGAATTAAATAGGTTAGCAATCTCTATTAATTCATTTTCAATTGCTGCTATATTACTATCATCATACTCAACAGTAGAACTTTCATAGGTAGTGTCTATTGAGTTAATATTTGTATCCATCTGTTCTTCCTTTCATCACCAAATCCATTCCCAAAAAGGTTTTCCCTTATTATATTTCGACTTATTACTACTGATTGAACTATCTAATGCAGCGATTTTTGCTGTCAAAGTACTATACAATTTTTTATATGAGGTATTTGCATCTCTCACAAAATCCGTGAATTCTTTGATTTTATCTTTATCATTTTGTAGTTTTGTTTTCATGGTTGAAAGATAATGATATCCTTCGTTTCCATCAATCTTTTTAATTGCATCTTTACATTCGTCAATATATTGGGTAAAGTGTTTTAGTGAAATATCCTGATCAAGTCCATGGTTACTAATAGCATTTTTTACTTTTATATATTTTTTTCTTTCAGCTCTGTCACTGTCAATTTGTGCTTTCAAACTTGCATCACTCATTACTTACTCCTTCACTTTCAACCATTTTTGCTGATTTGCTTTTTCTGCAATATCATGTGCCTTGTTAATATCTAGGGATGATATATCAGAGGTTGAGTTTGACTCAATACTCTCTTTAATTTCTTGACTTGTCTTAAATTCTTCTTCATCTATAACTGAAGAAGGTGTTGTCAACTTCTTCTTAGGTTTCTCTGAACTCTCATCTGTTACCGATTCTACATCCCTATTATTACTTATAACCTCTGAACCTATATCTGTTTTTGGAGCAGGCCTATAAAACATGAAGAACCCTACAATGACTGTCAAAAGAGCAACAGCTGATATTATTATCCCCTTCTGCAAATCTTCCACAGGTATTTCAACATCCTTAATGGATAATTCCTTCCACTCAGGATGTTGCTCCTCAGCTTCTTTCTTACTATTAAAAGCAGGTATAATCAACTTTTGGTTCATTAAAGTAAGTGCTCCAAGCGTCATCAGTAAAAAAGGAATATGGCGCGAATTACTGATAATAACTAGAATCCCCCCTACAATAGCAATCATTGCAATGATGATATTAATTGTAGTCCAAATTCGCAGTTGTTTTTTCATTTGTAAATAAATTTCTTTCGACATTTCTTCTTCCTCATTTCGTAATCTTCAATTTCGTCTGAGATGCTTGATAGTGTAAGTATACTTGATCTTCTGGCAAAGCTTCCTCACGACCAATGCTTGTCCGAGTATAGATAGTCTGATCCGACATCTTCATGGCAATCAAAGCTGTTTCTAGATGGGACTTCAAATATTTAGCAGTATCATTATAAGCTGAAATAAAGTTCTTATGCATACTGAATACAAAGTGCAACCCTACTTTAAGACCTTCCTCCATTAATAGAGCAATATCATTTATTTCTACTCCGCTTTCAGATACAAATTGTCCCATATCGGTGATAAAGATATAATGTTCAAAGTCACCACCATTTTGTCGTGCATAATGAACTTGATCTTTTAATTGTTCAATAACAGATTTGAAATCAGATGTTGACGGAACATAGTTATTAACGCTCGCAACGAATGTTTTATATTCATCTGTTGGATCTAATATTGTGACCTTATGACCTGAAACAGTTTCAATAACTGTCCGAATTATATGTTTCGTAACAAGTGACAATGAACTATCTTTATCAGAGAGCAACATCAAGTGTTTCAGTTTCTTCATTGGAAGTCCAATTGTTTCAACTTCTTCTAACTCAAGACCAACTGGTAATTGATGATCCTCGATAACTTTTCTAGTAGTTGGCATACTCATAAAGTTCTGAATTGTCAACTCATCTGGTACCATTGGGATACTTGCTGGGGTGCGGCCTGTCCACATCTCTTTGAGGCTTTGGACTTGATCGCGAAGGTTGTTGATGATTTGGATATCATTGTCCCCTGCGACAGGTAGGGCGAATTGGACGACATCGACTTCGTCACGTTTCATGAGGGCCCGTCCCTTGATGTCTTCCATGGTAGCCGCAAGTGGGGTTGCTCCCACGATACCGCGGATTTCAGAGATATCATTTTGTGGCAAGGTCAGCTGGTGCTTGAAGTTTGAATAGAGCTGAGCCCGTAGGTTGTTCTGACGGCTAGCTGTGATGATCAAGTGCACACCGATGCTGAGACCTTCACGGGAGATCCGCATGAAGAGCTTGAAGAGGTCTGTCTCATAAGGTTCGTCCTTCATGGACTCATAGCTATCCATGAGGATGACCATGGTTGGCTCTTGCTTGCCGGTCACTTCACGGTAGAGGGCGATGGTGCCGACTCCATGTTCAGAAAGGAGTTTCTTCCTACGATCCAACTCGCGGTTAATGATCCGGATGAATTTCTGGATTTTCTCTGTCTGATCGAGCAGGAGGCTATCGGCCACATGTGGCAGTTGAGTCAAGGGTGCTAGACCATTGGTTCCGAAATCCAGCAGGTACATAGTCAGATTTTCTGGGCTCTGCTTGCGCGCCAGATCCATAGCGACTGTCTGGAGGAAAGTGGTCTTTCCTGTCCCTGGACTTCCGTAAAGGAGGATATTCCCATCTTTTGACAGATCGATGGCGACTGCTTCTTGCTTTTGCGCTTGCGGGATATCAGCGACCCCGATCAGGACGCTTGGAGCTGTCCGTTTTTGCCAAGCCTCGATCGGCACGACCTTGTCCAACTCATCCAGCGTGATCCGCTCTTTGAGGGGTGGCAACCATGGTTGGGCCACAGCTGCGATGCCTTCTTCTTGGTGCAAGTGGTTGATTCCTTGCACAATGACATCCAGCTCTGTCGGCACTTCCTTGATTTCTTCTGCCATATCGAGACCAGAGAGGTCTTGGTTGAGGACTTCGTATTGGCCCAGTTCATTAATCAAGTAGATGGTATGGTCTTCGATTCCTAGCTGGTCCTTCTCAGGCTGGTAGTCTGCTCCAGACCAGGCAGTTTGGAAGAGTTCATAGACTTCGTTATTTCCGACTTGGAGGTAGGCTCGACCGGTCTGGGTGATTTCAGCCGCATCTGCTGTCCGCAGCATCTCCATTGAGTCCCCACGGTCAGCCACCTTGAGGGCTAGCTTGAAGCGGGAGTTGGACCAGATCTGGTCATCCACGACTCCAGAAGGTTTCTGCGTCGCAAGGATCAAGTGAACCCCGAGGGAACGCCCGACACGCGCGATAGAGACCAATTCCTTAATGAAGTCTGGTTGGTTGACCTTGAGTTCGGCGAACTCATCACTGATCAAGAAGAGGTGAGGAAGCGGTTCGGTCGCTTCACCCAATTTAAATTTCTTTTGGTATTGGTTGATATGGTTGACCCCATATTGGCCAAAGAGCCGCTCCCGACGATGGATCTCCGCATTGATAGAGGCCAGGGCCCGCATGGACTGGGCCCCATCCAAGTTGGTGATGGTCCCCAGCAAGTGAGGTAGATCCTTGAAGAGGTTGGCCATTCCCCCACCCTTGTAGTCGATGAGGAGGAAAGCCACATCATGTGGGTGGAAGTTGACGGCAAGGCTCAGGATATAAGACTGAATGGTTTCAGACTTACCAGAACCGGTTGTCCCTGCGATCAAGCCGTGTGGTCCATGGGCTTTTTCATGGAGATTGAGGTAGACCAAATCGTCCTTCCCACGCAGACCAATCGGCACGGCTAAGCTCTGGTAAGGGGCATGGCTCTCCCAACGACTCAAGACTTTGAGGTCATTGAAAGTTTCCGCCTGGTACATTTCAAGGAAGGTCACCGAGTCTGGAATCGAGCTCTTGAGCTGTTGGATATGTTTGAGAGGCGCAAGCCCACGCGAGATGGCTTCCTTGTCATAACCTTCAGGGAAGTGGTCCAATTGGAAGTCCAGCTCACGAAGAACCCCTTCTTGCAAGAGCAATTGCCCTTGGTTGCGGTCCTTGATAGAGATAACGGTTTGGATATTTTCAGAAAGAGATGAGAGCACGTCTGCCACATAGATGATGGAGCAGCCTAGCTCTGTCGGATCCTCACGGAAGAACTCCATGATGACATGGTCCAAAATCAAGGTCTCATCGGTGATGAGCACCACATAGTGAGGGTGGAAGATCTTGGTGTCATTGGCTTTTTCTTCCTCTTTTTGCGCCTTGCGGAGCTTGAGGATTTGGTTGAGACTGTTCAAGACCTGATCGCGTGTCCGCTGATTGTAAACAAAACTACGGACATTCATGTCTTGCAAGGTCGCATGAGGCAACCAGCGCATCCAATCCCAACTTTCTTTTTCTTCCTCTGGAATGATCGGAATAACGGTCAGATCATGGTAAGAGTGAAAGACTGCCAATTGGGCAACCAGGAGTTGCAACTGCTCGAGCACGATAGGACGAGGGCCGACATAGCCGACAGGCCCCCGATTAAGGCTAGCTACAATCGGAAGATTGTCGATCTTTTGATGGGCCTTGAAAAGGGCATAGCCTTCTTCTTCCAAGGCATCTTTCTTCCCACTGCGTTCTTCCTGACCATATTTGAGCTCATAGCTGGTTGGGACCTTGCCCAAGCCCAAACGATAGGCCAAAAAGTCAAAATGCAGCGGTGTTTTTTCGTAGATCCGCGAGTCATAGCGTTTGACCATCTTGGTCAAGTCTTCGATGGCTGGGAAATGGTAAAACATGCCTTCTCGTTGCTTGCGAGAGAGCTGTTCCAAGTCCTTGGCCTTGTCCTTGAGATAGAGATGGTAGAGCTCCACGCGCTCTTTCTTGTCTTCTTTATATTTCTTACGATTCTTGAAGAAGCTTTGGACCGAAAAGATCACACTGACCACAGACATGGATACTGTCGCGATGATATAGAGCCCCCGCGGTTGGAAAATAGTGATCAAGAGGGTCACCCCAACCATGATGAGGGGAGGCATGATTAACTTCAAGAGTTCATCGGATGGTTTTTGAGGCTCCGCACCCGGGGGATTGATCAAGATCTTGTCTTCCGAGCTCCGGTAGATGATCCGAGGAGACCGGTGGTACTCTGGGTAGTCCTTGTAAAAGTCATAACGCGAATGCAAGCGGGGCACCAGATAAGGACTCACTTCGACAGATCCTTCCACGCCAAATTCTTCCGGATAGAGCTTAAAGGTCACATCCCCAATAGCCAGCTCATCCCCAAAAGCTAGTGGAACAGTCGCTTCAGTAACGAGTTTGTGGTTATAGTAGAGTTTTCCAGATAAGAGCTGACAAGTCCAGGCCTGGTCTTTTTTCACAAGGAGAAAGCGCACGGGATAATGCAAGCGCACATCCGCACCCTGTTCATCTGCTACGAGGATTTCTTCCTTGTCGAGCAGTTCATAGGTATGGACTTCCCCTGTCGCCAAGTAGCAGACCACATCCCCAAGAATCTTGCTGTTTTCAAGCACGCCCTTGTCTTCCCCATATTGGTAGAAGACTTCTTCTTGATCCCATTGGAAATGAAGGGGACTTTCTTGCGAAGCAAGGGTCAACTGAGCCGTTTCTTGATTCGATACGGTCGCTGTTTTCCCTTCTTCTAGTGCTAGCTCATAGCGAAAACCTTTTTTATAGAGTATGATACGTTTTTTCATAGACTACTCCTTGTGTTCGCTAGAGGCACTAGAGCTTGCGGCGGTCGAAGACGAGCTTTCTGCTGAGGAGGAAGCTGTAGAGGACGCCGCTGTTGAGCCACTGGTGGAAGCTTTGGTTTCATCTGTCTCTGCTTCCAAGAGTTTAGAGCGGGCATCCCAGTACTTCTTGTATTCGCCCTCTAGTTCAGAGAGTTTCTTTTCACGCTGCTCACCAGAGAGTTTTTCACTATCACGTGTCGCCTTGATTTCCTTACGAAGGGCATAGATGATCAAGTCTGAATCATCGATCCGCTTAGCGGCATCAAGGGCTTGGGTAAAGTCATGACGGCCAATATAGATCCAGTAATGTAGATAGAGGCTATCGGACTTCAGCGTGACGTTGTTGAGGATGACCTTCTTTTGGTCCTCTGAGAAATTCAAGCCTTGCAAGTAAGACGTTGCTAACTCATATTTCTGTGTCATTGGCAGACTGCTTGGAGCCACGCCTTCCAACTCATCGATCACCCCAGTATAGTCCACCTTGAGGTAGGCTGTATCTGCTTGAAGCAATTTTTCTTTAAAAGGTGCTTGGAAAAAGACCAAATAGATCAAAGGCAAAAGTAAGAGAGCCACTACAGCTGAAAGCCAAACAGTTGCCAACTTAAAGATTCGGTGTTGACGACTGGATACCAAGGTCAAGGTCTTTTCTTCTTCTTCCTTGCGCTCTTGGTAAGCCTTCTCTAAGAGCACTTTCATCTCTTCTAGACTAGCGGCATCCCTGATTTCCACCAAGAAATCAGGGAGATCTTCTAATTCAAGTGTCCCTTGATAGAGCTCCATGAAGTCCCAGTCCCCAAAAAGCGTGACGGCATAGCACTTAGCCTGGCGCAAGAATTCCACCTGATCCCACTTGTGTGGCACCATCATACCCGGAACCCCACGGTAAGCGATTTTGACTTGGGCGTCCTTGGTCACGAACAAATTGATGGGATGAAGCATAAAGTTCACCGGAAGCTCCAAGGCCGGAGCCAAATCCAAGACATTGATGGCTAGACGCAGACGGTCTGATACCGGTAATTCCTTGATTTCTTCTGCAGTCAAGCCCAGCGCATCTGTCTGATAGGTCAGATGAATCTGGTCTTGATCGGCTGTCATGCTCTGCTCTAAAAACAAGGGATGATGGAGATCCAAAATCCATAAATTGCGTAAATCCTGGCTATCCACTTCTGAACGCTTGAGGTCCAGACGCCAGCTGGTTTCTTCTTTTTCAAAACGGAAGACTTGTTCTTCCAGTGTAAATTGTTCTTCTTTCACCTTACCACTCCTCAATCTCGATCAGATCACCACTTGTGATCGGATAGTCTTGCACCACCTTGCCTTCATCCAGCAAGATGCCTTTATTTACCACGCGCAACTGATACTTGCTTCTAGGCTTTAGAGCAGACCCAAAGATCTGATCCAATTCCCGAATCAAGCGTCGTACCTCCACCCGCGTTGGGATTCTTAGGTCATGACTTGCACCATTCATACGGAAGGTGACATTGATATGTTGGTCCATTTAGGCCTCTTTTCTATAGATTCGATAGGAAATATAGCCAGCAGTTCCAAAGAGCAGAGCGCTCCAAGCCAGCATTTGCAAAGCCGGAATAAAATCCGCCAAACTAGCCGAATTGTCCTCCACATTGGACTCAAATTTAGATAATTTCTGATTTCCTGGCTGAAACAGGTCCGCTTCAGGCCCTGTTTTTTTCTTTGCCTTTATAGCAGAAAACAACTGGCCGTCTGAATCGGTCAATTGTTTCTCTTGCTGGCGTTTTTCATCTGCTAATTTCTTTTGATCCTTCTCGTTGAAAAGAGACTCCGTCGCATCCAATTGGCCACCGAGCGTCTTTTCCTCATCCGTCTCCAGACGTGAGTTGTTGACCTGCAGACGATTGTCAATAAAATCATCTGCAGACGCCACAACCACTGGTAAGAGACTAAGAACAAGGAGAAGATACATCATTTTTTTCATAAGCTTGATTCAATTTCCTTTGTTTGAGTGAATTTCTTTGGAATGAAGATATTGGCCACAGCTAGAAGTCCAAAGAAGACCAATAATCCAAAGAAGACGCCAAAGCTGGCTGTTTTTCCATCAAAGTAACCTGCAAACTGACCTTCCAAAATAGAAAGGAGGTTGAGGTTTTTCACCAGTGCTGGAAGGCCTGACAAGGTCGCGGTCGTTCCGATCGCGCTGGACAGGTAGACATAGCTGATCAGCATGAAGAAGGAAATTCCCATTCCAATAACACGGAAGTGTTTCAAGAGGAAGTATTGGAGCTGTACAAGGACAAAGCCTGCCAATACCGCTAACAAGACCCAAGAAGGCACGTATTCACGACCAACTGAGAGTTGAATACTTGAAACCATACCAGTTACCAAGCCCAAGATGAAGGAAAGCCCTGCAAGGACGCCAACAGACAAGATATCGGATTCTTGCAAGCGATCCAACTTAAAGCGGTCTTTGACCTTGCGGATGATCGGTTGTGTCGCAAAGAGATAAGCCGTGAAGAGGCTCAAAACTTCTAGCATAAAGATCCAGATAAACGGACGGTAGACGTTGATAGTCGCTTTGACAGAAGAAGATTTTTCTGCGACTGGATTTGACAAGAAGTCCAGCAAGACTTCATTTGGAACCCCGTTTTCATAGGCATTGTTGAAGACTTTACGGAAGGATTCAACAAAGTTTCCGTTTTCAGACAATTCCTTATCAAATTCACCCATCAAGCTTTCTGCATTGCTGGACAATTTCTCTGTATTGCCTTGTGCCCGTTGCAATTCCTTATTCAATTGGTTAAAGATTTCATTGGTAGAATTGGCAGCTTCGACATTGCTTCGAGAAGAACTCTTAACCCCTTCGGTTGAGCTCAAAAGAGAGGTGTATTCAGAACCGAGAGATGACAAGTCTGCGTCTGTCTTCGTTTGCGCTTGGTTGTCTGTTTCCTGCGCCGTCGAGATAGCATCTAATTTTTTCTGAAGTTCAGCATATTGTGTTAATTGATCATTGATATTTGCGGTAAGATCTTTGTTAGCATTTTCAATAGCTAAAAGATTTGCAGACAATTGTGGTCCCAAGTCTTTCAATTGTTTAAGAGTACCGTCTAATTGAGCCCTCACGCCCTTAGTCGCATCCCCTTTTCCGTCTGTATCAATGCTGGTACGGTACTCCTTGATATTGCCTTCGACTGCAGTCTTCACGACATCGACTAGAGCGCCCGTCAAATCCATATCCTCAATCGGATCGAAGATTGAATGGCGATTTCCTTTTTCATCTGCAGGATAGTAGGCATCGATCAATGCTCCTGCACGTTGATAATTCAAGGCAATTTCACTTGCTTTCGCCGCATAGTTAGCAACAGCTGATTTCAAGTCTTCGGCAGAAACGGTCACACTAGTAGAAGAAACCCCATTCACAAGGACGTCAACATCAATCGTACTTGGCATGGCCCCTCCATCTTCAGCGAGGTGAATTTGAATTGGTTTGCCATCTTTTAGTTCGACTTCCTGCTCAGCGTTACCTGAATAAGTCGCTCCATCATAGGTCCAGGTATCCACCTTGACTCCGGTAGGTACTTGGATACTAACCTTCTGTTTTCCAGATTTGGCATTGAGGATTGTTGCAACTGCAGTTGATTTGGCATCTACTTCAGCAGCCAATCGTTTCAAATCATCGGCGTTCCCTTTTGGTTGCACCTTCGTTCCAGTAGCAAAAGCACTATCAAAATCAATCGCTGCGTTGAGATTTCCATACTTATTGAGATTCAGACTCGCAGGGTCTAAAGACGGAAGTTTTTCAATGGCTGTACGAATGGCATCATCTGCTTTGGTTCGTAACTTGCTGATGGTATCAATACTTTGCTTTCCGAGCAAGGTACGAAGGGTCACCTTGTCGCCTTCTTTGAGACCATAGTAGTCTAGGATTTTTGCCTTTACAGAAGTTTCGATGTTCTTCTCATGATCATCCAGTTTTTGACGCTCTGTTTGGATCCCTTTTTCCAGTTCAGAAATCCGATCATTAACATCCTGGGTCAAACTTGCATAAGTTTTTGTCCCAGAGGTATCGCCTTCAGCCGGTTTGCTCAATTGCTTGGTAATAGCATCTTGATTTAGTTGCAGATTTTTATACAAATCCTGCGTCTGTGTACTCAACACAGACTGTTTCATGGTCATAAGCTGATTCATGAATTCTTCATGGCTGATCTTGTCACTTGAGCGTTGCTTGATCAAGCTATCAAAATTCTGACCATATTGACTTTGAGATTGGCTCAATTGGTCAAAAGCCTGTGTATACGATTCAAGAACTGTTTTCAAGGCGTTATTTGATTCGACAGATGACGTCGATAAACTATAAAGACTTGGGAAAATATTCTTTGAATCCAGAGCTGAATCCAACAAATTACTCCGGTAAGAACCGATATTGGTCGATTGTACTTTGTTACTTGTCTCAACATTTTTCTGAGCTGTGTAGAGGTTGCTCAAAATGCTGACCATATACATATCCACCAACTGATTTCTGAGATCTGATACAATATCTTTTGCAACTTTATTGGCTTCGTTTTCAACTTGCGCATTTCCAGCAGCATTGACCTTATAGGTAACTGTCGTCTTTTCTGCATTGACCGCATTGACTTCAAGGACCTTTTCAGAAAAGTCACTTGGAATTGTAATCAACAATTGATATTTTCCGTCGGCAAGTCCCGCTTCAGCTGCTCCACGAGGAAGGACCGACCAGTTTTGTGAGTTATCCCGCTCGATGTTTTTTACATAACTCGCACCGAGGTTGTACTCTTTGTCATTTAACTTAACCGCTTTATCTTCATTCACTACAGCGATGTTGAGCTTGGTATTTTCCTTGGTTTGGACGGCCTTTGCTTCCCTCTGTCTTTGATCTTTCTGAACAGACGTATATAAACCGACAACAGTTCCCATCAAAAGGAGCACCATTGCACTTTGACCGATGTATTTTAACCATTTTTTATGTTTTGCTTCCATACCTTTTCCTTTTTCTAATCATAGATACAAAATAGGGGTTAGGAATTAAGAATCTAACCCCTATTTTCTATATATCAAAAGACAAAAGGGTGATCTACCTACGAGAAGTAAGATCACCTCCAAGATTATCTTAGTGGATTTGTGCTGCGATATCTTGGTCAGTTTGTTCAACGATATCAGCAACTTTGATCAATTGACCGTTGATGTCTTCCAACAATTGAGCGAATTGTTTGATTTTTGGAGACAATTCGTTGAATTGTGCTTCAAAGCTATCAAATGCAGATCCATCCCAGTTTGCATCGATGACTTGTTGTTCATGAGTCAAAGTAGTAAGGATTTGATCGATATCTTGAGACCCTTGTGCATAGCGTTGAGCTGATTGACGTAGATCTTCTGGAGTTAATTTAATTTGAGCCATATGTTTCTCCTTTTGGGCTGATACCCTTATTTTTTTCATAAACAATACTTTAGTACGAATTAGTAAAATACCAGATAACTGTATATTTTACCTTTTTCTCCTTGTCTGTATTATTTACTTAACACTATCTTAATGAAATATCGCTTGAATGTCAAGATTAGAGGACCATCTGATAAAACATTGTAACTTTGTTACAGCTCTGTAATTATTTGTCACAGAAATGTAACATTTTTCTCAAAAGCCTTCCCCCAATAGTCTTTATTTAGTAACAATGCAAAGAAATTATACCTCCATCTTTTTCTATATGTTAATTCAACACATCCATTAAAAATGTTAATTTAATTGTATACTTTCTAGAAATAAATTAATAAATTGCATAAATTACCATTTTTGTTTTCATTATGGTATAATGGAAACAGTTTAGAAGCCTGTTTGTAAGGATGCTAAACACAAATGAAATCCTAAAAGGAGTGTTTATGAAAAAATTTTTACTAGCCAGCGCCTGTCTGCTGACTCTCACAGCTTGTGGTACGCCTAGTCAGAACAAACAAGAAAACAAACCAAAACAAAATCAGAGTCAGGGGCAAAATAAATCCATAGAGGAAAAGGTGAAGACGAAAACTTTTTCAAGGGCAATAAGTTCGGATTCCGTTACTAAAATCAAAGTCTATTATCAAAAAGATAAGGTTACTTCTTTTTCTTTCATTCAGGAAAAAGAGATCCCTGAAGCGGAAAAAGATAAAAGCCGCAAAGAGCTAGCTGATCTTTATCAAGAAGACATGAAAAGCAGTCCCAAATTTGAAGCGGTGAACAAAACCAAAGGGATTGACTTAGATGTTAAAATTTCTGCAGATAAAAAAACAGTTCAGCAATCTGTCACTTTTGATTTGTCAAAAATGGATGTAGATGAAGCTGCTGCTGCTTTTGGCGTGACAGACCAGAAGGGTACCATCTTTGAAAGATTAAAAGATAAACCCGAAGATTTTTTTGAAGCTATCAAAGAGCAAGGCTTGACAGAAGAATAATTTAGCTATCTAATTCATTTTTTAACTTTTACCTGTTGATGAATTTTAGTCTATTTTTTAGAGAGTGGGACAGAAATCGGTAATTCATTAGAATTCGATTTCGTCGTCCCACCTCCGCACAGTTGAGTAGGGCTGTAAAAGCTGATGAAATCAGCGTAGTAGAGCCCACTCAACCACTGCGTCTTGCTCGACAACCCAAAAACAATTAAGGAGTCTGGGACAAAAGTCTAACCTTAAATATAAGAAGCGAACAAAAAGAGTTTTCTAACACTTGAACTGCTCCCAGTCAAGTAGACAATGAAATAATAAAAGATTAAGCAACGGCCT